>Ga0105243_10000035_pt1 | contig 177598 bp, 193 predicted proteins | sample KBSM34metaG_FD_81525 | JGI IMG/M metagenome (GOLD analysis project Ga0105243, IMG submission 81525) | Miscanthus rhizosphere microbial communities from Kellogg Biological Station, Michigan, USA - KBS M3-4 metaG | ecosystem: Host-associated > Plants > Roots > Rhizosphere > Soil | place... | reverse complement strand
GGGGTCGACGCGGAACTTGGTCTTCTCCTGCCAGTTGAGGTCGAACAGCGCGTGGATCGGCCAGCCGTAGCCGTCGATCACGCCGCGCTCGAGCGCCGTGTACACCTCGCCGGGCGGCGTGGTCATCACCTGCGCGTTCATCGCCTGGAAGAACTCCCGGTAGACCGGCGTGATGCGGATCTTCAGGCCGGTGAGGTCGGGCTTGTCGATCTTCTTGGTGAGGTAGAGGTGGAAGGGCGTGAACTCGACCACCTTGGCGAGGTAGCGCATGTTCGCCTTCTCGGCCCAGATCTTGTTGATCAGGTCGTAGCCGCCGTTCTTGCGCTGCTCGGCGGCGCTGGTCTCGGCAAGCTTGAGGATGTCGGCCTCGGGCATGACGTTGGTGTAGAACGCGCCGGTGGTGAAGCCGATGTCCACCACGCCGCTCTGCACCGCCTTGCCCACCTCAAACGTCGGGATCGCCTTCGGCCCGCCGATGAAGTTCAGTTGCAGCGTGCCCTTGCCTTCCTTGTTGACTTTCTCGATCCATTCGAGGGTGCGCTTCACGTAGAACTGGTTCTCGGGGAACGCGCTCACAACGCGCAGCGTCACTTCCTGGGATTGCGCCGGTGCCGATACCAGCGCCGGTCCGAGGGCCAGGGCAAGGCAAAGAACGCGCTTCATTGGATTCGATTCCTCCTCTGTAGGGACAGCGAGGTTAGGCGCCGCGCGGTTTATTTGTCAAATCAATGACGCTCATGATATGAATCATCGCTGTGAATGTTCAGGACATCGACCTGAACCTGCTGCGAGTGTTCGACGCCGTGCTGCACGAGCGCGGCGTCACCCCCGCCGCGGGGCGCCTCGGCCTGACGCAGCCGGCGGTGTCGAATGCGCTCGCCCGGCTGCGGGTGCTGTTCGGCGATCCGCTGTTCCTTCGCACCCCGGGCGGCATGGACGCGACCCCGTTCGCGCGCGAGCTGGCCGGGCCGGTGAGGCAGGCGCTGGCGCTGCTCGAGTCGGCCCTCGCCCACGGCCCAGGCTTCGACCCGGCCACCTCGACCCGCGCGTTCCGCTTCTACATGTCGGACCTCGGCCAGATCGAGTTCCTGCCGCCGCTCGTCGAGCGGGTGCAGCGCGAGGCGCCCGGGGTGCGGCTGGAGGCAGCGGGCCTGGACGTCGAGGACATCGCCGCCGCGCTTGCCGCGGGCGCGCTCGACCTCGCCGTCGGCTTCCTGCCGAGCCTCAGTGCCCCGGTACGCCGCACCGCGCTCTTCCGCGATCCCTATGTGTGCTTGATGCGCGCCGATCACCAAATAAAGGCATTAACAAAAAAATCTTTTCTCACTGCCCTGCACGTGTTGGTGACCTACCGCGGCGGCCACCGCGTCATCGAGGAGGCGTTCGAGCGCGCCGGCATCTCGCGGCGGATCGCGTTGCGCGTGCCGCATTTCACCGTGGTGCCGATGGTCCTCGAGCGCACCGACCTCATCCTGACGCTGCCGGCGCGCGTGGCGCGCGTCTACGAGAAGCGCGGCAACTTCAAGTCGCTGCCGCCGCCCGTGTCGATTCCCCAGGCCGACGTCGGAGTGCACTGGCACGAGCGCTTCGAGGCCGACGCCGGCAACCGCTGGCTGCGCGAGCAGGTCGTCGCGCTGTTCCGGGAGAAGTAGATCGATGAACATCCTCGTCGTCGGCGCGGGTCCCGCCGGACTGTACTTTTCGTATCTCTTCAAGAAAGCCAACCCGAAATACGAAGTGCGGGTGGTCGAGCAGAACCCGCCCGACGCCACGTTCGGCTTCGGCGTGGTGTTCTCCGACCGGGCGCTCGAGTTCCTGCGCGGCGACGCCCCCGAGACCTACGATGCCATCACGCCGCACATGGAGACCTGGACCGACCTCACCGTCGTGCACCGCGGCACGCCGGTCGTCATCGACGGCATCGGCTTTTCGGCGATCGGGCGGCTCAAATTCGTGCGCCTCATGCAGCAGCGCGCGGCGAGTGCCGGAGTCGTACCCGAGTATCGGAAACCGCTTTCTTTCCCCGAGGGATTGAAGGGCTATGACCTTGTCGTCGCGGCGGACGGCGCAAATTCGTTCGTGCGCCGTAGCGCCGATTTCGGCACGACCATCACGCCGCTCGCCAACAAGTTCGCCTGGTTCGGCACCACCAGGATTTTCCCCACGCTCACGCAGACCTTCGTCGAGAACGAGCACGGGACCTTCAACGCCCATCATTACCGGCACTCGCCGGACATGAGCACCTTTGTTTTCGAATGCGACGCAGAAACGTGGCAACGGGCTGGCTTTTCAGGCATGGATGAAGCGAAGACGCTCCGGTACTGTGAAAGCGTCTTCGCCGCCACCCTGGGAGGGCACCGTCTCGTATCGAACAAGTCCGTATGGAGAAACTTTCCCAATGTAAGAAATGCGCGCTGGCATGCGGGCAACGTGGTGCTGATCGGCGACGCCCTGCGCACCGCGCATTTCTCGATCGGGTCCGGAACGCGCCTCGCAATGGAGGATGCCATCGCTCTCGCAAAGGCGTTAATGGAATATCCGGTGCCCAAGGCCTTGGAAGCTTTCGAAGCGGCGCGCAGGCCGATCGTGGAAAAGCTAGTCGCGGCGGCGGATGCGAGCGGCAACTGGTACGATCGGTTCCCCGAGCACATGCGGCTAGCGCCGCGCGAGTTCGCCTGGAGCTATATCCAGCGCAGCGGGCGCATCGACCCGGGCCGGCTCAGGAAAATTTCCCCCAAATTCGTGGATGGGTAGAAAGTCAGGATAGAAATGCTCTTTCCCACCACACTGGTCGGCAGCTACCCGCAGCCCGAATGGCTGATCGACCGCAAGAAGCTCGCCGGGCGCTTCCCGCCGCGCGTGCGCGCGCGAGAGCTTTGGCGGGTTGAAGATTCCTTCTTGAGGGAGGCGCAAGACGATGCGACCGTGCTTGCGATCCGGGCGCAGGAGGCGGCGGGCCTGGACATCATCACCGACGGGGAGACGCGGCGCGAGAGCTACTCGAACCGCTTCGCCACCGCGCTCGAGGGCGTGGACATCGACGAGCCCGGGGTTGCGCTCGACCGCTCGGGCCACCCCAACCCGGTTCCGCGCATCGTCGGAAGGGTGAGGCGCAAGCATCCCGTCGAGGTCGAAGATCTGCTTTTTCTCAAGAAACACACAAGCAAGCAGGTGAAGATGACCGTGCCCGGTCCGTTCACCATGTCGCAGCAGGCGCAGAACGACTACTACGCGTCGGAACAGGAGGCGGCCATGGACTATGCGCGGGCCGTGAACGAGGAGATCCGCGACCTCTTCGCCGCCGGCGCCGACATCGTCCAGATCGACGAGCCCTACATGCAAGCGCGCCCCGAGAAGGCGCGCCAGTATGGTCTCAAGGCCCTCAATGCCGCCCTTGACGGTGTCAACGGCGAGACGGCGGTTCATATCTGCTTCGGCTACGCCGCGATTATCCATGCACGGCCCTCGGGCTATTCGTTCCTTCCCGAGTTGGCAGGCTGCTCGTGCCGCCAGGTCTCCGTCGAGACTGCGCAATCGAATCTCGACTGCGCGGTGCTCGAGAAGCTCGGAGGCAAAAGGATCATGGTCGGGGCGCTCGACCTGAACGACCCGACGGTCGAGACGGCGCAACAGGTCTTCGACCGGGTGACGCGAGCGATGCCCTACGTCCAAAGGGAAAACATCATCCTCGCGCCCGACTGTGGAATGAAATACCTGCCGCGCGAGGTCGCGTTCGGCAAGATGAAGGCCATGGTCGAAGCCGCCCGGATGCTTCGCGCCAAGTACGGATGACGTTCAGGGTGGAGCATGTCGGGAGCTTCCTGCGCCCGGAGCGCCTGCTCGACGCGGCGCGCGGCCACAAGGCCGGCCGGATCGACGCGGACCGATTGAAGGAGATCCAGGACGACTGCGTCCGCGGGATCGTGGCGTTCCAGGAATCGATCGGCCTGCCGACGATCACGGACGGAGAGTTCAGGCGCCGCAGCTGGTCGGCGGGGTTCATCGACGCCGTGGAGGGCTTCGGGCTGCGCGACGGCGCGCTCACCTTCCGAAACGAGACGAGCGTCGTGGGTGTGGCCGCGTCTCCCTATGCCAAAGCGCGGCTGCGGCGCAGCCGGCGTATCGTCGCCGACGACTACCGGTTCCTGAAATCGGTCGTGACGAAGGGGACGCCGAAGGCGACGATCGCGGCGCCCGACGTGATGCACTACTTCCTTGGGCCGAAGTCGTTCGAGCCCTCAATATACGGGGACCGAGAAGCGTATTTTTCCGACCTGGTGAAGATCTATCGGGAAGAGATCGAGGAGCTGGCGGCGGCGGGCTGCGGCTACCTGCAGCTCGACGACACCGCGTTGCCGTGCAATTGCGACCCGCGCGCACGCGCCGAGGTCGCGGCGCGAGGCGAGGACGCCGACGAGCTCACCGAGCGCTATGCGCGGCTCATCAACGAGACGGTCGCGGGCAAGCCGGCCGGCATGACGCTCGGCATCCATCTTTGCCGCGGCAATCTCAAGGGCGCCTGGATGGCCGAGGGCGGCTACGAGCCGATCGCCGAGGCGCTCTTCAACCGGATCGATGCGGACGTCTATTGCCTCGAGTACGATAGCGCCCGCGCCGGCGATTTCTCGCCCCTGCGCCACGTGCCCAGGGGCAAGCGGGTGATCCTCGGCCTCGTGAGCACCAAGACTCCGGTGCTGGAGAGCAAGGATTTCTTGAAGCGGCAGATCGATGCCGCCTCGCGTCACGCGGGGCTCGAGCAGCTCGGCATCGGTCCGCAGTGCGGGTTCTCGAGCGGCGGCGGCAGCGGCCAGCCGATCACGCAGGACGACACGCGTCGCAAGCTCGAGCTCATCATGGAAGTCTCACAGGAGATATGGAGTAACGCATGAAGAAAATCTCTATTGCAGTCCTGGCAGTTGCGTTGGCGGCGTGCGACAGCATCCCGACCAATTACGCGAATCAGGGAGTTGCCCTCGGTGCGGTGGGCGGCGCGGTCCTGGGCGCCACCGCATACAGCGGCAACCGCTCGCGGGGCGCGATTATCGGCGCCATCGGCGGCGGGCTGGCCGGCGGCGCGGTGGGCAGCTACATGGACAACCAGAAGCGCGACCTGGAGAAGAACCTGGCGAAGGAGATCCAGTTGGGAGAGGCGAAAGTCGACAAGATGCCGAACGACGTGGTGCGCATCACCATGACCAGCAACACCGCGTTCGACACCAACTCCACTACCGTCAAGCAGGGGTTCTATACCACGATGGATAAGCTGGCGGACGTGATGACGCGCTACAACAAGACCACAGTGACGGTGGTCGGGCACACCGATAACGTCGGCACCGACAAGTACAACCAGGATCTCTCGCAGCGCCGTGCCTATTCTGTGGCACAGTACCTCGAGTCGAAGAAGGTGAACCCGGTGCGCCTCGCGACGGCCGGCAAGGGCGAGTCCGAGCCGGTGGCGAGCAACACCACGGAAGCCGGCCGGCAGCTCAACCGCCGCGTAGAGATCTACGTGGAGCCGGTCCGCGAGGGTTGATGCAATGAGCGAGACGAAGCCGAAGGGACTGGGAAAGGGCCTCACCAACTACGGCGACCCGGCGTTTTCCCTCTATCTTCGGCGCTCGTTCGCGAAGAGCATGGGCTACTCGGGCGAGATGCTCGCTCGCCCGGTCGTCGGCATCGCCGACTCGAAGAGCGGCTTCAACAACTGCCACCGCCATTTCCCCGAGCTGATCGAGGCGGTGAAGCGTGGCGTCCTCGCGGCGGGTGCCCTGCCGATCGAGTTTCCCACCGTGTCACTCGGGGAGGTGTTCCTCAGCCCGACCTCGATGATGTTCCGGAACCTGATGTCGATCGACGTCGAGGAGATGATCCGCGCCCAGCCGATGGACGCCGTGGTGCTGGTCGGCGGCTGCGACAAGACCGTCCCGGCGCAGCTCATGGGCGCGACCTCGGCGAACCTGCCGGCGGTGCAGCTTCTCGCCGGCCCGATGATGCCGACCTCGTTCCACGGCGAGCGCTTGGGCGCCTGCACCGATTGCCGGCGGTTCTGGGCGCTGCACCGCGCCGGGAAAGTCGACTCCGCCGAGATCGAGACGATCGAAGGCAACCTCGCCACCACGGCCGGAACCTGCGCGGTGATGGGCACGGCCTCGACCATGGCGTCGATCGCCGAGGCGCTCGGCATGGCGCTGCCGGGCAGCGCCGCGATCCCGGCGGTACACGCCGACCGCCTGCGCGCCGCCGAGGCGACCGGGCGCTGTGCCGTTGAATTGATCAAAACGGGGTTGAGACCTTCTCAGATCATCAATGAGAAGTCGGTCGAGAACGCCTTGCGCGTGCTCCTCGCGATCGGCGGCTCCACCAACGCGATCGTCCACCTGACCGCCATCGCCGGCCGTGCCGGCATCAAGATCGACCTCAAGCACCTGAACCAGCTTTCCGACTCCACTCCGGTGCTGGTCGACCTCAAGCCGACCGGCCAGCACTACATGTCGGACCTGTACGCCGCCGGCGGCGTGGGCGCCGTCATGCGCGAGCTGAAGCCGCTCCTGCACCTCGACTGCATGACCGTCGCCGGCATCACGCTCGGCGAGGTCTTAGAGCGGCATCCGGCGTGGGTCGACCGCGCCGTGGTCAAGCCTTTCAAGGAACCCCTTGCCAAGGAAGGCGGGCTGGTTGCCCTGTTCGGCTCGCTCGCGCCCAACGGGGCGATCCTGAAGCGCTCGGCTGCGGATCCGAAGCTCTTCGAGCGCGAGGGCCGCGCGGTAGTGTTCTCCTCGCTCGACGACCTCTCGGCGAGGATCGACGATCCGCAGCTCGACGTGACGCCAGAGGATTTCCTGGTGCTGCAGAACGCAGGACCGAAATCCGGCTATGCCATGCCGGAGGCGGGCTATCTGCCGATTCCGCAGAAGCTCGCGCGCGCCGGCGTGAAGGACATGGTCCGGATCTCGGACGCCCGCATGAGCGGCACGGCGTACGGCACCATCGTGCTGCACGTGTCTCCAGAATCGGCGGTCGGCGGCTCCCTCGCCCTCGTGCATAACGGCGATGGCATCCGGCTTTCGGTGAAGAACCGGACGATCGAACTCGCCGTTCCCGAAGAGGAGCTGCGGAAACGAAAGGCGGCTTGGAAACCACCGGTCGCTCCGCCGACGCGCGGCTACGCCAAGCTCTACATGGACCACGTGCTCCAGGCCGAGCACGGCTGCGATTTCGACTTCCTGAGAAAAGCCTAGTGTCCTCGGTCGCCTAGCTTCCACCACCGCGCGGCATAATAGGCGCGGAGGAAGCGCCATGAAGCCGATGCGTTCGATGCGGGAGCGGGTCAGCGAAGCGGAGTGGGAACTGCGCGTGAATCTGGCGGCCTGCTATCGCCTGGTCGCGAAGTACGGCATGACCGACCTCATCTACAACCACATCACGGCGCGCGTCCCCGGGCCGGAGCACCACATCCTGATCAGCGCGTACGGAATGCTCTACGAGGAAGTCACCGCTTCGAGCCTGATCAAGGTCGACCTCGCCGGCAACATCATCGAAAAGCCCGACCACGGCTATTCGGTCAACGCCGCCGGCTACATCATCCACAGCGCCGTCCACGAGGCGCGCGAGGACGCGCAGTGCGTGATCCATACCCACACGCCGGCGGGAATCTCGGTATCGGCGATGGAGGAAGGGCTGCTGCCGCTCTCGCAGACGGCGATGCGCTTTCACGGGCACGTCGCCTACCACGAGTACGAGGGCCCCGCTTTCAATCGCGGCGAGAAGGGCCGGCTGGTGGCGCACCTCGGCAAGCACAACGCCATGATCCTGCGCAACCACGGCCTTCTCGCCTGCGGGCCGAGCATCCCGCAGGCGTTCAACATGATCTACTGGCTCGAGCAGGCCTGCCGCATCCAGGTGCAGCTCCTCTCCTGCCAGCGGCCGCTGCGCCAGGCGAAGCCCGAGGTGGTGGCACTGACGGCCGAGGTGCTGTCCGGAACGGAGATCACGCTCGACAACGAAGCGCTCACCAATCCCAACATCAAGGAAGGCGCGCAGAAGGCGGGCAGCGGCTACGGCCTGCTCGAGTGGCCGGCTCTGCTGCGCTCGCTCGAGCGCGACGATCGCTCGTATCGTGACTGAAGGCCGGCCCCGCGTCGGCTTCATCGGCGCGGGCCGGGTCGGCAAGGGGCTCGCGCTCGCGCTTTCTCGTTCCGGTTACCAGCTCGTCGGCGTCGTGGGCCGCGGCCTGGAACAGCAGAAGTCCGTCGTGGGCGCCTCGGACCTGGTCTTTCTTACCGTTCCGGACGATTCGCTGAGCGCGGCCTGCGCGGAGCTCGTCTGGAGCGACAAGTCGGTGGTCCATTGCAGCGGCGCTGCCGGGCTCGAGGTTCTGCAGCATGCGAAGAACCAGGGCGCGCGGGTCGGCGGCTTCCATCCCTTGCAGATGTTCGCTGACCCGGAGGTCGCGGCGCGTGGCCTGAAAGGCTGCGCCGTCGCCGTGGAGGCCGAAGAGCCGCTCGCAACGATCTTGCTTCGCATGGTGGCGGACCTCGGTGCGCGAGCGTTGCGGGTGCCTCCCGGCGCGCGCGCCGCCTACCACGCGGCGGCACATTACGCCGGGCCGTTCGTCGCCGCTCTCCTCGCCGAGGCGGTGACGATCTGGTCGCGTCTCGGCATCCCCGAGAACGATGCGCTGGCCGCGCTTCTGCCGCTCGCGCGTGGCAGCCTGGACGCGATCGAACATTCTGGATTGCCGCGGGCCATGGCAGGCTCGGTGGCGCGCGGTGATGTCATGACGCTCGAGCGCCACCTGGCTGCCCTCGGCGGGTTCGACCCGGCGCTGCGCGATTTCTACTGCCGCCTGGCGCTGCGGACGGTGCCGCTAGCCCTCGCAGCCGGCAATCTCGACGCCGCGGGCGCGGCTCGCGTTCGCGAGCTGCTGGAGAGAGGCCTGGCTGCGAGAGGGACTACTTAGGCGGAAAGTCGTAGTGGAGCCGGAAGCTGCCGTCACGCTCGACCACCAGCCGCGCGCTGGTCCAGCCCCGGCGCTCGACCGGCTCGTGCTCACGCAGCGCGATCAGGGCCTTCGGCGGACCGTCGGTGTCGCAGGGGGTGAAGAATTCGGGCTTGTCTTCGGCGTCTTTGCGCATGACGAGGTAGCGCACCTTGCCGGTGGAATCGCCCGGATGCTCCAGGTCGACGATCATGTGCGCGCTCACCCAGTCTTCCGGCAGGCCCTGCGCCATGCAGCGGGCGATCTCGGTGATCGTCTCGAGCTGGGGGGCGTTCGCCTCCTGGGCGAGGCCGGCGTGAAACCGCAGCAGCGCGACGACCGCCGCCGCGAATACGAGGCGTCGCATGATGCGATCATTCTAGGATGAAAGCGCCGGCGAAGCTGGTATGCCTTGAGACGTACTGGAACGAGAAGCTGTTCGAGAGCTTTTCCGTCAAGCCCTTCTTCGACGCCATGGCGCCGCTCGTGACTCCGCCGCTTCGCGTGGCGCACCGGTTCGTGGAGTCGGCGCAGGGGCTTGCGTATTACGCGCGGCGTCCGGATGGCGTGATGTGGCGCCAGGCTGACCTCTTTGACGCGCCGGTCTATTACCTCGCGTTTCACGGCAAACCGGAAACCGTGATCTCGCTCACCGGCGACATCGGCTTCGAGCCGCTCGTCGAGGCGTTCGCGGGCTACGGCCGGGGCTATCGCAATCTAGTGTATTTCGCCGCCTGCAGCGTGCTGCGCGGCGCGCGGGGCGAGCGCTTCGCGAAGACGTTTCTGCGCAAGACCGGCGTGCGTGCGCTGATCGGCTACACCATGCGCGTGGACTGGATGGCGAGCCTGGTCGCAGACCTGCTCTTCCTCCACCGGTTTTACCGCGACCCGTCGCCGTGGCGCAATTTGCGGCGTATCTTCCGCTCGGTGCAGCGCGACTATCCCCGGGCGCGGCGGCTCGGGCATCTCCTCATCACGCGGGACTGACATGACGCTGAAGATCCGAAGGGTGGTCACCGGCCACGACGCGCAGGGCAGGGCGCGCGTGGCGATCGACGAGCTCTGCCGTAACGTGATCTCGCGCCGGCCGAGCCATGCGAGCTGCGTGGTGTGGTCCACGGGAGAGTTTCCGGCGGACAACGCCGACGAGCGCGATGGCGCGGCGCGCGAGGTGGCCACCACCGACCCGAACGGCACCGTGTTCCGGATCGTCGAATACGGTCCAGGCGTCGCGCCGCGGAACCACCGCACCGAGTCGATCGATTACGCGGTGGTGCTTGCGGGCGAAATCGACATGGAGCTCGACGGCGAGACGGTGCAGGTCCGCGCCGGCGACGTGCTGGTGCAGCGCGGCACAGTCCACAACTGGGTGAACCGCGGAGTCGAGCCTTGCGTCATCGCTTTCGTTCTGGTCGCGGCGCGGCCGGTCGAGCGCAATGGGAGAAAGCTGAATGCGGTGGGTTAGTGCACTTCTAGCAGGGTTCTTGTTACTCGGAAATGCAAGCGCGCAGGGCGACTACCCGACCCGTCCCGTCAAGGTGATCGTGCCTTCCCCGCCGGGCGGCGGCACCGACATCCTGGCGCGCGTGCTGGCGCAGCACTTGTCCAAGGCGCTCGGCCAGCCGTTCTTCGTGGAGAACAAAGCCGGCGCGGGCAACATGATCGGCATCGAGTTCGTGGCGCACGCCGCGGCCGACGGCTATACCGTGCTCCTGGTCCCGAGCACCCTCGTACTCAACTCGGTGCTCTACAAGAAGGTACCGTACGACCCGGTGCGCGATTTCGCGCCGGTCACCCTTGCCGCCACCGCCCCCAACGTGCTGGTGGTGAACCCGGCGCTGCCGGCGAAATCGCTCGCCGAGCTCATCGCGCTTGCCAGGGCGAAGCCCGGGGCGCTCAGCTATGGCACGCCGGGCATCGGCACCTCGCCGCATCTTTCCATGGAGCTCCTGAAGAGCATGGCCGGAATCGATCTGCAGCACGTGCCGTACCGCGGCACCGCGGCGGCGGTTACGGACGTGATCGGCGGCCAGATAGCCGTCACTTTCGCCAATGCGCTGACCGCAAAGCCGCAGGTCGACGCCGGACGCGTGCGCGCGCTCGCGGTGTCGGGGCCGAAGCGGATCGAAGCTCTTCCCGCGGTACCTCCGGTGGCTGAGGCCGGTGTGCCGGGCTACGAGGCGATGCAGTGGTACGGGGTGGTCGTCCCGACGGGCGCGCCGGCGCCCGTGATCGCGCGCCTCAACGTGGAGGCGGTCAAGGCGCTGCAGAGCGACGAGATGAAGGAAAAGCTCGCCCTCGACGGCGCGCAGCCGGTCGGCAGCACTCCTGCGGAGTTCGCAGCCCTGATCCGTAGCGAGCTGGAGAAATGGACGCGCGTCGCGCGCGCCGCAAGGATCGAGCCGCAGTAGGCTAGAGCAGGCGCGCGCGGCAAGCGGCGGCGGTGCGCGTCTCGACACCCAACTTCTCGTAGATGCGCTCAAGGTGCTTTTCGATGGTGCGCGGCCGCGCTCCGAGGATCGCGGCGATATCGCGGTTGGTCTTGCCGGCAGCGACCCATTCGAGCACTTCGCGCTCGCGCGCCGTGAGCGCGGTGCAGGTCGCCGGGGTCTTTGGTTCGGCCAGGCGGTAAAGATTGGCTAGATGCGGGCGCAGGGTTTCGGCGAGCTGGAGTTCGCGCTCGCCGAAGGCGCTCGAGGCGCGGTTGAAGACGAAGCTGACGAGGAGCCGCCGGTCGACGTAGATCGGCAGGGCCATGGTGTGGCGGATGCCGATCGGGCGGTAATAGTCGTTGTAGAGCGGCGTCTCCATGAAGGCCTCGCTTGGAACGAGATCGCTGATTCGCCGGGTCACCGCCGATGGATTGCGTCCATGTGCACGGACCAGCGGATGCTCTGGAAAGTAGCGGTCGAAAACTTCGATCTGTCGCGCCGAAATCGCGCCCGGGGCGTCGCTCACGACGCTGCGGTGGTTGCTGTCGAGGTCGCACACCGAGAGCGTGGTGAGCTCGGAACCGATCACTGCGGCGAGCGAGGCGACGCCGCCGCGGGCGAAGCCCCCCGGCGCGTCGCATTCCCCGCCGATGGCGTGAAGCGCGTCAAGCGCCGCATGCAGATCCCGGCTCGTAAGCGCGGACATCGTGAGCTCGTTTTACCTACTAGTAAGTCATCTGTCAACTAACTAGTTGGTAAGGTTCCATGCTAGGCTCGGGGCGTGGCGAAATCGGGTCACTCAGGTCAGAACGGCGGCGACAGCGCGCAGCGCATCCTGGACGTGGCCGAGCGACTGGTGCAGACGCGCGGCTTCAACGGCTTCAGCTATGCCGACATCGCCGAGGCGCTGGACGTGACGAAAGCGAGCCTGCACTACCACTTCCCTTCGAAGGCCGATCTCGGCAGGCGGCTGATCGAGCGCTACGAGCAGACCTTCCTCGCGGTGTTGAAGGGCATCGACGCGACCGGCGCGGCGCCGCGGGAGAAGCTCAAGCGCTATGCGCGCATCTACGCCGACGTGCTGCGGGACAACCGCATGTGCCTGTGCGGCATGCTCGCCTCCGACTACGCCACGCTTCCGAAGTCGATGAAGGAGAACGTGAAGCACTTCTTCGACGAGAACGAGCAATGGCTCGTCGCGGTGCTCGAGCAGGGGCGCAAGAGCGGCGCCCTCGAGTTCAAGGGGTCACCGCTCGACCTCGCGCGCGTCATCGTGGGGTCCCTCGAAGGCGCGATGATGCTCGCGCGCTCCTACGGCGAGCCCGCACGCTTCGACACCGCCGCCGAGCGGCTCATAGCCTCGCTCTAGCCGCGCGTACGTAGTCCTACGCATTTCCTGCCGCAGCGGGAGCGTCTTCAATACCCGCATCCTTTTCACGACAGGAGGGGCGCATGAAGCAAGCTGAACGCAAGGATTTCCGCAAGCCCGACGAGGTCCGCGAGTTTCCGAAGGGCCGCGTCGAGCTGATCTCCATCGGCGGCGCGACCGTAGGCCGGGCGGTGTTCGAGCCGGGATGGAAGTGGTCGACCTCGGTGCAGCCGCTCGCCAAGACCAGGAGCTGCGAAGCGCCGCATTTCCAGTACCACGTTTCGGGCGTGCTGCGCATCCTCATGGACGATGGCACCGAATTCGACTGCCGCGCGGGCGACGTGTCGCTGCTGCCGTCGGGGCACGATGCCTGGGTCGTAGGCAACGAGCCCGCGGTGGTGGTCGACTTCCAGGGAATGATCGATTACGCAAAAGCCCACTCCCACTAGGAGCCCGCCATGAGCCTTCTGGACGGACGCCACTTCATCGGCATCGTGCTCGAGCGCGGCAAGACCGAAGGCGATGCCGACATGATCACCTTCAACGCCGGGCGCTTCCGCTCGAGCGCCTGCGATCGTTACGACTACGGCGACGGCGCGTACACCGCGACGGAGGCCGGCGACAGCGTGAGCTTCGAAGCTCGCACCGAGAGCCCGAAGTACGGCAGCCTCGTCTGGCGCGGGGTGGTGCGCGGCCCGCGGCTCGACGGCACCCTTACCATGGTGCGCGCGGGCAAGACGCTCGGCGAGAAGTGGGTCCTCGCCGGAGAGCCGGGTTGAGCGCCCTGCCGCGCGTCGCCGTGATCCAGCGCCCGCCTGTCTTCCTCGACCGCGCGGCGACCCTCGAGAGTGCCGTCGCTTCGCTCGCCGAGGCGGCGGCAAATGGGGCGCGGCTCGCCGTGTTCCCGGAGGCGCTGGTTCCAGGCTATCCGGCGTGGATGTGGCGGCTGCGGCCCGGGCCCGACATGGCGCTCACCGAGCGGATTCACGCGCGCCTGCGGGCGAATTCGGTGAGCCTCGCCGCCGACGAGCTCGCGCCGCTGCGCGAGGCGGCGCGGCGCCACGAGCTCGCCGTGGTCTGCGGCCTGCACGAGCGCGACGAGGCGCTGGGCGGCGGCACGCTCTACAACAGCGTCGTCACGATCGGCGCCGACGGTGCGCTGCTCAACCGGCACAGGAAGCTGATGCCGACCAACCCGGAGCGCATGGTCTGGGGCTGCGGCGACGCCAGCGGGCTCAAGACGGTCGCCACGCCGTGCGGGCGCGTGGGCGCGTTGATCTGCTGGGAAAGCTACATGCCGCTTGCGCGCTACGCGCTGTACGCGCAAGGGCTCGATGTCTATGTCACGCCGACCTACGACAGCGGCGAGCGGGCGGTTGCGACCATGCAGCACATTGCCCGCGAAGGCGGCTGCTGGGTGGTGAGCTGCGGCTCCGCGTTTCAGGCGCGCGACATCCCCGACGCGCTTCCGGGGAAGAGCGAGCTTTTTCGCAACCCCGACGAATGGGTCAACTCGGGAGACTCGGTCGTGGTCGCGCCGGGCGGCAAGATCGTCGCCGGGCCGTTGCACGAAGAGCGCGCGATCCTGTACGCCGAAATCGATCTCGAGCGTGTCGGCGTGGCGCGCCGCAGCCTGGACGTGGTCGGCCATTACGCGCGGCCGGACCTCTTCGAGCTGCGCGTGAACGCCCGCCCGCAAAGCGTGGTTGAATTGCACTGATGGACCTCTACCACGACCAGAGCCGCGCGCTGCAGGACCTCTTCGACAGCCGGCGCATCGCCGACCGATTGGCGGAGAAGCTGCTGCGCGCCGAATTCAGCGACGAGGACCGCGCCTTCATCGCAGGCCAGAACTTTTTCTTCCTCGCGACGGCCGATGCGCAGGGCCGGCCCGATTGCTCGTACAAGGGCGGCGCGCCCGGATTCGCGCGCGTCGTGGCGCCGGACACGCTCGCTTTCCCCAGCTACGACGGCAACGGCATGTTCAAGAGCCTCGGCAACATCTCGGCCAATCCGGCAGTCGGCCTGCTGTTCATCGATTTTCAGGCGGGAAAGCGCCTGCGGGTGAACGGCGATGCTGCGCTGCACCTCGAAGATCCGCTCAAGGACGCTTACCCCGAGGCGCAGGCGATCGTGCGGGTGCGCGCGCGCCACATCTTCCCCAACTGCCCGCGCTACATCCACCGCATGGAGATGGTCGAGGCCTCCCCCTACGTCCCGACGCCTGGGTGCGCCACTCCGGTCCCGGGGTGGAAGAAAAACGCCGCCTTCAAGGACTACCTGCCGCGCCCCCCGATTGAGTAAGGCGGACTCTCACGGTTGACAAGCCGCGGCGATTTACTTCAAGCTTCATCTATTGAGGCTTGGAGTAGATCGCCCCTGCTCGCTGACCGCGAAAGCATCGCCCGCGCCCACGACCACCGCGCGCTGCGCGTGTGGCTGCGGCTGCTTACCTGCACCCAGCTGATCGAGCGGCGGGTGCGCTCGCGCCTGCGCGAGCGTTTCGCGACCACCCTGCCGCGCTTCGACCTGATGGCGCAGCTCGAGCGCTATCCCGAGGGGCTGAAGATGAACACGCTGTCGCGCCTGCTGATGGTCACGGGCGGCAACGTCACTGCGATCGTCGACCAGCTCGAGAAGGAGGGGCTGGTCGAGAGGCTCGAGGAGCCCGCCGACCGGCGCGCGTTCCGGATCCGCCTCACCCGTGCCGGCGAGAAAAGCTTCGCCGAGATGGCGCGCGCGCATGAGGAGTGGGTGGTCGAGCTCCTCGCCGGCATGAGCCGGCGCGAGCAGGACGAGCTTCTCAAGCTCCTCGCCAAGGTGAAGCAGCACGCAGCGGAGGTCGAAGCATGATCGAGGCCAAACACTTTCTGTGGCGCACCGAGGGAGCGGTGGGCGTGATCACGCTCAACCGCCCCGAGCGCAAGAACCCGCTCACTTTCGAGTCCTACGCGGAATTGCGCGATCTTTTCCGCCAAATCGAAAGTGAAAAGACGATCAAAGCCATCGTCCTCACGGGCGCCGGCGGCAATTTCTGCTCGGGCGGCGACGTGCACGAGATCATCGGACCCCTTACCCGCATGTCGCCCGACCAGCTGCTCGCATTCACGCGCATGACCGGCGACGTGGTGAAGGCGATGCGCCGCTGCCCGCAGCCGCTTATCGCGGCGGTCGAAGGCGTCTGCGCCGGGGCCGGCGCGATCCTCGCGATGGCGAGCGACCTGCGCTATGCGGCGCCGAGCGCGAAGGTGGCGTTTCTCTTCGTGCGCGTTGGCCTCGCCGGCTGCGACATGGGCGCCTGCGCGATCCTGCCGCGCATCGTCGGCCAGGGCCGTGCGGCCGAGCTTCTCTATACGGGCCGCTCGATGAGCGCGGAAGAGGGCCTCGCCTGGGGCTTTTTCAACCAGCTGTCCGATGCGGTGCTCGCGAAAGCGCTCGAGGTCGCGAACACGCTCGCCGAGGGTCCGACCGGGGCGCACGCCATCACGAAGAAGATGCTGCACCAGGAATGGAACGTCGGCGTCGACCAGGCGATCGAAATGGAGGCGCTGGCGCAGGCGAGCCTCATGCAGAAGCAGGATTTTCGCCGCGCGTACGAGGCGTTCGCGGCAAAGCAGAAGCCGCGCTTCCAGGGCGACTGATGGACCGGCTCGCACATTACGACTGGCCGTTCTTCGATGAACGGCATGCGAAGCTCGCGATCGAGGCCGACGCGTGGGCGCACGCCAACCTCGCCCATGCGCACGGCCAGGACGCGGATGCGATCTGCCGGCGCCTGGTGCAGGATCTCGGCTGCGCCGGGTTCCTCCACCACTGCGTGTCGGAGCGGCCCGACGTGCGCTCGGTCGCGCTGCTGCGCGAGGTCTTTGCTTACCACGCCGGGCTTGCGGATTTCGCCTTCGCCATGGCCGGGCTCTCGACCATTCCGATCACCCTGGCCGGGACCCCCGAGCAAAAGCAGCGCTACCTGAGCAGGGCCGCCGCCGGAGAGGCCATCGGCGCGTTCGCGCTTTCCGAGCGCGACGCCGGGTCCGACGTGCAGGCGATGAAGACCCACGCGCGGCGCGCGTCCGGCGGCTGGCTCCTCGATGGCGAGAAGACCTGGATTTCCAACGGCGGCATCGCCCAGTTCTACGTCGTTTTCGCGCGCTCGGAGGAGGGCATCAGCGCGTTCATCGTCGAGGCCGGAGAGGTCGACGCGTCGCAGCGCATCGAAATCGTGGCGCCTCACCCCATGGCGAGCGTCCGGCTCAAGTCGGCGCGCGCGGAGCTGCTCGGCGAGGCGGGCCAGGGATTCAAGCTGGCGATGCGCGGTCTGGACGTGTTTCGCACCACGGTCGCCGGCGCCGCGCTCGGCTTCGCCCGCCGCGCGCTCGACGAGGCGCTCGCCCGGGCGCGCGGCCGCACGATGTTCGGCCAGACCCTGGCCGACTTCCAGATGACCCAGGCGAAGCTCGCGGACATGGCGACCGGCATCGACGCCGCGGCGCTGCTCACCTATCGCGCGGCATGGAAAAAGGACACGGGCGCGGTGCGCGTGACGCGCGAGGCGGCCATGGCGAAGATGTTCGCCACCGAGTCGGCGCAGCGCGCCGTCGACGAGGCGGTGCAGATCTGCGGCGGCCTCGGCGTGATGCGCGGCCATCCGGTGGAGAAGCTCTACCGCGAGGTGCGCGCGCTGCGCATTTACGAGGGCGCGACCGAGGTGCAGAAGATCGTCATCGCGAGGGATCTGCTGAAATGACGCGCTATACCGCGCACGTCGATACGTTCGCGCGCGATAACCTCCCACCCGCCGCGGCGTGGCCCGAGCTGCTGTTCGAGCTGCCCGAGCTGCAGTATCCCGGGCGCCTCAACTGCGCTACCGAGCTTCTCGACAAGCCGGTAACGCGCGGCTACGGGCATCGCATCGCCCTGCGTACGCCGGACGGCGAATGCACCTACACCCAGCTCTTCACGCAGGCGAACCGGATCGCCAACGTGCTGGTGCGCTCGATGGGGCTCAAGCCGGGCAACCGGGTGCTGCTGCGCGGGCCCAACAACCCGATGATGGCGGCGTGCTGGTTCGCCGTGATGAAGGCGGGCGGCGTGTGCGTCGCCACGATGCCGCTGCTGCGCGCGAAGGAGCTGACGGACGTCATCCAGAAGGCCGAGGTCTCGCATGCGCTCTGCGACAAGCGCCTGGAGGCCGAGCTGGCGAGCGCCGCGGCCGCCTGTCCGACGCTCAAGCAGGTGAGCTACTGGCACGACAACGCGCCCGACGGCCTGGACGCCCTCTCGCTCAAGCAGCCGCTCTGGTTCAACAACGTGCCGACCGCGGCCGAGGACGTGGCGCTCGTCGCTTTCACCTCGGGAACCACCGGGAAGCCCAAGGGGACGCTCCACTTCCACCGCGACGTGGTGGCGATGTGCGATGCCTTCCCGCGCTCGATCCTGCGGACGCAGAAGGACGACATTTTCTGCGGCACGCCGCCGATCGCCTTTACCTTCGGCCTGGGCGGCGTGCTGTGCTTCCCGATGCGCTACGGCGCCTCGAGCGTGCTGGTCGAGAAGCACACGCCCGAGACGCTGCTCGAGACCGTCGAGCGCTTCAAAGCCACGGTCTGCGTCTCCGCGCCGACGATGTACCGCCAGATGGCGGCCATGGCTCGCGACTTCGACCTGTCGTCGCTGAAGCGATGCGTCTCGGCGGGCGAGGCGCTGCCCGATGCGACGCGCGAGCTCTTCCGCGAGGCGACCGGAATCGAGATCATCGACGGCATCGGCTCGACCGAGATGATCCACATCTTCATCTCGCATCTTCCGGATCGCGTGCGCCGCGGCGCCACCGGCTACGCCATCCCCGGCTATCGGGCAACGGTGCTCGACGAGGAGGGCCGGGTGTGCGCGCCGGGCACCGTCGGACGCCTCGCGGTGAAGGGGCCCACCGGCTGCCGCTATCTCGCCGACGCACGGCAGAAAGACTACGTGCAGAAGGGCTGGAACATTACCGGCGATGCCTACCTCATGGACGAGGACGGCTACTTCTTCTACCAGGCGCGCACCGACGACATGATCATCTCGGCGGGATACAACATCGCGGGCCCGGAGGTGGAAGGCGCGTTGCTCGCGCACCCGGCAGTCTCCGAATGCGCCGTGGTCGGCGCCCCGGATGCGGAGCGCGGCACGATCGTCAAGGCCTTCGTGGTCCTGAAGAAGGAATTTGCCTGGGATCCTTCGATGGCCAAGGCGCTGCAGGAGCACGTCAAGGGCGCCATCGCGCCCTACAAGTATCCGCGCCTGGTCGAATTTACCGATACGCTGCCGCGCACCGAGACCGGCAAGCTGCAGCGGTTCAAGCTGAAAGGAATGCACAAATGAGCGCTCTGCGGATCCTTCAGCCGCCCGGCTGGGCGCGGGCGAAGGGCTTCTCCAACGGCATCGCCGCAAGCGGCAGGCTGGTGTTCATCGCCGGCCAGATCGGCTGGACGCCGGAGTGCAAGTGGGAGGCGCGCGACTTCGCCGGCCAGTTCCGCCAGGCCTTGAAAAACATCCTCGAGGTTCTGAAAGAAGCGAACGGCAGGCCCGAGCACGTCGTGCGGCTGACCTGGTACGTGCTCGACAAGCACGAGTATCTCGATTCCCTGAAAAACGTGGGTGAAGCGTATCGGGAGCTGATGGGCAAGCACTATCCGACGATGGCGGTGGTGCAGGTGAGCGGCCTGGTCGAGGACGAGGCGCGCCTCGAGATCGAAGCCACGGCGGTGGTGCCATGAAGGTCAGCGTGATCGGCGGCGGGCCGGGAGGCCTGTACTTTGCGCTGCTGGCGAAGAAGGCCTGGCCGCGCTGGGAGGTGGTGGTGTACGAGCGCAACCGCCCGGACGACACCTTCGGCTTCGGCGTGGTGTTCTCAGACCAGACCCTCGATACCTTCAAGGCCTACGACCTCGTCACCTACGAGCGCATCCGGCGCCGCTTCGCCTACTGGGGCGACGTCGATGTCGTCTACAAGGGGCGCGTAATGCGCTCGGGCGGCAACGGCTTCTGCGGCTGCTCGCGCGTGGCGCTGCTCAACATCCTGCAGGACCGCGGCCGCGAGCTCGGCGTGCAGATGCGCTTCCAGCGCGAGGTGCAGGGACTGGAAGAGCTCGCCGATTCGGACCTGATCGTGGTCGCCGACGGCATCAACTCGATCATCCGCTCCAAATACAAGGAGCATTTCGAGCCGAGCGTGGATTTGCGGCCGAACAAGTTCACCTGGCTCGGCTCGACCAGGCCGATCGACGCGTTCAAGTATTTCTTCCGCGAGGCGCAGGAGGGCGTGCTGCTCGCCCACGTCTACCAGTACGAGCCCGACCGCTCCACCTGGGTGATCGAGATGGACGAGGCCACCTGGCGCAACTTCGGCTTCGACCGGCTTTCCGAGAGCGACATGCTGCCGGTGCTCGAGCGCGTCTTCGCCGAAGAGCTCGCCGGGCATCCCCTCATCGCGAACCGCTCCCTGTGGCGCAACTTCCCCAACATCACCAACAAGACGTGGGTAAAGGACAATGCCGTCCTCGTCGGCGACGCCAAGGCCACCGCGCACTTCTCCATCGGCTCCGGCACCAAGCTCGCGATGGAGGACGCGATCGCCCTGTTCGAGGCCTTCAAGACGCACCCCGAAGTGAAACCGGCGCTGACCCTGTACGACACGGCTCGGCGCGAGGAGGTCGAGAAGACCCAGCACGCCGCGAACGTCTCGCTCGCGTGGTTCGAGCACATGAAGCGCTACTGGGGCATGGAGCCGCCGCAGTTCGCCTTCGGCGTGATGTCGCGCTCCAAGCAGATCACCTGGGAAAACCTCGAGCTGCGCGACCCCGGCTTCGTGCGCGAAGTGCACGGGTGGTATGCCGCGAAAGTGAAAGCTCAAGGCTTCGCCATCGACCTCGACGATCCGCCGGTGCCGATGTTCACGCCGTTTCGGCTGCGCGACATGGTGGTCGAGAACCGCGTGGTGGTGTCGCCGATGGACCAGTATTCCGCGGTCGACGGCGTGCCGGGCGACTGGCACTTCGTCCACCTCGGCAGCCGCGCCGTCGGCGGGGCGGGCCTGGTGTACGTCGAGATGACCTGCCCATCCCCCGAGGCGCGCATCTCCCCGGGAGACACGGGCCTCTGGAACGAGACGCAACGGGACGCTTTCGGGAAAATAGTTCAGTTTTGTAAAGCCCATTCGAGAGCGAAGCTGTGCATGCAGCTCGGCCATTCCGGGCGCAAGGGCTCGACCCAGCTCGGCTGGCAGCGCATGGACCACCCGCTCGAGTCCGGCAACTGGCCGGTGATTTCCGCGTCGGCGATTCCCTACTACGAGGGCATCTCCCAGGTTCCTCGCGAAATCAGCCCGGCTGACATGAAAAAAATCGTGGACGACTTTGTCCGTTCCACCGGGTTTGCAGATCAGGCCGGCTTCGACATGCTCGAGCTGCACATGGCGCACGGCTACCTGCTCGCCAGCTTCATCTCGCCGCTGACCAACAAGCGCACCGACGCCTACGGCGGAAGCATCGGCAACCGCATGCGCTTTCCGCTCGAGGTGTTCCGCGCCTGCCGCGCCGTGTGGCCTCAGGCGAAGCCGATGTCGGTGCGCATCTCCGCGACCGACTGGGCGCCGGGCGGGCTCTCCGGAGAGGACCTCATCGCGCTGACCCGCATGCTGAGGCAAGCCGGTTGCGACCTGATCGACTGCTCGACCGGGCAGACCGTGCCGCACCAGCGCCCGGTGTACGGGCGCATGTACCAGGCGCCGTACGCGGACTGGGTGAGAAACGAGGTCGGCATCGCAACCATGACGGTGGGCGCGGTCACCACGCCGGACCAGGTGAACACGCTGCTGGCATCGGGTAAGGCGGACCTCGTCGCGCTCGCCCGGCCGCATCTCGCCAACCCGTATTTCACGCTCCAGGCCTCGGCGTGGTACCAGCATCTGCCGCAGCACTGGCCGCAGCAGTACCTGACCGCGCGCGACCAGGCGTTCCGCAACGCCGAGCGCGAGCGCGCCGAGCTCAAGGACCTGCGGATCAAGGCGCGTCCCGCGAGCCACGAGGTCGTCGAGCCTGGGGTCAAGAGGGCGGCGTGATCCTCCTCTGGGAGCTCGGCGGCAGGAACGACCGGCGCTACAGCGTGTTCTCCTGGCGCTCCCGCATGGCGCTCGCGCACAAGGCGCTCGAGTTCGAAGCCCGGCCGGTGTGCATGAGCGACAAGGCGGCGATCGCCTTTTCGGGCGGCAAGACGGTTCCCGTGCTGCGCGACGGCGATACCGTGGTGCGGGATTCGTGGAAGATCGCGGAGCACCTGGAATCACGCTATCCGGACAAGCCCCTCTTCGGCGGCGACATCGCCCGCGGCGTGACCCACGCCTTCAACACCTGGGTCGATCGCGCGCTGGTCGCGCCCATGCTCGAGGTGCTGGCCCCCGACATCCACGAGCGCGTCGAGCCTGCCGACGCGGAGCATTTCCGCGCCATGGCGGAGCGGGTAACCCGCAATACGCTCGACCAGCTGCGCGCGGGACGCGACCAGGCGCTGCAGCGCCTGGGCCGGGGCTTGGAGCCGATGCAGGCGCACCTCAAGCGGCAGGCGTACATTTGCGGCGACAACCCCGCGTACGCCGACTACGTGCTCTTCTCGATCTTCCAATGGGCTCGCGTGATGAGCCCGCGCGAGCTGCTCGCCCCCGAGGATCCGCTGTCTGCCTGGCGCGAACGCGTGCTCGACCGGTTCGGCGGCTTCGCCCGCAATGTAGTGACTGCATGATCCAAAAACAGCGTTGCGCCTGGCCGAAGAACCCGCTCGCCATCGCCTACCACGACGAGGAGTGGGGCGTCCCGGTGCACGACGATCGAAAGCTCTTCGAATGCCTCACGCTCGAGGGCGCGCAGGCGGGGCTTTCCTGGGACACCATCCTCGCCAAGCGCGAGAACTACCGGCGCGCGTTCGCGCGCTTCGACATGAAAAAAGTCGCCGGTTACGGAGGACGCGAGCGCCGGCGCCTGCTTGGCGACGCGGGTATCGTCCGGCATTCCGGCAAGATCGATGCCACCATCGAGAACGCACGCCGCGTGCTGGAGGTGCGCAAGGAATTCGGCAGCTTTTCCAAGTATGTCTGGAGCTTTGCGGGGCGCGGCGCCGAGCCGCTCTCCAAGGACCTCAGGCGGCGCGGCTTCCGCTTCGTGGGGCCGACCACGGTGTACGCGTTCATGCAGGCGGTCGGCATGGTGAACGACCACGAGGAATCCTGCTTCCGGCGCCATGAGGTGGGAAAATGATGCCTATGCGCGCGCTTCTCGGGCTGGTGCTTCTGCATGCAGGCGGCGTCCAGGCGGCCTACGACGCCAACGAGGTCGCGCTGGGCGCGTCGGAAAAAGTGGTGCTGAAGCAGTTCCCGGCGGCGCACTGCGCGCCGCTGCAGTGGAAAAGCAAGGCTGCGGAGCGGCGCTGCGACGACTCCAAGATCGTGCTCGGCGGCGTGCCAGGCCGCATCACGTTCTATCTCAAGCGCGACCGCGTCGAGGCCTTCGACGTGCGCTTCGACACGAAGGACGCGGCGCGCATGGCGGCGTTCCTCAAGAATCGCTACGGCGCGCCCTCCAACGAGTCACGCGCGAAGCTCGAGGGGCGCGGCGACGAGCTCTACAAGGTGGAATGGAAAAAGGGCGAGGAGCGCGCCATGCTCACCGCGCTGAAGGAAAAGCGGCGCGCTGCCCTTACCGTGTGGCGCGGCGACTTCGAGGAAGAGATCTACCGCGTCCGCTAGAGCTTCTTCAGCACCGCGATCGCCCTGGCGGCGTCCTCGGCGCTGTCGCAGGCGATGTAGCTGATGAACTTCTTGCCGACCGCCACCGCCGACACGCCGCGGAAGCTCACGCCGGCGTTGCCGAGCGCGCGCGCGATCTTCGATCCCAGGCCGGGCTTGTCGCCGCCCTCGATGCGGACCGAGTGGATGCTTTCGGGCTTGCCGAAGCCAGCCTCCTGGGCGGCCTTCACCGCCTTGGCGCCCTTCACCGGCGTCACGAACATGACGCCCTGCCCCGGCTGCTCGGTGCGCCGCGCGAGCAGCATCTCGAGATTGGCCCCGCCCCGGGCCAGCGCCTCCAGCTTGTCGGCCGCGCCGCCGGCGCGGTCCTCGATCGTGGCCGCCCACACTTCCGCCTTCGTCGCCTTGAGTGCCATGGCTCCCTCCAGGAAAAGCCGCGGGCGTCATAATGCATCCGTCATGGCAAAAAAGGTGACTTTCGCGGCGCTCCGCGACGCGCTCGGCGGCACCGCCGAGTTGGCGCTGCTCGACGTGCGCGAGCAGGGCGTCCATTACCGCGGCCACCCGTTCTTCGCCTGCTCGGCGCCGCTCTCGAAGCTCGAGGTGATGATCCGCGACCTGGTGCCGCGCCCGGCCGTGCCCGTGGTGGTGCTCGACGGCGGCGGGGAGGGACTGGCGGAGAAGGCGGCAGAGCGCCTCGGCTCGATGGGCTACACCGACGTTGGGGTTCTAGACGGCGGCTGCGCCGGCTGGCGCGCCGCGGGCGGCGAGCTCTTCAGCGGCGTGAACGTGCCCTCCAAGGCCTTCGGCGAGTTCGTCGAGCATGACTATGGCACCCCGCGTATCCCCGCCGAGGAGCTGAGTAGCCTCAAGAAAGAAAACCACAAGCTGGTGATCGTCGATTCCCGCCCGTTCGAGGAGTACCACCGCATGAACATCCCCGGCGGGATCGACGTGCCGGGAGCCGAGCTCGCGTGGCGGATCCACGACCTCGCCCCCGACCCCGAGACGCTGGTGGTGGTGAACTGCGCGGGGCGCACGCGCAGCATCATAGGCTGTCAGTCGCTGCGCAACGCCGGCATCCCGAACCGCGTGGTCGCGCTGAAGGACGGCACGATGGGCTGGGACCTCGCCGGCTTCGAGTGCGAGCGCGGCGCGACTCGCGTGGCGGCGGCGCCGTCCGAGGAGGGAAAAGCGAAAGCGCTCGCCGCCGCCGAAAAGGTTGCGCGGCGTTTCGGAGTCAAGTTCACGACTCCGGACGGGATCGACAAGTGGCGGCAGGACGCTGGGCGAACGTTGTATCTGCTCGACGTCCGCACGCGGGAGGAGTTCGAGCGCGGCCATGTCGTGGGCTCGCGGCACGCTTCAGGCGGGCAGCTGGTGCAGGCGAGCGACGAGTACGTCGCGGTGCGTAACGCGCGCGTCGTCCTCATCGACCCGGAGCGGGTTCGCGCGGTGATGACCGCGTCGTGGCTCGAGCAGATGGGATGGAGCGAGGTCTACGTCCTCGACGATGTGCGCGGCCTGGCCATGGAGACCGGCCCGCGCCGCCCGCCCGAGATCAAGAAATGGGCGGACGCTTGTTCCCCTGAAGGCGCTACCGGAGCGGTTGTTGATTTTTCCACGAGCCTTCGGTTCCACCACGCCCATATTCCGGGCGCGTGGTGGGCGGTGCGTTCGCGCCTAGGCGAGGCGCGCGAAAAAATTGGCCCGGTTTCCTCCCTGGTGCTGACTTCGGAGGAGGGATTGCTCGCGCACCTGGCGGCGCCGGAAGTCCAGGCGCTGTGGCCGCAGGCGCGGGTCAGCGTGCTGGAGGGCGGAAACGCGGCGTGGTTCGGTGCCGGCAGGCCGGTGGAGACCGGCGTCGAGCGCGCGACCACGGAGCGCGACGATGTCTGGTACAAGCCCTACGACCACAGGTCTGACTACAACTACAAGCAGCACGCGCGCGACTATCTCGCCTGGGAAGTCGCACTCATCGATCAGGTCAAGCGGGATCCGACGATCCGCTTTAGGGCGTACTGAAAAGCACGGGCCGACGTGCGGGTCCGGATGGCCGACGGTCGGTCAAGAATCGTGAGACTGCAGGACGGAAAGCCCGGTCGGCATAGCCCGACGGCGCGTTCTATGCTATTCATAGAAAAGTGAGAACAAGAAGAAGAAAAGCCGCTTGACCCAGCGCTGGATCATTCAGGACGCGGTCAGGCGGATCCAGGATCTCGTCGCCGAAGCCATGGGCCGCAGCCTCCCCGGCGTGGTCGGCGCGCGCCTGGAGCACATCGTCCAAAGCGTCGCCGCGAGCGAGGTCTCCTCAGTGGGCGATGCTTATTCCTGGCGCGAGGTCTCGATCCTGCTGGCGGACCTGCGCGGGTTCGCCTCCATTGCCGAGTCCTACCCCGCTCGCGTGGTGCTCGACACGCTGAACCGCTGCTTCGCCACGCTGACCGAGGTCATCGTCCAGCACTACGGCATCATCGACAAGTTCATGGGCGACGCGATCATGGTCGTGTTTCCCGGCGACCAGGCCGTCGCGCACGACCATGCCCGGCGCGCGATCCTGTGCGCGGTGCAGATGCAGATCGCGATGGACGAGCTGCGCCAGAAGCACCGCTCGGAGAACGTGCCCGAGATGTTCCTCGGCATCGGCGTGAATACCGGCAAGGTGATGACCGGCCTCATCGGCTCGGACCGCTACCGCGCCCACACCATCATCGGCGACGAGGTGAACCTCGCCTCGCGCATCGAGGCCTTCAGCCTGCGCGGCCAGGTGCTCGTCAGCCAGTCGACCTACGAGCTGTGCCAGGATTTCGCCGACTGCGGCCCGCCGGTGCAGGTCTACATGAAGGGCAAGGCCGAAAGCGTCCTCATCCGCGAGGTGAAGGGAATTCCCTCGCTCGGCAAGTTCGTGCCGCGCAGGGAGCTGCGCCGCTCGGCGCGGGTCGACGTGCTGCTGCCGTTCGCCTACCAGATCGTGAGCCGCAAGACCGTGCTCGCGACCGTCGACACCGGGACCATCCACAACATCGGCTACGACGGCGTGCTGGTCGAGATCGAGCGCCCGCTGCCGCTCTACGCCGAGATCAAGCTCGCCGTGAACCTCGTCAGCCTCGGCTACCGCGCCGAGGACGTCTACGGCCGCATTGTCGACGTGCGCGAGGACAAGGGCCGCTGGTTCTGCGGCGTCGAGTTCACCTCGGTGACGCGCCAGGCGAGCGAGAAGATCCGGCTCTTCGTGCAGATGCTCATCCCGTCTTACGTCCCGGTGCAGGCCACCCGCGATCCAAAATCAACGCAGGAAGCAGCCGTCGGTGACATCGATCACCGCGCCGTTCAGGATCGCAGGCGCATCGAGAGCTAGCCAGCGGATCGCCTCGGCCACTTCCTCCGGCCGGCCCACCCGTTTCGTATAGACCGCGCGCATGAGCTGCGTGATGCGCTCGGGCTGCGCATTCTTGAGGAGGTCGGTGTCGATCGGGCCGGGCGCCACCGCGTTCACCTGGATGCCATGCGGCCCGAGGTAGGAGGCGAAGCTGCGCGTGAAGCTCACCACGCCTGCCTTGGTGACGCCGTACCAGAGGTCGGTGTGCGCCATGTACGCGGCCACCGAGGCGACGTTGACGATGCGGCCGGAGCCGCGCTCCGCCATGCCCTTCGAGGCCGCGCGGATCAGCTCGACCGGCGCTTCCAGGTTCACGCGCAGGATGCGGCTCCGCGCCTCGTCGGTATAGCGATCGATCGGCAGCGCGGCCTGCACACCGGCGTTGTTCACCAGCACATCGAGCCTGCCGAGCCCGGCAATCAGCTTTGGGATCGCGGCCAGGTCGGTGAGGTCGAACCGGAGGGGCTCGATGTCCTGCAGGGGCTCCGAAAAATCCTTGTCGAGGCCGAACACCTTCATCCCCGACTTCACCAGCGCCGCGGCAGCCGCCCGGCCGATGCCGCGGCCGGCGCCGGTGACCAGCGCCGTCTTCACACGGAGGCAAGACCCGGCATGTCGAAGCCGGCAGCCCGGAGCTCGGTGATGAGTGTCTCTTCCTGCTGTGCGGTCAGCTCGACGAGCGGCGGCCGGCAGGTCTTCCACTCGCGGTCGTTGCCGAAGTGCGCCACCGCCGCCTTGAGCGCCGGGATCATGGGCTGCTTCTGCACGATCTTGCGCGTCGCGCTGATGCCGGCCTGCAGGCGATCGGCGTCCGCGGAGCGCCAGTTCCGGTAGACGTTTGCGATCGGACCTGGATTGATGTTGCCGGTGGCGGTGATGCAGCCTTTGCCACCGTGGCGCATGTTGTCGAGCAGGAACACCTCGCTGCCGGCGAAGACGTCGAAGCCCTCCTTGGCGAAGGCATCGAGCATCGCCTTGGTGTTGGACCACTCGCCCGACGAATCCTTCACGCCCGCGACGATCCCCGGGTACTTTGAAAGTAGCCGTTCAATCAATCCTAAAGTTATTGAGACTTGGGCGACCGGCGGGATGTGATAGAGGTAGAGCTGCAGGCGCTCGTCGCCCACGCGCTCGATCACCTCGGCGAAATTGCGGTACAGGCCCTCGTCGGAGACACCCTTGTAGTAGAAGGGCGGCAGCATCAGCACGCCGGCGCAGCCGAGCTCCACCGCCGCGCGCGTCATCTCGATGGAGTCGGAAAGCGCGCAGTGCCCGGTGCCCGGCATGAGCGCCGAGGCGGGCACGCCTCCGGCCACGAGTTTTTCAAGTAAAGATTTTTTTTCAGAAACAGAGAGCGAGTTTGCTTCGCTGTTGGTGCCGAACACCGCAAGGCCGGCGCAGCCGCTTTTCAGCAGCCAACGGCAGTGGCGCACGAAGCGCGGCGCGTCGGGCGCGTAGTCCTTGCGGAACGGCGTGATCACCGGGGCAAGCACGCCCTCGATGCGCTTCACCTTCGCCATGGCGGGTTTCATGTCAGTCCACCTTTGCTCCGGAAGCCTTCACGATCGGCGCCCAGCGAGCGACCTCCTCCTTCAGCATCGAGGCCATCTGCTCGGGCGTGCCGGGAATGATGTTGTAGCCGAGGTCGTGCATGCGCTTCACGAACTCGGGCGCCTTGGCGGCCTGTACCGCGGCGGCGTTCAGCTTCATGACGATGTCGCGCGGCGTCGCCGCCGGCACCATGATGCCGAACCACACGCCCGACTCGTAGCCCTTGACGCCCGATTCCGCGACGGTCGGCAGCTCGGGAAGCGCCGGGTCGCGCTTCGCACCTGTGGTGGCGATCGCGCGCAGCTTTCCGGACTTGATGTGCGGCAGCGCCGAGGGAATGTTGTCGAACATCATGTTGGTCTGGCCCGCCAGCAGGTCGGTGATGGCCGGCGCGCTGCCCTTGTACGGGATGTGGACGATGTCCGTCCCGGTGAGCTGGGTGAACATGGCGCCCGACATGTGGATGCTCGTGCCGTTGCCGCTCGAGGCGTAGGTCCACTTGCCGGGGTCCTTCTTCGCCAGCTCGATTACGTCCTTCACGGTCTTGGCCGGTACCGACGGGTGCACCACCAGCACGTTGGAGAGCGATACGATCGGCGCCACCGGCGCCAGCTCCTTGTTGACGTCGAGCGGCATCTTCGCGTAGAGCGCGGGGTTGATGGCCTGGATGCCGCTCGTGCTCATCACCATCGAATAGCCGTCGGGAGCCGAGCGCGCCACGTCGAGGACGCCCAGGTTGCCGCCGGCACCGGGCTTGTTCTCCACCGCCACCGGGTGGCCGAGGATCCTGGTCATCTCGTTGGCCGTCGCCCGGGTGGCGATGTCGACCGCTCCGGCCGGCGTGAACGGCACGACGATGCGCATCGGCTTGGACGGGAACGCCTGGCCGAACGCGGCATTCGAGAGGACGAGCGAAATAGCAAGAGCGAACAGGCGCGACACGAGGAAGCCTTTCAAAGGTAGAGTCACCCGCAATTATGGCCGACCTCGCCCGGGCGGTGAATATCGCGGATCTGCGACGCCTCGCGCAGCGGCGGCTGCCGCGCGCGATCTTCGACTTCTTCGACGGGGGTGCCGAGGACGAGGTGACCCTGCGCGATAACCGCGCGGCCTTCGAGCGAGTGCGACTGCTGCCGAAGGTGCTGGTCAACGTGGCGCAGGTCGACACGAAGGCTTCCATTTTCGGTCGTGAAGCGGCGTTGCCGCTGGCCATTGCGCCGACCGGCGGCATCAGCGCCGGGCGCTACGGCGCCGAGCTGATCCTCGCGCGCGCGGCGAAGGCCCGCGGCGTGCCCTTCACCATGGCCACGCCTTCGGCGTTCAGCATCGAGCGCCTCGCCGAGGAGGTCGGCGGGCGGCTCTGGTTCCAGCTCTATTGTGTCCGCGACCTGGACTTCAGAAAAAAATTAGTGGACAGAGCGAAAAACGCGGGCTACGAGGCAATTCTCGTCACGGTGGACCTGCCGGTGTCGGGGAAACGCGAGCGCGACCCGCGCAATGGCTTCCACACCCCCTATAGCCCGAACTGGCGCAACTCGAAGGACGTGATCTTCAAGTACGCCTGGGCGCTCGACATGCTGCGCAACGGCCTGCCCGGCATGGCGAACATGGAGGGCTACCGTTTCAGCGCGGCCGCCGGCACCGACATCGTCACGGCGGTCGGGCGCGAGATGGACGCCGGGCTCGACTGGGAATACATCAAGCTGCTGCGCAACCAGTGGCCGGGCAAGCTCCTCCTGAAGGGCGTGGAGCGCCCCGACGACGCCGAGCGCGCCGTCTCGGTCGGCTGCGACGGCGTGGTGGTATCGAATCACGGTGGTCGCCAACTGGACGGCGCAACCGCCACGTTGGACGCCTTGCCCGACATTTCAAGAGCGGTGGGACGCAAGCTGACGGTACTTCTCGACGGCGGCGTACGCCGCGGCGTGGACATCCTCAAGGCGCGAGCGCTCGGCGCGCAGGCCGTGCTCACGGGACGCGCCACGCTCTTCGGCGCGATGGCGGGCGGCGAGGCGGGGGCGAAGCGCGCGCTCGAGATCCTTTCAAGCGAGCTCGTGCGCGCGATGCAGCTCTGCGGCGTGCGCTCGATCGACGAGATCGGCCCGGAGCTGCTCGCGCTTCGGCCCGCCTGAGTTTGGTTGTTCACCTCGTCGATGGCACGTACGAGCTGTTCCGGCACTTCTACGGCCAGCGCCGCTGGAACAAGGGGAAGGACGCACCGTTCGGCGCGGTGAACGGCGTGCTGCACACGATGCTGCAGATGATCGAGAAGGGCGCCACGCATGTCGGCGTCGCGACCGATCACGTGATCGAGTCGTTCCGTAACGGCTTGTGGCCGGGGTACAAGACGGCCGAGGGCGTCGAGCCCGCGCTGCTCGCGCAATTTCACCCGCTCGAGGACGCGCTAACGGCGATGGGCGTGGCGGTGTGGCCCATGGTGGAGCTCGAGGCCGACGACGGGCTCGCCTCGGCCGCGCACGCCGCCGCGGCGGACGAGCGCGTGGAGAAGGTCTGCATCTGGACGCCGGACAAGGACCTCGCGCAGTGCGTCCAAGGCGAGCGCGTAGTGCAAGTGCATCGCATCTCGCAGAGAATTCTGGACGCGCCCGCGGTCGAGCAGAAGTACGGCGTGGAGCCCCGCTTCATACCCGATTTCCTCGCCCTGGTCGGCGATTCCGCCGACGGTTATCCCGGAATCGAGGGTATCGGCGCGGTGGGCGCCGCTCGCCTCGTAAGGCAGCACGGGCCGATCGAGAATTTTCCGGCGATGGTCCTCGGCGAACGCCGCGAGCTGGCGCTTCTCTTCAAGACGCTGGCGACCCTCAGGACCGATGCCCGGCTCTTCGGCGACGTCGACGATATGCGCTGGCGCGGTCCGACTCCGGGTTTCTCCGAGCTTGCCGCGCGACTCGGCGATGCGCGGCTCCTGCCGCGCGCGCTCGGCGCAGGCGGGCTTACTGCGGCTTGAGCCCGGAGGCTTTCACGAGCGCGGCGTTGGCGGCGATCTCGGCGCGCAGGTAGGTGTTGAAGGCTTCGGGCGCATAGTCCATCGGCTCGGCGCCGAGCCGCTCCAGCTTTTCGCGGACGTCGCTCGCGTGCAGCGCCCGCGCGGTTTCCTGGTAGAGGCGCGCGACGATCTCCCGCGGCGTCTTCGACGGCACGAACATGCCGACCCAGAAGTTGTAGTCGGAGTCGGGAATGCCGGCTTCGAGCGTGGTCGGCATGTCAGGCAGCGCCACCGAACGCTTCGTGCTGCCTACGGCGAGACCGAGTAGCCGGCCGTCCTTCAGCAGCGGCAACGCCGCATTGACCGGACAGAAGTAGTAGTCGACGCGCCCGGTCATCACGTCCGCGAGCGCTTCGGGGGTGCCCTTGAAGGGCACGTTGACGACGTCGATCGCCGCGCCGAGCCGAAAGCGCTCGGCGTTGAGGTGCGTCGCGCTGCCGATGCCGATCGAAGCCGCGTTGAGCGCGCCGGGCTTTGACTTGGCCGCGGCCACCAGCTCCTTCACCGAGCGAATGCCCTTTGCGGGCGCGATGACCAGGACGTTCGGCAGCAGTCCCAGTGGCGTGACGCCGGTGAGATCGCGCAGCGTGTCGTAGGGCGTATTCGGGTAGGTCGTCGGCGTGACCGTATAGGAGGACGAATGGACGAGGACGGTGTAGCCGTCGGGGTCCGCCTTCGCCGCCAGGCCGACGCCGATCGTACCGCCGGCCCCGGGCCGGTTCTCGACCACCATTGCCTGGCCGAGCTGCGCCGACAATTTCTCCGACACCGTGCGGGCCATGATGTCGGTGGCGCTTCCAGGAGTGAAGGGGACGATGATGCGCACAGGCTTCGCCGGCCACGCCTGCGCCCAAGCGCCGGCCTGCGCGAGGGCGAGCGCGATGCCCGCCAGCCATTTCGAGAGACGCACCCATTTCGAGAGACGCACCGCGCGATTGCCTCGTTTATGATCGAAACGTGAAGTCTGCGGCGTTCGAATATACCCGGGCGGCCTCGATCGGTGAAGCGTGCGAATTGCTCGCGCGGCACGGCGACGGCGCGAAGCTGCTCGCCGGCGGGCAGAGCCTGGTGCCGATGATGGCGATGCGCTTGCTGCGGCCGGCGTGGCTGATCGACATCAACGAGATTGCCGCGCTCAAGTTCGTCGCCGCGGAAAGCGATGCGGTGCGCGTCGGTGCCTGCACTCGACAGGCCGTGGTCGAGCGCGACAGCGCGCTGGCCGAGCGCGTGCCGCTGCTGCGCCAGGCGCTCGCCTGGGTCGGCCACGCGCAGACGCGCAACCGCGGCACCATCGGCGGCAGCCTCGCGCACGCGGACCCGAGCGCGGAGCTGCCGCTGGTTGCGCAGGTCCTCGGGGCGCGCCTGCTGCTGCGTTCTTCAAAGGGGAAAAGGACGCTCGACGCGGCGTCGTTCTTCACCGGCGCGATGTCGACTGCGATCCGGGTGGACGAATGCCTCGAGGAGATCGAGTGGCCGGTCTGGCGCGAGTCGCGCACTGGCTCGGCGTTCACCGAGCTGTGCATCCGTCACGGCGATTTCGCCGTGGTCGCGGCCGCAGCGCAGGTCGCGCTCGACGACGCCGGGCGCTGCGTGCGCGCGGCCTTCGGGCTGGCCGCGGTCGGGCAGACGCCGCTCGCCTTTCCGAAGCTTGCCGCGGGCCTGGTGGGCTCTTTCCTGACCGAAGACCTCATGCGGGCGGCGGCGAACGACGCCGCGGACGCATGCGAGCCGGGCGGCGACCTGCACGCCAGCGCCGAGTACCGGCGCCACCTCGCCGGGGTGCTCGCCGCGCGGGCGCTGCGCGAGGCGCACGAGAAGGCGAAGGCTGCATGAGCGCAACCCTGCATCCCATCGAGGTCGAGGTGAACGGGAAAAAGCGCTCGTCGCAGGTTCCGGCGCGGCTCTCCCTCGTCGACTGGCTGCGCGACGAGCTGCGGCTGACCGGCACTCACGTCGGCTGCGAGCATGGCGTCTGCGGCGCCTGCTCGGTCATGCTCGACGGCGAGGCGGTGCGCGCCTGCCTCATGTACGCGGTGCAGGCGCACGGTCACCGCGTCACCACGGTGGAAGGGCTGACGAAACCCGACGGCGGCATGAGCCCGTTGCAGGATGCGTTTTGCGAGACCCACGGCCTGCAGTGCGGCTACTGCACCCCGGGAATGCTGATCGCCGCGCAGGCGCTCCTCGACGCGAATCCCCGGCCGACCGAAAACGAGATCCGCGAGGCGATCGGCGGCAACCTGTGCCGCTGCACCGGCTATCAGCAGATCGTGGACGCGGTGCGGCTTGCCGCCTCACTTGTCAAATGAGGCCTCGAATGAGCGCCTATCGGTACATCGGCAGGGGGCGCAGGGCCAAGGAGCATCCGCGTTTCGTCACCGGCCGCGGCCGCTACGTCGCCGATATCTCGCTGCTTGGGATGAAGCACATCGCGCTGGTCGCATCGCCTCACGCGAGCGCGCGCATCGCCGCGATCCGGGTCGATGCGGCACTCGCCGCACCCGGCGTGCACCATGTGCTCACCGGAGAGGAGTTCTGCGCCCACACCGACTCGCTCCAGATCGGCGTTGATGCACCGAAGGTGACGCGTTGGGCGCTGGCACGCGGAGTGGTGCGCTACGCGGGCGAATGGGTCGCTGCGGTCGTGGCCGATTCCCGCGCGCTGGCCGAGGACGCCGCCGAGCTGGTCGAAGTCGACTACCAGCCGCTGCCGCAGGTGGTGGATCCCGAGGAGGCGCTCGAAGGCAGGATCCTGGTTCATCCCGAGCACGGCTCGAACATCCTCTACCGCCGCAAGTTCGTGTGGGGGCCGGTCGAGGAGGCGTTCGCCGGAGCGGACCACCGCCTTTCGTTCCGCGCGAGCTGGGGCCGCAGCGCGACGGTGCCGATCGAGACTTTCGGCGTCGTCGCGAGTTGGGACGCCGGCACGCAGATCCTCGATATCTGGGCCTCGATCCAGATGCCCAAGTACCCGGACCAGACCGCGCGCGCGCTGCGGCTGCCGGGCAACGCGGTGCGCGTGCACTACGACGTCGACGTGGGCGGCAGCTACGGGGTGAAGCGCGGGATCAAGCACACCGTGCTTGCGGCCTACCTCGCGAGAAGGCTCGGCGCTCCGATGCGGCTGATCGAGGACCGCCTCGAGAACATGCGCGGCGGCGACATGCAGGGGCCGGACCGCGTGTTCGACATGCAGGCGGCCTTCGACCGCGACGGAACGATTCGCGGCCTGCGCATTCGCGCCGTCGACGACGTCGGGGCCTACGCCGGTCGCTCGCCGCTGCAGCTCGGCAAGCCGGTCGGCGCCATCTGCGGCCCTTACCGCATCCCCGCGATCGAGTACGAGCCGGTCTCGGTGATGACCAACAAGACGCCGCAGGAGGCGGTGCGCGGCTTCGGACAGTCGCCGACCAACTTCGCCATCGAGCGCACCGTGGACCGCGTCGCCCAGTACCTCGGCATGGACCGGATCGAGCTGCGAAGGAAAAACCTGATCCGCAAGGACGAGTTCCCCTACCTGATCCCGAGCGGCTCGACCTACGATTCGGGTGACTTCCACACCGTGCTCGAGAAGGCACTGGCCGCCGCAAGATACCCCGAGTTGCTGGTGTTGAGAGATCAGATGCGAAAAGCGGGCAGGCTTGCCGGCATCGGCATCGCCACCTGCCTGGAGCCGAGCGGCGGCAACTCGGCGTTCGAGGTTCTCATGAACCCGAAGAACGAGACCACCACCTGGATGGACTCGTGCCTGGTGCGGGTCGATCTCTCCGGCTCGATCACCGGGGTGATCAACAATTCGAGCTCGGGCCAGGGCCACGAGTCGCTCGTCTCGACCGTGCTCGGCGAGGTGCTCGAGCGCGACCCCAGCACGATCCGCGTGGTGCGTGCGGACTCGCTGACCGCGCTGCCGTCGAACAGTCCGGTCGGCAGCCGCATGGCGATCATGCTCGGCGGCGCCACCGCGGGGGCGGCGAAGCGGATCAAGCAAGCGCTTCTGGCCATCGCCGCCCACAACTTCGAATGCTCCCCTGAAGACCTGGAATACCGCGGCGGCGACATCTCCCTGAAAGGCGTGCCGTCGAAGAAGCTTTCGTGGGAGGCACTGGTGGAGATCGCGCACCGCAAGTTCCACCGGCTGCCCGGCGGCCTCGAGCCGGGGCTGCAGGCCAGTTTCGTCTGGGAGGTGCCCACCGGCGGCGGGCTGCCGACGGCGGACGGACGCATCCAGATGTATCCCTGCTACGCCTTCGAGGCGCACGTCGTCCTGGTGGAGATCGACCCGGGCACGGCGAAGCCGTCGATCCGCAGCTACGTCTGCGGCCACGACTGCGGCGTGATGATCAACCCGGACATCGTGCACGGCATGACCTATGGAGGCATCGCGCACGGCATCGGCGCCGCGCTCTACGAGAAGTTCGCCTACACCGCCGAAGGCCAGCTCGCCAGCGGCACTTTCATGGACTACCTGATCCCGAGCGCCATGGAAGTTCCGGACCTGACGATCGTCGATCACTGCACGCCCTCGCCCCTGACCGAATTCGGGCAGAAAGGCTCGGGCGAGGCCGGCTACCTCGGCGCGCCCGCCGCGATCGCCAGCGCGGTCAACGACGCGCTGTCTCCACTGCAGGTTTCCATTGAAGCCCTGCCGATGTCGCACCACGCCATCTGGAGCTCGATGAAGGAACGGGCCTGATCGGCGGGCTCGAGCACCGCGTCGCATGGCGACGGGTGCCCGAGTGCCGGGGACTCCTCCCCTTTACAGTGACCGCAGGAAGTTGAACAGGTCCTGCTTCTGGAACTCGGAGAGGTTGTTGAACCTGGAAATCACCGCGTTCGCCTCCGACCCAGTGCTCGAGTGCTGCCGGATCGCGTCTTTCAGGTCGTCGCTGCGTCCGTCGTGCAGGAAGAAGATCCGCTGGCCGAGGCCCCACAGCGGCGCGGTGCGGAACTCGCTTCCCGTGGCCGCGCCCTGCGAGATGCCGTCGGCCAGTCCGTTGCCCATGTTATGCAGCGCCAGATCGGAATAGAGGTTCGCGGTCTGGAAGCGCAGCGCCTCGACCGTCGCATTTCCAGTCCTCAGCGAGGGCGTGTGGCAAAGCGCGCACCCGACGCTCGAGAACAGGTTCCTGCCGCGTCCGATCGAGTTCGAGCCTCCGGGGGTGTCGGGGTCCGGCTTCGGCTGGGCGAGGAAACGCTGGAAGTTGGCGAAGTTCAACACCGCCGGAGTCGCCGCCAGCGCCGCCGCGAGCCGCGTCGCGGCGTTTTCGGCCGCGTCCGTGTTCTGCACGTCGTTCGGGACCTTGGCGAACTGGCACGAGGGCGTCTGGTCACGCTCGCTCTGGAACAGCTCGTTGGTGATCCCCATCTCGACGTTGTAGGCCTCGCCGGAGAAGATGATCAGCGACTGGTTCTGCGCCTTCCAGCCGAAGCGCGAGATCGTGCCGTCGTTGCCGTTACGGTTCGGCCGACCGCTGATGCCGAGCTGCGCTTTCGTCGACGAATCGCGCGAGAGGTTCATGAGGATCGCGGTGTCGGTGATCTCCTCAATCAGCCCCGCGCCGAACACCGGGGTCGGGATGCGGAAAATCACGTTGCGATTGGCGAGCTGCGTCGCGAAGTCGGGCTGCGCGAGCACGCAGCCGGGCGCGTCGTCGCGGCCCTGGATGGTGAAGATCGCGTGGACTCCGCCGTCGGGCGATCCGTCGGCGTTCTTCACGAAGCGTGCCTCGCGCACCGGGCCGTTCAGCCGGACGAACGAAGGCAGCTTGTTGTCGGCGCCGCGCAGGGTGGCGAACGCCACCTGCGGATTCACCTTCGGGCTGGTGCCGCCGGTCGCCGGTTGGGCATGGCAGCCGCCGCAGGCGTCGAGGTTCATCGTCGGCCCGAGGCCGTCGGCGACGTCTTCGACGCTGGCGAAGTCGGCCAGGCCCGTGTCGAAGAATGCGCGCTGATTTGCGGTCAGCCCGGGGAGCGGCCCGCCGGCGTCGGCTCCGCCGCGCACGCCCGGGTCGCGCGCGAAGAAGTCAACCGAAGTGGCGATCTGCGAATGGAAGAAAAAGAAGCCTGCTACAGACGTGAATAACAACGGCACTGCGTGCCTGATTTTCATACCACCTCCCACCCCCGTTATCCCCGAAGAAAAAGATCGGAAAGAAGCGCGAGGTGAGCAGCGCTGCTGCGCGGCCGGTTTTTCTGTTGCCGCGTCGTTCCTCTGCCTACATGTTGTACTTGATCCGCATCAAACGGTAAAGAATTTTTTGTTACTTGGAAAGTGATCGCGGTTTTGCGGGGTGCGACAAAACGTCGCACCTCATCTAAAACTTCGGACGTACTCCGGCGCGGTGAAGAGCCACTCGAGCGCATCGTAGTAACGCTCGGGGCTGCGGCCGCGATAGATGTCGTTGCGGATCTCGCGCTCGAGGCCGTCGGGCACGTGGAAGATCATTCCGACGAGGTGGTTCGCCGAGACCTGCACGCGCGATGCGCGCACGATCCTGCGCTGCTGATACTCCTGGAAGACTTTTTCGAACTGGCCGTCGAACGCCTCCGCGCATGCGCCCAGGCACACCGCGTCCTCCATCGCCATCGCGGCGCCCTGCGCCATGTACTGGAGCATGAAGTGCGCCGCGTCGCCGAGCAGGGTGACGCGCCCGCGGGCCCAGTTGTCCACCGGCTCGCGATGCAGCAGCATCCAGCGGCGGTATTCGCGCGGGGTGCGCATCAGCTTGAGCGGCTGGTCGCAGTAATGTGCGAAGAACGGCAGCACCTCGTCTGGCATGGCGAGCTCGTTGTGCCCGCCGCTCGCGTGCTTGCCGATCACCGTCGCGACCAGGTTGAAGAGCTTCCAGCCGCGCAGCGGGTAGTGCACGATGTGGGTGTTGTGCGCCGCCCACAGCGTCGCCGCCGCCCAGCGCAGGTCCTTCGGCACGTCGCCCGCGTCGAGCACCGCGCGAAAGCACATGTGCCCGGTGATGAGCGGCAGCTTGTCGCCGACGATGCTCTCGCGGATCACCGAGCGCCCGCCGTCGGCGCCGACCAGCGCCGCTCCCTCGAGCGTTTCGCCGTTTGCCGTATGGACGAGCACCTTCCCGTCCTCGGCGTCGAAGCCCGCGACCCGCGTGCTGGTGCGCAGCTCGATCAGCTCCGAGAGCGCCTTGCAGCCGTCGAGGAGCGAGCCATGGATGTCAGCGCGGTGCGTCACGGCGTAGGGGTTGCCGAAGCGGGCGGCGAAGCGCTCGTCGAGCGGGATATCGATCACCCGCTCGGCGCTCACGCCGTCCATCATGAGCAGCCGCTCGATGAAAACGGCCTCCTTCTTCACCAGGCCGCCGACGCCGAGGGCGTCGAGCGCATGCCAGGCGTTGGGAGCGAGCTGGATGCCGGCGCCGATCTCGCCGAACTGCGGCGCCTGCTCGAGCACCACCGAACGGAAGCCTTTGCGCGCGAGGGCGAGCGCGGCGGCGAGGCCGCCGATGCCGCCGCCGGCGACGATCACCGGATTTTCGTTTCTCGCCTTCATTGCAGCATGTTAAGCGCAGCACGCCCGAGCGGCGAGCCCGGGTCGGCCAGCGTTTCGACGATCTCGAAATGATTGAGCCCTTTTCCAACCATGGCTTGCGTCAGCCTGCCCGCCAGCTTCAACGCCGAAGAAAACTCGTGCGACTGCCGGTAGAACTCGGCCGCCTCGTGCTCGGCCCATGCGACCGTCACCGGACAGCGGATCCGGTCCGTATGGCGGATCGGGCTGTATTCGTCCTCGAGCTTCTCGTCCAGCCGCACGTAGTCGTTGCGTGCGCTGAGGCGCACCGGCAGCAGGTCGTAGATGCCCGAGACGAGCAGGGCGCTCTTCACTCCGTCCGTCCTTGTCAGCGCGCAGGCAGCGAGGTGGCTGCCGGAGGAGTGTCCGCACAGGACGATCGCAGTGGCGAGATTACGATAGACCCACTCGATGCCGCGACAGACCTGCGCCGCCATCTCGGGCAGCGTGGCACTCGGCAGCAGCGCGAAGTCGAGCGCCACGTAGGCCGCGGCTGCCTGCACGATGGTTTCGGCGGCGAACGCGTTCTCCCGCTTCGACTGGCGCTTCCAGGCGCCGCCGTGGACGAACACGAACGCCGTTTCGCCGTCGCCGTAGATGTCGAGCGTCTCGACCGGCGCGGGGCCGTAGCGCTCGGTGCGCGGCTCGCCGATGCGCATGCGAACAGCGTCACTTGCCACGCCGAAGCGCTTGATGATCTCATCGGCGTGCGGCACCCAGGTGCGCTGCTCGTATTGCTCGTCGAGCGCCTTCTGATCGTAGTCCAGGAAGATCTTCTTCAAGCCGGCTAGAAAAGAACGGCGATGCCGTTGAGCTCGCCTTCGGAATTCACGAGATCCACGCGCTTGTGGGCGATCTTGAAGCGGCCGTTCTCGCGGCGCAGCCGGTGCTCGACCAGCGCGCCGTAGAGGCGCTGCTTTTCGTTGCGGAACTCGACGAGCTGAAGGGTCGAGTTGACCGTGATCTCATCGGATGTCTCTCCGGACACCGTCACATTGCCGACCTGGTGGACGGTGCGGGCGAGGGGCTGCCGGGCGTGGGCGCGCGGGTGGCGAGCCTGCTTCACCCGCAGCTCAAGCAGCGTGCGGTCGTCGTGGATGATCGAGCTGGTCTCGAGCGGGTCCTTTTGATTTCTTTCAAGGGGAACCCAGTACGTCGCGTCGTCGGTGAAGAGCTCGAGCCAGGCTTCGAGCTGCTGCGTATCCAGCAGCCGCGCCTCGTGGTAGAGAAATTGCTCGACGTCCGTCGGGTTCATGGCTTCGACATGTAGCGCAGCCATGCCTCGAACTGCGCGCGGATGAAGACCTCGCTCGTGCCGGTGGCGCCGCGCCGGACGCCGTGCGCCTCATCGACGTCGCGGCCGTGGCCGCGGCCGAGGTAGACCCAGTCGACCGCGCCGGACGAGAGACCGCGCTGGATCCGCTCGTATACCTCGAGGTCGTCGGTGAGGACCCACGAGCCGGCGCCGTTCACCACGTTGGCGAACGCCACCGTGTCCTGGAACATCTGGGCCGGCGCGTGCTTCATGCGGAACGAATAGGTGCAGACGACCGAGCGGTCGACCGCCACCGGGTGAATGATCCGGAGCTGGCGGAACTGGCTCATGAACGAGCAGTTCGGGTAGATGATGGTGTTCCAGAGCGTGACGCGCAGGATCCGGTCCGCTTCTTTCTCGCCCACCCCGGCCGCGAGGCGGCGGCGGTATTCCTCGAACGCCGGATTTCCCAGCCCGGCGACGAGGCGGCTGTCGTCGTGGTAGTCGCCCATGTAGCCGTGGCCGTGGGGCGTGGTCCACATGCCGATCGCGTCCCACACCGAATCGGGTGCGCCGTTCTGGCGCATCTGGCGCACGGCGATGTCGTAGTAATGCTCTTCGCCCGGCTTGCCCGGCTCCGGCGCGCCGCGCGCCACCGCGACCGACGAGGCGTGCACCCATGCCGGATGCGCACCGTCGAGGTGGTTCTCGAGCATCAGCTTCCAGTTGCCGTCATAGGCGTGCTTGAACACGCCGCCGGCCACCTCCAGCTCGCCGCCGGGGGCGCGGTCGACGAAGTCGTCGAAAGAGGCGCGCGCCGGGCCGAGAAACGCTTCCAGATCCTCTCCCTGCGATGAGAGCGAGGCGAAGATGAAGCCGCGATAGACCGAGACCCGCGGCACGACCTTCAGGCCCGCCGGCAGCTTCCCTTTCTCATATCCGCCCGCGAATGGCACCGCCTGCAGCGCTCCGGTCCGGTCGTAGCTCCAGCCGTGGTAGGGACAAACGAAGCGCTCGGCGTTGCCGCGCCCTTCGGCGCACACCGTCGCCCCGCGATGCGCACAGCGGTTGACCAGGACGCCGATCTCGCCATCGTCTTTTCTCACGACAACAACGGGTTCTCGGCCCATCCTGGTGGTGAAATAGTCGCCGGGGTGCCTCGCCTGGCTTTCGTGCCCGAGCACCAGCCAGGCCCGGCCGAAGACCTGGTCCATTTCGAGCTCGAAGATCGCGGGATCGGTATAGACCGAGCGGTGCACGCGGTCGGTCTGCACCAGCATCGCGAGTTGTTCGCTGGCTGCCATGCGATGATTGTAGCCGTGGCGCATCTGCAGGCCGACGAGATCGAGCACTACCGCCGCGAAGGCTGGGTAGTGCCGCGCCATCGCCTCGCGCCGGCCGGTGTGGCCCGCATGGTCGAAGCGCTCGAGCGCTTGCTGCGCGCGAATCCCGGCGTGCGGCCCGAGAAGCTGGTATCAGCGCACATCGAGGGCGACAACGGCGAGGGCGTGCGCGGCAACCGGGCGTTCCTCGACCTTGCGCGCGATCCCGAGATCGTCGAGCTTGTCTCCGGGGTGCTCGGCGAGGACGTCATCCTCTGGGGCTGCCACGTGTTCTGCAAGCCAGCGGAGGAAGGTTACGAGACACCCTGGCACCAGGACGGCCACTACTGGCCGATCCGCCCGCTCGCCACGTGCACCGCGTGGGTGGCGCTCGAGCCCTCCACCAAGGAGAACGGCTGCCTGCGCGTCATCCCAGGCTCGCATGCGCCGCGCCGGCTGCACGAACACCTGCACGAGGAGCGCGCCGACCTCAGCCTCAACCAGCGCATGGCCGCCGCGGCATTCGACGAGGAGCAGGCGGTCGACATCGAGCTCGGGCCGGGCCAGATGTCGCTGCACGACGTGTACATGATCCACGGCGCCAAGGCGAACACCTCCGGCCGGCGCCGCACCGGCGTCGCGCTACGCTACATGCCGTCCACCTCGGTCTTCGAGCGCGACCTGCGTCCGGTCGACGGCAAGAGCGGCGTGCCGGTCAATTTCGCGCGCCGCCCGCTGTGGCTGGTGAAGGGCGTCGACCGCAGCGGTCGCAACGACTTCAGCGTTGGGCACAAGCTCGAATGACGAAGGTCCGCGTCATCGCGCATCTGCTCGCGCCCAGCGGCGCCATCCCGAACCATCCGCGCTGGCCGCTGCTCGTCTATCAGCAGGCCTTGCGCAGCCCCAGACCTGAAGACTTCGAAGTCCTTTTCACGCGCAACGGCTGGCCGGCCGCATGGCGCAACGGCGTTTTTCCTTTCCACCACTACCACAGCAACGCGCACGAGGCCCTGGGCGTCTACGAGGGCGAGGTGACGGTGCAGTTCGGCGGCGACGGCGGCGTCGAGGTGACGGCCGGGCCGGGCGACGTAATCGTCCTGCCCGCCGGCACCGGACACAAGAAAATCTCTTCGCGCGGCGCGCTCGGCGTCGTCGGCGCCTATCCGGAAGGCGCGAAGCCGGATACCTGCATGCCGCCCTTCGCGCGCAAGGCGAAGAATGCGCAAAGCGCTCTCCAGGCCGGCCTGCCGCACGGCGACCCGGTGCACGGGCCCGGCGGACCGCTCTTCGAGCACTGGAGGTTGTGATACAAAGACCCATGGACACCCGCGTCGATAAGAGGAACAAGGCGGCCATTCTCGGCGCCGGCAAGCACCGCTACCGCGTGGTCGAGAACTGGGCCAAGCTGCCGGAAGGGTGGGAGTTCAAGGACGTGGCCGCCGTCGCGGTGGACAGCAAGGACCGCGTCTACTGCTTCAACCGCGGCGAGCACCCGATGATCGTCTTCGACCGTGAGGGCAACTTCATCCGGTCGTGGGGAGAAGGCACGTTCCCGCGCGCGCATGGCCTGCACATCGACGCAAACGACGTCCTCTATTGCACCGATGACGGCGGCCACGTCGTGCGCAAGTGCACGACGGAGGGGAAAGTCCTCCTCGAGCTCGGCGTGCCAGGCAACCCCTCGCCGTACATGAGCGGCACGCCGTTTCACCGTTGCACGCACACCGCGCTTTCGCCGCGCGGCGACATCTACGTGAGCGACGGTTACGGCAACGCCCGGGTGCACAAGTTCTCCCCCGGCGGCAAGCTGCTCAAGTCCTGGGGCGAGCCGGGTACCGACGCTGGCCAGTTCAACGTCGTGCACAACATCGTCACCGACCCCGAGGGCTGGGTGTACGTCGCCGACCGCGAGAACCATCGCGTGCAGGTGTTCGACCAGAATGGAAAATACGAGACGCAGTGGGTCAACATGCACCGCCCCTGCGCTCTTTACTGCTGCCGTGGAAAGAGGCCGCAGTTCGTGATCGGCGAGCTCGGCCCCAGCATGAGCGTGAACCGCAATCATCCGAACATCGGGCCGCGGCTTTCGTTCATCGACGCAAAGGGCAAGCTCATCGCGCGCCTCGGCGGCGAGAACGGTCCGGGCCTGGAGCCGGGAAAGTTCATCGCCCCGCACGGCCTCGCCGTCGACTCGCGCGGCGACATCTACGTCGGCGAAGTGAGCTACACCGAGTACCCGCGCCTTTTCCCAGACCAGAAAATCGCCTGGCGCATGCGCTCGTTACAGAAGCTGGAGAAGCTCAGCTAACTTCAAAAAGCTCGAAAAAATCGCCTGAAAGTCCTGATCGTCGGCGGCGGTATCGGCGGGTTGTCGCTTGCGCGCGAGCTTGCGCTGCGCGGGATCCACGCGAAAGTGCTCGAGCGCGCCGCGCGTCTCAATCCCGTCGGCGCCGGCATCATCATGAATCCCAATGCCATGCGCGTGCTCGAGCGCAACGGCCTCGCCGACGCGGTGCGCGCCGATTCATGGCCGTACCTCACGCGCGAGACGCGCGACCGGCGCGGGCGCCTGCTCGCGACGCGCGACTATCGCCCGCTCTACGAGAACGGCAAGCTGGCGGAAGGGGCGCTCGTGCATCGCGCCCATTTGCTCGAGGTGCTTTATCGCAGCCTTCCCGCCGGAAGCGTGCGTTTCGGCGCGCCGGTGGAGCACGTCAGGGACACCGAGGCCGATCTGATCGTGGGCGCGGACGGCATCCATTCGCAGGTGCGCCGCGAGCTCTTTGGTGACACGACGCCGCGCTACATGGGCTACCGCTCGCACCGGCTGATCATGGACAACGTCGCCGGGGTGCAGTGCTTTACCGAGTATCTCGGACGCGGGCAGCGCATCGGCCTCGTCCCAATCTCGATAACCAGGCTCTATGTCTGGACCACCTTCAATTCGCCGCGCAGCGCGAACCCGAATGTCGACCTGCCGCGGCTGTTCGCGCAGTTCACCGACGAAGGGCTGCAGCGCATGTTCTCCGCGCTGCCGGCACCGGAAGCCATCATTACCACCGAGATCGAGGAGTTGTGGTCGGATGACTGGGTCCGGCTGTCGGCGCACGGCGCCGCGGCGCTATTGGGCGATGCCGCGCACGCGATGACACCGAACATCGGTCAGGGCGCCGGCATGGCGATGGAGGACGCGGCGGTGCTCGCGGAGGAACTGGCGAGCGGCGCTGAAATCGAGCATGCTTTGGGGAGCTACGCACGGCGACGCAAGCCGCGCGTCGAAACGGTGGTGCGCATCTCGCGCGAGGTGGGCGAAGACGGGCAGCGCTCCTTCGCCCCGGCGTGCTGGCTGCGAGATCGCCGCATCGAACGCAAGGGGCGTGACGCCGAGAAGGCGCAGGCCGAGCTGGTGCGGCTGCTTTCTTTTTCAGGATGAACCATGGCCAGGATCCGTCACATCGCAATCACCGCCGAAGATCCCTTCGTCACCGCGGAGCTGTTCAAGAGCGCGCTCGGGCTGGAAGAGATCTCGCGCGGCGACAGCGAGCTCGCGCGCGAGGTCTATCTCACCGACGGCTACATCAACCTGGCGATCGTGTGCTGGAAGCGCACCAGGGAGACGCCCAATCCGTATCCGGACGGCTACGGCCTCGACCACTTCGGCGTGCAGGTCGACGACCTCGAGGGCGCCGAGGCGCGCGCGCGCAAGGTGGGCGCCGTGTCACAGCCGCCGCCGCCGGTGGATCTGTCGAAGCTGAGCGGCAACACGATCTTCTTCGAGAAGAAGCTGACCCTCGCCGGCGTCAAGTTCGACCTCTCGGGACACGGATGGCCGGTGACGCGGCAAAAATAGCGCTCGAGGCCTCCGGAGTCCGCAAGAGCTTCAGCAAGGACGGTCGCAGCCTCGCGGTCCTGGATGTCGAGCGCTTCACCGTGCGCGATGGCGAGTTCGTCACCGTCATCGGTCCGAGCGGCTGCGGCAAGAGCACGCTGCTCCACATCATGGGCGGCTTCATCCAGGCTGAAGCCGGTGCGATCCAGGTGCACGGCCGGCGGGTGAACGGCCCCGGGCCCGACCGCGGCATGATGTTCCAGGAGTTCGCGCTGTTTCCGTGGAAGACAGTCGCCGGCAACGTGGCCTGGGGTTTGGAAACGCAAGGACTCTCCAAAGACAGGCTGCAGAAGATTGTCGACGAACACCTGGGGATGATCGGCCTCACGGAGTTCCGCAACCACTATCCGGCCGAGCTCTCGGGCGGCATGAAGCAGCGCGTCGCGCTCGCGCGCGTGCTCGCCTTCGATCCCGAGGTGCTGCTCATGGACGAGCCCTTCGGCGCGCTCGACGCCCAGACGCGCGAGACCATGCAGGAGGAGCTGACCCGGCTGTGGGAGCGTACCGGCAAGACCATAGTCTTCGTCACCCACGACATCGACGAGGCGGTGTACCTAGGCGACCGCGTGGTCGTCCTGACCGCGCGCCCCGGGCGCATCCGCGAAGAAGTGAAGATCGACCTGCCCCGGCCGCGCGGCCTGGAGATCAAGAAGTCGGCGCAATGCCACGAGTACCGCAACTACATCTGGGACCTGATCCGCGCCGAGTCGCGGAAGGGATCTTGATCCGGCGCGGCGCTCAGCGCGGCAGGTAGCTCTGGTCGACCATCGAGTCGACGTTCACCGGCTTCTCGAGCCATTGCAGCTTGTCGAGCATGAAGCTGGACAGCTTCTTCAGGCTTTCGACGTCGACGCGCGCGTTCGGGTCGCGCTTCCAGTCCGCGTTCTTGAGGTAGGTCTCGAGCGGCGTGCGCACGAAGCCCGCCTTGTGCAGGTCGGCCTTGGCCTGCGCGGTGTTGGCGAGGTAGTACTTGGTGACCGCGACGTAGTCGGCTAGAAAGGCGCGCACCGCGTCCGGATTCGCCTTCAGGAATTTCTCGCCGAAGAAGATATCGAGGAGCTCGTGGTCGTAGCCCACCGCCTCGGTCGCGGTGAAGAGCTTCCTCAGGCCGCCCTTCGCCACCTCGGCGGAGTAGAACGGCTCGACGAACGTGCCGGCGCTGACCTTGCCGGTGCGCACCGCGTCGCCGATCGCCGGAAACGCCATCGGCACGACCTTGGTGTCCTTGTCCGGCACGAGTCCCGCGTTGATGAGCCCCGCGCGCGCCCACAGGTCGGTCGCGGTCTTGATGCCGACGACGCCGATGGTCCCGCCTTTCAGGTCCTGGACCCTTTTCACCGGTCCGTCGTCCTTCACCATGTAGGTGGTGCTGAACCACTGCTTGCCCGCCGCTTCCAGACAGACGCTCGCCACGATCTTCATATCGACGCCTTGCGCGTGGGCGAAGATGACGGCGAGCCCGGGCGCGGTGCCGGCGTCGAGCTCGCCGGCGAGGAAGGCCTGGAAGCGCTCCGGGTTGGCCTGGAACAGGATCTGCTTCAGCTGGTAGCGCTTGCCCTGGTTCGGGGCGAGGTCCGGGCGCGCGCTCATCAGCCAGACCTGCTCCTCGGCGGCAAAGCCGCGCCCGAAACGGATCAGGGGTCCTGTTTGCGCGAGCGCGTCGGCGCAAACGAACAACGACAAGACCAAAAGCGCGGCCTTCAAGGCATCCCCCTCAAACGTAATAGGTATCGAGCTTTTCCCAGTATATCAACCGGTCTCGCGCCAGCACGACCGCCTTGTCGAGCAGGTAGCCGAGAAGCGCGATCGCGACGACGACCGCGAGCATGCGGTCGGTCCTGAGCGAGGACAGCGAGTAGACGACGAGGTAGCCCAGGCCGTCGGCCGAGCTCACCATCTCCGTGATCACCACCACGATCATGGCCACCGGCACGGCGACCCGGAACCCGGCGAAGACGAACGGCGCCGTCGCAGGGATCACCACGCGGCACAGCGTCTCGAGGCGCGTGGCGCCCATGTTCTGCGCCGACCAGAGAAGCAGCCGGTTCACGCTGCGCGCGCCGTGGTAGCTCATGATGACGATGGGATACAGGCACTCGAGGAACACGAGCGCTACCTTCGACAGGCTGCCGATGCCGAAGACGAAGATGAAGATCGGAAAGAGCGCGAGCTTGGGCACCGCATACGTGCCCGAAAAGAGCGGGTCGAGGAGCCCGGCGACGAGCTTCGAGCGCCCCATCAGCATGCCGACGAAGATGCCGACGATGGCGGCGAGCGCGAAGCCGCCGAGGGCGCGATAGAGCGACACCCAGGCTTCGTGCAACGACTCCGGGTTGGTCACGAACCTGCCGAATTCGTAGGCGACGCTGCCGAGCGAAGGGAAGAGCAGCCTGCTCCACAGGCCGCTGCGCGCCGCCGCCTCCCAGATGACGAGCACCATCGCCATGAGCAGGAACGGCAAGACCTTTTGGGAGATCCTGGTCAAGCAGGTTGTTCCTGCCAAGCGAGCAAACGGCGCTGTGCGAAGCGCACCAGGCGGTCGCCGGCGTAGCCGAGGACGGCGACCGCGAGGAGCGAGACGTACATGAGGTCGAAGCGCAGCGAGTTCTCGGCGACGCGGATGAGGTGCCCGAGCCCGGAGCGGGCGTTGATCATCTCGGCGGCGAACATCACGATGAAGGAAAGCGCGAGCGACACACGCATGCCGGCGAAGATCATAGGCGCGGCGCTCGGCAGCACCACCCTGCGGAAGATCGTGCCGTGCCCGGCGCCCATGTTGAGCGCCGACCACACCAGGATCGCAGGGGTCGCTTTCACGCCGTAGTAGGCATTGATGAACACCGGGTAGAAGCAGGCCAGCGCGATGATCAGCACCTTGGAGAGGTCGCCGATCCCGAACCAGAGCATGAAGATCGGCAGCATGACGATCTTGGGCACCGGGTAGGTGATGAACACCGCCGGACTGAAGAGGCGGTCGAACCAGCGCGCCATGCCCGCGGCGAGCCCGAGCAGCGCACCGAAGAAGCTCCCGATGGCGAAGCCGGGCAGCGAACGCCCGAGGCTCGCCGCGGCGTGCTCGTAGAGCTCGGCCGAGCCGAGCGCTTCGCCGAAATCCCGTGCGATCTCCAGCGGCGAAAGGACGTAGGCTGGCAGCCCGCGCAACGACAGAAGCTGCCAAAGAGCGAGGAGCGAGAGGAAGAACCCGGCCCGGGCTAGACCCACACTTGGAGCACGTACTCGTAGGCCGCCTGGGCGTTGGTCATGTCCACGCGCTGCAGCTTGATGCGATAGCCCTCGGCGGTCTTCTTCAGGTGATGCCGGTAGGCCCCGGCGAAGTGGCGCACGTCGTCGCGGCGCAGCTCCATCATGTGGAAGCGGGAGCGCACGACGATGTCGTCGGGCGAGGTTTTTTCGAGAATCACATTCGAAACCACGTGGTTCGTGCCCCAGAGCGGGCGCTGGGACCATGCGTCGGGGTGCAGCACGCGCTTCATGCGCACGGCCATCAGGTTCCTGTCCTCGGCGAAGATCGACGGCACGCCGTCCCAGTGCTTGTGCGCCGGGTCCGCCGGCATCCAGTAGACCCCGTCGTCGGCGAAGAGGTCGATCCACGCCTGCCACTGTTTCGTGTCGAGGAGCTCCGCCTGCCGGTAGAGAAACTGCTCGACTTCGTGGTGCAGCTCCATCACTGCGCCGCCATGTAGCGCGCCCAGGCCTTCATCTGGTTGCGCATCGGCGCTTCCGAGGTGCCGCAGTTCGCCGCGGTCTCGACCATCTCGCCCTTCTGGATGTCGCGGCCGAAGTGACGCGCAAAGCTCACCCAGTCGCCGCCTTCCGATGAAAGACCCTGGTGGACTTTCCAGAAGTTCTCCAGGTCGTCGGCATTGACCAGCGTGGACGGCGAATTCACCAGGTTGTAGTAGGCGAGCGAGCGGCGGTAGATCGCCTCGGGCGCTCCTTTGAGCCGGAAATGCCAGATCTCGGTGAGCGTGCGGTCGACGCCGAGCGGACGCACCGCGCGCAGCTGCTGTAGCGGCGACTGCACCGAGAGCCCGGGGTAGATGAGCACATGGTGGATGTTCACGCCGAGGATCTCTTCCATGCGCTTCTGGCCGTAGGCGTCCACCAGCGTCTTCTCGTAAGCGAGCGTGTCGGGATCCCTCGGCCGAAGGCCCATGTAGCCGGTGAGGATGCAGTGCCCATGAGGGTAGTTCAGGGTCTGGAAGTTGTCCCACTTGTCGATCGTCACCGTGGCGAACGCCGACAGCATGTGATACGAGAGCGGTGCATGGCCGGTTTTCTTCTCGATGTCCTTTTCCACCTCGTGCGCCGCGCGCCCGGTGGACTGGTGGGTGACCGAAGGATGCAAGGCGTCGAGCTGGTTCTCGAGGAAGATCTTCCAGTTCGACTTCTGGATGACGCGGAAGCAGTTCGGCACGATCTCGACCTCGCCCCGCGGCGCGCGGTCGCACATGTCGTCAAACGCCACGATCGCCTTACCCAAAAAGTCTTCCAATGAAGGACCATCGGGCGAGAGGCTCGCGAACACAAAGCCGCGATAGTTGCCTACGCGCGCGGCGCGCTTCATGCTGCAGTCGGGATTGTCCTTGCCGTAGGGCGTGCCGGCGTAGCCCGATTCCATCATCGGGATGCTTCTTAACCTGCCATCGTGGTGAAAGGTCCAGGCGTGGTAGGAGCAGCGGAAGAACTCGCCGCTCGAGCCCTGGCGGTCGCCGACCATCATGTTGCCGCGGTGGGGACAGCGGTTGTACAGCACGTTCACCTTGCCGTCCGCGCCGCGGACCATCACCATCGGCTGGCGGCCGATCTGGACGGCGTAGTAGTCGCCGGCCTTCGGCACCTGGCTTTCATGCCCGCAGTAGATCCAGACGCGCTCGTGGATGCGCTGGATCTCGAGCTCGAAGATCGCGGGATCGGTGTAAACCTCGCGGCGGACTCGGTCCGGCTCTACGAACTCGGCTAGGCGGCGGGAAAGATCGGGAACGCGCTCTTGCAGCATGGCAGAAGCCTCGGGGCGGATGCGAACCCCGGGGATTCTACCAACGGCTAATTCCTATGGATCGAGCGGCAGCGGGCGATGTCCTCGTCGGTCATCACCGACTTGAACTGGCACTGGGCCTCGTAGGCGGCGCGGGCGCGCAGCACATCGCGCTCTTCTTTTTCCTTGGCGAGCTGCTTCTGGCGCTCCGCCTGCTCTTGCTCGTACGCCTTGAGGACCGCCGCGCGCTTTGCCTCTTCTTCGGCCGCGCGCGCAAGCTTTTCCTCGGCTTCCTTCATCCGCGCCTGTGTCGCGGCGTCGGGCGCCACCGACTTGGGCTGAGCGATAGCCGCGGTTGCGAACGCCAGGCCGAGGAGCATTGCGGCGGCGAGTTGTTTTTGTTTCAGCATTGGATCTTTCCCCCTGGGGACGAGGGGCTTAACCTAACCCACCCCCCGGAAGAGGCCAATTGCATGCTTCACGCGCCCAAGCCAGCAGTGTGCACTTTGTCATGAAAGTCATCGACGTCCACACTCACATGCTGAACGACGCCTACCTCGCGGCCCTGAAGCGCCACGGCGGCGGCTACACGCTCGGCAAGGTCGTCGGCGGGCAGACCGGCGTGCTGAAGGACGGCGCGCCGTTCATGACCCTGATGCCCGGGATGTTCGACTACGAGCTGCGGCTGAAGGCGATGGACCAGGCGGGCGTCGACATCGCCATCGTCACGCTCACCAGCCCGAACGTGTTCTGGGGCTCGGCCGCGCAAAGCCTGGAGGCGGCGCGGCTGATGAACACCGACATGGCCGCCCAGCAGCAGCGGTTCCCGGAGCGCATCCGCTTCATGTGCTCGCTGCCGTGGCAGCACCCGAAGCCCGCGCTCGACGAGCTGAAGCGCGCCTGCGACGAGCTCGGCGCGGTCGGCGTGATGCAGCTCGCCAACGTCGACGGCTTGTCGCTCACCGACAAGCGGTTTGCACCGGTATGGAAGGAGATCGACCGCCGCGGCCTGCCGGTGCTCATTCACCCAAGCGCCCCGCCAGGGACCAAGTACCTCGACTTGATGAACTACAACCTGATCGCCTCGGTCGGCTTCATGTTCGACACTTCGCTCTCGGTGAGCCGCATGATCTTCGACGGCTTCCTCGAGCGCTATCCGAACCTGAAGATCATCGCCGCCCACGGCGGCGGCGCGCTGCCCTACCTCGCCGGGCGCCTCGACATCTGCTTCGACACCATGCCGGCGTGCCGCGAGAGGATCTCCAAGCGGCCATCCTCGTACCTGAAGAAGATCTATTACGACAGCGTGGTGTTCCAGCAGGAGTCGCTCGAGCTCGCGATCAAGGTCGGCGGCGCCGACAAGGTGCTTTACGGCTCGGACTATCCGCACAACATCGGCGACATGAAAGGCTGCCTCGCGCGCGTCGACGCACTCCCGTCTGCTCAGCGCGACGCCGTGCGCGGCGGCAACGCGATGCGCATCTTCAGGCTCTAACCTGAATGGCTCGGTACGTCGCATTTCTTCGGGGCGTAAGCCCGATGAACGCAAAGATGGCCGAGCTGAGGCGCTGCTTCGAGGCGGCGGGAATCACGCATGTGAAAACGAGGCGGTTCGGGCGCGCCTTCCACACGGTCGTACGATCCAGTGAAGCGCTGCAGGGGATGCTGGACGCGGGCCCGTTCGCGGCGTTTCGGCTGTCGGCAAAGGCGAAGCGCGTCGTGACCTTCCAGCGCAAGACCCCTCGCCGCCGGCTGTCGTTGCCGATCGAGATGCACGGCGCGCGCATTCTCGCCGCGCGCGGCCGCGAAATCTTTACCGCCTATGTGCCCAGCGCACGCGGCGCGGCATTCATGGCGCTGATCGAGAAGACCTTCGGCAGGGAGGTCACTACGCGCACCTGGGAGACGGTGAAGAAATGTGCGGTGGCCTGATCAAGCGCTGAGCTTGGGTATCACCTCGCTCACGAAGAGCTCGAGAGAGCGCATCGCGTGCTCGGGAGCGAGGTCGCCGAAGGAGAAGACGCACAGCAGGTAGTTGGCGCTCGTGACGCGCAACATGTCCTGCACCTTGTCGAGCACCGTGCGCGGCGAGCCGACGACCAGCGGCTGGGTGGAGTCGGGGGCGAAGGGCTCGGTCTTGTGCACATCGGGCCGGCCATGCCTGCGCGTGAGGTGGTGGATGTGACTCGCCCAGGTGGCATAGGCCTCGAGCCCCAGGCGCTCGGCTTCGGCGTCGGTCTCCGCGATTACCATGTGCTGGGTCTTCGCGAGGAACGGCTCGGCGACGTGCGCGTTGTGCCGGTCCGGATCGTCGCGGTGCTTTGCCCAAAGCTCGCGATAGCGGTCGAAGTGCGGCTTGCAGTCGGCGAGCTTGCCGAGGAACGCGGTGTGGTAGCCGTGGCGCGCCGTGAAATCGATCGACTCGCGGTTCGAGCTCGGGAACCAGAGCGGCGGCCAGGGCTTCTGCACCGGCTTGTTGTAGAGCTCGACGTCTTGTCCGCGATAGTTGGCAAGATCTTGGGTGCAAAAGCGGAAAAACCAATCGAGTGCTTCCCGGTATTTCTCGCGCGACTCGTCGATGCTCTGCAGCCCGAAGATCTTCGATTCGATCGGCGAGACGCCGCGGCCGACGCCGAGCTCGAGGCGGCCGCCGGACATCTGGTCGAGCATGCAGATCTCGTTGTAGAGACGGTAGGGGTCGTACCACGGCAGGCAGAAGGTGAGGCCGCCCGCGCGCAGCTGCCGCGTGCGCTGGAACATCGCCGACAGCATGACGCTCGGCGAGCCGTCGATCGAGAGGGGCGTGCCCTGGTGCTCGGCGACCAGATAGGCGTGGAAGCCCGCGTTGTCGGCCGCCGCCGCGAGCTCGAGCTTGTGCCGATAGACCTCGCCCGGGCTGCGCCGCGAAGCCTCGATCCAGTCGAACAGGCCGAAGCGCAGCTTTTCGTTCAATTCCACACCTTGCGCGCGAGCTCGACCACGCGCTCGAGCTTCCTCTTCTGGTCGGCTTCGCTGACCAGGTTGCCGGCGACGTCGGAGCCGAACCCGCACTGCGGGCTGACGGCGAGGCTTTCGATCGGAATGTACTTCGTCGCCTCGTCGATTCTTCGCAGCAATTGATCCAAAGGCTCCAGCGCGGGCACCTTGGTGCTGACGAGCCCCAGCACCACGATCTTGCCCTTGGGCACGAACCGGAGCGGCGCGAAGCTGCCGGCGCGCGGGCTGTCGTACTCGAGGAGGAAGCGCTGGTGCGGCAGCTCGTTGAACAGGCGCTCGGCGATGGCGTCGTAGCTGCCCTCGCGGTGCCACATGCTGCGCTGGTTGCCGCGGCAAAGATGGATGCCGAAGGTGACGCCAGGAAATCCCTCGACCACGCGCGCGTTGGCCCGAAGGGAGCGCGAGAAGCTCTGCTGCGGATCTTCGCCGCGCTTGCGCATTGCCTCGAGCGAAGGCTCGTCCACATAGGCGGTGTAGCCGGGCTCGTCGATGTGGACGTAGCGGCAACCCGCTTCGGCGAGCTGCCGGATCATGTGTCTTTGAATCGCCACCACATCTTCGGCGAAATCGTCCACGCTCGGGTATACCGCCCTCGAGTTGGCATGGTCGAAGCGCTGCAGCACGCGGTCCGGTCCGATCAGCGAGACCTTGAGCGGCTTTTTCGCCAGCGGCAGGGCGCGCTCGAATTCTTCCAGCGGAACGTTTCTCTCGAGCTTCAGCCGGCGCGACACCGGGCGCCGGTGTACCACCGGCGTGCCCGCGCCGGCGACGTCGGGCATGTCGAAGCGCGCGAGCGGCGTGCCCGCGGCCGCGCGGCCCTCGTGCTGGGCGAGGCCCTCGGCTCCGCTCTCGTAGCCGGAGACGGCGAGACCGAAGCTGTCCTGGAAATTGAGCCGCCCGACCTCGCCGTCGGTCACGACGTCGAGACCGATGCTTTCCTGCAGCGCAAGATTCTCGCGCATGCACTCGAGCTCGATCCGCGCGAAATCCGTTCCCGACAGCGAGCCTTGCTCCATTCTGGCGCGGGCGGCTTTCCACGCCTGCGGCCGCAGCAGGCTGCCGACCACGTCGGTGCGGATGCGATCGAGCTCAGTCATGCTTGACGCCGGCGCTTTTCGCCGCGGCACTGTAGCGCTCCAGATCCTCTTTCACGAAGCGCACGTAGTCCTCGGTGCCGTTCTCCCTCAGCTCCATCGCCAGGTTTGCCATGCGCTCGGCGACGTCGCGCTCGCGCAGCGCCTTCGCCACCGCCGTCTGCAGCCGCCCTACCACTTCGCGCGGCGTTCCCGCCGGCGCTTGCAGTCCGATGACGGTCGCGATGTCGAAGCCGGGATATCCGAGCTCGGCGGCGGTGGGCACGTCGGGGAGCGTGCTGGAGCGCCGAGCCGTGCTGATCGCGTAAACCTTGAGTTTGCCCGCGCGGATGTGGGCGAGCACGTTCGGAATCCCGGACCAGCCCGACTGCACCTCGCCCGAAAGGACGGCTGCGACGAGCGCAGTGCCGCCCTTATAAGGGACATGGAGCATGTCCAGGCCGGCGCGCGAAGCGAATACCGCCATGGTGAGGTGGTGCACCGAGCCGTTTCCTGCCGAGCCATAGCTGAATTTCCCAGGCTGACCCTTCGCGAGGGAAACGAAGTCCTGCAGGGAAACGGCGGGCACGGAGGGGTTCGCAACCAGAACCGTCGGCACCGCGGCAAGCGCGGTGATCAGCGTGAAGTCCTTGAGCGGGTGATAAGGAACCTTGGGATTCAAGGCGACGTTGATCGCCATGGCGCCGGAGTCGCCCAGCATCAGCACGTAGCCGTCCGGGGCGGAGCGGGCGACGGCCTCCGCGGCGACCACGCCGCCGGCGCCGGGGACGTTTTCCACCACGAACGGGCGTCCGAAGCTCTCCGCGAGCTTCGCCGCCAGCATGCGCGCGAGCACGTCGGGATTGCCGCCCGGCGCCGCCGCGGCGATGAGGCGCACGGATTTGGCGGGGTAATCCTGCGCGCTCGCCGCCTGCGCAAGAAGCAAAAGGACGAAAGCGATGAGCTTGATGATCTTGGCCTCCTACACGCCCAGGTACCGATGCCAGAGGCCGCGGTCGGCGTCAAGCTCGGCCGAGGCTCCGTGCCAGGCGACGCGGCCGCGCTCGATGATGGTGTGGCGGTCGGCGAGCTTCACCAGGCGCTCGATGTACTTGTCGATGACGAGGATGGTCTGGCCCTCGCCGCGCAGCCGCTCGAGGCAGCGCCAGATCTCCTCGCGCACCAGCGGCGCCAGCCCTTCGGTCGCCTCGTCCAGGATCAGGAGGTGGGGATTGGTCACCAGCGCGCGGCCGATGGCGAGCATCTGCTGCTCGCCGCCGGAGAGCTGGTTTCCCATGTTGTCCTGCCTTTCATTCAGCCTGGGGAAGAGCTCCAGCACCCGCGCGGGGGTCCAGGGAGCGGGGCGGCCGCTGCGGTTCGCCGCGAAGGCGGCCAGGTTCTCGCGCACCGACAGGTTGGGAAAGATCTGACGGCCTTCCGGCACCAGCGCGATTCCCATGCGCGCGATGCGGTCCGGCGCGGCGCGCTCGATGCGCTCGCCGCGGAAGGAGATCGATCCAGCGCGCGTGCGGGTGAGGCCCATGATCGAGCGGATCGCGGTGGTCTTGCCCATGCCGTTGCGCCCGAGCAGCGACACCGCCTCGCCTTGGTTTACGCGCAGAGAGAATCCGAACAGGACCTGGCTCGCGCCGTACGCAGTCTCGAGCTCGCGCACCTCAAGCAGCAAGCTCGTCTCCAAGATAGGCGCGGCGCACGTCCTTGTCGGCGCGGATCTCGGCCGGTCTGCCGCTTGCGATGACCCGGCCGTTCACCAGCACGGTGATCCGGTCGGCGAGGCGGAAGACCGCGTCCATGTCGTGCTCGACCAGCAGCACCGTCACGCCGCCGCGGAGCCGGCCGATGAGCGCGATCATGCGCTGCGATTCCTCCGGGCCCATCCCGGCCATTGGCTCGTCAAGCAGCACGAGCCGCGGCTGCGTGGCGAGCGCAAGTCCGACTTCCAGCGCACGCTGTTCGCCGTGGGCCAAGGTGGAGGCGAGCGCTTCGACCTTCTCCGCAAGGCCGACGCGAGCGGCAAGGCCGCGGGCCTCGTCGAACAGCGCGCGTTCCGCGGCGACTGGACGCCAGAACGAGAAGCTCGAGCCGCGGCGCGCCTGCACCGCGAGCGCCAGGTTGTCGAGTACGCTGAAGCGCCTGAAGATGCTGGTGATCTGGTGGCTGCGGGCGAGACCCAGCCTCACCCGCTCGTACGGTTTCGCCTTCGTGATATCGCGTCCCTGGAAGCTGATCTGGCCTTCGTCGCTCGATACGCTGCCCGAAATCTGGCTGACCAGCGTGGTCTTGCCGGCGCCGTTGGGTCCGATCATCGCATGCACCTCGCCCGGCGCAACGTCGAGGTTGACTCGATCCACCGCCACCACGCCACCGAAGCGCTTACTGAGGTTTCTTAGCGAAAGCACCGGCAATTCCTCGGGGCGCGAAAAGCACCACCGCGAGCAGGATGGCGCCGACCGGCAGCTGCCAGTGCAAGGCAAAGGGGCCGAGCAGGGGACTTCCTGAGAACAACTCCTCCAGCAAGAGCAACACCGCGGCCCCGACCGGGCCGCCCCAGAAGCGGCCGACGCCGCCGAGGATCACCATCACCATCAGCGTGCCCGACTGCACCCAGTGGAGCAGCGCCGGACCGACGTAGCTGGTCTGGTTGGCGATCAGCGCGCCCGCCAGCCCGGCGATGGCGCCGGAAATGACGAAGCACACGAGCTTGTAGCGGTACACGGGGTAGCCTATCGCGGTGGCGCGTGTCTCGTTCTCGCGGATCGCCTCGATGACGCGTCCGAACCGCGCGTGCACCAGCCGATGCAGCAGATAGAGCACCGCCGCGAGCAGCGCGAGCACGAGGTAGTACCACACGAAGTCGTTCGACAGGCTGACGCCGAACCCGGGGGTCGAGCGCGCCGCCAGCGGCAGGCCGTCGTCGCCGCCGTAGGCCTTCATCGATATGAAGATGTAGTACATCATTTGCGCGAACGCCAGGGTGATCATGATGAAGTACACGCCGCGCGTGCGCAGCGATATCGCCCCGATGACGAGCGCGGCGAGCGCCGCGACCGCGATCGCGGCGGGCCAGACGAGCCACACGCTGGTGACGCCCTCGACCGCGAGGATGCCGACGATGTACGCACCGGCGCCGAAGAATGCGGCATGGCCGAAGCTCACCATTCCGCCGTAGCCGAGCACCAGGTTCAGGCTCGCCGCGGCCATCGCGTAGATCAGGATGCGGGTGGCGAAGCTGATGTAGAAGCCCTGGTCGATGGCCTGCATCGCCAGCGGAAACAGGCAGACGAGGACCGCGATGGCGACGAGCTTCTTCATCCTCGCGCCGGAAACAGGCCCTGCGGGCGGAAGAACAGCACCGCGGCCATGAGCACGTAGATCAGGATCGAGGAGAGCGATGGCCCGAGGTTGGACGCTGCCTGCGGCGAGAACATCTTCGCGAATGCGATCGGCAGCAACGCGCGCCCCATGGTGTCGACCGCGCCGACCAGAAGCGCGCCGACGAACGCACCGCGGATCGAGCCGATGCCGCCGATGACGATGACGACGAAGGCGAGGATCAGGATGTTCTCGCCCATGCCGACCTGCACCGCGAGGATCGGCCCGAGCATGGCGCCGGCAAGCGCGCACAGGGCCGCGCCCAGGGCGAACACCGCAGTGAAAAGACTGCGGATGTTCACTCCCATGGCGAGCGCCATCTCGCGGTTCGAGGCGCCGGCGCGCACCAGCATTCCGATCTTCGTCTTGGTGACCAGGACGTAAAGGCAAATGGCGACGGCGACGCCCACGCCGATGATCGCCAGCCTGTAGGACGCATACTGCACGCCACCCGGAAGCCGGACCGGGCCGGTCAGCGCGGCGGGCGCATTCAGCATCAGCGACTGCGCGCCCCAGACGATGCGCACCGCCTCATTGGCGATCATGATCACCGCGAACGTGGCGAGCACCTGTGTGAGGTGGTCTCGCTCATAGAGGTTTCTCAACAGAACGACTTCCAGGACGGCGCCGACCAGGGCCGTGGCGATGAGCGCGAGCGGCAGGGCGGCCCAGAACGAGCCGGTGGCCTGCGCAAGCGTCGCCATCAGATACGCGCCGATCATGTAGAGCGAGCCGTGCGCCAGGTTGATCATGTCCATGATGCCGAACACGAGCGTCAATCCGGCAGCGAGCAGGAACAGCATCAGCCCGAACTGCAGGCTGTTCAGTCCCTGCTCGAAAAACAGGGTCGGGGTCAGAGCCCGATCCCCGTCACTTCATGTCGCAGTCTTTGGCCCAGTAGTCTCCGAGGCCGGTGACCGCCGTGCCGACCTTCTTGTTGACCAGGCGGCCCTGCTTGTCCTTGGCCACCACGCGCACGTAGTAGTCCTGCACCGGGGTGCCGTTGTGCGCCATCTTGATCTCGCCGCGCGGTGACTTGAAGCGCGTCGGCGCGCTCATCAGCGCCTGGTGGAAGGCCTTCTCGTCCTCGATCTTGCCTTTCACCGTGCGCACCGCGGCATCGATGAAGAGCGCAGTGGTGTATCCCTGCTCGGCGAAGAGCGACGGCACGCGCTTGTACTCCTTCTCGAACTCGGCGACGAATTTGCGGTTGGCGTCGTTGTCGAGGTCGTAGGCCCAGTGCGAGGTGTCGAAGATGCCGAGCATCGGCTCGCCGACGGCGCGGATGATGTCCTGGTCGTCGGCGAACCCGGGCACCACCAGCGGGATCTCGGCGGAGAGGCCGCCGGCCACGAACTGCTTGATGAAGTTGATGCCCATTCCGCCCGGCAGGAACGCGTACAGCGCCGCCGGCTTGGCGGCGCGGATCTGGGCGAGCTCCGCCGAGTAGTCGAGCTGGTTCAGCTTGGTGTACACCTCGGCCGAGATGGTGCCGCCGTAGCCGCGCTTGAACCCGGTAGTCGCGTCCTTGCCCGCGGGATAGTTGGGCGCGATCAGGTACACGTTCTGGAAGCCCTTCGACTTGGCATACAGCCCGGCTGCCTCGTGGTGCCCCTCGTTCGGCCAGGCGGCGGACACGAAGTGCGGATTGCAGCCTTTGCCGGTGATGCTGGTCGGCGTCGAGTTCGGCGCGATATAGAACACCTTGCCCTCCTGGATCGTCGGCCACGCCGCCAGCATCACGTTGGAGAAGATGACGCCGGTCATCAGGTTGACGCGGTCGCGCTTCAGCAAACGCTCGGCGAGCTGCTTGCCGGTCTCGGGGTTGAGCGTGTCGTCGGCGAAGACCACCTCGGTCGGCAGCCCGCCGAGCTTGCCGCCCGCCAGCTTCAGCGCGAGGTTGAAGCCGTCGCGGACTTCGACGCCGATCGCGCCAGCGGGGCCGGACAGCGTCGACAGGTAGCCGATCTTCAGCTCGTTGGCGGCATGCGCATCGAACGCAAATAAGAGAATTGCTAAAGAAAGGATTCTTCTCACGGGTCGCTCCTCCTCGATCTCATTCTACCAATCCAGCGGATCTGGCGTTGATAGGGCGGGGAAGGCTCGGCCATCGCGGCGAGGCGCGCCTCCTTCTCGCGCGTGCTCTCGGGAATCGAGTCGAGCGCGTCCTTCAGCATCGGCTCGTAGTCCGCGCCCACCGGGCAGACGTCGGCGCAGCGCCGGCAGCCGGTGATCACGCCCGCGCCGCGCAGGATGCTCTGCCAGAGGTTAAAGCTGTCCTCCGAGCGCAGCATCGCTTTCTTCTGCTTCGCGTCGGGCTCGTCGATCACGCGTCCGAGGTAGTCGGTGAGCTGCGCGAAGCCGTGCGGCGAGCGGTAGGTGTCGCACGCCTCCCAGTCGCGGTCCCACTGCCGGATCACATCGCCCGGGCAGGCCTTCAGGCAGCGGCCGCATTCCGGTCCGAGGCAGAGCGCCTCGCTCATCGGCCGGTCGCACTCGACGTCCACCGAGCAGAGCACCGCGGTGAGGATGACGCGCGGTCCGAATTCCCTCGTCAAGAGTTGCAGATTGAGCCCGAGCGTGCCGAGGCCCGCCTCCACCGCCGCGTGCGGCAGCGAAATCAGCGTGCTTTGGTGCCTCGCGGGGTCACCCTGATAGCGCCAAGGGTCGACGTGCGTCGGCGGCACGATGATCGCCGGATAGCCCGCGTCCTCCAGCCAGTACACCAGCTCGAGCGACACCTCCTCGAGGAAGGTGAGCGAGAGCTCATCGTTGTAGTACTTGTTGCGATCGTTCCACCTGGGTATGCGGGAGCTCCCTGCCTGCACGCGCGTCGCCATGACGATCACCCGGCCGCCGTCGTGCTCGGTGATATGGCTCGTGTCCACGTTCTTGCCGTCGGCGATACCGACCAAGTCCGCGCCAAGCTCACGCGCTTTTTCCTTTATCTGAAGAGAAGTCAAAGGACGCTTGAAGACGTTCACTGTTTCTCTTTCTCCTTCTGCAGCCGCTTGAACTCCTGCAGCTGGCGCGCCACGATCCCCTGGTAGCCCTTCTCTCCGACCCAGCGGATGTTCCATTCGGACAGGCCCGGAAGCTCGTGCCCTTCCTTGCGCGCCTTCTTGAACTCCGCGGCCCTGGCGACTTTCTCCGGCGTCTTCTCGGGAATGTGCTTCTGGATGTCGGCGAGGTGCGCGTGGTAGTCGTTGCCGACCGGGCACACCGCGAGGCAGCGCGGGCAGTCGCCGAAGGAGCCGACCACGCGCAGCAGGCCCTGCCAGAAACCGAAGAGATCGCGCGAACGAATTGCCTTTTTCTGCTCTTCGCTGGACATATCGATGAACCGGCTCATGAAGTTGGTGATCGTCATGTAGCCGAACTCCTGCGCTTCGGTAGCGCAGCCCGGCTTGTCGAGTCCCCACTGCTTGACCGCATCGGGCGGGCAGGAGTGGAGGCACCGGCTGCACGACTCGCCTATGCACACCTGCTCCTCCATGCGCCGGTCCGCCTCGAGCTCGAGCTCGGTAAGAATCCCGGTAAGGTAGAGGCGCGGGCCGAACTCGGGGGTGAGGATGTTCACCTCCAGCCCGAGCGTGCCGAGGCCCGCCTCGACGCCGAGGTGTCGGGTCGAGAGCTGCCCGTAGCTCGCGCGCTTCAGGTTCCAGTCGGTTTCCTGCGCCGCGAGCGTGAACGAGGGATGACCGGCGCGCTCGAGCTCCTGAGCGAGCTTGAGGGCGATGCGGTCCATGCGCCGCAGCACCAGCATGTCGAGGTACTGGACCGGAACGTTGGTCTTGCAGCGGAACGCGCCCACCGGGATGCGCTGGACGATGACCACCACGCTCTTGATGTACGGCGAGATGCGCTCCGGCGTCTGCGGCCAGCGTGGATCGGGCGGAAAGGCGTTGAGCGTCGCGGCCGAGGCGATGCCGCAAAGGTCGGCGCCCAATTCCTTTGCGCGGCGCTTGACTTCGTTTGAAGTGACCGGAGAAGCCAGCACCGTCCCGCGTCGAAGGGTCCGTGACATACGCTACCGTATGGTAGTCTTTCCCGGTGCGATCGCAATGGCTCGGCGCCGGGCTGGACGCGCTGCGCAAGGGCGGCGTCGGCGCGGTGCGCGTCGAGCGCCTCGCCGCCGACGTAGGCGTCACCAAGGGCAGCTTCTATCACCACTTCCGCGACCGCGGCGCGCTGCTCGAAGCGCTGCTGGAATTCTGGTCGCGCGAGATGACCGACGCCGAGTTCGAGCGCATCCAGAGCTTGCGCGGCGGCGACACAGGAGTGGAACTGCGCGCGCGCCTGCTGGCACTCGCCGAGGACGTTCTGGAGAAGGGCATGGGCCGCTACGATCCGGCGATCCGCGCCTGGGGGCGCAGCGACCGCAAGGTGGCGGCTGCGGTCGCGCAGGTCGACCGCCGGCGCGTGCGCGCGCTGACGGCGCTGTTCGAGGAAGGCGGATTCGGCGCTGCCCAGGCGCGCACCCGCGCACGGACCTTCTATACGTTCCTGCTCGGCGAGCCGCAGGTGCGCGCACCGGTGCGCGAGGCCGGAGAACTCGCGCGGATGGTCGAGATTCTGGCTCGGCCCTGAATGCCCCTGAGACTCCCCAAGTCGCGCGCCGAGATCCGCCGCCTCCAGAGCGAACGCAAGCGTGCTGCGGTGGAGCGGGCGACGCGTTCGCCGTTCTGGAAGAAACGGCTTCCCAGCGTAAACCTTGAAAAGCTGGACGACCCGGAGGTGTGGCGGAAGATTCCCATCCTCGACAAGGACACGCTGCGCGGGCTGTCGGACGCCCAGTTCTACGGCGAGTTCTGCCACGCGGAGCACGACGGCATCGCCGAGTACTGGCGCTCGGGCGGCGTCACCGGCCAGCCGCTCTTCTACCCGCGCAGCTTCCGAGACATCGAGGTTGGCCTCGAGTCCTTCGCGCGCACCTTCGACTGCGCCGGGGCCGGCCGCGGCGAGCGTGCCCACATCTCCTTCCCGCTGGGCATCCACCCGGTCGGCCAGATCTACTCGCGCTGCGCCACTTCGCGCGGCATCACGGTCAACTGGGCGGGCGCCGGCACGTCGACCCCCTCGCCCCTGCAACTGGAGCTGATCCGGCGCCTGAAGCCGACCATCTGGCTCGGCATGTCGAGCTACGCGCTGCATCTCGCGAATCTCGCGGAGGCACGCGGCGTTGAGCTGAATTCAATAAAGAAGATCATGACCTCCGCCGAGCCGGTGTCGCAGGCAAAACGAGACAAGATCGAGCGCAGCTTCGGTGCCAAGCTCACCGACAACTTCGGCATGACCGAGGCCGGCATGATGGGCAGCGAGTGGAAGGAAGATGAGTCCGGGCTTGGTTTCCGCATCTGGACCGACCTCTACTTTATTGAGGTGCTGGATCCCAAGTCGCTGGACCCGGTGAAGGAGGGCGGGGTCGGTACCTTGGTGGTCACGGCGCTGCAGACGAACAACGTTACGCCTTTCCTGCGCTGGAGCTCGGGCGACCTCGTCACCTACGGCGAGGCGGATGATGAAAGGGATGGAAAAAAGGCAGGCCCGTTCTCCGTGTTCCCGCGCATCAAGCACGCGCACCGCACCGCGGGCTTCTTCAAGGTGCGCGGCGTCAACCTCGGCCACCAGGACCTCGAGGACTTCATGTTCCGCCACGTCGAGATCGGCGACTTTCGCGCCGAGGTGCTGAACGAGGGCGGCAACGACATCCTGCGGCTTTCGATCGAGATCCGTCGCGGCGCGGACCGGGAATCCTTTGCCAACGCCCTTTCCGGGAAGATCAAGGCCGCGTTCGAGCTCGCGCCTCAGGTGGTGGTGCTGGAAACCGGAACGCTCGCCAGGGAATTCGAGGCCAACGTCAAGGCGGTGCGGTTCGTAGACCGCCGTTAAACCGAGTCGAAGTACTCCACCATCTTCCTCCGCGTGCCGGCGTCCGGGAGGGCGCCGAGCCCGGCGGCCATGTTGTCGCGGATGTGCTCCGGCCTGGTGGTCGCGGGAATGGCGCAGGTGAGCGCCGGGTGCGACACGATCCACTTGAGGAAGTACTGCGCCCAGCTCGCGATGCCGAGCTCCGCGGCCCAGGCAGGCAGGGGCTTGCCCTTGACGTGGCTGAAGAGCGCGCCTTCCTGGAACGGCCGGTTCGCGATCACCGCCACCTTGAGGTCGCGCGCGAGCGGCAGCAGCCTGTTCTCGGCATCGCGTTCGCCGAGCGAGTAGTTGATCTGGAGGAAGTCGTACGCCTTGGTCTTCAACAGGCGCTCGATCTCGCCGTAGGCCGAGGCGGTGTAGTGGGTGATCCCGATGTAGCGGACGCGCTCGGCTTCCTTCATGTCCTTGAGGGTGCGCGTGTGCGTTTCGACGTCGGCCAGGTTGTGGATCTGCATGAGGTCCATGCGCTCGACTCGCATGCGGCGAAGGGACTCCTCGATTTGCCGCACCCCCTGGTCCCGGCCGTGGGTCCAGACCTTGGTCGCCATGAAGAGCTTGTCGCGCAGGTGGAGCTCCGCGGTGAGGTCGCCGACCACGGATTCGGCTGCGCCGTACATGGGCGAAGAATCGACTACGCGGCCGCCCGCCGCGGAGAACGCCTTGAGCACCTCGCGCAACGGCGCGAGCGCGGCGCGATCGCCGCGCACGTCGAAGGTCTGCCAGGTGCCGATGCCGATGGCCGGAAGCTCCTCCCCCGAGGAGGGGATGCGCTTCAGCACGATGCGCGACTGTGCCCGGGCCGGCCTCACCGCTGCCGCTGCAAGCGCGGCGATGAGCGCGCGTCGTCGCCGGTCCATGCTCTCATTCTAACGCCCAGGAATACCGCGAGCGCCGTCCATGCGGCGGCCACGGCGGCCGCGGCGAACGCCGACACGCCTGCAAAGAGCCAGCCTGCCAGCGCGTCGCCGCCGCGGTAGATCACCGTGTCGATGAAGTTCTTCGCCTTGTAGCGCTCCTCGCGCGGCACCACCGTGAAGAGCGTCTCGCGCGCGGGCTTGGAGATCGCGAATTCGCCCACCCTGCGGATGACGCCGAAGGCGATGAGCGCGGTCAGCGTGGGAGTTGCGCCAAGCCAGACGAAGCCAGCCACCGAGAGCACCGGCACGGCGGCGAGCATGCCGGCCGGTCCGAGGAACGCCGCGAGCCGCGAGAAGGCGAGCACCTGGATCGCAAGGGTGAGCCCGTTCACCGCGAGGTCGACCGAGGCGAACAGCCGCGTGCGCTCCTGCGGGTCGGGGACCGCGTCGCGCACGATTTCGACCTGCTGAAAGTAGAGCGCGGTCGAAAGCGCGGTATAGCAGAGGAGGTAGCCGCAGATCGCGAGGAGGAACGGCGAGGTGAGCGCGGCGCGCGCGCCGGCGAGGATCGAGCCGCCGAGCGGCGCTTCCGGCGGCGGCTCCGCGGCGCGCGGATGCGCTCTCGCCCAGCGCGCAAGGGCGCGGATGCACACGACGGTGGCGGCGAGGAGCAGCGCGCTGACGATCAGGAGCGCCCTGCTCTGGGGGACCAGGGCCGCAATCAGCGGGCCGGCGATCGCGCCGCAGCTGCCGCCGGCGGCGATCGTGCCGTATAGGCGCGCCGCCTGCCGGGTGTCGAAGATGTCCGACATAAAGCTCCAGAATACCGACACAACGAACAGGTTGAAGACGCTGAGCCACACAAAAAACACGCGCGCTTCGAGCTCGAGCGCGAATGCGAGCAGGTTGACTACGAAGAACGCGTACACGGCGGGCAGGAGCCGCGCGCGCGGCAGGCGCGACGCCAGCCAGCCGAACACCGGCACCAGGGCGAGCATTGCAGCGAGGGTGACGGTGAAAAGCTGCTTCAGCGCCTGCGCGCCGAGCTCGACCGCAAGCGCGTCGCGCACCGGGCGCAGCACGTAGTAGCTCGAAAGAAGCAGGAAGAAATACGCAAACGCCCAGGCGAGCGCGGGCAGCTCGTGCGGCTCGGCCCGCAGCGCGCGGGTCAGAAAACGGTGCATGCGCTATAGTAAGCACAAGGCAAAGGAGCCAAGGGAATGGGGGCCTGGATCATCCTCGCGCTTGCGATCGCCGCCGCGGTGTGGGCGATCGCGGTCTACAACGGCCTGGTCGTGCTGCGCAACCGCTTCAAGAACGCGTTCGCGCAGATCGACGTCCAGCTCAGGCGCCGCTACGACCTGATCCCGAACCTGGTCGAGTCGGTCAAGGGCTATCTGCAGCACGAGCGCCAGACGCTCGACGCCGTGGTGCAGGCGCGCGGCAGCGCGGTCAGCGCGGCGCAGCGCGCGCTCGCGGCGCCGGGCGATCCGGCTGCAATGCAGGGCCTGGCACAGGCCGAAGGCGCCCTCGGCGGCGCCCTCGGCCGGCTGGTCGCGCTGTTCGAAAACTATCCCGACCTCAAGGCGAACGAAAGCGTCGCCACGCTGCAGGAGGAGCTCACCAGCACCGAGAACAAGGTCGCGTTCGCCCGTCAGGCCTACAACGACTCGGTGATGCAGTACAACACCCGGCTCGAGTCCTTCCCGGACAACCTCTTCGCCAGGCTGCTCGGCTTCGCGCCGGCGGAGCTCCTGCAGGCGACCGAGTCCGCCGACCAGCGCGCCGCGCCGAAGGTGTCGCTCCGGTAGCTTGGATTTCTTCGAACAGCAGGAGCGCAGCCGCAGCACCTCGCGCTGGCTCGTGCTCTGGTACCTCGTTGCGGTGGCGCTTACCGTGGCGAGCTATGCCGCGGTGGGCGCGCTCCTGTCGTGGCGGCTCGCCGGCGCCATCGCCGTGCTCGTCGCGGTCTGCATCCTTTGGGTCTCCGCCTACCGCATGTGGCAGTTCCGCGAAGGCGGACACGCGGTGGCCGACCTGCTCGGCGCCTCCTACGTCGATCCGGAGCGCGCCTCCCCAGCGGAGCGCAAGCTCCTCAACGTGGTGGACGAGATGTCGATCGCGTCGGGCGTCTCGGTTCCGCCGGTATACGTCATCCGCCGCGAGGATGCGGTCAACGCGCTCGTCGCCGGCTACTCGCCGAACGAAGCCGTGATCGTGGTCACTGCCGGGGCGGTCGAGAAGCTCTCGCGCGACGAGCTGCAAGGGGTCATGGGGCACGAATTCAGCCACATCCTGAACGGCGACATGGCGCTCAACCTGCGCCTCGCCGCGCTGCTTGCGGGCCTCACCTGGGTCGGCGACCAGGCCGAGCGGCTCTTTTTCGCCTCGGCACGCGCCCAGCGGGCGGCGGGCGACGAGGGCAGCCCGGCGGCGTTCGCCGCGGTCTTCGCCGCGGCGGTGGCGTTCATCGGTTTTCCCGGCACGCTGGCCGCGAGCGCGATCCGGGCTGCCGTTTCGCGCCAGCGCGAGTTCCTCGCCGACGCGGCGAGCGTGCAATTCACGCGCCACGCCGACTCGATCGCGGGCGCCCTCGACTCGATCGTGGCCCTGCACGCCCGCACCGCCGTTCTCGCAGCCAACGCGCCCGGACTTGCGCACATGTTCTTCGCGCCGGCCGTCGGAACCTGGTTCGGCTTCGCCACCCACCCGCCGATCGACGAGCGAATCCGGCGGGTGCATCCCCGCTTCCAGCGCGAGGACTACCGGGTCCGGCGCCACGGCCGCCGCGCCGAGGTCGCGGTGCTCGACGGCGCGGGGAACATCGTCAAGAACGTGCGCATGGCGCCGGCCGGAGTGGTGGCGAGCGTGGGCCGGCCGACCCGCGAGCACCTCGATTTCAGCAGACGGCTGCTCGAGAGCCTGCCTCCGCGGCTGCGGCAGGCGCTGCGCAGCGCGCCGGAAGCCGAACGGGTGCTCTATGCCCTGGGCGGATTTTCCGATCGGGCGGGCGACCTCGCCGGCGACGTCCGGGCGCTCGCACGGCAGTCGGTGTTGATGCTTGCCGAGCTCGCGCTTCCGGCGGTGAAGGCCCAGCCGCAATCGCAGCGCGACCGGTTCCTGACGGAATTCGCGTCGCTGGTGGAGCGCGACGCCCGCGTGACACTGAACGAATTCGTCCTGCTGACTCTTCTGCGCCAGCGCCTGCGCGAGGGCGCGGGCGAACCGATTGCAGCTCGCTATCGCAAACTCGGCGAGATTGCGGAAGATGCCAGGACGCTGCTGTCCCTGGTGGCGCGCGTCTCGGGTGACGCCTCGGGCAAGGCCTTCGCCGCTGGCGCGCGCGTGCTCGAGCTGGGATGGGATGCGCCGTCGGAAGGCGAGAAGCTCACGAGCGCGAGCGTTTCGGCGTCGCTCGAGCGGCTGCGCCTGCTCGCGCCCTTCGCCAAGCCGGCGTTGCTGCGCGCTTGCGTCGAGACCGCCATGGCCGACGGCAGGCTGCGCGTCGCGGAAGCCGAGCTGCTGCGCGCCATCGCCGCGACGCTCGACTGCCCGGTTCCACCGCTAGTCGCTACTTTCCAGACAGGCGTCGACGAATAGTATCTCGCGTCTCGAGCACGGCCTTCGCATAGGGGCCTGTCGAGCCCGAGCGTTCGACGGCGCGCTCGATGAGGGGCAGCGCTTCTTCGTTCTTGCCTTGATCGGAAAGCGTCTGGGCGAGGTTGTTGAGCACGATCACCGAGTCCGGAGCGCGCTTCATGGCGTCGCGCAGCACGCGCTCGGCCACGGGCAGCGCGCCCAGGGCGTAATGCGAATTGGCGAGCCCGATGGCCGCGTTGACGTTCCCGGGCCAGCGCTTGAGAAAGCTGCCGTACGCGACGCGGGCGTTTGCCGCTCCTCCTGTGCGCTCCACGGCCGCCACGGCGCTCAGCCAGCGACCCTCGTCGGCCGTGGCCGGTATGCGATCGGGCGGCAGCGCGACCATCGCCCAGTAGTTGCCGCGCTTCCAGACGACCTCGTGCACAGTGAAGGGCATCAGGTCCCGCTCGGTGGTGCCGGAGCGCAGGACGAGCATGCCGGCGTCGTAGTCGTAGCCGACGGCGACGGCGTAATGCCAGCCATCGCCCACGCCGAGGTTCTGCAGCACGATCACCGGGTTTCCCGCGGCGAGCTCGCGCAGCAGGTCTTCGAAGCGCGGCGCGAGCTGGTACGAGACCAGGCCGTGCCGGCGTGCCGCCGCGAGCATTTCCACCTGCAGGCTCCCTTTGCGCTCCGGAAGGTAGACCTGCGCTACGAGATCCTCCGGCGTGACCTTGACGCCGGAGGCCGCGAGCACGGTCGCGAGCGCGGCCGGGCCGCACTGGAATTCCTCCTGCGGGAAGAACGGCACCTCGCGCAGCTCGGTCCGTTCCGGAAGGCCCTGCGGCAGCGCGCGGCGCAGCTCCGCGGTCTGCGGCCACATGCTCGCGCAACCCGACAGCGCGAGCGCACAGGCGCAAACAAGAACGCCCGCGACTACGCGGGCGTTCTGTGCGGTCTTTCGGCCGAGTTGCGCTAGCGTTTCCAGACCCACCAGATCGCGGCGATGATGACGATGAGGAGGATAACACCGGCGGTGTCGCCGCCCGCGGGCAGCCGCTCGATTCTCCCGGCGAGGTACGCCACCTCGGTGTCGCTCATCGCGGCGACGCGGTCCTTCGCCGTCGCGGCGTCGAGGCCCATGGACTGGAGCTGGCCCGCCACGTCGGCGCGCGAGACGAAGCTCAGCACCGCGGCCCGGTCAGCCTGCGACGAAGGCGCCGCGGCCTGATCCGTACCGATCATACCGGCCTGGGACACCTGGTACGGCGTCCAGACCATCAACACGATCAGCAAACGGCATATTGTTCTTGCCCAAACGGATTTCATTTGCACTCCTAGGATGAGATTTGGCGAACGATTGAGATGATGAGGGACTGAAAGACAGAACGAGCACTAGCAGGAATCAAGCCGTCCGCAATCTAGCGTCCGGCATCCGGCCGATCTAGCGGACACGCTGTGCCAGAATGGCTATCGAATGGTAGCGGTTGAACGACTCGGCGTAGCGCTCGGCTCCGCGATTGCGGGCGAGGTTCGCTTCGATGATGCGGCGCGTGCAGCGTACGCGTCCGACGCTTCGAACTATCGGCAGGTGCCGGTCGGCGTGGTTCTGCCGCGCAGCCCCGAGGATGTCGTCGCAGCGGTCGCGCTCTGCCGCGCGCACGATGCCGCGATCCTGCCGCGCGGCGCCGGCACCTCGATGTGCGGCCAGAGCGTCAACGCCGCCGTGGTCATCGACTGCTCGAAGTACCTCGACCGCGTGCTGGCGGTCGACCCGGTCGCGCGCACGGCGCGGGTCGAGCCGGGCGCGGTGTGCGACGCCCTTCGCGAGGCGGCGGAGGCGCATGCCCTCACGTTCGCTCCGGACCCGGCGACCCACTCGCGCTGCACGCTCGGCGGCATGATCGGCAACAACTCCTGCGGCCCGCACTCCGTGATGGCGGGCAAGACGGTCGAGAACATCGAGCGCCTGGAGGTGCTGACCTACGACGGCGCGCGCTTCTGGTGTGGTCCGACCGACGCTGTCGAAATGCAGCGCATCCTGTCGCTGGGCGGTCGACGGGCCGAGATCTATTCCGCGTTGCAGCGCATCGCCCAAAAGTACGCTCCCTTGATCCGCAGCCGTTTCCCGCGGATCCGCCGGCGGGTCTCGGGATACAACCTGGACGAGCTGCTTCCGGAAAAAGGTTTCAATGTTGCGCGCGCTCTGGTCGGCTCGGAGGGCACCTGCGCGCTCACTCTGCAGGCCGAGGCGCGCCTGGTGAAAAGTCCGCGCCACCGCGTGCTCGTGGTGCGCGGCTTTCCCGACATCTTCGCCGCCGGCGACGCGGTGCCCGAGGTGCTCGCTGCCGCGCCGATCGCCTGCGAAGGCCTCGACGACGCCATCATCGGCGGCCTGCGCGAACGCGGGCTGCGACTGGCGGACATCGCGCTGCTGCCGCCCGGCAGGGGCTGGCTCATGGTCGAGTTCGGCGGCGACTCGATCGAGGAGGCGCTCGAAAAGGCGCGCGCGCTGCCGGGGCTTCTGGTGACCGACCCCGACCTCATGACGCGTCTGTGGACCATCCGCGAGACCGGCGCGTCGGCCACCGCGCTCAATCTCGCCGGCCGCGCGCCGGACCCGGTCATCGGTTGGGAGGACGCCGCCGTCGACCCGCTGCGCCTCGGCGCCTACCTGCGCGAGTTCAGCGGCCTGGTCGGGCGCTACGGTTATCGAACCTCGATCTACGGCCACTTCGGCGACGGCTGCGTCCACGCGCGCATCGACTTCGATCTGCGCAGCCACGAAGGCGTGGCCCACTGGCGCAGCTTCCTGCGCGAAGCCTCCGAGCTGGTCGTGAAGTACGGCGGCTCGCTCTCCGGCGAGCACGGCGACGGTCACGCGCGCGCGGAGTTCCTGCCGCTCATGTTCGGCGAGGAGCTGATGCAGGCGTTTCGCGAGTTCAAGGCCGCGTGGGATCCCTCGAAACGGATGAATCCTGGGAAGATCGTCGACGCGTTCCGGGTCGATGAGCATTTGCGCCTGGGGCCCCAATACAGGCCGGTCACGCTTGCCACGAAATTTTCGTTCGTTACGCCCGAGGGAAACGGCTTCGTGCGCGCGGTGGGGCACTGCGTTGGGATGGGGAAGTGCCGCGCGTCCAAGGGCGGCACCATGTGCCCGAGTTACCGCGGCACGCGCGAAGAGCGCTACTCGACCCGCGGCCGCGCGCGCCTGCTCGCCGAAATGCTGCGCGGCGAGCTCATCACGACCGGCTGGAAGAGCGAGGAAGTCAAAGAGGCGCTCGAGTGGTGCCTCGGGTGCAAGGGCTGCCGCAGCGACTGTCCGACGCACACCGACATGGCGGCCTACAAGGCCGAGTTCATGTCGCACTACTACGAGGGACGCAGGCGTCCGCGCCAGGCCTGGTCGATGGGACGCATCGGCGAGTGGGCGCCGCTCGCCTCGTCGGTGCCCTGGCTCGCCAATGCCGTTTCCAGCATGAGTCTTTCCAAACGTGTCGCGGGCGTGGCGGCCGCGCGCTCGCTGCCGAAGTTCGCCGCCCGGACGTTTCGCGCGGATTTCAAGTCGGGAAAGCGGGGCGAGCCCGCAGTGCTGTTCGACGATACGTTCAACAACCATTTTCGTCCGCAGACCGCCGCGGCGGCGCAGAAGGTGCTCGAGGCCGCGGGCTGCGCGGTGGAGCTGCCTCCCGAACACGTGTGCTGCGGCCGGCCGTACTACGACTTTGGCATGATCGAGCGCGCCAGGTCCGCGCTGGCGAGGGTCCTCGATACGCTTGCGCCGCAGCTCGAGCGGGGTCTTTCGGTCGTGGTGCTCGAGCCGGGATGCCTTTCCGTGTTCCGCGACGAGCTGCACCAGCTCTTCCGCGGCGATGCCCGCGCCGCGCGGCTCGCGACTGGCTTCGTCTCGCTGGGCGAGTTCTTGAACCGCAGGGGTTTCCGGGCCAACCTGCCAGGGAAGGTTCTGGCGCATGCGCACTGCCACCAGAAAGCGCTCTGGGGCAGCGGCGACGACGTGGAGCTCATGCGAAAGACCGGCGCCGAAGTGCTGTCGCCGGACACCGGCTGCTGCGGCATGTCGGGGTCGTTCGGCTACCGTCCCGAGTTCTATCAGACCTCGCGGCGGATCGCCGGGCTCGAGCTGCTGCCGGCGCTGCAGGCGGCAAGCGACGCGACGGTGGTGGCAAACGGATTTTCCTGCCGCGAGCAGATCGAGGGCCTCGCCGCCAGGCCGACCCTGCATCTCGCCGAGCTCCTCGCCAGGGCATGAGCGCCGAGCTCGGGCCGGCCGTGATCGCCTTCGTCGTCTTGGCGTGCCTGCTCGCGGGTTTCGGCCACGGCGCGCTTGGCTTCGGCTTCCCGATCGTCGCCACGCCGCTCGTGGCGCTCGCGATCGACATCAGGTCCGCGATCGCGCTGCTCGCGCCGATCACGCTCGTGCTCACGGTGATCTCGGCGCTGCGCGGCGTCGCCCTCTCGTCGATAGTGCGCGAATTCTGGTTCCTGCCGCTCGCTACGGCGCTCGGGGCCTGGCTCGGCACGCGCATCCTCCTTGCGATGCCCCCGGAGCCCTTTCTCCTCATACTGGCGGGGGTGATCCTTCTTTACCTCAATCTCGACCGCGTCGGCCGCGGCCGCAGCGCGCTGGTCCAGCGGCTGCGCGTGCCGTTCGGCGCAGCGTTCGGCTTTGTCGCCGGCGTGTGCGAGGCGGTAGCCAACGTCGCCGGCCCGATCCTGCTGATCTACTTCATGCTGCTCGGCCTCGCGCCGGCGCAGGTCGTGCAGACGCTGAACCTGTGCTTCTCGCTCGGCAAGGGCGCCCAGACCGCCACCTGGGCGATATCGGGCGAGATCAGCGTGGGTGGCTGGCTCCTGATCGGCGCGCTCACCGTGCCTTCGGTGGCGGCGCTTTTCGCCGGCATGCGTGTGCGCAGCCGCATCGACGCACCGACGTACCGGCGCTGGCTCCGCGGCGCGCTATGGATCATGGCGGTTCTCCTGCTCGTCCAGTTTTCGACCCGCGTGTCGGCGTCCGAGGAAGCCCTGTGGCGCGCGATCGAGCAGGACGACGAAGCCGCCGCGCTCGCGCTGGTGCGCGCCGGAAACCTCGACGTCAAGGCGCGCAACGCGGCGGGCGACACGCCGCTGCACCGCGCGGCGGAAAAGGGGATGCGCTCCCTCGCCGAGTCGCTGCTCGCGCGTGGCGCCGAGGTCAACGCGCGCTCCAAGAACGGCGAGACCCCGCTTCACTTCGCCGCGCTGGACGCAGACGTGTCGGTCGCCGAGCTGCTGCTCGACGCCGGCGCCGACCCGGGCGCGCAGAACAACGACGGCGAGTCGGTCCTGATGTGGGCGGCCCTGAGCGGCCATGTCGCGGTGGCGCAGCGCCTGCTCGCGCGCGGCGCCGACGCCAACGCCCGGGACCGCAAGGGCAGCCTGCCGCTGCACGCGGCGGCCGACGGCGGCCATCTCGAGCTCGCTCGCATGCTGTTGCCCCGCACCAAGGAGCCGCAGGCGAAAAACGGAGCTGGCAGGAGCGCGCTCGATTACGCGCGCGCCAACGGCTATGCCCAGATCGAGAAGCTGCTAGAAGGCCCGACTAGCCTAGAAGGCCCCAATTAGCCGCTCGTACGACCGGGTGCGCGAGGCGTAGTCGCCGGTAATGGTGAGGACCATCATCTCATCGGCGCCGTAGCGTCCAGCCATCGCCTCGAGCTCCTCGCGCACCCGCCGCGGGCCCCCGATGACTGCCCGGGCCCGCTGCCCGGCGACATATTCGCGCTCCGCAACGGTGTACTGGTGGGCTGCGGCCTCCTCGGCAGTGGGCACGGGCGAGTCGATATTGAGCGCCATGTGCAGCCGCCGCAGGTCGATGGGCTGCGCCAGCCGCTCGGCGTCTTCATCGTCCTCGCCGCAGATGGCGAACGCGCAGACCATGGTTCGGGGCGAGGGCTCGTGACCAGGGCGGAAATGCTCGCGATAGGCCTGCATCACTTCCTCGCCGCCGCGCGGGTTGATGAAATGAGCGAACGCGAACGCCATGCCGAGCTGCGCGGCGAGTGCGCCGCTGTAGTCCGAGGAGCCGAGGAGCCAGATCTCCGGCGCCGTCGTGACTTCGGGCTGGAGGCGCACGCGCTTGTAGGGATGGTCGGGGGGCAGCCTGCCGGCGAGGTGGGCGGCGAGCTCCCATACCTGCTGCGGAAACTGCTCGGCGTCCGGAAACCCGCCGCCGGCGACTGCCTGCGCGGTCCTGGCGTCGCCGCCGGGGGCGCGCCCGACACCAAGGTCGATGCGCCCGGGATAGAGCGCCTCGAGCATGCGAAATGCCTCCGCGGTCCGGAAGGCGGCGTAGTAGGGCAGCAGGATCCCGCCGGTCCCTATGCGCAGCCGGGAGGTCTCTGCGCCCAGGCGTGCCACGAGCACCTCGGGGCAGGGGTCTGCGAGTGCGGCGATCGCATGGTGCTCGGCCAGCCAGTAGCGGTGGTAGCCCAGCGCCTCGGCGCGGCGGGCGAGCGCCAGCGTCTCCAGGATCGCGCGGCGCGCGTCATGGCCGGCGATGACGGGCGACTGATCGAGGATCGAAAGCTTCATCGTTTGCCTGAGCCGTCGTGGACGGGCGACACGAAAGACACTTGTGGATCAAGGCCGTTCGCACGCATGTGCCACTGTACGTCGTTACGCGGCGACGCTTTTCGCATGAATGACTTGTAATGCTTTCTCCGACCCGTCTGCAATGCGCTGATCGTACTAGGTAAACGATTCTTGGCACGCTGATTGCAGGGGGATGTGCAAGAACTCTTTACCCCGTCATGGACCCCAAGTTCATCCAGCACGTTCATCCGGCATTGTCGATTGCCACCATGGTGCTGCTCGCGCTTGCGGTCGCGGGCGTGCTGCTGGCGACCGGGTTGCTCCAATGAGCGAAATGCGAGTCAAGCAGGAAGCGTTCGCCTTGGCGCAAGCCTGCCTTGGGTTCGTCATCCTCGCGCTCGTGCTCCTTGGCATTGGCGGCACCATCTACAAGATCATTTCGCCCGACGGCTGGGTGGCGCAGGCGTTCGGCCGCAGCCTCTCCGCCGGCGCGGCGGCGCTCGGCTCCCTGATCATGGTAGTCGCGCTTGCGTGGTTCTCGCGCGGCAGCTCCCCCCGCCGGCGCACGCAATTCGCCGACGTCGCGATCTATGGGTTCGCGGCGGCCGGGCTCCTCTACGTCGTGCAGCTCTGGATCCGAGGCAGTTTCTGATGCGCTGACCGGTCCAAAGCCGCAGTACCGTCTCCCCTGGGCCCGCGCTGCCCCCCCATAAGCCGGGCCCTTTTTTTTGCCTGCAGGAAATTCGACGAAACCTGAGCGTCGGTCAGCGCGAGGTCACGACTACCCTCAATAGGGCGCCACCGAGGAACGCTGCTGCCACCGTCGCGCCGAACAGACCCTTGCGCTGGAGTGCGTGGACCAGCACGTTTTGCGAGTCCCACGCTCGCCGCCGCTCGCCGAGCGGCGCGGTGCGGGGCGACACCGCAGGTGAAGCAGCCTTCGCGGGCGTCGTCGCTTCGCCGAGATTCGGCTTCTGCGGCTGCTCGCCGCGGCGCGATCCCCGCGCGTGCGCGTACACCCAGGTGAACTCGGCGCCGAGCAGGAAGATCTGCGCCGAATAGTAGACCCACACCATCACGATCACGATCGAGCCGAAGGCGCCGAAGCTCGAGCCCACGTCGCCCTTGCCGAGGTACAGCCCGATCAGGAACTTGCCGATGACGAAGAGCAGCGCCGTCACCAGAGCGCCCACCCACACGTCGCGCCACTGGATGCTCGCGCGCGGCATCAGCTTGTAGATCGCGCCGAACACCACCGTCAGAACGCCGAAATTCACCACGATGTCCGAAAAGTGCGCGATGGCTTCCCATTGGCCGAAGAAGGGCCCCCACCATTTGCCCAGGGCGCTCAGCGCCGCACTGAGGAGAAGCGACACCGTCACGAGGAAGGCGAGGCCGAGCACCATGCCGAACGTGAGCAGGCGAGAACGCAGGAAGCTCCAGACGCCGTTCGCCTGTTCCTTGCGCTTCTGCGACTCGGGAACCCGCCAGATCGTGTCGAGCGCGGTTTGGAGCTGCCCGAAGACGCTGGAGGCGCTGAAGAGGAGCACTGCAATGCTCACTGCCGTCGTCATGGCCCCGGTCTTGGGCTCGCTCACGTGCGCCAGCATCTCGCGGATGGCCTCCGCTCCGCTCTGCCCCATGAGCGCGGCGACCTGCTCGAACACCATGCCGCGCACGGCGTCGGGACCGACGACGAGGCCCGCGATCGAAATGATCAGGTAGAGCAGCGGCGCGATCGAAAACATCGAGTAGTAGGCGAGCGCTGCTCCCTTGCTCGGGGCCTGGTCGTTCCACCACGCGGTGAAAGCGTTCACCAGCATGCGCACGTACTTCTTTTGCAGCAGGCCCTTGGCGTTCATGGCAGGTGCGGGTTCGCCGGCGTGGCCGTGGCGCCCTGCAGCAGCTCCAGGGCGCTCGCCGGCTGGTTGTAGAGCGGCAGCGCGCCGTGCTGGTTGAAGTGCAGCCGCAGCAGCTCGCCCGCCCAGCTTCTCGGCGTGATGGTGATTTCCCAGGTGAAGTGCGTGGCGTGGATGATGCCGCGGCGCTTGAGGCCGAGGAGCTCGCCAAGGGCGTCTGGCAGGAAAACGCTGCGCGCCGTGGCGCCGATGTACACGATGCGCCCCTCGTCCCACAGCCCGAACACCCCTTGGGTGCGCGGCGTGCCCCGGATCGATTCGGCGTCGAGCTTCCACTTCAGGCTGGTGATGAACATCGCTTGCTCTACGAGCGAGCAATCGCCATGCCGCAGCACGGTCGGCGACAGGCCTACATCGGGTCAACTCCGCGCGACAGCCTTGACTCCGAACCTCGTTTAAACCGCGATCGGCGCCTTGATCGCCGGATACGGCTCGTAGCCCTCGAGCGTGAAGTCCTCGTAGCGGAAATCGGCGAGCTCGCCGGCCTGCGGGTTGAGGAGCATGCGCGGAAAGGGGCGCGGCGCTCGCGCGAGCTGCTCGCGCGCCTGGGCCACGTGGTTGAGATAGAGATGCGCGTCGCCCAGCGTGAGCACGAACTCGCCCGCCGCGAGCCCGGTAACCTGCGCCACCATGCGAGTGAGCAGGGCGTAGGAGGCGATGTTGAAGGGCACGCCCAGGAAGAGATCGGCACTCCTCTGGTACATCTGGCACGAAAGCCGGCCGTCGGCGACATAGAACTGGAACAGCGCATGGCACGGCGGCAGCGCCATGCGCTCGACGTCGGCGGGGTTCCAGGCGCTGACGATGTGGCGGCGCGAGTCGGGCTTCTTCCTCAGGGACTCGATGACCTTCGCGATCTGGTCTATTTCCCTGCCCTCGGGCGTGCGCCAGTGGCGCCACTGGTAGCCGTAGACCGGCCCGAGCTCCCCCGCAGCGTCGGCCCACTCGTCCCAGATCGTCACGCCACGCTCCTGCAGCCACTTCACGTTGGTGTCGCCGCGCAGGAACCACAGCAGCTCGTAGATGATGGATTTGAGATGCAGCTTCTTCGTCGTGAGCAGCGGGAAGGTCGGCTCGAGGCTGAAACGCAGCTGCCTGCCGAACACCGATCGCGTGCCGGTTCCGGTGCGGTCGCTCTTGCGCGCGCCGTGCTCGAGCACTTCGGCGAGCAGGTCGAGATACTGGCGCTCTTCCGGATTCATCGCGAGATCAGGCGCGCCACAGCGTCGGCAGACTGGAATCGCGCCTCGGGTTTCTTGGCGAGCAGACCGTCGAGCAGGGCCTGGTGCTCGGCGAGGTGCGCGGGCAGCTTCGGCACCGGGGCGTTCACGTGCATGTTGACGACGCTGGCGGGGTTGGCGGAGTCATACAGGCGCAGGCCGGTCAGCATCTCGTAAAAGATCACCCCGAGACTGTACAGGTCGGAGCGGCCGTCGACCGGCAGGTTGAGGCACTGCTCCGGGCTCATGTAGCGCGGCGTCGCGAGGAGCTGGCCGGCGATTGTCAGGGTCGAGTGGGCGCCTAGATCCTTGGCGAGCCCGAAGTCGACGATCACCGGGCGGCCATCCGCGCGGAACAGGATGTTGGCGGGCTTGAGGTCGCGGTGCACGATCCCGGCGGCGTGAATGGCCTCGAGCGCGTGCGCGATCTGCTCTACGAGCCGCAGCGTGTCGCGCAGCTCGAAGCCGTCGCGCATGCGCCCCGCCAGCGTGCCCGACGGCACGAATTCCATGGCGATGTAGGCGAGCTCGCCGCCGAAGTCCTGGTCGTAGATCTTGGCGACGTACGGATTGTCGATCGCCGCGAGCACCCGGTATTCGCGCTTGAGCCGCTCGAGGTAGACGCCGTCCTGGCGCGCGCGGCGGTCGAGGACCTTGAGCGCGACGGTGACGCCGTCGGCGGCGCGCTCGGCGAGATAGACCATCGCCTGGCCACCCTGCCCGATCGGATGCAGCACCCGGTAGCCCGGGATGCTCGGCTGCGCCATCGCGCGATTTTGCTCCCTTACAGGATCTTCCGCAGGAACGCCGAAATGTCGGCGATTTCCTCCGGGCAGACGGAATGCGGCATCGGATAGGTCTGCCATTGCACCTTGTACCCCAGCCGCTCGAGGAGCTGCCTCGACTGCTCGGCGCGCTGGAGCGGGATGATGTCGTCGTACTGCCCGTGCGCCATGAAGATGGGCACGTCCCGGTTCGCCGCGCTGCCTTCGGCTTCGAGCGTTCGGTGCAACGGAAGGTAGGTCGACAGCGCGAGCACGCCGGCGAGGCGCTCGCCGTGGCGCAGAGCGGTCTGCAGCACGATCGCCCCGCCCTGGGAGAATCCGGCAAGCACGATGCTTCCGGCGCCGCGCGCCCTTTCGGCGGCGATCAGCGTCTCGAGGAGCTTCTGCGAGGCGCGCACGCCGGCCTCGTCCTCGGGCCCCGGGCCGAACTGCAGGATGTCGTACCAGGCGCGCATGCGCATGCCCTGGTTGATCGTGACCGGGCGCACCGGCGCGTGGGGGAAGACGAAGCGCACCGGCTGGTCGAGCTCGAGCTCGGAAACGATCGGCTCGAAGTCGTGGCCGTCGGCGCCGAGGCCGTGCAGCCAGATGACGCTGGCTAGTGGATTCGCTCCGGTATTGATTTCGACCGCTTCCATGGGGTTCACTATGAACGAAGTGGAACAAACCGCTATTTTCCTACCAATGGCCGCGCTCGCCGCGTGGACGTTCGCGGTGCTGTTGGTCATCCCGCTCGCCCGGTTCCGCGCTGGGGCACGGGGCGAGGTCAACGTCGGCGATTTCCGCTACGGCGAGTCCGCGCGCGTGCCAGGCCCGGTATCGCTGCCGAACCGCAACTTCATGAACCTGCTCGAGCTGCCGATGCTCTTCTACGTGGTCTGCATCGCGCTCTACGTCACCCTCAGCGTCGACGCCTATGCGCTCGCCCTGGCATGGCTCTACTTCGCGTTGCGCGTGGGCCACAGCCTCGTGCATCTCACCTACAACAACGTGTTCCATCGACTGGGGGTCTACGCCGCGAGCGGCGTGGTGCTCGCCCTGCTGTGGCTGCGTTTCGCCGCCGGCCTCTTCAGAGACGGTTGAACCAGAGGAGCGAGAAGCCGCCCGCCGCGAGCGCGAGCAGGGCCGCCAACGCGGCGGCGAGCGCGGTGACCTCGCGCTCTTCCTTCGCGAGCACGAACTTGCCGCTCAGCGCCTGGTAGACCTTCTTCAGCTCGTCCGAGCTCGCGGCGTGGAAATAGTCAGCCTCGGTGAGCTCCGCGATCGCCTTGAGCGTGGCCTCGTCGAAAGCCATGTAGATGGAGTAGCCGTCCATCATCGCCGGGCCGCCCGCGGGCGAGCCGAAGCCGACGGTGAACACGCGGATGCCGTGGTCGGCGGCCATGCGCGCCGCTTCCAGCGGATCCGGGCCAGTGGTGCGCCGCCCGTCGGTGAGGAGCACGATCGCCGAAGAGGTGTTGGAGCCCGGCGGTACCGGCTTCAGCTCCTTCTTCTCGGCCTTCTTCTCCGCAGGCCGGTTCGTGCGCCAGGACTGGCGGCTGCCGAGCACCATCGACTCGAGGTCGATTCCCTCGTCGGGGAACAGGGTCGCGAGCGACATCACGATGCCGCTGCCGATCGCGGTGTGGCGGTCGAGCTGCAGTCGCTCGAGCGCCGCGATGAGGTCGTCCTTGTTGTTCGTGGGCTTCTGGATCAGGAGCGCGGTGCCGGCGAACGACACGATGCCTACGCGCAGGTCGGACGGCAGCTCCTCGATGAAGGACTTCGCGGCCGCTTGCGCCGCGGCGAGGCGATTGGGCTGCACGTCGGTGGCACGCATGCTGAGCGAAACGTCGATCGCCATGATGATGGTGCGCTGCTGCGAGGGCAGGGTGATGACCGCGCTCGGCCGCGCGAGCGCGAAAATCGCCGCGGCGAGCGCTGCGAGCAGCAGCGCCGCGGGCAGGTGGCGCCGCCAGCGCGCCGAGCCGGGCATGGCCGCGCGCGCCAGCGCGAGGCTCGCGAAGCGCACGGCGCGGCGTTGATGCCGCCGCAGGATGTACAGATACAGGGCGATCAGCACCGGAAGCAGCGCCAGGAGCAGCAGGAGCTCCATCCAGATGAAGTTCATGCCGGCTTTCTCTGGGCGGACTTCGGCCTGAACGCCTTCACGACCGATTCGTGCGTCTCGATGTACGGGCCGCCGATGAGGTCGACGCAGTACGGCACCGCGGAGAAGATGCCGTGTACGCCCGCGTCTTTCAGGCCTTCCAGCGTCTCGCGGATCGACTTGGGCTGGCCCGGCAGGTTGATGATCAGCGCGCGCCCGCGGATCACCGCCACCTGGCGCGAAAGGATCGCGGTCGGAACGAATTTCAGGCTGATCTGGCGCATCTGCTCGCCAAACCCGGGCATGACCTTGTCGGCGACCGCGAGCGTCGCTTCCGGCGTCATGTCGCGCGGCGCGGGCCCGGTGCCGCCGGTGGTGAGCACGAGATGGCAGCCCGCGCGGTCGACCAGCTCCTTCAGGGTCGCCTCGATCAGCGGCTGCTCGTCGGCAATGAGGCGGGTCTCGTCGCGCCATGCAGGCGCGGCGATCGCCGAGCCGAGCCAGGCCTTCAGCGCTGGAATGCCTTCGTCCTTGTACACACCGGCAGAGGCGCGGTCGCTCACCGAAACGAGGCCTACGATCAGCTCTTCCTTCATAGGACCTCGAACACCTCCAGCTCCACCGCAGTGGGGCGGCGCGCGCCGCTCGCCACGCAGACGATGCGGTTCAGCCAGGCGTAACGCTCGTCGCCCGTCTCGAAGAGCGGCGTGGTGCGCATGTAGTATTGGGCCGGGTCCATATTTTCCCCCGCCGCGAGGCGCTTGAGGACCTCCGCGGGACCGTGACGGTAGCCGCGGTTGCGTACGTAGACGAGCGCTCCGTCCGCCGTCTCGAGGGTGTAGCGCGCGTCCAGGTCGGCGACCCCGTCGGCGCGAATCACCTGCCAGTCGGCGCCGCCCGGAAGCACCCGGCCCGAGAGGCGTTCGCCGAAGAAACGCCCCCCGGTGATGGCGATGATGCGCCTGCGCCCGAGCGGCCCGGCGCCCAGCTCCTGCGCCGGCGCAAGCTCGATGTCAGCCTTGAAGAGAGCCTGCAGTTTCAAGGGTTTTCAGCACCCTGAAGAGCTCGCGGTAGGCGCGTGGCGGCTTGCCTTCCTTCTGCTCCTTCCGCGCGTTGCGGATGAGCGAGCGGATTTCCTGCAGGTCGGCGCGGGGATGCTCGGAGGCGAAATGCGTAAGCGCGGCATCGTCCGCGAGCAGGCGCTCCCGCCACGCCTCCAGCCGCCGGTGCGCGGCCGCGGCCTGCGACGAGCGGCCTTCGACCGCGGCGAGCCGCGCCCGGATCGGCTCGGGATCGACCTCGCGCATCAGCCTGCCGATGTACTGCAGCTGGCGGCGCTTCGCCTCGTGGCTCGTGATGCGCTTCGCGTCGAGCACCGCCTGCCTCAGCGCGGCTTCGAGCTGCATCTGGTCGAGCTGCGATTCGGGCAGCCCGACCAGCGCTGCGCCGAGCGACTGCAGCTCGGTCATTTCGCGCTTCCTGCGGGTCTTGCTGACGGGTTCGTCTGGCACGCGAGTTATCATAGCGCCCCCATGCCGAAGCACCACGGCTTCACCTGCGAGCCCGGCGAACTGGAGAGCCTCGCGCAGGCGGTGCTAGACCAGGCGCGGCGCGCAGGCGCCTCCGGCTGCGATTGCGACGTGTCGGAGAGCTACGGCCTGTCGGTGACGGTGCGCAAGGGCAAGCCCGACACCGTCGAGCACAACCGCGACCGCAGCCTCGGCGTCTCGGTCTACTGGGGCGCGCGCCCTAAGGCGCGCCGCGGCCACGCCAGCACCTCCGATTTCTCGCCCGCGGCCGTCAGCCAGACGGTCGAGGCGGCGGTCGCGATTGCGCGCCACACGGCCGAAGACGACTGCGCGGGCCTGCCCGACCCGGACATGCTCGCGCGCGGCGCCGCCGACATGGACTTGTTCCACCCGTGGGCGTTGTCCACCGAGGAGGCGATCGACCTCGCCACGCGCTGCGAGTCGGCGGCGTTCGCGGTGTCGAAGAAAATCCGCAACTCGGAAGGGGCGAGCGTCTCGGCGCAGCATTCCCAATTCGTGACCGCGAACAGCCTGGGATTCGTCGGCGGCTATCCCGGCTCGCGGCACTGGCTGTCGTGCTCGGTGATCGCCGAAGACAAGGGGCTGATGCAGCGCGACGACTGGTACAGCGCATCGCGCAGCCCGGAACAGCTTGCCGATCCCGTGGTGCTCGGCCGCTACGCCGGCCAGCGCACGCTCGCCCGCCTGGGGGCGCGCAAGATTCCCACCGGCAAGGCGCCGGTGCTGTTCGAGGCGCCGGTGGCACTCCAGCTCATCGGCCACTTCATCTCCGCGGTGAATGGCGGCAATCTCTATCGCAAGACCTCGTTCCTGGCGGAGAGTCTCGGTCAGAAGCTGTTCTCGCCGCTCGTAGATATCGAGGAGCGCCCGCACGTGCCCGGGGCGATGGCGAGCGCTCCCTTCGACGAGGAAGGCGTGGCGACGCGCGATCGCACCATCGTGCGCGCCGGGGTGATCGAGGGCTATTTTCTCGGCACCTACTCGGCGCGCAAGCTCGGCATGAAGAGTACCGGCAACGCCGGCGGCCACCACAACCTCTTCGTGCGTTCGAAAGGGCCCGATTTCGCAGGAATGCTCAAGCAGATGCGCAAAGGGTTGCTGGTGACCGAGCTGATGGGGCAGGGCGTCAACCTCGTCACCGGCGACTATTCGCGCGGCGCGGCCGGCTACTGGGTCGAGAACGGCGAGATCCGCTTCCCGGTGGAGGAGATCACCATCGCCGGCAACCTGCGCCAGATGTTCGGCGCGATCGTCGCCATCGGGAGCGACGTCGTGACGCGCAGCGGGCGCTCTTGCGGCTCGATCCTGGTCGAGAGCATGACCATCGCGGGGGATTAGAACCAGAGCGTCGTCGGCTGGCAACGAACCAACCATGGGCGTACTGTCTAATGTCCATGGTCGCCTGCACGCAAGAGGATTTCCCGCAGCCGCCCAAAGACGAGCATCCGATCGTCGCGATCCTTGCGGTCGTCGCCATCGTCGCCGCCATCGTGTTGATTATGTGGGCACGGGTCGCGCTCCACGGCACCGAGGACATCGAGGCGACGCTCACCGACGGCCCGCTCGCGCAGGGCACCGACGAGCAACGCGAGCTCGACGCCGCAGTCACGTCGAACCGGTTCGCGGGCGGCATCTCCCCGCAATAAACCCTCAGGCATAATTTCCGCATGAAGATCCTGATCGCGCTCGGAGCGGCGTGGAGCCTCGCCGTACCCCTGCCGCTGCTCGCGCAGGCGCAAAAGCAGCCGGCGACGCAATACCCGGATGTCATCTTCGTGCCCACGCCCCAGGAGGTGGTCGAGGACATGCTGCGCCTCGCCAACGTGCAGAAAGGCGACGTGCTCTACGACCTCGGCTCGGGCGACGGCCGCATCGCCATCACCGCGGCGCGCAAGTACGGCATCAAGGCGACCGGCATCGACATCGATCCCGAGCGCATCCGCGAGGCGAACGAGAACGCGAAGAAGGCCGGCGTCACCAACCTGGTCCAGTTTCGGCAGGAGAACCTCTTCACCGCCGATTTCAGGGACGCCACGGTCATCACGCTCTACCTGCTGCCCGATCTCAACGTGAAGCTGCGGCCCAAGCTCTGGAACGAGCTCAAGCCGGGGACGCGCATCGTCTCGCACCAGTTCGAGATGGGCGCGTGGAAGCCGGAGAAGCGGCTCGAATCGAACGGGCGCACCATCTACTTCTGGACCGTGCCGCCGAAGGACAGGCAGCCCAAGCTGAACGACAAGTAGAACCCAAAATAGGGTCTGTCCCTATTTTTTCCGGCGGTACGCATCGCCGGCGGCGGCGATGCCGTTCAGGTAGTGCTCCCACACGTGCAGGTTGCGCTCGCACGCGGCAACCGCGGCGTCCTCCATGCGGAGCTTTTTCGCGAATTTCTCGACGGCACGCCAGCCCATGTCGGAATGCTCGATGTCGGCCTCGGTGTGCAGCTCGAAGAACTCGAGCTCGTCGTCGCCCAGTCCGAAGAGCCTGCCCCAGCGGCCGCGTTCCATGCCGAACCAGCCGCGCCGCCTGAACTCGCCCTTGCCGTAGCCGGGCACGTTGATGCGCTCGGCGCAGGTATTGGCGACGATCCCCTCCAGCCAGTGCTTGTTCGCCATCAGGCCTTCCCACGCGTTCCACGCGAGCTGGGTGGAGGGCAGGGGCTTCGCGGCGGTGAGCTCGCCGCGCCTGAGGCCGATGCGCGTGCCCAGCTCCTCGAGGATCGCCCAGTGCGGCCGGCCGCCGCCGTGCGCATGGTCGGCGATGACCTCCTCGCTGCACGCCTGGAGGATGCGCATGCGCGTGTCCCAGTCGTCGCAGTTGGTGGCCACCTTGAGCTTCAGCACCGAGTTGCGCTGCCGCGTGTTGAGCCGGTGCTGCATGGCGAACATCTGCGCCCGGCCCTCGGTCAGCGGCTCGTGGAACCAGCGGCAGCGCGCGACGAAGTCGTTCACCACCCGGTCCATGCGCGCGACCACGCTCACGGCAGCACGGGGTTTTCGTGTTCAGTCAACGAGAAAAAGCAGCGCGAGCACCGTCACGACGAGCGCGCCTGCGGCGAACATCATGAGCGTGGCGTCGGACATCAGCGGCAAGTCCGGATCGCGCGCCACGGGTGCAAGATCAGGCGCGGGATGCGCGTCCGCGTGCCCGTCAGCCGGGCGGGTTGCTCTTTCCATGCAGCTCGCCCACCTTCTGGTTGAAGTTGCGGAAGAAGTCGCCGGCGACCTTCTTCGCCGCGGCGTCGACCAGGCGCGAGCCGATCTGCGCCAGCTTGCCGCCGACGCTCGCCTTGACGTCGTAGGCGAGCCGGGTCGATTCCCCCTGCGGCGAAAGGCGCACCTGCGCGCCGCCCTTCGCGAACCCGGCGGCGCCGCCCTGGCCCTCGAAGGAGATCGAGTACGAATTCGGCGGCTGGATGTCGGAGAGCGTGAGCTTGCCCTTGAACTTGGCGCTCACCGGCCCGACGCGCGCGACCATCAGCACCTGATACTGGTTGTCTCCGATCGGATCGATCGATTCGCAGCCCGGCACGCACTGCTTGAGCACCGCCGGGTCGTTCAACGCGTCCCAGGTCTGCTGCTGGGAGGCCGGGATCACCTGCTCGGCGCTCATTTCCATGCGCGGGTCTCCTGTTGTCTCGTCATCGGTCCGCTCAGCGCCTTGGCCAGGTCGAGCAGGCTGTCGAGATTATGCACCGGCAAAAAAAGATCCACGTGCGGCAGCATCGCGCGCACGCCGGCGGGGCGCGCCTCGAACTTCTCGTAGCGCAGCAGCGGGTTGAGCCAGGCGAGGTAGCGGCAGGACTTCGCGAGGCGCTCCATCTCGTCGCCGAGCCCCTCGCCTGCCTCGCGGTCGAGGCCGTCGGACACGAGCAGCACGCAGGCGTTCTGGCCGAGCACGCGGCGGCTCCAGCGCCAGTTGAACTCGCGCAGGCTGGCGCCGATGCGCGTGCCGCCGGACCAGTCCTTGATCGCCTCGGCCACGCGCGCCATCGCCACGTCGACGTCGCGATGGCGCAGCTGCCGCGTGATGTTGGTGAGCCGCGTCCCGAACACGAACACCGACACCCGGTCGCGGTCGTTGGTGATGGCGTGCAGGAAGTGCAGAAACATCCGCGAGTACGGGTTCATCGACCCCGAGATGTCGCACAGGACGACGAGCGGCGGGTGCAGCTCGCGCGGCGCGGCGCGCACGAGCGGGATCACGTCGCCGCCTCCGCGCAGGGATTCGCGCAGCGTTTTCCTCAAATCGATCCGCCTGCCGTTGCGCTCGACATGGAATCTTCTGGTCTTGATCACGGGTAGCGGGAGGCGCAGCTCGGCGATCAGCTTCTTCGCCTCGGCCAGCTCGGCCGCCGACATGGTGTCGAAGTCCATGCGCTGCAGCACCTCGCGCGAGGAGAAAGTGAGCCGGGCCTCCAGCTCGACCTTCTCGGTTTTCGCTTCCTGCTGTTTTTGACTGAACAGCGCGTCGGTCAGGCGCTGGCTCTGCTGCTCCTCGGGCTTGGGCGCGCGGCCGTAGGCCTGCGGCAGCATGAGCTGCATCATCCGCTCGGCGAGCTTCGGGTCGCGCCAGAAGATGCGGAAGGCCTGGTCGAAGATCGGCCGCTGCTCGTTGCGCGAGAGCAGCACCGCCGACATGGTCCAGTACCAGTCTTCGCGCCGCAGCGGAAATTCGCTCGCGCCCGCCATCTCCAGCGCCTTGACGCAGTCGACCACCCGGTCGGGGCCGATGCGCAGGCCTGCCGCGCGCAGCAGGCGCGCGAAATGCATGACGTTTTCTGCTAGACGACCTTCGGTCAAGCAGCCTTGCCCTTTTCGGCGGCCGGCGCCGCCTCACGGGCGAGTTTCTCCACTGCGGGAGCCGCGACGACCGCGTGCTCCCGGAAATAGCGCTCGTGGTTGCGTTCGACCTCCGCGAGCCAGTAGACGTAGTTCACCATCAGGCCCGCCGAGCGCGCCATGCCCTGCTCGGAGGTGTCGCCCATCCAGTTCAGGCGCTCGAGCGAGGCACCGTTCCCCAGGTGAAAGCGCGCCACCGGATCGAGCGGCTCGTCGCCCTGCTTGGCGTGCAGCAGGTAGCGGGCGCACAGGCGCGTGAGCTGCGCCTGCACAGCCTCGGGGACCTCGCCCAGGTGCCAGGCCGGGTCGTCGATCCTCTTCAGGAGCTCGGGGCCGCCGTGCTCGCCGAGCCAGCGCCGGAATCCCGGCACCGGGGAGAGCGTGGCGAAGCGCCGCAGGTGCGGAAACTCGCGCTTCAGCTCCTCGGCGACCTGCTTTATGAGCAGGTTGCCGAACGATATGCCGCGCAGCCCCTCCTGGCAGTTGGTGATCGAGTAGAACATCGCGCAATCGGCGTTCGCCGGCACCGCCACCGGCGACTTGAGGTCGAGCAGGGGCTGCACGTGCGCGCTCATACCGCGCGTGAGCGCGACTTCGATGAAGATGATCGGCTCTTCCGGCAGCTGCGGATGGAAGAAGGCGAAGCAGCGCCGGTCCGACTCGAGGCGCCGGCGCAGGTCGCGCCAGCCCTGGATCGCGTGCACCGCCTCGTACTGGATCAGCTTCTCGAGCACGATCGCGGAAGTGCGCCAGTCGATGCGCTCGAGGCGCAGGAACCCGCGGTTGAACCACGAGCGCAGCAGGTGCATGAGGTCGTAGTCGATCACCCGCCAATGGGCATGCGCCTTCATGCCCTTGAGGAGCTGGCTGCGCATCTCCACCAGGGTGGCGGTCCCGCCTGGGGCCATGTTGAGGCGGCGGAAGATCTCCTGCCGCGGCGGCTCGACCGTCTCCTGCAGCCGCGCGAAATTCGCCGGTGACGGATCGGCCTGGTATTCGGCCGCGGCGCGCGACACCGCCTCCGGGGAGGGCGAGTAGTGACGCGCCAGCACGTCGAAGAAGTCCTCGCGCGAGCGCTCGTCGAGCCCCTGGCAGGCGGCGAGCGCGTCGCGCGCGAGCGCTGTGCTCGTGTACTCGCCGCGCTCGGCGAGCAGCGCCTCGCACAGCCCGACCAGCTCGCGCGTGCGGCGCTCGACCGCGCTCTGGCCGCCGCCGAGGAGCTTTCTCAGGAACGAGGCCGGATTCACGCCGCGGCACTCGCTTCTGCCAGCATGCGCTCGGCCTCGGCGCCGGCGACGCGCTCGAGGTCGTCCCGGTACTTGAGCAGCACGCCGAGGGTGTTGTTGACGGTTTCCGGGTCGAGCGCCACGCGGTCAAGGGCAACCAGGCAGTTCGCCCAGTCGATGGTCTCCGCGACGCCCGGCTGCTTGAAAAGGTCGCTCGTGCGCAGGCGCTGCACGAACGCGACCACCTCGCGCGAGAGGCGCTCGGCCGCGCGCGGCGCCTTGCGGCGCAGGATCTCGAGCTCGCGCTTCGCGTCCGGATAGTCGACCCAGTGGTAGAAGCAGCGCCGCTTCACCGCGTCGTGGATCTCGCGCGTGCGGTTGGAAGTGATCACCACCACGGGCGCCTCGGCGGCGCGCACCGTGCCGATCTCGGGAATCGTGATCTGCCAGTCCGACAGGACCTCGAGGAGGTATGCCTCGAAGGGCTCGTCGGTGCGGTCGAGCTCGTCGATCAGCAGCACCGGCGCCGCGCCGGCCGACTGCAGCGCGCGCAGCAGCGGCCGCCGCACCAGGAAGCGCTCCGAGAAGATGTCCTGCTCGAGACCCTCGCGCGACTTGACGCCTTCGGCTTCCGCCATCCTGATCTCGATCATCTGGCGGGGGTAGTTCCATTCGTAGGCCGCCTGCGCGATGTCGAGGCCCTCGTAGCACTGCAGACGGATCAGCTCGCGTCCCAGCGCTTCGGACACCACCTTCGCGATCTCGGTCTTGCCCACGCCTGCCTCGCCCTCGAGAAACAGCGGCCGCTTCATGGCGAGCGCGAGAAAGAGCGAGGTGGCGAGGCTACGGTCGGCGACATAGTCGCCCGCGCCGAGCAGAGCCTGGGTCTCGTCGATCGACCTGGGGAGCGGTTTCGTCATGGCGCCGAGCATTTTGCGGGATTTGCCGGGGTGCCGCCAGCCCGTTTCGGCCGGCTCGGCATAGCGCTTGCTCGCGGACCGGACTAACCAAGGAGGCGCGAATGGAAATGGCAATGGTCAAGGAGCTCCTGCTCCAGTCCCTGGAGCACGAGAAGGGCGGAGTCAAGGTCTATGAGACGGCGCTCAAATGCGTCATCAACGAGGACTTGAAGGAAGAATGGGAGAAGTACCATCAGGAAACCGAGCACCACGTGCAGGTCTTACAGGACGTCTGCTCCCAGATGCAGCTCGATCCCGAAGAACTGACCCCTGGCCGCAAGATCGTGCACGACATGGGGGAGTCCCTAGTCGAGGCCATGGAAGCTGCGCTGGCCACGGGTGACAAGGAAGCCGCGCAAAGCGTGGCATGCGACTGCGTTGTCATCGCCGAGACCAAGGACCATGCCAACTGGGGGCTGATCGGCGAGGTGTCCAAGAAGGCGACCGGCGCCGAAGGCAAGGCGCTGAAAGAAGCCTATGCCGAGGTCGAGGACCAGGAGGACGAGCACCTTTACCACTCGAAGGGCTGGGCGCGCGAACTCGCCCTCGAGGCGCTCGGCCTCAAGGCGGTGCTGCCGCCGCCCGAGGAGCGCAAGGACGTTCACTCGGCGATCGGCGCCGCGCGCGCGAAGGCCGAGCGAACCAAGATGCGCTGAGAGGCGTTACTTGAGCGCGGCTTCCACGGCGCGCTTGCACATCACCGCGATGAGGTGGGCACGGTACTCGGGCGAGGCGTGCAGGTCGTTGTTCAGCCCGTCGGGCTTCACCTTGATTCCGGCGACCGATTCCGGCGCGAACTTCTGCGACAGGGCTTTCTCCATGTCGCCCTGGCGGAACGCGGACGCTCCCGCCCCGGTCACGCCGACGCGCACGTTGCCGCCGCCGAAGTCGGCCACGAACACGCCGACCAGCGCGAAGCGCGAGGCCGGGTTCTTGAATTTCATGTACGCGGCCCGCTTGGGCGCCGGGAACGTGACCTGGGTGATGAGCTCGCCGGGCTCGAGCGCCGTCTCGTAGAGCCCCATGAAGAACTTGTCGGCCTCGATCTTGCGCTTGTTGGTGGTGATCGTGGCTCCGAGGCCGAGCACCGCCGCCGGGTAGTCCGCCGCCGGGTCGCTGTTGGCGAGCGAGCCGCCGATCGTGCCCATGTGGCGCACCTGCCGGTCGCCGATGATGCCGGCGAGCTGCGCCAGCGCTGGAATGGCCTTCTGCACCGCCGGGGAGGCGGCGACTTCGGCGTGCCTCACCATCGCGCCGACCGTGACCGAGCCCGCATCCGCGGACAGCGCTTTTAGATCGCCGATGGCGGCGAGGTCGATGAGATCGCTGGGCGAGGACAGGCGCAGCTTCATCGCCTGCACCAGGCTTTGCCCGCCGGCGAGGTAACGGCCCTCGGTCTTCTGGGCGCCGAGGGCGAGGGCGTCCTTGGTGGTGGATGGACGGTGGTACTCGAATGCATGCATGGGTGGGTTCTCCTAGGCTGCTTTTTTCTGGAGCGAGCGCCACACGGTCTGCGCGGTGGCAGGCATCGCAAGGTCCTTGACCCCGAGCGCATCGGTGATCGCGTTCATGACCGCCGCGGGCGCGCCGATGGCGCCGGCTTCGCCGCAACCCTTTACGCCGAGCGGGTTGTGGGTGCAGGGGGTCTCGCGGGTATCGATCTTGAAGGAGGGCACGTCGCCGGCGCGCGGCAGGCAGTAGTCCATGAGCGAGCCGGTGACGAGCTGCCCGGCGGCATCGTAGCTGCAGCCTTCGGTGAGCGCCTGGCCGATGCCCTGGACAAGACCCCCGTGCACCTGGCCCTCCACGATCATCGGGTTGATGATCTTGCCGAAGTCGTCTACCGCAGTGAACCGCTCCACGCTCACCTGGCCGGTGTCGCGGTCGACCTCGACCTCGCACACATAGGTTCCGGCCGGGAAGGTGAAGTTGGCCGGGTCGTAGAACGCGTTTTCATTGAGACCGGGCTCGAGCTTGTCGTGCGGATAGTTGTGCGGCACATACGCGGCGAAGGCGACTTCGCCGAAAGCCTTCTGCTTGTCGGTGCCGGCCACCTTGAACACGCCGCGGTCGTACTCGATGTCTGCTTCGGCGGCCTCCATGAGGTGCGCCGCGATCTTCTTGCCCTTGGCGACGATCTTGTCCAGCGCTTTGGCGATCGCGGTTCCGCCGACGGCGATCGACCTCGAGCCGTACGTCCCCATGCCGAACAGGATCTTGGAAGTGTCGCCGTGCACGATGTCCACGGCCTCCAGCGCGATGCCGAGCCGGTCGGCTACCACCTGGGCGAAGGTGGTCTCGTGTCCCTGGCCGTGCGAATGCGAGCCGGTGAACACCGTCACGCTCCCGGTCGGGTGCACGCGGACCTCGCCGGCCTCGAACAACCCCGCCCGAGCGCCGAGCGAGCCCGCCACCGCGGAGGGCGCGATGCCGCAGGCCTCGATGTACGCCGCGTAGCCGATGCCGCGCAGCTTGCCTTTCTTCGACGACTCTTCTTTACGCGCGGCATAACCCTTGACGTCCGCAAGCTGCTGCGCGGCCTCGAGCGTCGCGCCGTAATTGCCGGTGTCGTACTGCAGCGCGACCGGCGTCTGGTAGGGGAACTCCTTCACGAAGTTGCGCCGCCGGATTTCGGCGGGATCGATCTTCAACTCGCGCGCCGCGGTCTCGACCAGGCGCTCGACCACATAAGTGGCTTCCGGCCGCCCGGCGCCGCGGTAGGCGTCGACCGGCGTGGTGTTGGTGAATACGGCGGTCACTTCGCAATAGATCTGCGGCGTCTTGTACTGACCTGCGAGCAGCGTCGCGTACAGGATCGTCGGGATGCACGAAGCGAAAGTGGACAGGTACGCGCCAAGGTTGGCGGTGGTCTTGACCCGCATGGCGAGGAACTTGCCGTCCTTGTCTAGCGCGAGCTCGGCGGTGGTGACGTGATCGCGGCCGTGCGCGTCGGACAGGAAGGCTTCCGAGCGGTCCGCGGTCCACTTCACCGGGCGGTTGAGTTGCTTGGCCGCCCAGGTCACCACCACGTCCTCCGCGTAGAGGTAGATCTTCGAGCCGAAGCCGCCGCCGACGTCGGGCGCGATTACCCGCACCTTGTGCTCGGGGAGGCCCATCACGAACGCGGTCATCAGCAGCCGCTCGACGTGCGGGTTCTGGCTCGCCACATAGAGCGTGTACGCGTCATTTGCGCGGCTGTACGAGCCGTTCGCAGCGCGCGGCTCAATGGCGTTCGGGATCAGGCGGTTGTTGACGAAATCGAGCTTGGTGACGTGCGCGGCCTTGGCGAATGCCTCGTCCACTTTCGCCTTGTCGCCGAGCGCCCAGACGTAGCAGATGTTGTCGGGGGCAATGTCGTGCAGCACGGGTGCGCCCGCATTTTCCTTTGTGCCGCGCGCTTTGACGGGGTCGACTACCGCGGGGAGGACGTCGTAATCGACCTCGACCTTCTCGGCTGCATCGCGCGCCTGCTCGAGCGTGGTCGCCACGACCACGGTAACCGGGTCGCCGACGTGGCGCACCTTGCCCTGCGCGAGGCAAGGATGCGGCGGCTCCTTCATCGGCTGGCCGTTGACGTCGGTGATCAGCCAGCCGCAGGGGAGCGAGCCGAGCTTGGCGTTCGCCAGGTCCGCGCCGGTGTAGACGCCAATCACACCGGGCGCCGTCTTGGCTTTTTCGATGGAGATTCTCTTGATCGCGGCATGCGCGTGCGGTGAGCGCACGAAAGCTGCGTAGGCCTGGTCCGGCAGGGTCACGTCGTCGGTGTACTGCCCGGCGCCGGTCAGGAAGCGGTAATCCTCCTTGCGCTGAACGCTCACGCCGATGAGCGGGGCGTTCATATCTTTCCTCCCATCGCGCGGGCGCCCGCCATGATGCTCTTCACGATGTTGTGATAGCCGGTGCAGCGGCAGAGATTGCCTTCGAGGCTTTCGCGCACTTCCTTCTCGGTCGGATTCGGATGGCCCTTGGCGAAATCGAGCGCGTTCATGACCATGCCGGGCGTGCAGAAGCCGCACTGCAGGCCGTGGTTCTCCTTGAACGCCTGCTGCATCGGATGCAGCGTGCCGTCGGGCTTCGCGACGCCCTCGATCGTCATGATGTCGGCGCCCTCCGCCTGCATCGCTACGATCGAGCAGCTCTTGATCGCGCGCCCGTTCATGAGCACGGTGCACGCGCCGCACTGCGCCGTGTCGCAACCGACGTGGGTGCCGGTGAGACGCAGGTTTTCACGGATGAAGGTGACCAGCAGCGTCCGCGCCTCGAGCTCGGCCGAAGCGGGTTTGCCATTGACCTTCATGGATACCTTGACCGACATGCAAGCCTCCGGGGATAGGGTGCCTCTGACGAGCAGCCATCCTAGCCTCGCCGTAGCGGGGCGGCAATGGTGCGCTGCGAAAGCCGCGCGCATAATGGCGGATCGCTTATCATCCCGAAATCCCTATGAGACTGCTCATCGTCGAGGACGACGCACCGCTCGCTTCTGGCCTGTCCCGCATCCTCGAGGCGGAGGGCCATGCCGTCGACGTCACCGAGCGCGGCGAGGACGCGGTGCTCGCCGCCTCCCAGGAGCACTTCGACCTGGTGATCCTCGACATCGGCCTGCCGCGCATGGACGGCTACGAGGTGCTGCGCCGCCTGCGGGCGGCGGAAAAGCCGATTCCTGTCTTGGTGCTGACGGCGCGCGACGCGGTCGAAGACCGGGTGCGCGGCCTGGACCTCGGCGCCGACGACTACATGGTGAAACCATTCGCGATGCCGGAGCTCACGGCGCGGGTGCGCGCGCTCCTGCGGCGCTCGCAGGCCCACGGCGGCCCGCGCATCGTGCACGGCCCGCTCGCCCTCGACACAGTGGCGCGCCGCGCCTTCCTCAGGAACGAGCCGCTCGAGCTCGCCGCGCGTGAATGGGCAGTGCTCGAGGTCCTGCTCGCGAAGGTGGAGAAGATCGTGTCGAAGGAAGCGATCATCCAGGCGGTCGCGGGCTGGGGCGAGGATCTCTCGCCGAACGCCATCGAGGTGTACGTGTCGCGGCTGCGCTCGAAGCTCGAGCCCGCCGGAATCAAGATCCGCACGGTGCGCGGTTTCGGCTACATGCTCGAAGAGTTCAAGCCCGCGCCGCACTAGGCCAGAAGCAATGCCCGCGCGCAGCCTACGCGCACACCTGCTGCGCCTGCTGCTGCCGCCGATCGCGGCCCTCCTCGCGGTCGGCGCGGTGGTCGGCTACTACTCGTCGATCGAGCCGGCCAACGAGGCCTACGACCAGGCGCTCTCCGACATCGCCGCCGCCATCGCCGCGCATGTGCGCACCGACGACACCGACTACCGCCTCGATCTGCCGCCCGAGGTGGAGACAGCACTGCGCACCGACCGCTACGACAAGATGTTCTACCGCGTCCTGTCGCCGAGCGGCGCGCACATCGCGGGCGACGACAAGCTGCCGGTTTCCGAGCGCAGCACCGCGTACGACGCCAGGTTCAGGGGCGAGGCGGTGCGCATCGTCACCGCGCCGGCGCCGTGCGGCAACCTGACCTGCACGGTGCTCGTCGCCGAGACCATGGTCAAGCGCACGCGGCTCGCGCGCGAGTTCCTGATCTCGAGCCTGCTGCCGGGCATCCTGATCGCCCTCGCCACGCTGGTGCTCCTGTGGTTCGGCGTGGGGCGCGGCCTCGGGCCGCTCGCACGCCTTTCCGAGGAGCTGAAGGCGCGCTCGCCGCGCGACCTGCGCCCAATCGACGCCGCCGGCGCGCCGGAGGAGACGCGGCCGCTGGTGTCGGCGCTGAACGGCCTGCTCGACGAAGTGGCGCTTGCCGCGCGCAACCAGCAGCGCTTCATCGCCAACGCGGCGCACCAGCTGCGTACTCCGCTCGCCGGGCTGCAGGCGCATACCGAGCTCGCGCTCGCCCAGCCGCTGCCGGAGTCGATCCGCACGCAGATCGAGCAGGTGCACCAGGCGACCATGCGCACCGCGCGCCTTGCCAACCAGCTGCTCGCACTCGCGCGCGCCGAGCCTGGCGCGCGCGGCAGCTCCTCCGACGTGAACCTGCGCGGCGTGGTGGAGGCCGAGGCCGACGGCTGGGTGCACCAGGCGCTCGAGCGCGACGTCGACCTCGGCTTCGAGCTCGGCTCGGCGCCGGTGCAGGGCGATGCGCTGCTGCTGCGCGAGGCGCTCGCCAACCTCGTGCACAATGCGATCCAGTACTCGAACAACGGCGGCCGCGTCACCGTGCGCACCGGCCAGCGCGACGGCCAGTCCTTCGCCGAGGTCGAGGACGACGGGCCGGGCATCGCGCCGCAGGAGCGCGAGCGCGTGCTCGAGCGCTTTTACCGCGTGCCGGGTACGCGCGGCACGGGCAGCGGCCTCGGGCTCGCCATCGTGCGCGAGATCGCCGGCGGGCACGGCGCTCGCATGGAGCTCACCGAGGGCGCGGGCGCCCGGGGCTGCCGAGTTGCGCTAACATTTCCGCATGGATAGGTTGCCGCATGGATAGCGTAGATATCGAAGTGTTGAGGACCGCCGAAGGCTGGCGCAAGAGCGGGCAGCGCGTCGCGCTCGGCACGATCGTCAGAACCTGGGGCTCCGCGCCGCGCCCGGTGGGTGCGATGGTGGCGATCCGGGGTGACGGGCAAATCGTAGGCTCTGTCTCCGGCGGCTGTGTCGAAGATGACCTTGTTGACAAGGTGCGCGAGAACCTGGTCGCGGCAAGCAAGCCCGAGCTCATCACCTATGGCGTCACCAACGCCGAGGCCACGCGCTGGGGACTGCCCTGCGGCGGCACGCTCGAGCTCGTCATGGAGCCGCTCTCGGATGCGAGCGGCGTCGCGGAGCTCCTGAAGCGCATCGGCACGCAGCAGCTCGTGCGGCGCCGCCTCGACATGGAAAGCGGCCGCAGCGCGCTCGAGCCCGGGCGCTGGCAGGACGTGCTTGAGTTCGACGGCCTCGTGCTGACGACGGTGCACGGCCCGAGATGGCGCCTCGTGCTGATCGGCGCCGGCCAGCTCACGCGCTATCTCGCCGAGATGGCGCACATGCTCGACTACCACGTAGTGGTGATCGACCCGCGCGAGGAGTACGCCGCGGGCTGGGACCTGGCCGGGGTGCCGCTCGACCGCGGCATGCCAGACGACGTGGTGCGCGAGCTGAACCTCGACGGCCACAGCGCAGTGGTCGCGCTCACGCACGACCCCAAGCTCGACGACCTTGCGCTGATGGAGGCGCTGAAGTCGGCGGCGTTCTACGTCGGCGCCATCGGCTCCAAGAAGAACAACGACGCGCGCCGCGAGCGGCTGAAGGAATTCGACGTCTCGGCGGACGAGATCGCGCGCCTGCGCGGGCCGGTGGGCCTGTACATCGGCTCGAAGACCCCGCCCGAGATCGCGCTGGCGATCCTCGCCGAGATGACCGCGGTGCGCCATGGCGTAAGCGAGCCCTCGTGGGCCGCGAAGCCCGAGCGGCGCTACGATCCGTCGGCCTGCGAAGTCAAGACCGAGACTTGAACATCGTCGGGCTCCTGCTCGCCGCGGGGTCCGCGACTCGCTTCGGCTCCGACAAGCTGTCGCACCGGCTGCCGCACGGCGTCCCGATCGCGGTGCAGGCGGCGCGTCACCTCCGTGCCGTAGTCCCGAACGTATTTGCCGTGGTGAAGCCTGGAACCGGCAATCTCATCCCCGTTCTGGAGAAGGAGGGCTGCCGGATCGTGGTGTGCGAGCAAGCGGCCGAAGGCATGGGCGCGAGCCTCGCCTGCGGCGCGCGCGCGGCGGGGCAGGCCGAGGGCTATCTCGTCGCGCTCGCCGACATGCCGTTCGTGCGCACCGCGTCCATCGCGGCGGTGCGCGACGCGCTCGCCGCGGGGGCGCCGCTCGCAGCGCCGTACTGGCGCGCGCGGCGCGGCCACCCAGTGGGAATCTCGGGCGTATTTTTCGAGCGGCTGCTCGCGTGCGGCGGAGACGAGGGCGCCAAGGGGCTGCTGACGGAAAACGAAAAGCGGCTGGTGAAGATTCCCGTCGGCGACCCCGGCGTCCTGCGCGACATCGACACGCCGGGCGACCTCGCGCCGCCGCTCAACGTCTAGCCGCTTCCTTGCGCTCTTCGACGCGGCCCATGAGATAGAACTCGTCGTTCGGCCTCATGTCGAGGAAGTTCGCCATGCGGTTGGACAGCGCGAAGAAGGCGCTGATGGCGGCCACGTCCCAGATATCCTCGTCGGAGAAGCCGTGCGCGCGCAGCGGCTCGAAGTCGGCGTCGCCGACCTCGTGCGAACGTTGCGAGACCTTCATGGCGAAGTCGAGCATCGCGCGCTGGCGCGGCGAGATGTCCGCTTTGCGATAGTTGACGGCGACCTGATCCGCAACCAGGGGATTCTTGGCGCGGATGCGCAGGATCGCACCGTGCGCCACGACGCAGTACTGGCATTGGTTGGCGCCCGAAGTCGCGACCACGATCATCTCGCGCTCGGCCTTGGTGACCGGGCCGGCCTTTTCCATCAGCGCGTCGTGGTAGGCGAAGAACGCCCTGAACTCGTCGGGGCGATGCGCAAGCGCCAGGAACACGTTCGGCACGAAGCCCGCCTTGTCCTGCACTGCCAGGATCCGCTCGCGGATATCCCGAGGCAGATCCTTGAGTTCCGGCACCGGAAACCGGCTGATCGGCTTTTGATTCATGATGCTCCTAGGATACCGGTAAAATTTGACGATGCTATCGCCCGACCTTCTGGCCCAGTCCGACCCCGAGCTCTGGAACGCCATCCGCCTCGAGAACCAGAGGCAGGAGGACCACGTCGAGCTCATCGCCTCGGAAAACTATGTCAGCCGCCAGGTGCTGATCGCGCAGGGCAGCCAGCTCACCAACAAGTACGCGGAGGGCTATCCCGGCAGGCGCTACTACGGCGGCTGCGAGTACGTCGACATGGCCGAGTCGCTCGCCATCGAGCGCGCGAAGAAGCTCTTCGGCGCGCCCTGGGCGAACGTGCAGGCGCACTCCGGCTCGCAGGCGAACCAGGCGGTGTACACGGCGGCGCTCAAGCCCGGCGACACCATACTCGGCATGTCGCTCGCGCATGGCGGCCACCTCACGCACGGCTCGCCGGTGAACCTCTCCGGCAAGCTCTATCGCGTGGTTTCGTATCAGTTGAACGACAAGGAGGAGATCGACTACGAGGCCGCGGAAAAAATCGCAATGGCGGAAAGGCCCAAGCTCATCGTGACCGGCGCCTCGGCGTACTCCCTCGCGATCGACTGGAAGCGTTTCCGCGAGATCGCCGACAAGTGCGGCGCGCTGTTGATGTCCGACATTGCGCACTACGCGGGGCTCATCGCGGTGGGTCTCTACCCGTCGCCCATCGGCGTCGCCGACTTCGTCACCACCACGACGCACAAGACGCTGCGCGGGCCGCGCGGCGGAATGATCTTTGGCTTGCCCGAATTCGAAAAGACCATCAACAGTTCCATCTTCCCGGGCCTGCAGGGCGGTCCGCTGATGCACGTCATCGCGGCGAAAGCCGTCGCCCTGGGCGAGGCGCTCAAGCCGGATTTCCGGACCTATCAGAAGAAGGTCCTGGAGAACGCGCGCGCGCTGGCCGCCGTGCTGACCGAGCGCGGACTGAGGATCGTCTCGGGACGCACCGACTGCCACATGTTCCTGCTGGACCTGCGCAGCAAGGGCATCACCGGCAAGGACGCCGAGGCCGCGCTCGGGCGCGCGCACATCACGGTGAACAAGAACGCGATTCCCAACGACCCCGAGAAGCCTGTGGTCACGAGCGGCGTGCGCATCGGCTCGCCAGCCATGACCACCCGCGGGTTCGGCGCCGCCGAGGCCAAGGAGCTCGCGCATCTCATCGCCGACGTGCTCGAGCGCCCGGGCGACGAGAGGAACGTCGCGCGCGTCGCGGAGCAGGTCAAGGCGCTCTGCGCCCGGTTCCCGGTCTACGTATGAAATGTCCTTTCTGCGGCTCGGACGACACCCAGGTCGTCGACACGCGGGCGAGCCTCGAGGCGAACACCATCCGCCGCCGCAGGAAGTGCGTGCAGTGCGAAAAGCGCTTCACCACCTATGAAAGGGTCGATCTCAAGATGCCGCGCCTGGTGAAGAAGGACGGCAGCCGGACCGATTTCGACCGCGACAAGCTGATGGGCAGCATGATGCTCGCGCTGAGGAAGCGGCCGGTCGCCACCGAGGAGGTGGAAGGCGCGGTGGATCGCGTGATCGAGCGGCTGCGCTCGCTCGGCGAGCGCGAGGTGCCGACCAGCCGGGTGGGCGATTTCGTCATCCGCGAGCTGGCGAAGCTCGACAAGATCGCCTACATCCGCTTCGCCTCGGTGTACCGCAGCTTCGAAACCCCAGACGACTTTCGCGAAGCGGTGCAGGAGATCAAGGCGACGCGAAAGAAGAAGCGTTAGAGCGGTGTTTTCGGCGTTCGACGAGGCGATGATGCGCCGCGCGCTGGCGCTCGCGGAGAAGGGCCTGTTCACCACCACCCCCAACCCGCGCGTCGGCTGCGTCATCACCCACGGTGAAGCGATCGTCGGCGAGGGCTGGCACGAGAAGGCCGGCGAGCCCCACGCCGAAGCGCTCGCCTTGCGTGACGCAGGCCCGCGCGCGGCGGGTGCCACGGTGTATGTAAATCTCGAGCCCTGCAGCCACCACGGCCGCACGCCGCCGTGCGCCGGGGCGCTAATCAACGCAAAAGTCGCCCGCGTAGTGGCCGCGCTGCGCGACCCCGACCCTCAGGCGGCGCGCGGCGGCGACGCGCTCGCGGCCGCGGGCATCGGCTTCGAGCATGGCCTGCTCGAGGGGGAGGCGCGCGAGCTCAATCTCGGCTTCCTGTCGCGGGTGCAGCGCGGCCGGCCGTGGGTTCGCCTCAAGGTCGCCGCCACGCTCGACGGTCGCAGCGCGCTCGCGAACGGCGCCTCGCAGTGGATCACCGGTCCAGAGGCGCGGCGCGACGGGCACCGCTGGCGCGCCCGCGCCTGCGCGCTGCTCACCGGCATCGGCACGGTCGCGGCGGATGATCCGCGGCTCACGGTGCGGGAAGTCGACACGCCGCGCCAGCCGCTGCGGGTGATCGTCGACAGCCGGCTGGAAATTCCGCACGCAGCGCGAGTGCTGCAGGGTCCCAAGGTACTCATCTTCGCGGCGCGTGCGGCGCCCGCGCCCAAGAACGCCGAGGTAGTGCTGCTGCCGAATGCGCACGGGAAGGTGGAGCTGCCGAGCATGCTGGAGGAGCTGGCGCGCCGCGGTGTGAACGAGCTGCATGTCGAGGCGGGCTTCCGCCTCAACGGCTCGCTGGTGCGCGAGGGCTGCGTCGACGAGTTTCTGGTCTACCTCAACCCGAGCTTCCTCGGCGACGGCGCGCAGGGGATGCTCGACCTTCCGGCCGTCGGCGCCCTGGAAGAGCGGCTCAAGCTGAAGCTCGTGTCGCTGGAGCGGCTAGGCGACGACCTGAGGATTCTCGCGCGTCCCGCATAGCGCCGCGAGCAGCAGGTCGATCGCAACTCGGGCGCTGCGCCCATCGGGGTCCAGGCGCGGCAGGTATTCGGCGAGCTCGAGGGCGACGAGATCCGGCCTCGAGCCGAGGCGCTGCAGCGCGCGCGCGAGCTCGCCCGCCGCGATGCCCTCGGGCACCGGAGTGCCGACGCCGGGCGCTTCCTCCGGCGTGACCGCATCGAGGTCGATGCTGATCCCGAAGCCCGAAGTGCCGGCAGTCGCGATCCTCAAAGCCTCGTCGCACACCGTGTCGAGGCCGCGCCTGCCGACTTCCTCGATGTGGAACACCCGCACGCCGAGCCGGTCGAGGCGCTCCTTCTCCTCGGGCTCGTAGCTGCGCACCCCGATCAACGCGACGCGCTCGGGATCGACCACGCCGGCGGACAACCCGTAGAGGTCGTCGTCGGCTTGTCCCAGTAGCCATGCGAGCGGCATGCCGTGCAGCCTGCCGGTGTGGCTCGTGCCGGGGGTATGGCTGTCCATGTGGGCGTCGATCCAGATGAGGCCGAGCTCGCCCTGCACCATGCGGGCGACGCCGACCCATGTTCCTCCGGCACAGCTATGGTCGCCGCCGATCACGCAGGGCACTCGCGCCTGCCGCATCGCGGCGACGACCGCCGATGCGAGCGCGGCGTTGAGCTTGCTTACCGCGGCCTCTTTGCGCCGCTCCGTGGGCGAGGGGCGAAGCATCGGTCCCAACGAGACCTCGGCCCCGCTGTGCGCAAGCCGCTCCCGGACACGCGGGATCAGCGCATCCGGAGCCTCCGCGCAGCCGGGATCGGCGCCCCCAAGGCCCCAGGCCGCACCGATCAACTCGATGTGTCGCTGCATCGCTACAGGTGTTTCAGCCAGTCAACGACGCTTGACCCCCGAACGGCAAGTAACTTGCTGGGTCCAAACTTACTGGGTCCAATCGTAACCCAGTGAGGATGAGGTCACAGTGAAGGACGCGGCGGCGGCGAGATGGCAGGGCTGGGTGAGCTTCGCGCTCGGGCTGTGGCTCGCCATGTCGCCGTGGATCTGCGGTTACGCCGACGACGAGCATCTCGCGACCGGAAACGCGGCATTCATCGGCATCGCGCTCGCGCTGGGGTCTCACTTCGAGGTCGCTTTCGACACGGAATTTGCGGAGTGGCTGAACCTCGCGGCCGGCACCTGGCTTGCCGCCGCGCCGTTCTTCTTCGGGTTCGCCACCGCAGCGGTGCCGGCGGTCAATTCCATTGCGGTGGGCACGCTCGTGATGGCGCTCGCCGCTTCCGCCCTGTCGCTCGACAAGCAAATCGAGAAATGGTGGCATAAGCAGTTCGTCGAGGACTGAAGCCCGTCGCGCGCGCTTTGCGGTAACCTGCGCGCCATGTTTACCGGGATCGTGCAGGCCGTCGGCGAGATCGTCCGGGCGCAGCCGTTCGAGGTCGACAGCCGCGCCCTGGACATGGCCGACGTCGGCACCGGCGACTCCATCTGCGTGCAAGGCGTGTGCCTCACCCTCACTTCGCTCACCGCGCGCGGCTTCACCGCCGACGTGTCGCCAGCCACCCTCGCCGTGACGGTCGGCCTCGACCGCGCCGGCCCGGTTAACCTTGAGAAATCGCTTGCCGTGGGCAAGCCCCTCGGCGGCCATTTCGTCGCCGGCCACGTCGACGGCGTGGGTGAAGTGACGCGCTTCGAGAAGGGCGTGCTCGAGGTGCGCGCCCCGCACGAGCTCGCCCGCTACATTGCCCGCAAGGGCTCGATCTGCATCGACGGCGTGAGCCTGACGGTCAATCGCGTGGAGGGCAGCGTATTCGAGGTCTACCTAATCCCGCATACGCTGGAAGTCACGACGCTCGGCCGTCTGCGGGCGGGCGTCCGCGTGAACCTGGAGGCCGATCTGATCGCCCGCTACGTTGCGAGGCTGCTCGAAGCGTCCGACCTGTGACTTCCTTTATAGGGTGCTAGACGCTCCTGGCGGTAGGCTCCGCTAATGCTGATCGCGGCCGCCAGGCGCCTGGAAAACACCACCACGCTGTTTGCGCGCAAACGCGAGTTCGGCTTTGTCTGTCCTTCGTTCACCATCGGCCTCTCCGGAGACGGGTTCCTCCTGCCGCGCTCGGCGAAGCAGCTGCTGCGCCGCTCGCTCATCACCGTGAAGGTGCCGACGCGCGACATCACCGGCCGCTACTTCATGGCCATCCATCACCAAGGAGCGCAGGTGTGCAACGTCGCGGTGATCGTCGCCTGGGCGAGCCATCCTTCCCATGCCAGCGCATTCCTGGCCGTCAAGGCGCCCGACGAGCACAAGCTGCAGCGCTCCCTCAAGTCTCTCTCGGGCGAGGACGTCGAGCTCGTATTCCGACCGCGGCTAGCGCCGCACATGGCACGTCCGGCGAGCCTGCGGGCATAAAAAAAATGGGGGCGCGCACGCGCGCCCCCGAACCGGAAGAGGCGCTGGGGCGCCTCCCCTTTCCCCCGCTGATCCCCCCGCTGTGCTGTAAGTCGCGGCACCACTGTCGCTCCGCGGGAACGCTGCGTCCAGCCGAATCGGCGCCGTAGCGTCGGGTAATACCGCGCGACTTGTCGCCGTGTACGTCAGGGCAGTCCTGCGCGAGCGACCTAGTACGATTCGGCGAATCGATGAGCCGCGAAATCCGCTTTGACCCCGCGCTTCCGGTGAGCGCACGCCGCGAGGAAATCCGCGCGGCGCTCGAGCGTCACCCGGTGGTCGTGGTCTGCGGCGAAACCGGCTCGGGCAAGACCACGCAGCTGCCCAAGATCCTGCTCGAGATGGACCCACGCCGGCGCATCGGGCACACCCAGCCGCGCCGCATCGCCGCGCGCTCGGTCGCGGCGCGCATCGCCGAGGAGCTCGGCACCGAGCTCGGCGGGCTGGTCGGATACAAGGTGCGCTTCCAGGACCAAGTCGGCAGCCGCACTGCGATCAAGCTGATGACCGACGGCATCCTGCTCGCCGAGACGCAGGGCGACCGCGAGCTGCGCCAGTACGACAGCATCATCATCGACGAGGCGCACGAGCGCAGCCTGAACATCGATTTTCTTCTGGGATATGTGAAGCAGCTGGCGGCTCGCCGGAGTGACCTCAAGGTGGTCATTACATCCGCCACGATCGATGCCGAGCGGTTCTCGAAGCACTTCAACGACGCGCCGGTGATCGAAGTCTCGGGCCGCCTCTACCCGGTCGATGTACGCTACCGCCCCGTCGGCGGAGACGCCGAAGACACGACGCGCGACGAGGAGGAGCAGGCGCTCGCCGATGCGGTGGACGAGCTGTGCCGCGAGGGCCCGGGCGACATCCTGGTTTTTCTGCCGGGCGAGCGCGAGATCCGTGACGCCGCCGACACCCTGAGACGGAAAGGCCCGAAAGGGCTCGAGCTGCTGCCCCTGTACTCGCGGTTGTCCACCGCGGAACAGGACCGGGTGTTCAAGCCGGGCAAGCAGCGCCGCGTGGTGCTGGCGACGAACGTGGCGGAGACCTCGCTGACCGTTCCGGGCATCCGCTACGTAGTCGATACCGGCGACGCGCGGGTCAAGCGCTACAGCTACCGCAACAAGGTCGAGATGCTGCGCGTCGAGGCAATCTCGCGGGCTGCGGCGCAGCAGCGCGCCGGGCGCTGCGGCCGCGTCGCTGACGGCGTTTGTATCCGTTTGTACTCGGAGGATGATTTCGCAAAGCGGCCGGCGTTCACCGACCCCGAGGTGCTGCGCTCCTCGCTCGCCTCGGTGATCCTGCGCGCGAAGAGCCTCGGACTGGGGGAAGTCGAGGCATTTCCCTTTGTCGATCCGCCCAACCCTCGAGCCATCGCCGACGGCTATGAGCTGCTGACGGAATTGGGCGCGGTGGTGGATGAAAGCCGTGAATTGACGGAGGTGGGATCGGAGCTGGCACGCCTCCCGCTCGATCCGCGGGTTGCCCGCATGCTGGTCGCCGCACGCGACGAGGGTTGTCTCGCGGAGGTGCGCATCATCGCCGCGGCGCTCTCGGTGCAGGACCCGCGCCAGCGGCCGCTGGAACGGGCCGAGGCGGCCGACGAGCGCCACGCGCGCTTTGCCGACGAGCAGTCGGATTTCCTCTCGTTCCTCAAGCTGTGGAAGCTGCAGGAAGAGTCCGGGCTGCGGCGGCTGTGCCGCGAGAATTTCCTGTCTTACCCACGCATGCGCGAGTGGCGCGACGTGCACGAGCAGCTCAAGCAGGCGCTCGATTGGCCGGAATCCTCGGTAAAGCCGGAAAAAGCCGATGGCTATCGCGCGATCCACCGCGCGCTGCTCGCCGGGTTGCTGGGCAACGTGGGACTGCGCGACGAGGAGGGGGCATACACCGGAGCGCGCGGCATCAAGTTCTGGGTGCACCCGGGATCGTGGACCAAGAAGCCGGGCAAGTGGATCGTCGCGGCGGAACTCGTGGAGACTACGCGCCTCTTCGCGCGCACGGTGGCGAGCGTCGAGCCGCGCTGGCTGGAGGAAATCGGCGGGCATCTTCTCAAGCGCAGCCGCAGCGATCCGCATTGGGAGAAGGACCGCGGCGAGGTGGTGGCGCTCGAGCGCGGCACACTGTACGGCCTACCCGTCTACGCCAACCGGCGCGTGCCCTTCGCGCCGTTCGACCCGGACCTGGCGCGCGACCTTTTCATCCGCTCGGCGCTGGTCGAGGGCGACCTGGACAGCCGCGCGCCGTTTCTCGCCCACAACCGGCGCCTGGTCGCCGACATCGAGCGCCTCGAGCACAAGTCGCGCCGCCCGGACATCCTGGTCGACGACGAGCTGATCCATGCGTTTTACGACGAGCGCATTCCCAAGGAAGTTAATTCTTCAAGAAAATTTGAAGTTTGGCGCCGGCAGGCCGAAGCGGCAAAGCCGCGCCTGCTGCACCTCTCGCGCGAAGACCTCATGCGCCACGAGGCCGCGGGCATCACCACGGAGAATTTTCCGCCGTCGCTCGAGCTCGGCCCGAACCGCTACGCGCTCGAGTACCACTTCGAGCCCGGCTCGCCGCGCGACGGCGTGACGATGAACGTACCGCTCGCGCTGCTTAACCAGGTCCCGGCAGCGCGCACCGAGTGGCTGGTGCCCGGGCTGCTCAAGGAGAAGGTGCGCACGCTGGCCAAGTCGATGCCGCAACGCCTGCGCCACAAGCTCGGCACGCTCGACGACTTCGCAGCCGCGTTCAGCGCCGCGGCGCCGCCCGTCGACCTGCCGCTGGCCGAAGCCCTGCGCCGCTATGTGCGCGGCGAATTCAACCTCGACGTCCCGCTCGATGCCCTCCGCCCGGACTCGGCGCCGCCGCACCTGCACATGAACTTCCGGGTGCTGGGCGACGACGGCCGCCAGCTCGAGATGGGACGCAACCTGGCCGAGCTGAAGCGCAAGCTGGGAAAGGAAACCGAGGCGATTCTGCAGGAGGAAGCCCCGCTCGACGAAGGCGAGCGCTATACCGGCTGGACCATGGGCGATCTGCCCGAGTTGATGGAGATCGAGCGCGGCGGCCATACCCTCGTCGGCTATCCGGCGCTGGTCGACGCCGGAGAGGGTGCAAATGCGGCAGTCACTCTCCAGGTGTTCGATTCGCCGGAGAAAGCGCGCGAGCTGCATCGCGCCGGCGTGCTGCGGCTGCTTGCCATCGCCTTCCGCGACCGTATCCGCGACCTCGAGCGCTCCCTCGCCAGGGATGTAGTGCTCGGCCCGCTGAAAGGCGACGTGATCGCGGCGGCGCTGGCGCGCACCTTCCTGCAAGATTCGGTGCCGACGCTGCAGGCCCAGTTCGCCCGTCGCGTGGACGAGGGCCGCAGCCGTTTCACGCTGATCGCGCAGGAGATCTCGCGTACCGCGGCCGGCATCCTCGCCGAGCGCGCGGCGCTGGAGAAGAAATTGAACGCCTCGGAGAAGGCTCATCCGCAAGCCGCGGGCGACGTGAAGCAGCAGCTTGCCCGCCTGCTCGAGAACGGCTGGCTCGCCCGCACGCCGTGGGAGCGCCTGCAGCACCTGCCGCGCTATCTCAAGGCGGCGTCGCAGCGGCTGGACAAGGTGCGGGGCGATCCGGCGCGCGATGCGCGCCTGGCCGCGGAAGTGGCGGGCCTGGAGCAGCCGTATCGCAGGGAATCTGCCGCGCGCGCGCGGCAAGGCGGCGAGAGCGCGGGCTTCGCCCAGTTCCGCTGGCTGCTCGAGGAGTTGCGGGTCTCGCTTTTCGCTCAGGAGCTGAAGACGCCGGTGCCGGTGTCGGTCAAGCGCCTGTCCAAACTGTGGGAGACTCTGCGCCGATGAATCTCGTCGGCGCGCTGCTTTACGGCTTCGCCAACCTGCTGCATCCGCGCATGCTCTGGCTCATGGTCTGGCCGATGCTGGTTTCACTCGTGTTCTGGCTCGCCGTGGCGTTTGCCTTCTGGAAGCCACTTGAGGCTGCGCTGGCCGGCCTCTTCCAGTCTGCCTTGGCCTTCGTCCATCTGAATTTCGACGGTGCCACGGTCATCGCAGCCGATGTAGTGCTGGTGCTGCTTCTGGTGCCGCTCGTCTATCTGACCGCGCTCTTCATCCTCGGTGCGTTCGGCATGCAGAAAATGGTGGACCATGTCGCGCAGCGCTCGTTCCCCGCGCTCGAGCGCAGGCGCGGCGGCAGCGTAGCCGGCAGCGTGTGGAACAGCGTCGCGGCGCTAGGCGGCATGGCTGCGCTTTTCCTGATGGGCCTGCCTTTGTGGCTCCTGCCGCCGTTGTGGCCGCTGATTCCGCTCGCGATCTTCGCCTGGGGGAACCAGAAGCTGCTGCGCTACGACGCGCTCGCCGAGCACGCCGACGCCGCGGAGATGGGCCGTCTTTTCCGCGAGCGGCGCGGGACGCTGCTCACGCTCGGGCTGCTGTTCGCGCTCCTCGCCTACGTGCCGTTCGTTGGCTTCATCGCGCCGGTGCTGTTCGGGCTCGCGTTCATCCGCTACCTGTTGGGCGCGCTGCAGGAGCTTCGCGATTGATCGACCCTATGACGCTCATGCGAACAAAAGATTGGTCCGCCGGAACGCCGCTGCGTACACTGTGTCACTCCCTACTTGAACCCCAATTTCAACTATTTGGATCGGAGCTGACAGTGTTCGAGAATCGTGAAGGACAAAGGATCCCCCAGGCGGGCTTCCGTACGCGCACCGAAGGCGGCGAATGGAAGACGCTCACCACGGACGAGCTCTTCAAGGACAAGACCGTGGTCGTGTTTTCGCTGCCGGGCGCGTTCACCCCGACCTGCTCATCCACCCACGTGCCGCGCTACAACGAGCTCGCGCCGGCGTTCTTCGCCAGCGGCGTGGACCGCATCGTGTGCATTTCGGTGAACGACGCCTTCGTCATGAACGAATGGGCCCGCACGCAGGAGTGCGGCAACATCACGATGATTCCCGACGGCAACGGCGAGTTCACCGGCAAGATGGGCCTGCTCGTCGACAAGAGCGAGCTCGGCTTCGGCAAGCGCTCGTGGCGCTATTCCATGCTGGTGCGAAACGGGGTCATCGAGAAGATGTTCATCGAGCCCGAGAAGCCGGGCGATCCGTTCGAGGTGTCCGACGCCGACACGATGCTGAACTACATTAATCCCAGGGCGAAGAAGCCCGACCAGGTGGCCATTTTCACGCGCGAGGGGTGCGGGTTCTGCGCCAAGGCGAAGGCCCTGCTGAAGAGCCTCGGCTACGCGTACTCGGAGGTGAAGCTCGATCACAGCGACCGCTCGCGGGTCGTTGGCGCGATCACCGGTCGCGGCACCGTGCCGCAGGTGTTCGTCAACGGCCGGCACGTCGGCGGCCTCGAAGAGCTCCAGGAATGGGCCAAGAAAGCCGCCTGATTGTTCGGCGCCTATATCATCGGTGACGAGATCCTGGTTGGGAAGCGCCAGGACAAGCATCTCGCGTTCCTGATCGAAGCCCTCGCGAAGCGGGGGCTTCGTCTTTCATGGGCCCAATACCTGGGCGACGAGCCTGAAAGGCTTGCCGCAGCGTTTCGCCGCAGCCTTGGCGCCGACGACGCGGTGTTCAGCTTTGGCGGAATAGGCGCAACGCCGGACGATCACACGCGCCAGTGCGTCGCTGCGGCCGCCGGGATCAAGCTCGTCCTGCATCCGGAAGCGGAGCGCGAGATCCGCGGCCGCTTCGGCGCCGAAACCACCCCGGCGCGGCTGCGAATGGGCGAGTTCCCGGAGGGCTCGAGCATCATCCCGAACCCGGTCAACCGGATCCCAGGCTTCTCCTACGGCGAACATCACTTCGTGCCGGGGTTTCCGCAGATGGCGCGGCCCATGGTGGAGTGGGTGCTCGACTCCCGCTACCGGCACCTTTTCGACCGCGATCGCTGGAGCGAGGAATCGATCTTCGTGTACGAGGCGGGCGAGAGCCAGCTCATTGCCGCCATGGAGGCCGTCGGCGCGGCTTACTCCGGCGTCAAAGTGTTCAGCCTTCCCTCGATGGGCGAGGACGGCAGCCGCCGCCACGTCGAGCTCGGAGTGCGCGGCGATCCGGTGCAGGTACGGGAGGCGGCCGAGGCGCTGCGCCGCTCTGTGCGCGACGCCGGCTTTCCCTTTTCGGCCGTTGAAAAAACAAAGCCCGCCTGAAGGCGGGCTTTGCCTGCTGTCTGCTACCTCTGCTTAGGCCGCTTTCTTGGTCTTCGCGAGGCCGCGGGCGGTTTCGGTCGCGGCGGCGACATTGGCTTCGGCGATTTCGGTCGCCTGCTTCGCCACTTTGGTGAGGTTGTCATAGGCCGAATTCGCGGCCGCGAGCATCGACTTCACCGCGGCTACCGCCACGTCGGATCCGGCGGGGGCGTTTTTCGACACCTTGTCGAGAAGAGTCACGAAGTTCTCGTTCCACTCCGCGACGCGGCGCTCGGCGACCTTGGAGAGCTCCGCGTTGGCGCCGGTGGCGACTTCATAGACGCTCCTCGAGTAGGCGATGGCCTTCTCGAGCGCCGGCTGGGCGAACGAGTTCTGCAGGCCGACGAACTCCTGCACGTCCTTCGCGCCGAGCAGGGCGCGGGTGTTGGCGATCGAGTCTTCGAAGGCGCTCTTCATCGCGCTCGCCTGGATGTTGGCGAGCTTTTCGAGGGCGGCGAACTGGGCGTTGGCGACGGCCAGGAACGATTCGACGTTCGCTTTGCTGGCCGCTTGAATTTGTTCGGGGGTGACGTACATTTTGTCGGGCTCCTGTGCTTTCGCTGGTGGACGGGCTGCTGAGCTATTTGTGCAATGCAACAATCGGCATTGTAGGCCCATGATGTCGAAAGTCAAGGGGTTTGGCCGGTAACCGATCGGTCGGTTGTTGTGTCGCACAATCAACTACAGGTCATAAGTTAGGGCTTCCTTACGTGGGCCGGGCTATCCTGCGCGGCGTGCCACTCGAATACCGGCCGAACGATCCCGCCGTAGTCTCCGACCCGTTCCCCCTGTACGTGCGTCTGCGGGACGAGGACCCCGCCCACTGGAGCCCCTCGCTCAAGGCCTGGGTCCTGACTCGCTACGACGACGTCAGGCGCGTCTGTGTGGACACCGGCGGGATGTCCTCCGACCGGCTGCGCCCCTTCTTCGCCGCGCTCCCAGGCAGCGAAGCCGCGCAGGTCGCGCAGCTGATGCGCTACCTCACGCTGTGGATGGTCTTTCGCGACCCGCCCGAGCACACCCGCCTGCGCCGCCTTGCCGCCAAGGTGTTCAACGCGCGCTCGATCCATGCCCTGCGCGGAGAGGTCGAGGCGATCAGCCGATGGCTCCTCGATGCGCTCGAGGAACGCGACGAATTCGACTTGGTCGCCGAGTTCGCCGGGCCGCTGCCGGCGCTGGTGATCATGCACATGCTCGGCGTTCCGGAGGGGGAGCTGCCGCGCCTGAAGCGCCTGTCGGACGAGATGGCGCTCTTCATCGGCAGCGCGCGCGACGCGCCCGACAAATACGCGCGCGCCGAGGCGGCCACCGCGGAGATGGCGGCCCTGTTCCGCGATCTCGCCACGCTGCGCCGGACGCGCCCGTCGCGCGACCTGTTGACCGAGCTCGTCCAGGTGGAGGACCAGGGCGAGCGGCTGAGCGACGACGAGCTCGTCGCCACCTGCGTGCTGCTGCTGTTCGCCGGACACGAGACGACCACGCACCACATCGCGAACGGACTGCGCGCGCTGCTCGCGTTTCCGGCGGAGCTCGCGCGGCTGCGCGAGCGGCCGGACCTCGCCGCCTCGGCGGTCGAAGAGCTCCTGCGCTACGACGGACCTATCGGTGCGCAGGTCCGCATCGTGCAGCAGCCCCAGACGGTGCACGGCAAGGCGTTCGCCCCCGGCGAGCGTGTGTTTCTTCTCATGAACGCCGCCAACCGCGATCCGCGCGCGTACGAGGACCCGGATCGCCTCGACCTGCAACGCCATGGCGTGCCGCATCTCACTTTCGGCTTCGGCGCCCACATCTGCCTGGGCTTCCCGCTGGCCCGATTGGAAGGCCAGATCGCGCTGCCCGCGTTGCTCGCGCGCTGGAAGACGATCGAGCTCGCCGCGCCGCGCCTGGAATGGATCGACTCGATGGTGTTGCGCGGCATGAAGGCGATGCCGCTGCGCGTGCGACATTGAGCGGCGAGCCCGATCATCTGCCGCGCCACCTGTGGTGGGTGCTGGCGGCGCTCACTTTCGCGTGGGGCTTCAACTGGACCGCGCTTAAGGTCGCGCTTAGCGAGGTGCCGCCCTGGACGTTTCGCACCTTGTGCCTGGGTCTGGGCTCGGCGGTGCTCTTCGCCGCGTTGCGCGCCGGCGGCCAGCCGCTCGCGGTGCCGAAAGGGCAGTGGGGCCGGCTTGCACTGCTTGCGTTCCTCAACATCACTTGCTGGAACATGCTCATCGCGTTCGGCGTTGCGCTGATTCCGTCCGGACGCGCGTCGGTTCTCGCGTACACGATGCCGATCTGGGCGATCCCGCTCTCGGTGTGGGTGTTGGGCGAGCGCGTTACGCCGCGGCGTCTCGCAGGCCTCTCGCTCGGGATGGTCGCGCTTGCCCTCCTCATGGGCGAGAGCCTCTGGGGGCTCGGGGCGGCTCCCGCCGGATCGCTCATGGTGCTCGGCGCCGCCCTGAGCTGGGCGCTCGGCACGGTGCTGCAGAAGCGCCTGCCCGTGCGCATGCCGCTCGGCGCGTACACGGCTTGGATGATGCTCCTTGGCGGGGTGCCGATCTTTATTGGCGCGGCGCTCCTCGAGGATGTGCGCGTGCTGCGCGATGTGAGCCTTGCGCCGGCGCTCGGCGTCGCCTACAACGTTTTCGTCTCTTTCGCTTTCGCGCACTGGGCGTGGATCAAGCTCGCCACCTCGGTGCCGGTCGGCGTGTTCTCCGTCGCCATGCTGATCATCCCGGTGATCGGCGTGCTGAGCGGCGTGGTGTTCCTCGGCGAGCGGCCGCGCTGGACCGAGGTCGCCGCGCTTTTCTTCGTGCTGGGAGCCCTCGCCACCGTCATACGACGTCGACCGGCTTGATTCGCTCCCGCGGGATCCGTCCGGGGTCCCAGTCTGCGACAGCTTCGTCGAGGTCGGCGGTGGCGCGCTGGCCCAGAAATGCGAGCACCCGCGGCAGCAGCTCGTCGCGGCGCGAAGGGTCGAGCGCTCGCGCACCGGTCTGCTTCGAGAGCTTTTCACCGTTTGCGTTTACCGCCACCGGGACATGGAGGTAGCGCGGTTGCGGATAGCCGAGCAGCCGCTGCAGATGGATCTGGCGGCCGGTCGAGTCGATGAGGTCGGCGCCACGCACCACGTCGGTGACACCCTGTTCGGCGTCGTCCACCACGACGGCGAGTTGATAGGCGACCTGGCCGTCCGCGCGATACAGAACGAAATCTCCGACCTCACTCGCCAGATCCTGCCGGCGCGGCCCCTGGACGCGGTCCGCGAACGACACCGTGTGCCGGCCTACGTCCAGGCGCAGCGCCCGCGCGGCCTTGCCCGCCGCCAGCCCGGTGCGGCAGGTGCGGGGATAGATCTGCGCGCCGTCCGCCGCGAGGCCAAGCGCCGAATCGGCGATCTCGCGGCGCGTGCAACCGCACCAGTACGTGTTCGCCTGCAGCTTCTGCAGCGCCGCTTCATACCGCGGGCCGCGCAGGCTCTGGTAAAGGACCGCTCCATCCCAGGTGAACCCGAAACGCTCGAGGATGCGCAGGATGTCGTCGGCAGCGCCCGGCAGCGCGCGCGGCGCGTCGAGGTCTTCGATGCGCAGGAGCCAGCGGCCGCGCGCCGCGCGTGCGTCGAGCCAGCTCGCCGCTGCAGCCGCGAGCGAGCCGAAGTGCAGCGGTCCGCTCGGCGAGGGTGCGAACCGGCCTACGTACATGGTTGTCTAGAGTACACTGGCCAATTTCCTGGAAAGGTACGCAGCGTGCCCACCGTCGATCTCACCAAGGAGAACTTCGAAAAGACCGTCAACGAAAATGCGATGGTGATCATCGATTTCTGGGCGCCGTGGTGCGGCCCGTGCAAGGGTTTCGCCCCGGTGTACGAGAAGGCCTCCGAGGCGCACCCCGACGTGGTGTTCGGCAAGATCAATACCGACGAAGAGCAGGAGCTTGCCGGCAGCTTCGGCATCCGCTCCATTCCGACGCTCATGGTGTTTCGCGAGAAGATCATCCTGTTCCAGCAGGCCGGCGCGCTTCCCGGCACCGCGCTCGAGCAGATCATCGCGCAGGCCAAGGCGCTCGACATGGCCAAGGTGCACCAGGAGCTCGCCGCCCAGCAGTCGCAGCCGGCGTCATGATCGAGCTGCGCCGCGCCGGCGAGCGCGGCCACGCCAACCACGGCTGGCTCGACTCGTACCACAGCTTCTCCTTCGCCGACTACTACGACCCGCGGCACATGGGCTACAGCGCCCTGCGGGTGATCAACGAGGATCGCGTCCAGCCCGGCTCGGGCTTCGGCACCCATGGCCACCGCGACATGGAGATCCTGAGCTATGTCCTGGAGGGCTCGCTCGGCCACAAGGATTCCATGGGCAACGGCTCGACCATCGTCCCCGGGGACGTGCAGAGAATGAGCGCGGGCCGCGGCGTGCGGCACAGCGAGTTCAACAACGAAAAATCGGGCGTGACGCACTTTCTGCAGATCTGGATCGAGCCCGAGGTCGCCGGCATCGAGCCCTCGTACGAGCAAAAGTGCTTCGGCGCCGGAGAGAAGCGCGGCCGGCTGCGGCTGATCGCCTCGCGCGACGGCGCGGAGGGGTCCGTGACGATCCACCAGGATGCACGCGTCTACGCGGGCCTCTTCGACGGCGCCGAACGCGCAGAGCTGCCGCTGTCGCCGGATCGCAAGGGCTACGTGCACGTCGCGCGTGGCGAGGTGAGCGTCAACGGGCACGGGCTGCGCGCCGGGGACGCGCTGAAAACCGACTCGGGCCCGATCGTGCTCGAGCGCGGCCGCGGCGCCGAGGTGCTGGTGTTCGACCTTCCCGAGGAATAGGAGAGTCCCGGCCTATCGGCCTGATTCTGATAATTCAATGGACGAGGGTGCGGGGCGTTCCTAGACTGCAGCTATCGACATCGACGAGGCGATCATGGAAATCAATACCGGAATCTCCGCCGAGCAGCGCAGCGCGATCGTCCAGAGCCTGTCCAGGCTGCTCGCCGACACCTACGTGCTGTACCTGAAGACGCACAGCTTCCACTGGAACGTCGAGGGGCCGATGTTCCAGACGCTGCACCAGATGTTCATGGACCAGTACACCGAGACGTGGAACGCCATCGACCTCATTGCGGAGCGCATCCGCTCGCTCGGCGAGTACGCGCCGGGCACCTACGGCGAATACGCCCGCCTCACGCGGATCAAGGAGACCGAGGGCGTGCCGCGCGCCGAGGAAATGATCAGGCTGCTGATCGACGGCCAGGAGGCCGTGGTGCGCACGGCGCGCGAGGCGCTGAGCGTGGCCGACGAGGCGAACGACCAGCCGACGCTCGACCTCCTGACGCAGCGCATGCAGGTTCACGAGAAGAACGCCTGGATGCTGCGCAGCCTGCTGAAGAAGTAACATAGCGGCCGCGATGGGCGGCACCCGCATCGAGAAGGACAGCTTCGGCGCCATCGAGGTCCCGGCCGGGCGCCTGTGGGGCGCGCAGACCGAGCGCAGCCTGCGCTTCTTCCGCATCTCGAGCGAGCGCATGCCGCTTGCCGTGATCTACGCCTTGGTACGCGTCAAGCAAGCCGCCGCGGGCGTCAACGCGGAGCTGGGTTTGCTGGACAGAAAAAAGGCGGAGGCCATCCGACGCGCGGCCGGCGAGGTCCTCGCGGGAAAGCACGACGAGGAGTTCCCGCTCTCGGTGTGGCAGACCGGATCGGGCACGCAGAGCAACATGAACGTCAACGAAGTGCTCGCCAACCGCGCCTCCGAGCTCCTCGGCGGCGAGCGCGGCGCGAAGCGCCTGGTCCATCCCAACGACGACGTCAACCTCGGCCAGTCGTCGAACGACGTCTTCCCGACCGCGATGCACATCGCCGCCGCGCTGGCGCTCGAGGATCTCCTCGCCGCAGTGGACCGGCTTCGCCGGACCCTGCACGACAAGAGCGCGGCCTTCGAGGCCATCGTCAAGATCGGCCGCACGCACTTGCAGGACGCCACCCCGCTCACGCTGGGGCAGGAGTTCTCGGGGTACGTCGCGCAGCTGGAGCATGCCGCTGGCGCGATCCGCAGCGCGCGGCCGGGGTTGCACGAGCTCGCCATCGGCGGGACCGCGGTCGGGACCGGCCTCAATACCCATCCGGACTTCGCGCCCGGGGTGTGCTCTGTTCTGGCGGCGGAGCTCAAGCTACCCTTCGCGCCTGCGGCCAACAAGTTCGCCGCGCTGGCCGGGCACGAGCCGCTGGTATTCGCGCACGGCGCGCTGAAGACTCTCGCCGCCGCCTTGTTCAAGATCGCGAGCGACATCCGCCTGGCCGCCTCCGGCCCGCGCTCGGGCCTGGGCGAGCTGCGCATTCCGGAAAACGAGCCCGGCAGCTCGATCATGCCGGGGAAGGTGAATCCGACCCAGGCCGAGGCGCTTACCATGGTGGCCGCGCAGGTGATGGGCAACGATGTGGCGGTCAACTTCGGGGGCGCCTCCGGGCACTTCGAGCTGAACGTGTTCAAGCCGCTCATCATTCATGCCTTCCTGCAGAGCGCGCGCATCCTCGCCGACGGCGGCCGCTCCTTCGAAGAGCACTGCGTGCGCGGGATCGAAGCCGACGAGGGGCGCATCCGCGAGCTCGTCGAGCGCTCGCTGATGCTGGTCACGGCGCTCTCGCCGCACATCGGCTACGACCGCGCCGCCGAGATTGCCAAGAAAGCGCATCGCGAGGGCAGCACGCTGCGCGAAGCAGCGCTCGGCCTTGGCTACGTCAGCGCGCAGGATTTCGACCGCTGGGTGCGGCCCGAGGCGATGATCGGCCGGCGCGAAAATTGATCGTCGCGCTGATTTCCGGGCGTGGCAGCAATCTGCAGGCGCTGCTCGAGGCGGGCCTGCCGGTGAGCGGCGTGATCGCGAACCGCGCCGATGCCAGGGGCCTCGAGCTGGCCGCGGCCCGTGGCGTGGCCACACAGGTAGTCGAGCATCGCGCCTTCGCGAGCCGCGAGGCGTTCGAATCGGCGCTCGGCCGCGAAATCGAGCGCTTCACGCCGCGCCTCGTCGCGCTCGCAGGCTTCATGCGGATCTTCACGCCCGGTTTCGCCGCTCGCTACGAAGGCCGCATGCTCAACATCCACCCGTCGCTGCTGCCGGCGTTTCCCGGCCTCGACACGCACGCGCGCGCGCTTGCCGCGGGCGTGAAGCTGCATGGCTGCACCGTTCACTTCGTCAGCGCCGAGCTCGATCACGGCCCGATCGTGATCCAGGCGGCAGTACCGGTGCGCGCCGACGACACGGCCGCGAGCCTGGCGGCGCGCGTCCTGCGCCAGGAGCACGTTGTCTACCCGCGGGCGGCGCGCTGGTTCCTGGATGGCAAGCTTGTCATCAAATCCGGGGTGGTCTGCGTTGAGGGAAACCATGAGCCACTGGTCTTCGCTCCGGATTGAGGGCCTCGGCTGGGTGCTCGCCTGCTTCGCCGCCGCGGCCTGGGGCGCGCCGCCGCGGCAGGCGGAGATGACCTATGAAACCAGCCGCAACGGCATCACGCTCGCCGAGGTCACCTACTCGCTCGAGCACGACGGACGCAACTACCAGATCACCGAGACCACCAAGGGGCGCGGAATCCTCGCGCTGCGCGGCACCACCCGGCGCACGAGCCGCGGCATGGTCACGCCCGAAGGCCTGAAGCCGGTCGAATTCGTCGACGAGCGTACCGGCCGCAACACCGCGCGCGCGAGTTTCGACTGGAAGGCAGGTACCGTGACGCAGCAATACAAGGGGGACCCGCGCATCGAGCCCCTGCCGCCGAACGCGCACGATCGCCTCGCCTTTCTGCTGGACCTCGCCTTTGGGCCGCAGCGGCGCGAAGTCGTGTTCGACCTTTTCGACGGCCGGGGGCAGTCGCATCACGTCTATACGAACGGCGGCAACGATCGGGTCAAGGTTCCGATCGGCGAGTTCGACGCGGTGCGGTTCTTTCGCGGCAGCGGCGACGAGCGCTCCGAGGTCTGGCTCGCGAAAGAGCTCGGCTATCTGCCCGTGAGAGTCCTGGTCACGGAGAAAGACGGCACGCGCTACGAGCAGGTGGCGACCAAGATCACCACGCCGTGAGGCTGGGGCGGGGCACGCTGCGTCACGCCGCGGCTGCGCTGTCGCGCCTGCTCGAGTTCTCGCAGCCAGCCGACGAGACCCTGTCGCGCTACTTCCGCGCCCACCCCGAACTCGGCCAGCAGGAGCGCGGCTTCGTCGCCGATGCGGCATTCGCGGTGCTGCGCAAGCGCCGCTCCCTCGCCGCGGCGGCGGGCTCGGCCACCCCCGAGGCGCTCGTCGCCGCCGCCGCGATCAAGGTGCTCGGCCTGTCGGCGCGCTCGCTCGAGGGGCTGGTCGAGCCGCAGCTCGCAGAGCAAATCCGCGCGTTCTCGTTCGCCGGGATGCCGGCAGCGGTGCGCGCCGACCTGCCGGACTGGCTCTGGGACATGCTCGTCGCCGATTACGGCGAGGCACAGGCCGAGCGCATCGCCGCGGCGATGCTGAACCCGGCGCCGCTCGACTTGCGGGTCAATCTTGCCCGAACCAGCCGCGAGGAGGCGCGCGCGCGCCTGGCAGCCGATGGCGTCGACGCGCAGCCCACTCCATATTCGCCTGCCGGCTTGCGGGTCACGGGCAAACCCGCCATCAACCGCCACGCGCTTTTTCGTGACGGCCTGATCGAAGTGCAGGACGAGGGTAGCCAGGTGCTTGCCTGGCTGCTCGGTGCGCGCCGCGGTGAAATGGTGGGCGACTATTGCGCCGGCGCGGGCGGCAAGACGCTCGCCGTCGCCATGCTGATGCGCGGTACCGGACGCATATACGCGATGGACGTTTCGACCCGCCGGCTGGGTGCGCTTCGCCCACGCGCCGCGCGCGCCGGCGTCACCAACGTCCACGTGATCGCGCTTTCGGGCGATAACGACGTGCGAGCAAAGCGTCTTGCGGGGAAGCTCGACCGCGTTCTGGTCGATGCGCCGTGCAGCGGATTCGGCACGCTGCGCCGCAATCCCGACCTGAAATGGCGCCACGCGCGCGAGGCGGTGACTGAGCTCGCGCAAAAGCAGCGCGCGATCCTGCGTGCGGCTTCGCGCCTCGTAAAGCCTGGCGGCAGGCTGGTGTATGCGACCTGCAGCATCCTGAAAGCCGAAAACGAGGCGATCGCCGACGAGTTTGCTGCATCGAGCCCAGAGTTCGAGTCGCTGTCGTGCGAGGGCCTGCTCGCCGAGCAGCGCATACCCCTCAAGGCGGGCGCTCGCATGCGCCTCTGGAGCCACGAGCACGGTACCGATGGATTCTTCGCCGCCGCTTTCGAGCGGCGCGCACGGTAAGGAACAATTGCACGCCGGCGGGGTCTCAAAAGCTCCCTTTTCTGACAGGCGGCTTAACAAAAGTTACGACGCCGTCACCGGGCTTCGCGTAGAATGGCCCGCGCCGTCTAACCATGGCCTAGGATGTTACATAACCAAATGATTCTAAAAGGTTTTCTGGATCTTCCGTGGTGGGGTTACGTAGTGGCCGCGCTCGGCCTTACGCACGTCACGATTGCCGCGGTCACGATCTATCTGCACCGCTGCCAGGCGCACAGGGCGCTCGAGCTGCACCCGGTGATCTCGCACTTCTTCAGGTTCTGGCTGTGGCTCACCACCGGCATGGTCACCAAGGAATGGGCGGCGATCCATCGCAAGCACCACGCCAAATGCGAGACTGCGGAGGATCCGCACAGCCCGCAGATCTACGGAATCAACCGCGTTCTCTGGCTCGGCGTGTTCCTGTACGTCAAGGAGTCCTACAACAAGGACACGCTCGAGCGTTACGGCCACGGCACTCCGGACGATTGGATGGAGCGCAACGTCTACACGCGTTACGCCATCGTCGGCGTGGGGCTCATGCTGCTCACCGATCTTCTGGCGTTCGGTGTTGTGCCGGGTGCGCTCATCTGGCTCACGCAAATCGCCTGGATTCCGTTCTGGGCCGCGGGGGTGATCAACGGCGTCGGCCACTTCTTCGGCTACCGCAGCTACGACGTCGCCGACGCGAGCACGAACATCGTTCCCTGGGGCATCCTGATCGGCGGCGAAGAGCTGCACAACAACCATCATGCGTTCGCCTCCTCGGCGAAGCTCTCGTCCAAATGGTACGAGCTCGATATCGGCTGGCTGTATATCCGGGTGCTGGAGAGCTTCGGCCTCGCAACGGTCAAGAAGCTCGCGCCGCAGCCGCGCTTTGCGCGACCCAAGCCCGCGGCAGATTTCGACACGCTGCATGCCGTCATCGCCAACCGCTACGACGTGCTCTCGCGCTACGCCAAGTCGGTGCGGCGAACGTACGCGGAGGAAATGCAGCGGCTCAAGCTTTGGTCGCCGCGCGACGCCGAGGTGCTGCGTCCGCTCAAGCGCGCCTTGCTCCGCGGCCAGGCGGCCGCCGGCGCGGAGAGCGCGCGGCTCGCCGAGGCGCTGAAGAACTCTCGTGCGCTCGCCACGGTGATTGCCATGCGCGACGAGCTGGCCGCGCTTTGGGAGCGCTCGCATGCTTCCAAAGAGCAGCTGCTGCGCCAGCTCCAGGATTGGTGCCATCGAGCCGAGGCGAGCGGCGTGGCCTCGCTCGTGGACTTTTCGGCTCGCCTTCGCTCCTACGCTTGAACCGGGCAAGGATCCTGCCCGGGTAGTCTCCTCTGTTACACCGCCGGCGCCCTGAACGCAGGGGCGCTGTTTGTTTTCCCGCCCTTGCCGAAATTCGAAACCCCGCTGGCCAGGGCGTTGTCCGCGATAGGACCACAAAACGTCGCGATAGGCACACAGCCCGTCTGGCAGATCCTTTGCATGGCATGACCCGTCACTTGCCTATCCCAAAGGAGCTTCCGACATGCACTACCGTACTCTCATCGCGGCCGCAATCGCCGGGCTCGGCGTCGCCACATCGGGCATCGCGTCGGCGCAGTCCACCACATCGACAACCACCGATACCTGGCGCATGCCTTACCAGAGCGGCTTCTGGGGTCATGCGGGCGCGAGTGCCGGCGAATCCAAGCTGAAACTCGGCTGCCCGTCGGGCGCGAGCTGCGACGACAAGGACACCACGTTCCGGGTTTACGCCGGCGGAAAATTCAACAACGCGTTCGGGCTGGAGCTCGGGCTGGTGGACTACGGCAAGTTTCAGCGCGGCGGCGGCGACACGAAAGGCTGGGGCCTCGACATTCCGCTCCTCCTCGGGTTCCCGATCGGCAGCAACTCGTCCGTGTTCGCGAAGGCGGGCGTCAACTACAGCCAGATGGACGTCGGCGGCAACCCTGCGCTGGTGCAGACTGGCAAGGAATCCGGCTGGGGACCGCGCTATGGCGTGGGCGCGCAGATCGGCCTCACGCCGCAGTGGGCGATTCGTGGCGACTGGGACCGCTACCACGTGAGGTTTCCGGGAACGAAGGACGACGTGGACACGCTCATGATCGGCGCGCAATACACCTTCCGCTGACCCGGTCCGCCCAAAGCAAAAGGCCCGCATCCGCGGGCCTTTCCTTATTTCAGCTTGGTCTCTTTGTAGATGACGTGCTTGCGCGCCTTGGGATCGTATTTCTTGATCTCCAGCTTGTCGGGCGTGGTGCGCTTGTTCTTGGTGGTGGTGTAGAAGTGGCCGGTACCGGCCGAGGATTCGAGCTTGATCTTTTCACGCATGGTCAGCCTTTGCCTTTCTTCGCCTTGATCTCGGCCAGCACGGCCTCGACGCCGAGCTTGTCGATGCGGCGCAGGCCGGCGGTCGAGACGCGCAGCCGTACCCAGCGGTTCTGGCTCTCCACCCAGAAGCGCCGATAATGGAGATTGGGCTCAAAGGTGCGGATCGTCTTGTTGTTGGCGTGGGACACGTAGTGGCCCTTCATCGGCTTTTTGCCGGTGACCTGGCAGACGCGGGACATCGGAACGGCTCCGAGAAATTCGCCGAAATGCGCGAAAGGCGCGGATTTTACTACAGTAATCCGCGCTCCGCGAAAGAGATCGCCTGGTTGCCGGCGATGATGAAATGGTCGAGTACCCTCACCTCGATGAGCGCGAGCGCCTCCTTCAGATTGGCGGTCAGCAACTCGTCGGCCTGGCTCGGCTGAGCGACCCCCGATGGATGATTGTGGGCAAAAATCACCGCGGCGGCGTTGCAGGCCAGCGCGGCCTTCACGATTTCCCTGGGATAGACGCTGGTTTGGGTGAGGGTCCCCTGGAACGGCTCCTCGAATTTGATTACGCGGTGCTGCGCGTCGAGCCAGATACAGACAAACACCTCGTGCGCACGCGCGCCGATGGCAAGGCGCAGATAGTCACGCACCGCTCCCGGCGAGGTCAGCGCTGCGGTTTTCTTGAGCTCCTCCTGAAGTGCGCGGCGCACAAGCTCGATCGCCGCGGCAAACTGCGCGGCCTTCGCCGGACCCAGACCTTTGATACTGCCGAGGCGCGCCCCCGCTTCCAGCACACCGCTCACGCCCTTGAATTCGTGCACCAGTTCGCGGCCGAGCTCGACTGCGCTTTTTCCCGGCAATCCGGTGCGCAGTAGAACGGCCAGGAGCTCGGCGTCGCTTAGGACCTTGGCTCCCTCGGCGAGAAGTCGCTCGCGCGGCCGCTCGGCGAGCGGCCAGTCCGAAATCGCCATGTCCGGTGGTTTCCCTTAGAATCGTCTCCCCTTAACGGCTGAGTCGTCAGCCCGATGACATTGACAGGAAAGCGGATTCTGCTTGGCGTCACCGGCGGCATCGCGGCTTACAAGGCCGCCGAGCTGGTGCGCCTGCTGGTGAAAGCGGGCGCCGACGTGCGCGTCGCCATGACCGAGGCCGCCACCCGCTTCATCGGCACCACGACGATGCAGGCGCTTTCCGGGCAGCCGGTGTGGACCGATCTGTGGGACGCGCGTGTGAACGACGCCATGGGGCACATCGAGCTCTCGCGCGACCGCGAGCTGATCCTGGTCGCGCCGGCGTCGGCCGACTTCATGGCCAAGCTCGCGCACGGCCTGTGCGACGACCTCCTGTCGACGCTGTGCGTTGCACGCCGCTGCCCGCTAATGGTGGCGCCGGCGATGAACGTGGAGATGTGGCAGAACGCTGCCACGCAGCGCAGCGCCGAGACGCTGCGCGCCGATGGCGTGCAGATCGTCGGGCCCGCCTCCGGCGGACAGGCGTGCGGCGAGATGGGCATGGGCCGCATGACGGAGCCGGCCGACATCCTCGCCGACGTGCAGTTTTTTTTTCAGCCGAAGCGCCTCGCCGGTAGGCGCGTGGTCGTCACCGCAGGCCCCACCGAAGAGCCCATCGACCCGGTCCGCGTAATCACCAACACGAGCTCGGGGAAGATGGGCTACGCGGTCGCGCGCGCGGCGCGCGAGGCGGGGGCCGAGGTTACGCTGATCAGCGGTCCGGTGTCGCTGCCCACGCCGGCCGGTGTGGCCCGCGTCGACGTGCGCACCACGCAGGAGATGTTTGAGGCGGTGAAGAAGGACGCGAAGCACGCCGACGTCTTCATCTCGGTCGCAGCGGTCGCCGACTATCGCGTGAAGAACCCGTCCACGCAGAAGGTCAAGAAGGGCAACGGCGCGCCGCGCCTCGAGCTCGAGGAGAACCCCGACATCCTCGCCTGGGTGGCCGGGCAGCCGAACCCGCCGTTCTGCGTCGGCTTCGCCGCCGAGAGCGAGAACCTTGCCCAGAACGCAAAGGCCAAGCTGGCGAAGAAGAAGCTGCCATTGATTGTCGGCAACCTGGCGCAGGACGCCATGGGCCGCGACGACAGCGCGATCACTCTTTACGACGCGCGCGGCGAGCACCCGCTCGGCCGCGGGCCGAAGCTCGAACTCGCGCGCAAGCTGATCGAGCACGTCGCCCCACTTCTACCGCCGGGGAAATGAGACAGCTCCAGGTCAAGATCCTCGACGAGAGGATGCGCGCCATGCTGCCGCACTACGCCACCGCGGGCGCAGCTGGCCTGGACTTGCGCGCCTGCCTGGACAAGGAGTTGAGATTGGAACCGGGTGACAGCCGGCTGGTCTCTTGCGGGATTGCCATGCATGTCGGCGACCCCGGTTATGCCGCGATCATCCTGCCGCGCTCGGGGCTCGGGGCGAAGAGCGGCATCGTGCTCGGCAATCTCGTGGGGCTCATCGACTCGGACTACCAGGGGCCGCTCATGGTGTCGGTCTGGAACCGTGGTCGCGAGCCTTTCACCGTGCAGCCGATGGACCGGATCGCGCAACTCGTCGTGATCCCGGTGGTGCAGGTCGAGTTCGAGGTGGTCGAGGACTTCGCCGCCAGCGCGCGCGGCGCCGGCGGCTTCGGGTCTACAGGGAAGGGATAGCTGGTTCCCTAAGTAAGAGAATCAGCCCAAATCGTTCTCGCCCAGCTCCACGCGTAGTTCCCTTCCGCCTCGCTGCGCGCAGCGGATACCCCGCCGGATCCTTTCACGGCGATCAGCGTGCCCTGCCCGGGGTCCCACTCGTGCACCGACGAGACCCGGATCCCTTCGGTACGCGAGACGAAGCTGTAGCAGGTGTTGATGATCTTCAGCGGCTGCGCCTCGCGGCCGTTCAGGAGATCGACGATCGCCCCGGCGGCGATCTTGGCATGGTTGTTCGCCATGCTCGCCGACTTGGGCATCGCCGGCGCGGAGAGCGTGGAATCGCCCAAGACGTGGACGCCCTTTACGGCCTTCGATTCCATGGTCCGCCAGTCCACGTCGCACCAGCGGTTGTTGGTGGTGATGAGGCCGGCCTTGGCCGCGACGTCGCCCGCGCGCTGCGGTGGCACTACGTTGAGTACGTCGCCCTTCACGTCCTCGACCTCGAGCCGCACCGTCATCGAACTGCCGTCCACGCCCACCGCGCGCGCGTTGCCGCGGTACTCGATGATTCCGGGATAAAGGTCGGACCAGGCGCGCTTGAATAGGCCGGCCTTGGAGGTGACGTCGGGGTTGGCGTCGAGCACCAGCACCTTGGAGCGCGGCTTGGCCTGCTTGAAGTAGGCCGCCACCACGCTCGCGCGCTCGTAAGGCCCGGGCGGGCAGCGGTAGGGCTGGACCGGGATCGAGAGCACGTAAACGCCGCCGTCGCGCATCTGCTCGAGCTGGCGGCGCAGCGCGAGGGTCTGCGGCCCGGCTTTCCAGGCGTGCAGCACCCTTCCGGCCTGCATCGCCTGCTCGAAGCCCTGGACGTCACCGAACGTGAAGTCGATGCCTGGCGAGACGACCAGGCGCTCGTACGCGATGTCGCCGCCGCGCGCGAGCCTCACGGATTTCTTCGCCGCATCGATCGCGGTAACCTCGTCGCGCACCACCCTGACGCCGTGGCGCGCGAGGCCGTCGATGCTGCGCGTGATGTCCTCCATGCCCGCAAACCCGGCGAGGACCAGGTTCGAAATCGGGCACGAGACGAAGCTCGGATCGCGCTCGACGAGCACGACGTCGATTGACGGATCCCACATCCGGATGTACTTGGCGGCGGTCGCGCCGCCGAAGCCGCCGCCCACGACGACCACGCGCGCTTTGGACGGTACGTTAGCCGCGCATCCCGCCAGGCCGGCCAGCGAGCCGGCGGCCGCGAAGCCGAGGAAATCGCGTCTTTTCATGGCTTACCTCTTTTGCGCGGAGAACCACGCCGCCAGCGCGTCGATCTGCGCATCGGTGTAGCCCTTGGCGATCTGGTGCATCACGGTGGCCTGGCGCTGGCCGTCGCGCAGCGCGCGCATCTGCGAGGCGATGTAGTCGCGCGGCAGGCCGGCGAGCGGCACCACCTCCTTGGTCGCGGCCCGGCCGTCGGTGCCGTGGCAGATCGCGCACGGCGCCGCGAGCCGTTGCGTATCCTGCGCCGACGCGGCCGACGCGAAGCACAGCACCACCGCCGCAACCGCCGTTGTCCGGTTCATCGGTCCTCCCGTGGGTGGGAGAAAGTAACGCCGGGTACCGAAAAAAGCAAAGGCCGCCGAATCTTGCATTCCGGCGGCCTTGTGCCAGGTGCCGTGCGGCTACTGCGTGGTGACGGCGGCGGGCTCTTCCTCGAACTTGAGCTCGATCTTCTCGGCTTCGCCGAGGTCGATGGTCACCTTCCCGCCGTGCTGCAGCTTGCCGAACAGCAGCTCGTCGGCAAGCGCGCGCCGGATGGTGTCCTGGATCAGGCGCGCCATCGGCCGCGCGCCCATCAGCGGGTCGAAACCCTTCTTGGCGAGGTGCTCCTTCAGCGGCTGAGTGAACTGGGCCTCGACCTTCTTCTCGGCGAGCTGCTCCTCGAGCTGCATCAGGAACTTTTCCACCACGCGCATGATGATGTCGTGGTCGAGCGCGCGGAACGAGATGATCGAGTCGAGCCGGTTGCGGAACTCCGGCGTGAACATGCGCTTGATCGCCTCCATCTCGTCGCCGACCTGCTTGTTGAGCGTGAAGCCCATGGTGTTCTTGGCGAGCGACTCCGCACCGGCGTTGGTGGTCATCACGATCACCACGTTGCGGAAATCGGCCTTGCGGCCGTTGTTGTCCGTGAGCGTGCCGTGATCCATCACCTGCAGCAGGATGTTGAAGATGTCGGGGTGCGCCTTCTCGATCTCGTCGAGCAGCAGCACCGAATAGGGCTTCTTGGTGATGGCCTCGGTGAGCAGCCCGCCCTGCTCGAAGCCCACGTATCCCGGCGGCGCGCCGATCAGCCGGCTGACCGCGTGGCGCTCCATGTACTCCGACATGTCGAAGCGGATGAGCTCGATCCCCATGCAGTAGGCGAGCTGGCGCGCGACCTCGGTCTTGCCGACGCCGGTGGGGCCGGAGAAGAGGAAGTTGCCGATCGGCTTCTGGGGGTTGCCCAGGCCCGAGCGCGCCATCTTGATCGCTGAGGCGAGGGCGTCGATGGCCTGATCCTGACCGAACACGACCGCCTTCAAGTCCCGGTCCAAATTGGCCAGGGCACTGCGATCGTCGGTGGAAACGCTGCGCGGCGGGATGCGCGCGATCTTCGCGATGATCTCCTCGATCTCGGCCTTGCCGATGATGCGCTTTTGCTTCGCCTTGGGCGCGATGCGCTGCGCGGCACCGGCTTCGTCGATCACGTCGATCGCCTTGTCTGGGAGGTGCCGGTCGTTGATGTAGCGCGCGGAAAGCTCGGCCGCCGTGGTGAGCGCGTTGGCGGTGTACTTCACGCTGTGGTGCGCCTCGAAGCGGGTCTTCAACCCCTTCAATATCTCCACCGTCTCGTCCACGGAGGGCTCGACCACGTCGATTTTCTGGAAGCGCCGCGAAAGCGCGTGGTCCTTCTCGAACACGCCCCGGTACTCGTTGTAGGTGGTGGCGCCGATGCACTTCAGCTGCCCGGTGGAGAGCACCGGCTTCAACAGGTTGGATGCGTCCAGCGTCCCGCCCGAAGCCGCGCCGGCGCCGATCACCGTGTGGATCTCGTCGATGAAGAGGATCGCGTTCGGATTGTCGACCAGCTGCTTGAGCACAGCCTTGAGGCGCTGCTCGAAATCGCCGCGGTATTTCGTGCCGGCGAGGAGCGCGCCCATGTCGAGCGCATAGACCGTGCACTTCGCGAGCAGGTCGGGGACGTTGCCCTCGACGATGCGCCGCGCCAGGCCCTCGGCGATGGCGGTCTTGCCGACGCCCGCTTCGCCCACCAGGAGCGGGTTGTTCTTGCGGCGGCGGCAAAGCGTCTGCACCACGCGCTCGAGCTCCCTGTCGCGGCCGATCAACGGGTCGATCTTGCCGGCGAGCGCGAGCGCGTTCAGGTTCTGGGTGTAGTTGTCTAGCGGGCTGTTCGAGGTCTCGGCCTGGCCTTCCTGCTCGGCCTCCTGGTCGTTCTTGCCCTGGTGCGCTTGCGGCGTCTTGGTGATGCCGTGCGAGATGTAGTTCACCACGTCGAGGCGCGCGATTCCCTGCTGCTGCAGGAAGTACACCGCGTGCGAGTCCTTTTCGCCGAAGATCGCCACCAGCACGTTGGCCCCGGTGACCTCTTTCTTCCCCGAGGACTGCACGTGCAGGATCGCGCGCTGGATGACCCGCTGGAAGCCCAGGGTCGGCTGGGTGTCGACCTCGCGGTCGGCAGCGATGCGCGGGGTCTGCTCGGCGATGTGCTGAGTCAGGTTCTTGCGCAACTCGTCCATGTTGGCGCCGCAGGCGCGCAGCACTTCGGCCGCGGTGGGGTTGTCGAGCAGCGCAAGCAGCAGGTGTTCGACGGTGATGAACTCGTGGCGCTTCTGGCGCGCCTCGACGAACGCCATGTGGAGGCTGACTTCAAGCTCCTGGGCAATCATTTGCTGCCTTTCCTCCTGCCTGCCGTTAACACCTTTTCCTCCGCCTTCTCCGCTAAGTCTCTTCCATCACGCACTGCAACGGGTGCTGGTGCTTCCGGGAGTATGCCGCGACTTGCTGCACCTTGGTGGTAGCAACGTCGCGGGGATAGACCCCACAGACTCCGATGCCTTCGCGATGCACCTTCAGCATCACCTGCGTGGCGCGCTCCCGGCTCATGCCGAAGAACTTCTGCAGCACCACCACCACAAACTCCATGGGGGTGTAGTCGTCGTTCAGCAGCATGACCTTGAACATCGGCGGAGGCTTCAGCTTGCTCCGCTGGGCCTCCAGTATGGTGTCGTCCTTTGGCTGCGCCATGCCGCCTGACTACGCGCCCTCGAGCCCCCCAGAATCGGACAATTTCCGGGCTTGCCCGTTCCCCCCGGCGTTTCCGTCCCGCCTTCCGGTGCGTCCAATCGCCATACTGCGGACTATCGTAATCTTAGTGGGGGGTCGAATCAATGCGGCCCGACCGGCCTAATGGCCGAATTACGGCGTTTTTTCACGGCCTTGGCGCATTAGCGACAGGCCTTGGCGCTGGCGCCACAGTCCACTAGGGGATCCCTTGACGTGCCCGTGCCGGGCGCGTAAAAGGCGGGCTGTGTTTGGATTCAGGCTGTCTGTTTGCCATCTAGGGCGGCGGGGTCGTGGAGTTCCAGGCATGGCTCGGGTCGAACGCCCGGTAGCTCATCAATAACGACGACGAACTAGGGAGAGCGGCATGGCAACAGGGACGGTCAAGTGGTTCAACGACGCAAAAGGCTACGGGTTCATCACTCCGGACGACGGCAGCGAGGATCTTTTCGCTCATTTTTCGGCCATCAACATGTCGGGATTCAAGACGCTGAAGGAAGGACAGAAAGTGAGCTTCGACGTGGTGCAGGGGCCCAAGGGGAAGCAGGCCTCCAACATCCAGAAGGTCTGAGCGCGACAGCGGGCTAAATAACAACAAGAAGGCCGCCCTCGGGCGGCCTTCGTTTTTCTGCTTTTCCTTTCTCTCCTTTTCCTTACATCCTCTCGATCATCGCCTGGCCGAAGCCGGAGCACGACACCTGCTTCGCGCCCTGCATCTGCCGGGCGAAGTCGTAGGTGACGATCTTGTCCTGGATCGCCCTCTCCATCGATCGGATGATCGCATCGGCAGCCTCGACCCAGCCCATGTGACGCAGCATCATCTCGGCCGAAAGGATCTCCGAGCCGGGGTTCACGTAGTCCTTGCCGGCATATTTCGGGGCGGTCCCGTGCGTGGCTTCGAACATGGCCACGGTGTCGCTCAGGTTCGCGCCCGGCGCGATCCCGATGCCGCCGACCTCCGCCGCTAGCCCGTCGGAGATGTAGTCACCGTTCAGGTTGGTGGTCGCGAGCACGTCGTATTCGGCGGGCCGCAGCAGGATCTGCTGCAGCATCGCGTCGGTGATCACGTCCTTCACCACGATGTCGGGGCCGCCCCTGGGGTTCTTGAAGCTGTGCCACGGGCCTCCGTCGAGCGGCTTGGCGCCGAATTCCTTCACTGCGAGCTGGTAGCCCCAGTCGCGGAAGCCACCCTCGGTGAATTTCTGGATGTTGCCCTTGTGCACCAGGGTGACCGACTTTCTCTTGTTGTCGATTGCATACTGGTAGGCCCGGCGGATGAGCCGCTCGGAGCCTTCGATCGATACCGGCTTGATGCCGATTGCCGAGGAGGCCGGGAAGCGGATTTTCTTGACCTTCATTTCCTTCATCAGGAAGTCGATGACCTTCTTCGCTTCCGGAGAATTCGCGGGCCACTCGATGCCCGCGTAGATGTCCTCCGAGTTCTCGCGGAAGATCACCATGTCGACATCCTCCGGCTTCTTGAGCGGCGAGGGAACCCCGCTGAACCAGCGAACCGGGCGCAGGCAGACGTACAGGTCCAGTTCCTGGCGCAGCGCGACGTTGATCGAGCGGATGCCGCCGCCCACAGGGGTGGTCAGCGGTCCCTTGATCGAGACCACGAACTCCTTCGAGGCTTCCAGGGTCTCGTCGGGCAGCCAGACGTTCTCGCCGTAGACCTTGGTCGACTTCTCCCCGGCAAACATCTCCATCCAGACGATCTTGCGCTTACCGCCGTAGGCCTTCTTGACGGCCGAGTCCACCACTTTCAACATCACCGGGGTGATGTCGACCCCGGTGCCGTCGCCCTCGATGTAGGGGATGATGGGAATGTCCGGAACCGCGAGCGAGAAGTCCTTGTTCACCCGGATCTTCTCTCCGCTCGCCGGGACCTTGATGTGCTTGTACGCCATGGGTTCTCCTGCGCGTGGGGGCTGTTGGAAAGTGCAGTGGACTCTTGAAAGGGGGGCGATTATACTCGCCTTTGACTGAGCTAGGTTATTGATTTGGAATAAGTTTGCACTGCGTCAACCCATCTCCAGTCAGGTCATCGTCAACCAGCGGCACACAGCCGCGTTACATGCGGTGGACCGGTCATTGCCGGTTTTTCCCAAACCACTCTAGAGAAGGGGATGAGAATGAAGCAGTTCATTTCGATGCTGGTTGCGGCCGTCTTCGCCGCCGCGAGCGTGACCGCGATCGCGCAGGACAAGAAGGACGACAAGGCGAAGGCCGGCCAGATGGACAAGAAGGACGGCAAGAAGGCAGCCAAGAAGTCGTCCAAGAAGTCCGACGGCAAGAAGAAGAGCGCCGCCAAGAAAGACGAAGCCAAGAAGTAACCCGCTTCAGAGAAAATCAAGGAAAGGCAGGGTCTCCCCTGCCTTTTCTATTGATGCGCTCCGTTATCCTTTTCGCGGCGCTTGCCGCCGCCCCGGCCCTCGCCGAGCCTCCGGTGACGCAGCTCAACGCCGGGATGCACCTCATTCGCGCGGAAGTGGTTTCCGACCCCGGCACGCGCGCTCAGGGCCTCATGTACCGCAAGACCATGGCCCAGAACGCGGGGATGCTCTTCATCTTCGACGAGCCGCAGGTTCACTGCATGTGGATGAAGAACACGCTGATCCCGCTCTCGGTCGCCTTCATCGACGACCGCGGCGCGATCGTCAACATCGAGGACATGAAGCCTCAGACCGAGGATTCGCACTGCGCGGCGCAGCCGGTGCGCTACGCACTTGAAATGAACCGCGGCTGGTTTGCCGCCCGGGGAGTCAAGCCGGGAAGCCGCCTCGGCGGCATTCCCGGGGTGAAGTAGGCCGACCTCCTCGGCTGGCCCGATTCGGCCTGCCTAGAAGGCCACGCCGCCGTGGCTCTGCGCCACCATGAAGTAGAGCATCGGAATCGACAGCATCGTGTTGATGCGCGAGGCCATCCCGGCGGTCTTCGCCGCCCTGGTTTTCTGGTCAGGCGGCACCTGCACGATGCCGAGCACCTTCTTCTGATTCGGCCAGATGACGAACCAGACGTTGAACCACATGATCGTGCCGAGCCACGCTCCCAGCCCGATCGCAGTGAAGGGCTTCTGCAGCGTAAGCGCCTGCACCAGGTAGCCGTTCATCAGGGCGAGGATCAGGCCGAGGACGATCGTCGCCATCGCGGCCCAGCGGAACCAGAACAGCGCCGCCGGCGCGATGACCTTGCTGATCGCCGGCTTCTGGTCGTCCGGAATCTTGGGCATCGACGGCGTCTGCACGAAGTTGAAGTACCACAGCAGGCCGATCCACATCACGCCGGCGGTAACGTGCAGCCAGCGCATGGCGAACAGCCACCAGCCGTGCTCGCCGAGCGCGACCTTTCCTCCGGCGGCGACGAGGATGATCAGCAGGACGACCAGCACGACGACGCCTGCGGCGATCGTGCGACCGAGCGATTGGAAGATGGCACCCATTGGTTTTCTCCCTGTCTTGTTTATGGGTTGCGGCAGGAAAAGTCTAGCACGCGTCAATGACCGGCCGCTAAAGCTCCGGAGGCGGCGACGAGGAGGACGATGATCTGGGCGGCGACGAGCGCGGCCTGCATCCGCTCCTCCAGCTTCATGAGCATCGGCAGGGTCGCGAGGTAGCAGACCAGCGTCACGGTGGCAATCAGGGCGACGCAGCCGAGGCTCAGGTAGTCGGCGTCGGGAAGGAGCCGCAGCCACCCCCAGCCCACGGGAGCACCGGTCCGCGCGAGGTACTCGCCGACCGGCAGTCGCCAGAGCGTGGGCAGCGCGTCGAGCGGCACGAACGACGGCAGGACGCCCCCTGCGTAGAGGACGAACGCAACGAGGGCGGCGGCGAACGCGATCCAGGTCGCCGCGCCGAGCCAGCGCGCATAGAGCTCCTGGAAGACCTGCTCGCGGCTCACGGCCACAGCCCCGTTCCGCGCCCGAAGGCGCGGGCGCCTGCGAGGAGGAGCACCACGATCACGACGCGGCGAACCACGGACGCGGGCGTGCGCGCGAGCAGGATCGCTCCCAGCCGCGAGCCGAGCATGACGCCGAGGATCGCGGGAACGGCGAGCGCGGGCAGCAGGGCACCGCGGTGGATATAGACCCAGGCCGCGGAGCTGTTCACGATCGAGATGATCAGGCCGCTCGTGCCCACTGCGACCTTGAGCGGCGCCGCCATCACGAGGTTCAGCACCGGAACGTTGGCAAATCCGGCGCCCAGGCCGAAGACGCCGCCGAGAAACCCGATGCCGGCGAAGGCCGCGAATCCGCTCAGCGTGCGCCGCGTGCGCCAGTCGACCGCGACGCCGTCGGACGGATCCTCGTAGCGGCCGCGCAGGCGCAGGATCGTGCCGAGGGCGTCGGCCTCGCCGGTCCCGGCGGCAGCGTCGCCCGTGCGCCAGACCACGACCGCGATCGCGAGCACCGTGGCGCCGAGCGCGGTCTGAACCACCTCGGTCGGCAGCGCGAGGCCCGCCAGCGCGCCGGCGAACGAGGCGATCGAGCCCGACAGCGCGAGCGGCACCGCGAGCCGCAGGCTGGCCAGGCGGTTGCGCAGCAGGCTCGGGCCCGCGGCGAGCGTTCCGGCCAGCGCGAAGACCAGTCCCACGCCGCGCACGAAGTCGAGGTGAAACGGGAAGAAGCCGCTGACGATGGGCACGAAAAGCACGCCGCCGCCGACGCCCGCGACGACCGCGACAATCCCGATCACGAAGCTTACGGCGAACACCGCCGCAAGCCAGATCCACCAAGCGTCCGCCATTTTTGGCGCTATGCTAACCCGATGCCTCGATTCGCCGCCAACGTTTCCACGTTGTTCACCGAAATCGGATTTCTCGAGCGCTTTGCGGCCGCGCGCGAGGCGGGATTCCGCGCGGTCGAATACCAGTACCCGTACGACGTCGCGCCGGCCGAGGTGGCGCGCGCGGCACGCGAGGCCGGCGTCGAGGTCGTGCTGCACAACATGCCGCAGGGCGACGCCCAGCGGAACGAGCGCGGCACGGCCTGCCTTCCCGGCCGCGAGCAGCGCTTCCGCGACGACCTCGAGCGCGCCATCGAGTACGCGCGTGCGGCGCGTTGCACGAGCCTGCACCTGATGGCCGGCGTGGTCCCGCCCGGCGCCGAGCGTGCCGCGCTGCACGCCACCTACGTGGCGAATCTCAAGCGGGCCGCGAAGCGCCTGGACCAGGAGGACATGCGTCTCCTCATCGAGCCGCTGAGCGAGCGAACCGTGGCGAACTGCTTCCTGCGCTCGAGCGCGCAGGCGGTCCAGGTGCTGGACGAAGTCGGCGCCGGCAACGCGCTCCTCCAGTACGACCTCTTCCACATGCAGATCATGGAAGGCAATCTCACCGCGACGATCGCGCGCCTGCTTCCGCGCATCGGGCACCTGCAGATCGCCGACGTTCCCGGGCGCCACGAGCCGGGAAGCGGCGAGATCAACTTCGATTTTCTCTTCGGGCATGTCGATGCCATCGGCTACGCCGGCTGGATCGGCTGCGAATACAATCCGGCCGGTGAGACGCTCGCGGGCCTGAAATGGGCCAGGCCTTACCTCTAGTCCGGCAAGCTGAAGTCGCGCGCGCGCTGCGGGCATTCCTGCCGGCGCGCGCCCTGCTGTGGGAGGAGGAGGACACCCGACCCTACGAATGCGATGGGCTCACCGCCTATCGGCAATTTCCCATGGTCGTGGCGCCCCCCGAGACCGAGGAACAGGTGCGCCGCGTCCTCGAGACCTGCTCCGCGATGAGCATCCCGGTCGTGCCGCGCGGCGCAGGCACGGGCCTTTCGGGCGGCGCGCTGCCGCGCGGCGACGGCGTGCTCCTTTCCATGGCCAAGTTCATGCGCGTGCTGCGCGTGGACGCGCGCGCGAGGATCGCCGTGGTACAGCCTGGCGTGCGCAATGCCGCGATCTCGGAAGCGGCCGCCCCCTTCGACCTCTACTATGCGCCCGACCCCTCGAGCCAGATCGCGTGCACGATCGGCGGCAACGTGGCCGAGAATTCGGGCGGCGTGCACTGCCTGAAATACGGCCTCACGGTGCACAACGTGCTCCGGGTCCGCGGCTTCACCGCGGCGGGCGAGCCGGTCGAGCTCGGCTCGCAGGCGCCTGACGCGCCAGGCTACGACCTGCTCGCGCTCGCCATCGGCTCGGAAGGCATGCTCGTGGTGGTCACCGAGGTGACGGTGAAGCTCCTTCCCAAGCCGCAATGCGCCAAAGTCGTGATGGCCTCGTTCGACGACGTGGAGAAGGCGGGCCAGGCGGTAGCCGACGTGATCGCCGCCGGGATCCTCCCGGCGGGGCTCGAGATGATGGATCGTCCGGCGACGCATGCGGTCGAGCAGTTCGTGGGGGCGGGCTACGACCTCGACGCCGCCGCCATCCTGCTGTGCGAATCCGACGGCACGGCCGAGGAGGTCGAGCACGAGATCGCGCGCATGCGCGAGGTGCTCGTCCGCGCCGGCGCGACCCGCATGAGCGTGTCGCGCGACGAGGCCGAGCGGCTGCGCTTCTGGTCGGGGCGCAAGAGCGCGTTTCCAGCCGTCGGGCGCATCTCGCCCGACTATTACTGCATGGACGGCACGATCCCGCGCAAGCGCCTGGGCGAGGTGCTCAAGTTCATCGGCGCGATGGAGAAGAAATACGGCCTGCGCTGCCCGAACGTTTTCCACGCCGGCGACGGCAACCTGCATCCGCTCATCCTTTACGACGCGAACGACGCCGACGAGCTGCGTCGCACCGAGCTCTTCGCCGCCGAAGTGCTTGAGAAGTGCGTCGAGGTCGGCGGCACGATCACCGGCGAGCACGGCGTGGGGGTGGAGAAGATCGACCAGATGTGCGTGCAGTTCAGGCCCGACGAGCTGGAGCTGTTCCTTGCCGTGAAGCGCGCGTTCGATCCGGCGATGCTGCTCAACCCAGGGAAGGCCGTTCCCACGCTCGCGCGCTGCGCGGAGTTCGGCCGCATGCACGTGCGCGGCGGCAGGCTGCCGCATCCCGAGCTGCCGCGCTTTTGACTCTCGAAGCGCTTCAAGACCGTATCCGTCAAGCCGCAGCGCGCAAGGCGCCGCTGCGCCTGCGCGGCGGTGGCAGCAAGGACTTCTACGGCAACGAGCCGCGCGGCGAGCTTCTCGATACGCGCGGCTACGCCGGGATCGCGAGCTATGAGCCCACCGAGCTCGTGGTGACGGCCCGTTGCGGCACTCCCCTCGTCGAACTCGAGCGTGCGTTGAAGGGGCACAACCAGTGCCTCCCTTTCGAGCCGCCGCACTTCGGCCCCGAAGCCACGCTGGGCGGCTGCGTCGCGGCGGGCCTGTCGGGGCCGCGGCGCGCTAGCGCCGGGGCGCTGCGCGACTACGTCCTCGGCGTCAAGCTGGTGGACGGGCAGGGTCGCGCGCTTGCGTTCGGCGGCCAGGTGATGAAGAACGTCGCGGGATATGACCTCGCGCGGCTTGCGGCCGGCTCGCTCGGCACGCTTGGCCTCATCGCCGAGGTCTCGCTCAAGGTCCTCCCGCTGCCGGCGAGCGAGCTCACGCTCGAGCTGGAAATGAGCGAGACCGCGGCCCTCGAGGGCATGAATGCCTGGGCCGGCCAGCCGCTGCCGGTCTCGGCCACGGCGTGGCACGCCGGGCGCCTGCGCGTGCGGCTGTCCGGCGCGGAGCCTGCGGTGCGCGCCGCCGCCCTGAAGATCGGCGGCACCCGGGTCGAGGCGGGGTCATTCTGGGACGAGGTGCGCGAGCACCGGCACGCGTTTTTCGGTGGACCGGAGCCGCTGTGGCGTCTCGCGGTTCCATCGACTTGCCCGCCGCTCGGCGCGCCGGGCGGCACGCTGATCGAATGGGGCGGAGCGTTGCGGTGGATTCGCACGCCGGACGCTCGGGAGCTCGCCGCTCGGGCCGGGGGGCACGCGACGCTCTTTCGCTCGCACGACAAGCGCGAGAGCGTTTTCACGACGCTCGACCCGGTCGCGATGACCTTGCATCGCCGGCTGAAGGCGGCCTTCGATCCGGCCGCCATCCTCAATCCCGGCCGCATGTACGCCGAGCTCTAGGCCTTGGTCAGGTTCTTTTTCTGCGCCTCCACCGCCGCGCGTGCCTGCGCGGCGAACGCGCTGTCGGGATACCGGGCAAGGAGGCGGGCGTACAGCTGGATCGACAGCACTGGCTCGCCGGCCTCGCCGGCCTTGGCGGCAGCCTCGAAGAGCAGCCGCTGCTTGGCGAGGTCCGCCGCTTTGGCGAAGTCTGCAGCCTTCGCGACGTCCGCGGTTTTCGCGACATCCGTGGCCCGGGCGAGCTCGGCGGCCTTGGCAAAATCGGCCGCCCTGGCGAGATCGGTCTCGGCCTGGGGCGGGGCAGGGCGCGACTTGGTGGTCGCCATGACCTCGGCCATCAACGCCGCGCTGCGCTCCTCGGAAGCTCGGCGCAGCTCCTCGCTTCGCCGGCGCCACTTCACGAGCCCGTACACGAGCACGCCGATTGCAGCAGCGCCGAGCAGCCAGACCACGACCTTCATGCAAAAAGTATAGCGGCACATGCAGACCCGGCTCGCCGACTTCATCCGCGACACGCCCGAAGGCCGGGAGGCCGAGGCCATCCTGCGCAAGTGCGTGCATTGCGGCTTTTGCACCGCGACCTGCCCGACCTATCAGGTGCTCGGCGACGACCTCGACAGTCCGCGCGGGCGCATCTACCTCATCAAGCGCGCGCTCGAAGGCGCGCCGGTCAGCGCGAAGACCCAGCTCCATCTCGACCGCTGCCTCACCTGTCGCGCGTGCGAGACCACCTGCCCGTCGGGGGTGCGCTACGGCAGGCTCGTCGACATCGGACGCGGCGTGGTCGAGGCGCGCGCGAAGCGCCGCCCGTCCGAGCGGCTGGTGCGGCGCCTGGTCGCCTCGGTCGTGCCGCGCCCGCGGCTCTTCAAGCTGCTCGCGGGATTGGGCCGAGTGGTGCGGCCCGTGCTGCCTGCTGCCGTGAAAGCAAAAGTTCCGGGACCGATGGCGGACCCTGGCGAGTGGCCGGCGCCGCGGCATGCGCGCAAGATGCTCGCGCTGGGGGGATGCGTGCAACCCGGTCTCGCCCCGTCGATCAATGCCGCGGCGGCACGGGTGCTCGACCGGATCGGCATCTCGCTCGTCGAAGCGCCGCGCGCCGGATGCTGCGGGGCGCTGCGCTTCCACCTGAACTATCAGCAGGAGGGGCGCGACGACATGCGCGCCTTGATCGACGCGTGGTGGCCCCTGGTCGAACGCGGCGCGGTCGAGGCAATCGTCATGACGGCAAGCGGCTGCGGCGCGACGGTGAAGGAGTACGGCCACCTGCTCGCGCACGATCCGGCGTATCGCGACAAGGCCGCGCGGATCGCCGGGCTGACCAAGGACCTCGCCGAGGTGATACCGGTCGACGCGCTTCCCCCGGGCATCGCGGCGGGCCGGATCGCCTTCCACTCTCCCTGCACGCTGCAGCACGGCCAGCAGATCCGCGGCGCCGTGGAGTCGCGGCTGGCGCGCGCCGGGTTCGAGCTCACGGGAGTGCGCGACGCCCACCTGTGCTGCGGCTCGGCGGGCACGTACTCGCTGCTGCAGCCGGCGATCGCCGGTGAGCTTCGCGGCCGCAAGCTCGCCGCGCTGAGCGAGGGGCAGCCCGAGCAGATCGCCACGGCGAACATCGGCTGTCTGACTCACCTGCAAGGCGCATCGCAAGTGCCGGTGCGCCATTGGATCGAAGCCCTCGACGCGGCGCTGCAGCGTAAAATGCAAGCATGAGCGCCAGACCCGCTCCCGAAGTCGCTCCCAATGTGGTGCGTGTGGCTTGTCCGCACGATTGTCCCGACACCTGCGCCATGCTCGTCACCGTGGAAGACGGGGTCGCGACGAAGATCCAGGGCGATCCGTCGATGCCCTTTACCGACGGCACGCTGTGCACGAAGGTCGCGCACTACCTCGAGCGGACCTACGCCCCCGACCGGCTGCTCTACCCGATGCGTCGCGTCGGGAAGAAGGGCGGGGGAAAATTCGAGCGAATCACCTGGGACGAGGCGCTCGATGAGATCGCGGCGCGGCTGAAGAGCCTCGCAAGCGAGAATCCCGAGACCATCCTGCCCTGCAGCTACGCCGGCACCATGGGCATGGTCCAGTACAGCTCGATGGACCGGCGCTTCTTCCATCGCCTCGGCGCGACGCTGCTCGACCGCACGCTCTGCTCAACGGCGGGCAAGTTCGGCCTGCGCGCGACGCTTGGCGGCTCGGTCGGCATGGACCCCGAGCGCTTCGACGAGGCGAAGCTGATCCTGCTCTGGGGCGCGAACCCGGTGGTGTCGAACCTGCACCTGTGGTCGCGCGTGCAGGAAGCGAAGCGTCGCGGGGCCAAGGTCGTGGCGATCGATCCCTACCGCAGCCTCTCGGCGGAGAAGTGCAGCCAGCACGTGGCGCTGCTACCGGGCACCGACGGCGCGCTCGCGCTCGGCATGATGCACGTGCTGATCGCCGAGGACTTGATCGACCTTGACTACGTCGCGAAGTACACCGTCGGCTACGAGGCGCTGCGCCAACGGGTTCTCGAGCGCTATTCCCCGGAGTGGGCCGCGCGCGCCTGCGGCCTGAGCGTCGGCGAGGTGGTGCAGCTCGCGCGCGACTACGGCCGCACGAGGCCGGCGGCGATCCGGCTCAACTACGGCATGCAGCGCCACGCCGGGGGCGGTATCGCAGCGCGCACCATCGCCTGTCTCCCCGCCTTGATCGGGGCCTGGCGCGAGCCCGCCGGCGGGATCGTGCTCACCACCGCCGATTTCTATCGCTTCGACCACGCCGCGCTGGAGCGTCCCGACCTCCTCGCCGGGAGGCGTCCGCGCGTCATCAACCAGTCGAAGCTCGGCGACGCGCTCACCTCGGCCGAGCCGCCGGTGCGCGCGATCGTGGTCTACAACAACAACCCGGTCGCGGTGTGCCCGGACTCCGACAAGGTGATCGCGGGGTTCTCGCGCGAGGATCTGTTCACCGTGGTGATGGACCACTTCCAGACCGACACCGCGGATTACGCCGACATCGTGCTTCCCGCGACCACTCAGCTCGAGCATTACGACGTGCACAAGTCGTACGGGCACCTCTACGTGCTCGGCAACAACCCCGCCATTGCGCCGGTGGGCGAGTCGCTGCCGAATTCGGAGGTGTTCCGCCGGCTCGCCGCGCGCATGGGCTTCGACGAGCCGTGCTTCCGCGATTCCGACGAGGATATATGCCGCACGGCGCTCGGCTCGCACTTTGACTGGAACGAGCTCAAGCAGCGCGGGTGGCAGCGCCTGTCGAAGCCCGAGCGCTTCGCCCCGTTCGCGCAAGGCGGCTTCCCCACGCCGTCGGGCAAGTGCGAGCTCTACAGCTCGGTGCTCGAGAAGCAGGGCGTCGACCCTCTGCCTTTCTACAATCCGCCCGCAGAGGTGGCTGACGAAGCGCTGGCGGGGCGTTTCCCGCTCGCCTTCATCTCGCCGCCGGCGCGCCACTTCCTCAACTCGTCGTTCGCCAACCTTGCGCGCTTCAGAGAGTTCGAGCGCGAGCCGCATCTGGACATGCATCCAGACGACGCCGCGGCGCGCGGCATCCGCGAAGGCGACCGCGTGCGCGTGTTCAACGCCCGCGGCGGCTACACGCTCAGGGCGCGCGTCAACGGCAAGCCGCGCCGCGGCGTGGTGGTCGCGCCCTCGGTATGGTGGAAGAAGTACGCGCGCGACGGCGGCAACGCCAACAACGTCACCTCGCAACGCACCACCGACCTCGGCGGCGGCGCCACGTTCTACGACTGCCGCGTGCAGGTCGAGCGTGTCGACGCATCTCTTCCTTAGCCCGCAGCTCGGGCGCTACGGCTTTCCAGAAGGCCATCCGCTGTCCGTAGACCGGCAGGGCGCGTTCTGGCGCCGCGCCCGCGCGACTGGCCTCGACCGCAAGGTGACGCTGGCTGAGTCTCCCGCGGCGCCAAGAGAAGCCATCCTGCGTTTTCATACTGCCGAATACATAGACCGTGTCGTCGCTGCCTCGCGCCAGGGCAGCGGCTACCTCGACTACGGCGACACGCCGGCGTTCCCCGGCTGCTACGAGATCGCCGCGCACGTGGTCGGAGCCGCCCTCGAGGGCGCGCGCCGCATCATGGCGGGCGATGCGCGACGCACTTTTCAGCCGATCGGCGGGCTGCACCACGCCAGGCGCGGCGGCGCTGCCGGCTTCTGCGTGTTCAACGACCCCGGCGTCCTGATCGAGGCGCTGCGGGCCGAACACGGCTTGCGCCGCGTCGCGTACGTCGACATCGACGTGCATCACGGCGACGGCGTGTTCTACGAGTTCGAGCACGACCCCGACGTCGTCTGCGTCGACATTCACGAGGACGGGCAGTTTCTCTATCCCGGCACCGGCAGCGTTCACGAGACCGGCTGCGGCGCGGCCGAGGGCACCAAACTCAACCTGCCGCTCGCGCCGGGCTCGGGCGATCGGGAGTTTCTGCGCGCGTGGGAGAAGGCCGAGGGCTTCGTCGACCGGGCACGTCCCGAGCTCGTCATCCTGCAATGCGGCGCCGACGGTCTCGCCGGCGACCCGCTCGCCGACCTCCGCCTCACGGCCGCCGCGCACGCGCATGTCGCGCGGCGCCTGGTCGCGCTTGCCGAGCGCCACGCCCGCGGCCGTCTGATGGCGTTCGGCGGCGGCGGCTACAGCCTGGAAAATCTCTCGGCGGCCTGGTGCGCGGTCCTCGAGGTGCTGGTTGAGCCGCGCTAGCGCCCTGCGCCGGGTCGCGCGCTTCCTGCTCCCGTACCGGGCGCGCGTGGCGGTCGCGCTCGCGGCGCTGGTGGTCGCCGCCGCCTGCTGGCTCGCCCTCGGCCAGGGCGTGAAGCACGTCATCGACGGCGGCTTCGCCGGCGGCGAGCCCCGGGCGCTCGACCAGGCGCTCGCCGGAGTGCTCGGCATCGCCGCGGTGCTGGCGCTCGCCACGTGGCTGCGCTTCTACCTGATGATGAGCCTGGGCGAGCGCGTGGTGACCGACCTGCGCCGCGCGGTGTTCGGACACCTGCTCGGCCTCGAGCCGGCGTTCTTCGAGGCGACGCGCACCGGCGAGGTCATCTCGCGCCTGACCAACGATGCGACGCTGCTTCAGCAGGTGATCGGCTACGGCCTGTCGATGTTCCTGCGCAACGCGCTCATGATGGCCGGTGCCGCCGCGATGCTGTTCGTGACGAGCTGGAAGCTCGCCGCGCTGGTGCTGGTGGGCGTGCCGGCGACGCTGCTGCCGATCCTGCTGCTCGGCCGGCGCGTGCGCCGGCTCTCGCGCGCGAGCCAGGACCGCGTCGCCGAAGTGTCGGCCTACGTCGACGAGGCGGTGCACGAGATTCGCACCGTGCAGGCGTACGTGCACGAGGACGCCGATCGCGCGAGCTTCGGACGCTACGCCGAGGCGGCCTACCGCGCGGGCGTGGCGCGCGTGCGGCAGAAGGCCTGGCTCATCTCGTCGGTCATGCTGATCGCCTTCAGCGCGGTCGGGGTCATCATGTGGATCGGCGGACACGACGTGTTTGCCGGGCGCATCAGCGCCGGAGAGCTCTCCGCGTTCGTGTTCTACGCCGCGATGCTCGCCGCGGGCGCCGGCACGGTGGCCGAGGTTTGGGGCGAGCTGCAGCGCGCCGCTGGCGCCGCCGAGCGGCTGGTGGACCTCCTCGACACAGTGCCGAGCATCGTAGCCCCACCATTGCCAATCCTTGTGCCCCAAGTCGGCAAGGCACGGGCGATCGAATTCGATGAAGTGAGCTTCGCCTACCCTTCGCGTCCCGGCGCTCCGGCGCTGCATCGCTTCGGGCTGAGCATCGCGGCGGGCGAGCACGCCGCGCTGGTCGGTCCGTCCGGCGCCGGCAAATCGACGCTGTTCGCGCTGCTGCTTCGCTTCTACGACCCGCAGCGCGGGGCGGTGCGCATCGACGGCGTCGACCTGCGCGACATGGACCCGCGCGTCGCGCGCGGCCTGGTCGCGGTGGTGCCGCAGGATCCGGTGATCTTCGCCGCGAGCGTGCTCGACAACGTGCGCTACGGCAGCCCCGGCGCCGGACGCGACGAGGTGCTCGCCGCCTGCGAGCGGGCCTTCGCGCTCGAGTTCATCGAGCGCCTGCCGCAGGGGCTCGATACCGCGCTCGGCGAGCGCGGCGTCACGCTCTCCGGCGGGCAACGCCAGCGCCTTTCGATCGCGCGCGCGCTGCTCGCCGACCGCCCGATCCTGCTGCTGGACGAAGCGACGAGCTCGCTCGACGCCGCGAGCGAGCTCGTGGTGCAGCGCGCGCTCGAGGCGCTGGAAAAGGGCCGCACGACCCTCGCGATCGCGCACCGACTCGCCACGGTGCAGCATGCCGACCGCATCATCGTCATGGAGCGGGGCACGATCGTAGCCGAAGGCAGCCATGCGGAGCTCATGCGCGAGGGCGGGCTGTACGCGCGGCTCGCCTCGCTCCAGTTCCTGGGCGACCTGGGCGCGCGCAACATCGAGCGCGCGGCGTAGCTTGCGCGCACTGCTCGTTCTAATGCTGGCCGCGGTTCTGCCGGCACATGCGGAAACCGTCAAGGTCGGCTCCAAGCGCTTTACCGAGTCCTACATCCTCGGCGAGTTGCTCGCGCGCGCCGCCGGCGGTGAGCACAAGCCAGGGCTGGGCAATACCGCGATCCTCTACGAAGCGCTGAAAAACGGCGCCGTGGACGTCTATCCCGAGTACACGGGCACCATCGCGCGCGAAATCCTCAAGACCGAGGAGAGCCTCGATCTCGCGCAGCTGAACCGGCGGCTGCAGCCGCTCGGGCTCGCGGTTTCCGTGCCGCTGGGCTTCAGCAACAGCTACGCGCTGGGCACGCGGTTGCCGCTGAGGACGATTTCCGAGCTGGCGAAGCGGCCCGAGGCCCGCATCGGCCTGTCGCACGAGTTTCTCGGCCGGCGCGACGGCTGGCCGGGCCTCAAGCAGGCGTATCGCTTGCCGCAAACGCCGCGCGGCCTGGATCACGGCCTCGCGTATGAAGCGCTCGCCGCCGGCGAGCTCGACGTGATCGACCTCTATTCCACCGACGCGAAGATCGAGCGCTACCGCATCGGCGTGCTCCAGGACGACCGGCATTTCTTTCCGTCCTACGACGCGGTGCTTCTTTACCGCGCCGACGCGCCGAAGCGATTCCCGGAGGCTTTCGCCGCGTGGAAGAAGCTCGAAAACCGGATCGACAACGCCACGATGGTGCGCCTCAATGCCCAGGCGGAGATCGACAAGGTGCCCTTCGCGCAGGTCGCCGCGGAATATCTTGGAGGCGACAAAGGGGGACGGCGCTCGTTCTGGTCGGCTTTGTTCGCGCCGGACTTCGGGCGCCTGCTGGCGCAGCACCTCGCGCTGGTGTTCGCCTCGCTCGCCGCCGCGATCCTGGTCGGGGTGCCGCTCGGCATGGTCGCGGCGCGGCAACGCTGGCTCGAGCAGCCCGTGCTCGTCGCCACCGGCCTGGTCCAGACCATCCCATCGCTCGCGCTGCTCGCGTTCCTGATACCGCTGACCGGAACCATCGGCGTGTGGCCCGCGCTCATCGCCCTGTTCCTGTACGCGCTGCTGCCCATCACGCGCAATGCCCACGCCGGCCTCGTCCAGGTACCGCGGGGATTGATCCAATCCGGCACCGCGCTTGGCCTGACGCCTTCCCAGATCCTCAGGCACGTGAAGCTGCCGCTCGCGCTGCCCACGATCATGGCCGGCATCAAGACCTCGGCGGTGATCAACGTGGGCACCGCGACCATCGCCGCGTTCATCGGTGCGGGCGGCTTCGGCGAGCGCATCTCGCAGGGCCTGGCTCTGAACGATCACGCGGTGCTGCTCGCGGGCGCGCTGCCCGCCGCCGCGCTCGCGCTCGCGGTCCACGGCCTGTTCGAGGCGATCGAGCGCTCGCTGTGGCGGTTGCCAAGGTAGAATCCGCCCACCTTTTTCCCGGAGAAGGTCCCTACATGCTGATCGGAGTTCCGCGCGAAACCGCGGCGGGCGAGAAGCGCGTCGCCACCGTTCCCGACGTCGTCGAGAAGCTGGTCAAGCTCGGGTTCAGGGTCGCGGTCGAATCGGGCGCAGGCGACGCTGCGAACTTCCCCGACGAAGCGTACCGCGCGGCCGGGGCGGAGATCGCCGACGCGGCGCGCATCTGGGAAGGCGCGGACATCGTGTTCAAGGTGCGCGCTCCCAGCATGGCCGAAGTCGCGCGCATGCGCGAAGGCGCCACCCTGGTGAGCTTCATCTGGCCGGCGCAGAACCCGGAGCTGCTGCAGGCGCTCGCGGGGAGGAAGGCCACGGTGCTCGCGATGGACAGCGTGCCGCGCATCTCGCGCGCGCAAAAGCTCGACGCGCTGTCGTCGATGGCGAACATCGCGGGCTACCGCGCGGTGATCGAGGCCGCTCACGCCTTCGGGCGCTTCTTCACCGGGCAGATCACCGCCGCGGGCAAGGTGCCGCCGGCGAAGGTGTTCATCATCGGCGCCGGCGTGGCGGGCCTCGCGGCGATCGGCGCGGCCTCGGGCCTCGGCGCGATCGTGCTCGCCAACGACACCCGGCCGGAAGTCGCCGACCAGATCAAGTCGCTCGGCGGCGAGTTCGTCGGCGTGGACTACGTGGAGGAGGGCTCCGGCGCCGGCGGCTACGCCAAGGTCATGAGCGAGGGCTTCCAGAAAGCCCAGCGCGAGGTATTCGCGGCGCAGGCGAAAGTAGTCGACGTGATCATCACCACCGCGCTCATCCCGGGCAAGCCCGCCCCCAAGCTGATCACCGCCGAGATGGTGCGCTCGATGCGTCCCGGCAGCGTTATCGTGGATCTCGCCGCGGAGCAGGGCGGCAACTGCGAGCTGACCGAGCCGGGGCAGCTCGTGGTGAGGCACGGCGTCTCCATCATCGGCTACACCGACCTTCCCAGCCGGCTCGCCAAGCAGTCGAGCACGCTTTACGCCACCAATCTGCTGCGCTTGAGCGAAGAGCTGTGCAAGGCGAAGGACGGCAAATTCAACGTCAACATGGACGACGAGGTGATCCGCGGCACGACGGTGATCAAGGATGGCAACGTCACCTGGCCGCCGCCCGCGCCCAAGCTCTCCGCCGCGCCGCCCGCCAAACCGGCGGCCGCAAAACCCGCCGTACCTGAAAAAGGAAAAGCCAAGCATGGAAGCGCGGGTGCGCCCGCCTCGGCAAGGGCAACGGCGATCGCGTTCTTGGTCGCAGCTGCGCTCTTTGGGTTCCTGGGCGCCTACGCCCCGCCGGCGTTTCTCGCCCACTTCACCGTGTTCGTGCTGGCCTGTTTTGTCGGCTACATGGTGATCTGGAACGTGACGCCCGCACTCCACACGCCGCTCATGAGCGTGACCAACGCGATCAGCAGCATCATCGCGATTGGCGCGCTGGTGCAGGTTGCGCCCTTCCAGCCGGGGGCAGGCGCCGCCGACCGGCCCACGGCGTGGATCGTCGGGCTGGCGGTGGTGAGCATCGCGCTCGTCGCGGTCAACATGTTCGGCGGCTTCGCCGTGACGCAGCGCATGCTGCAGATGTTCCGGAAGTAGGGCGCCGCCATGTCCCCGACGCTCCTGACGGCGTCCTACCTCGCGGCGACGATCCTGTTCGTGCTCAGTTTGGGAGGCCTTTCCAGCCCGGAGACCTCTCGCCGCGGCAACCTCTACGGGATGATCGGCATGGCGATCGCGGTGCTCGCCACGGTGCTCGGCCCGCAAGTCACGCGCACCGCCTATCCGTGGATCCTCGGCGCGATGGCGCTCGGTGCCACGATCGGGCTGTACGCCGCGCGCGTCGTGAAGATGACGCAGATGCCCGAGCTGGTCGCGCTGATGCACAGCCTGGTGGGCCTTGCCGCGGTGCTGGTCGGCTACGCGAACTACATCGACCCGGCGGCAAGCGCCGGCTTCCAGGGCGCCGAGAAGACCATTCACGAGCTCGAGATCTACATCGGCGTGCTCATCGGCGCGGTGACCTTCTCCGGCTCGCTCATCGCCTTCGGCAAGCTCTCCGCCCGGATCAGCGGGAAACCGGTGCTGCTCCCCGGACGCCACTGGATCAACCTCGCCGGCCTGCTGGTGGTTCTGTGGTGCGGCGGCTGGTTCGTCGGCGCGCACCCGGTCGACGAAGGCCTGAAGCCGCTCGCGATCATGACCGTCATCGCGCTCCTCTTCGGCGTCCACATGGTGATGGCGATCGGCGGCGCCGACATGCCGGTGGTGGTCTCGATGCTGAACAGCTACTCGGGATGGGCGGCGGCCGCGACCGGCTTCATGCTGAGCAACGACCTCCTGATCGTCACCGGGGCGCTCGTCGGCTCGAGCGGCGCGATCCTCTCGTACATCATGTGTCGGGCGATGAACCGCAACTTCGTCAGCGTCATCGCCGGCGGGTTTGGAACCGGGGGCGGAGCACCCGCAGCCTCGGGTGCGGCACCGGCGGGCGAGGTCCAACCCGTTTCTGCAAGCGAAACGGCCGAGCTGCTGCGCGGCTCCAAGAACGTCATCATCGTTCCCGGCTACGGCATGGCGGTGGCGCAGGCGCAGCACGCCGTCTACGAGATCACCAGGCTGCTGCGGGAGAAGGGGGTGAACGTGCGCTTCGGCATCCACCCGGTGGCCGGCCGCATGCCCGGCCACATGAACGTGCTGCTGGCGGAGGCGAAGGTGCCCTACGACATCGTGATGGAGATGGACGAGATCAACCAGGACTTCGCGGACACCGACGTCGCCATGGTGATCGGCGCCAACGACATCGTGAACCCGGCGGCGCAGGAGGATCCATCGAGCCCGATCGCCGGGATGCCGGTGCTCGAGGTGTGGAAGGCGAAAAACTCGATCGTCATGAAGCGCAGCATGGCCTCGGGCTACGCCGGCGTCGACAATCCGCTCTTCTACAAGGACAACAACCGGATGCTCTTCGGCGACGCCAAGAAGATGCTGGACGAGGTGCTGGGCGCGCTGAAGGCCTGAGGTAGTAGGCTGAGCGTCCAGACGCTAGACTCGGGCCGGTGACCTCGCTCAGGCGCGTGGCGCGCTCGGCGCGCGAGTTCCTCTCCCGCAAGCTCGAGCCCGATGCGCTGAAGATCGGCGTGTCGGCGCGCCTGTTCCACCCGCAGCCCGACGCCAAGGGCATCCAGTCGAAAACGCTGCAGTACCTCGAGCAGTCGGTGGCGCACTGGGTCATGTCGCGCGACGTGCTGGTCTTCATGGTGCCGACCGTGGACAAGGACGGACTGATCCATCGCAGCGAGGTGCGCCTCGCCGACTACGCGCGCGTGCTCGACGGCCTGGTGCTGCAGGGCGGCGCCGACGTGAGCCCTTCGTCGTACGGCGAGGCGCCGCTCGATCCGCAGTGGGCCGGCGACCGGTTGCGCGACGTCTACGAGATGGAGCTGGTGCACGAGTTCATCGAGGCGGGCAAGCCCGTGCTGGGCATTTGCCGCGGCGCGCAGCTCATCAACGTGGCCTTCGGCGGCACGCTGTACCAGGACATCCGCACGCAGCTTCCCGAGTCGCAGGTACACGTGACCGACGCCTACGAGAAGCACCGCCACGCGATCCGCTTCGAGCCCGGCTCGGGCCTTTCGCGCCTGTACCGCGGCGCACAGCAGCCGGTAGTGACCTCGATCCACCACCAGTCGATCAGGGCGCTCGGCCGCGGCCTGCACGTCGAGGCCTGGTCCGAGCCCGACGGCGTGGTCGAGGCGATCCGCGGCCAAGGCAAGGGCTACGTGTTCGCGGTGCAGTGGCATCCGGAATTCCACCATCCGGGGGACCAGGCGACGCTCGACAGCGCGCCGATCCTCGAGGAATTCCTCGAGGCGGCGCGCGCCGGCTGATGGCGACCGAGTACCTTCCGCGGCTGCCGCTCGCATTCTCGCAGGCGGCGCTTTTCGGCGCCCTGGTCATCGTGGGCCTCGCCGCCGGCGAAGCGCTGCGCCGCTACGCCTCGCTGCCGCGCATCACCGGATACGTGCTCGCCGGCGCCGCGCTCGGCCCGCACGCGCTCGGCCTGATCAGCGACGACATGCTGTTCGACCTGCGTCCGCTGGTCGACCTGTCGGTCGGCCTGATCGTGTTCGAGCTCGGCTTCCGCCTCGACTTCAAGTGGCTGCGCGCGAACCGCTGGCTCCTCGTCACCGCGATCGGCGAGGCGCTGTTCTCGTTCCTCGGCATCTTCGCGGTGATGGTGGCGTTCGACTTCCGGCCGGTGCTCGCCGCGATGGCGGCGGCGGTCGGCACCGCGACCTCGCCCGGCACGGTGCTGCTGGTGGCCCACGACCTGCGGGCGCAGGGACAGATCACCGAGCGGCTGCTGCTCTTCACCGCCGTGAACAGCGCGTTCGCCTACGTGCTGCTCACCCTGCTGCTCCCGTTCCTGCATTTCGAGCACCAGGCGAGCTGGCAGCAGGCGTTCTTCCACCCGCTGTACCTGCTGTGGGGCTCGCTGGTGGCGGGCTGGCTTGCCTGTATCCTGATGCTGCGCCTGGCCGCGTGGCTGGGCAAGAGCGAGGAGCGGCAGTTCATTCTCATGGTCGGAATGGTGGTCGTGACCGTCGGCATCGCGCACGCGCTCAAGCTTTCGGTGAGCCTCGCCCTGCTGACGCTCGGCATGCTGGCGCGCAACCTCGACCGCGGCTACGCCGTGCTGCCGGTGCACTTCGGGCACGGCTCGCAGCTCTTCTTCGTGATCCTGTTCGTGCTGGTCGGCGCGAGCCTCTCGTTCTCGGCGTTCAGCGCCGCGGCGGCGGCGCCGGTGGCGGCGCTGATCCTGGTGCGCTTCCTCGGCAAGGGCGTCGCGCTGCTCGGCTTTGGCCCCCTTTCCGGCATCCGCCCCGGCGGCGCCGGCCTGCTCGCGCTCGGGCTGCTCCCGCTCTCGGGCTCGGCGGTGGTGATGGTGCGCGACACCACGCTACTGTATCCCGCGTTCGGCCGGGAGCTTGCCGCGGTGGTGCTCTCCGCGGTGGTGATCCTCGAGCTGATCGGACCGCTCGCCACCCAGTTCGCCCTGCGCCGGGCGCGGGAGGCGCATCCCGATGGATGAGCTCGCCTTCGGCGCGTCGGCGCCTCTCACCGTGGGCGTCGAGCTCGAGCTGCAGCTCGTGCGGCCGCACGATTTCGACCTGGCGCGCGATGCGGACGAGCTCCTGCGCCGGCTCGGCAAGCGCAAGCTTCCGGGCGCGGTAAAGCCCGAAATCACCGAGAGCATGGTGGAGCTGAACAGCTCGGTGCATGCGAGCGCGGCGACCCTCGTCGATGAATTGGAGACAGTCCGCGATGCCGTGCTGCAGGACGCACGCGTGCTCAACGTGCGCATCGCCGGCGGCGGCTCGCACCCGTTCCACGACTGGGCCGACCGCCGCATCTACCCGACCGAGCGCTTCATGCACGTGGTCGAGCGCTACGGCTACCTCGCCAAGCAGTTCACCGTCTTCGGCCAGCACATCCACATCGGCTGCGCCAGCGGCGACGACGCGGTGTTCCTCGCGCATGTCCTGACGCGCTACGTGCCGCACTTCATCGCGCTCTCGGCGGCCTCGCCCTTCTACCAGGGCGAGGACACCTCGTTCCAGTCCTCGCGCCTCACCGCGGTCAGCGCGTTTCCGCTCGCCGGCCACATCCCGTTCGTGCGCGACTGGGCCGAGTTCCTCGAGTACTTCATGCGCATGAAGGGGTTCGGCATCGTCGCCAGCATGAAGGACTTCTACTGGGACATCCGCCCCAAGCCCGAGTACGGCACCATCGAGATCCGGGTGTGCGACACCCCGCTGACCGTGCGTCGCGCGGCGCTGCTCGCCGCCTACGCCCAGGCGCTCGCGGCATGGCACCTCGAGGAGCGCCCGCTCGAGCCTTCGCGCACCACCTACCTCGTGAACAGCCACAACCGCTTCGAGGCCTGCCGCTACGGCCTGCGCGGCACCATGGTCGATCCGTACGCCAGCCGCAAGACCGCCATCGGCGAGGACATTCTCGCGACGATGGCGAAGATCGCGCCCCACGCCGCGCGCCTGGGCTGCGGCGCGCTGGTGCACGAGCTGGCGGCCGGCGTGCGCGCCGGCGATTCCGATGCCGCCTGGCTGCGCGCCCGCCACGCCGCGCGGGGCTCGCTCGCCGACGTGGTGCGCGAAGCCTGCACGCGATGGGAAAAAACCGGGTAAACCGGAATACACGGACGCTTCAGACTGTTCTAGAATCCGCCGCAAGCTCGCCCGGGGGCAGGACAACAGGATGGCGAGCGTCCACTAGATAACCTCACCGAAGGCAGGAGGAGTGATGAACACCCAGCAAGACAAGCCGCAAGCCGCGCGCCGCAAGTTCCTGACGGGCGCCGCCGGCGCCGCAGCAGGCACTGCCGCGCTCGGTTTCCCGATGATCGCCAAGGCGCAGGGACCGATCTCGATGCGCTGGCAGAGCACCTGGCCGGCGAAGGACATCTTCCACGAGTACGCGGGCGACTTCGCGAAGAAGGTGAACGACATGACCGGCGGCGACCTCAAGATCGAGGTGCTGCCGGCCGGCGCGGTGGTTCCGGCCTTCGGCCTGCTCGATGCGGTGTCCAAGGGCACCCTCGACGGCGGCCACGGCGTGCTCGTGTATCACTACGGCAAGCAGAACGCGCTCGCGCTGTGGGGCTCGGGGCCGGCGTTCGGCATGGACGCGAACCAGCTCCTCTCCTGGCACAAATACGGCGGTGGCAAGGAGCTGCTGCTCAAGCTCTACACCTCCATCGGCGCGAACGTGGTGTCGTTCCCGTACGGCCCGATGACCACGCAGCCGCTCGGCTGGTTCAAGAAGCCGATCACCAAGGTCGACGACTTCAAGGGCATGAAGTTCCGCACCGTGGGCATCTCGATCGACGTGTTCACCGGCATGGGCGCGGCGGTCAACGCACTGCCTGGCGGCGAGATCGTCCCGGCGATCGACCGCGGCCTGCTCGACGGCGCCGAGTTCAACAACGCGAGCTCCGACCGCATCCTCGGCTTCCCCGACGTGTCGAAGGTCTGCATGCTGCAGAGCTTCCACCAGAACGCCGAGCAGTTCGAGATCATGTTCAACAAGACCAAGTTCGACGCGCTGCCGGCGAAGATGAGGGCGATCATCGAGAACGCAGTCGAGGCGGCCTCGCAGGATCTGTCCTGGAAGGCGATCGACCGCTATTCGAAGGACTACGTCGAGATGCAGACCAAGGACAAGGTGCGCTTCTACAAGACGCCCGACTCGATCCTCTCGCGCCAGCTCGAAACCTACGACGCGGCGGCGAAGAAGCGCTCCGACAACGCGCTGTTCCGCGAGATCGAGGAGTCGCAGAAGAAGTTCGCCGAGCGCGTGGTGAAGTGGGACCTCGACACCAACGTCAGCCGGCGCATGGCCTACAACCACTACTTCGGCAAGCCTGCTGCGGGCAAAAAAGCCTGAGTACCTAAACGGAGAAAGGCGCCATCCGGGCTGACCGGGTGGCGCTTCTTTTTTCAGCATGAATGCTCAAACCTACCTGCGCTTCGCCGACCGTCTCAGCACCTGGTCGGGCAAGACTTTCGCCTGGCTGATCGTGATCCTGATGCTGGTGGTTTCGGTCGAGGTCTTCAAGCGCTACATCCTCAACGCGCCGACGGCGTGGATCTTCGACCTGGATGCGATGCTCTACGGCACGCTCTTCATGATGTGCGGCGCGTACACGCTGTCGCAGGACGGCCACGTGCGCGGCGACTTTCTTTACACCAACATGCGCCCGCGGACGCAGGCGAGCTTCGACCTCGCGCTGTATATCCTGTTCTTCATCCCGGGGATCATCGCGCTGATCTATGCCGGCTACTACTACGCCGGAGACTCGTGGCGCATCGGCGAGCGCTCGAACGTCACTTACGAGGGGCCGCCGGTGGCTCCGTTCAAGACCGTGATCCCGATCGCCGGCGTGCTGGTCATGCTGCAGGGCATCGCCGAGATCATCCGCTGCATCGACTGCCTGCGCACCGGCGCCTGGGCTGAGCGCACGAAGGACGTCGAGGAGATCGACGTGGTCGAGGAGCAGCTGGCGCACAGCGAGTTCGTGGACGAGGAATCGCGCCGCGCCGCGATCGAGCAGGCGCATAACATCGACGAGGCCGCGCACCAGCGCTCGGGGACCAAGCTATGAGCGACCCGGCGCTCGGACTCACTATGCTGGTGCTGATCGTGGCGGCGATCATGATGGGCTTTCCGACCGCCTTCACCATGATGGGCCTCGGCATGGTGTTCGGCTACCTCGCCTTCTACCGGCCCGACCATCACTGGCTGCAGAACGAGGTGTTCGACCTGTTCGTGCAGCGCACCTACGGCGCGATGAACAACGAGACGCTGCTCTCGATCCCGCTGTTCGTGTTCATGGGCTACGTCATCGAGCGCGCCGCGCTGGTCGACAAGATGTTCTTCAGCGTGCAGCTTGCCTTCCGCAGGGTGCCCGCGTCGCTCGCGGTCACCACGCTGCTGGTGTGCGCGTTCTGGGGCATCGCCTCCGGCATCGTCGGCGCGGTGGTGGTGCTGATGGGCGTGATCGCGATGCGGCCGATGCTCTCGGCGGGCTACGACGTGCGGCTCGCCTCCGGCGTGATCACCGCCGGCGGCACGCTCGGCATCCTGATCCCGCCGTCGGTGATGCTGATCGTGTACGCGGCGGTCGCCGGCCAGTCGATCGTCAAGCTGTACGCCGCGGCGATGCTGCCGGGATTCTTCCTGACCGCGCTCTACCTCATCTATATCGTCGGCTGGGCCCTGATCAGCCCGAAAATCGCGCCCAAGCTTCCTCCCGATCGGTACAAGGTAGACGTGCCCGCGTGGCTGAAGTCGCTCGAACGCGGACGGGCGCAGCGCGTGCTCGGCGGCCTGTTCGGCGCGCTGCTGCGCCCCGGCGCGGCGCCCGCGGGCACGACCTACTTCACGGTCGTGAAAAACGCGCTAGCCGCATCGATTCCGGTCGTGCTCACCCTGGCGCTGTTCGCCGCCGCTTGGTGGTACGTGGTGATCCACAACGCGCCGGAGGCGGCTCCCGCGCCTACCAAGCCCGCCGCAGTGCAGGAGGCGCCCGCCACGCTGCCCGAGCCGCCGGGCGCCGCGCCTCAGGGCGAGAAGGAAGGGGGCCTGCAGGAGCTTGGCACGGCCGAAGCGCAGGTGGAAGGCGGCGCCCCGGCCAGGGAAAGCGGGATGCCGGAAGAGGTGGGCTCGCTGCAGGCGTTGCCCGTCGAGGGCGCCGGCCAGGTGCCGGAGAACTTTTACGCCTGGTTCTGGGGGCTTGCTGTGCTCTCGGCGCTCGTGCTGCTGGTCTACTACCTGCGGATGGACGGCGAACAGCTCGAGATCCTCAAGCTGCTGGTCGAATCGGTGATGCCGCTCGGCGTGCTCACCTTCATCGTGCTGGCGGTGATCCTGTTCGGCATCACCACGGCCTCGGAGTCGGCCGGCATCGGCGCGGCCGGCGCGCTCTACCTCGCCGGCATGTCGAAGTATCCGCGCCGCGTACTGTGGTCCAGCCTGGTCGGCCTCCTGATCGGCGGCGGCCTGGGCATGATGCGCGCCGACGTCGTCACGGTCATCGTCTCCGCCTCGCTCGGCGCGGTGTTCGCCGGCACTGCGCTGCCGTGGGCGTGGGACCTTGCCACGAACAAGCGGCTGCTGCGCACCATCAAGGAATCGACCTTCCTTACGGCGAAGACCACCGCGATGGTGTGCTGGCTGTTCGTCGGCTCGGCGCTGTTCTCGGCGGTGTTCGCGCTGCACGGCGGCCAGCAGCTGATCGAGAAATGGGTGCTGAGCATGAACCTGACGCCGCTTCAGTTCATGATCGTGGCGCAGGCCATCATCTTCATCCTAGGCTGGCCGCTCGAGTGGACCGAGATCATCGTCATCTTCGTGCCGATCTTCATTCCGCTGCTCACGCACTTCAACGTCGACCCGATCCTGTTCGGCACCATGGTGGCGGTGAACCTGCAGGCGGCGTTCCTGTCGCCGCCGGTGGCAATGTCGGCCTTTTACCTGAAGGGCGTCTCGCCGCCGCACGTCACGCTGAACCAGATCTTCGCCGGCATGATGCCGTACATGGTCATCGTCATCATTTGCCTGGCGATCATGTACGTCTGGCCGGGGATGACGCTGTGGCTGCCGGAGTTCCTCTACGGGCGCTGACCCGACGGTCCCGGCCGCGCTGACCGCGAGCGACGCGGCGCGCCGCATCCGCGAGGGTCTGCTCACCTCGGAGGAGCTGGTGCAGTCCTGCCTCGAGCGCATCCGCGACGTCGAGCCGAAGGTGCAGGCTTGGACCTTCCTCGACGAGAAGCACGCGCTCGAGCAGGCGCGCGCCGCCGACGAGCGCAAGCGCTTGGGCAAGCCGATCGGGTCGCTGCACGGCGTGCCGGTCGGCCTGAAGGACATCATCGACACCGCCGACATGCCGACCGAGAACGGCTGCGCGCTGCACAAGGGGCGCGCGCCGCGCACGGACGCGGCGGTGGTGACCATGCTGCGGGCCGCGGGGGCGGTGATGCTCGGCAAGACCGTGACCACCGAGTGCGCCTATTTCTCGCCCGGCAAGACGCGCAACCCGCACAACCCCGAGCACACCCCCGGCGGCTCGTCGAGCGGCTCGGCCGCGGCGGTCGCCGCGAGCATGGTGCCGCTCGCGCTCGGCAGCCAGACCAACGGCTCGGTGATCCGGCCGGCCGCGTTCTGCGGCGTCTACGGCTACAAGCCCACGCACGGCCTGATCCCGCGCAGCGGGGTGCTGCAGCTCTCGCGCACGCTCGATCACGTGGGCCTCTTCGCCAGGTCGCTGGACGATATCGCGCTGCTCGCCGAGGAGGCGGCGGGCTTTCACGAGGGCGACCCCGATACTCGGCCCCGCGCGCGGGTGCCGTTCCGGGAGGTTTCGAGCGAGACGCCGCCGGTCGAGCCGGTGCTCGCGTTCATCAGGACGCCGCACTGGGACAAGGTCGAGGCGCCAGCGAAGGAAGCCTTCGGCGAGCTGGTCGAGGCGCTCGGCGAGCGCGTGGAGGAGGTCGATCTCTTTCCCTCGGCCGACCGCGCTTGGGACTGGCACAAGACCATCATGGAAACCGAGATGGCGGCGAGCTTCGAGCGCGAGTGGGAGCAGGGGCGCGAGCAGCTTTCGGGGCAGCTACGCTCCCTGATCGAGCGCGGGCGCGAGGTGCGGGCGGTCGACTACAAGCGCGCGGTCGGCGCTGTCGCGCCGGTCGTGGCGAGCCTCGACGATCTGTTCATGGAGCGCTACGATGCGATTCTGACGCCGGCGGCGCCGGGGGTCGCGCCCAAGGGGCTCGACTCGACCGGCGACCCGCGCTTCTGCACGCTCTGGACCCTGCTCGGGATGCCGGCGCTCTCGCTGCCCCTGATGCAGGGCCCGGGCGAGCTGCCGCTCGGCGTGCAGCTCGTCGGCCGCAGGGGCTTCGACGCGCGCCTTATGCGGACAGCGCGCTGGCTGGTCGCGAAGCTGGCCTAGTCGAAAGCGAGTAGCACAGCCGGCGCAGGCGACCGAGCTCGGCCGCTTCGACGAGTTGCCTGAGGAAGCCGATGTTGCGCTCGATCTCCGACTGGTAGGGGTTCGGGCCATCGAAATGGGCTTCGGCAAAGCGGTCCGCGCCGCCGAGCTTCTTCTCGATGCGGGCACGCGCTACGTGCTCGTAGAACCCGGGGGTCTTGACCATGAGATCCGCCGCCGAGGCGTAGCGCACCACCTCGTGCCCGTCGGCGAACCTCTCGCGCGCGATGTTGGCCCAGACGAACTCGGCATAAAGAAAATCGCGGCATTTCTCCAGGTACATGCGATCGGACATCTGGCCGATGAGGTCCGCGGTGCCGACCATCCATCCGAGCATGCGCTCGTGCGGCCTCGCGACCTGGATCTCGTCGAGGTCCATTTCGTAGCCGGTGAAATGCACCAGCCGCGCCGCGAGGCCGGCTTCGGCGCCGAAACCGATCTGCGGCAGGTACGCGGCGGCGAACTCGGCGCTGCGGGTCACGTGCACCTTGGTGAAGACGGCGCCGTTCGCGATGTGGCTCTCGCTTGCACGCCTCACGTAGCCCGTGTCGTGAAGCATCGCGACCAGGACGCCGAGCGCGGCGCGGCGCGGGCCGAGACGCTCGCTCGGCGCGCACACGCGCTCGTGGCCGTCGATCAGCCTGGCCATGGCGAGCGTCATGTCGAGGGTGTGGCGCACGTCGTGGTAAAGCGTGTCGCAGGCGAGGTAGCCGGGAAAGCGCCCCTCGAACAACGCCTGCAGATCGTCGAATGCCCTCGCCACGGCGGTGAAATCGCTTCCCGGATAGCGCGCGGCGAAGAGCGCGACGACCGTATCGCGCACGCGCTGCGGTTCCTCCACGTTCACGCGATTCGTGACGTCGTTCCGGTTGAGCCTGTCGTGCATGGCCTGCGAGATTATCTGCCGGCGAAGAGCGTGGCAATGGGAGTCAAGTACCAATGGGAGCCGGCCGGTAAGCCGGGTTCTGTGCCCGCGGCCGGGTTGCCCCCGCCGCGCCGGCAGCCATTCCTCTGGGCCGTGACTTACGTCACGGCTCTAGCCACCTACCCGCAAGCTTCGGCCGAGCCGGCCTGTAGTGCGCGTGAATTTGTGCACACTGCGCTTGCCTATTTGGTGTTGCTCCGGATGGAGGTTGCCGCGTTTCACCCTCCGGGGTTTGACGCCCGGAGACTCGTCTCTGTGGCCCTCTTCGTCACGTCGCCGTGCCAGGGCGTTACCCTGCATCCCGCTCTGCGGAGCCCGGACTTTCCTCTGTGCTTGCGCACAGCGGCTGCCTGGCCGACTCCCGTTGCAATTTTACCGCCGCAGGCGGACCCTATGAAGTCGTAACTGCACGGAGGTGAATCATGCGAAGGCGCCTCTACTTTCTCCTTCCCGATGTCGAAAGCGCGCGCCATACGGCCGACGATCTGCTGCTCGCGCGCGTGGAAGACCGCCACATGCACTTTCTCGCCAAGCGCGGCACCAATCTTGCCGAGCTGCACGAGGCCGGCTACCTCATCAAGACCGACTTCATGCACGGCGCTGGCGTTGGCCTCGGTCTCGGCACGCTCGGCGGCGCCGCGCTCGGCGCGCTGATCGTGCTCAACCCGATCGAGGGAACGCATCCGCACCCGCTCTGGTTCTTCGTCGCGGTGCTGGCCGGCGCGCTGCTCGGCACCTGGGTGGCGAGCATGGTCGCGGCCTCGGTGCCGAACTCGAAGCTGCGCCAGTTCCAGCACGAGATCGAGGCCGGCAAGGTGCTGCTGATGGTGGACGTGCCTTACGACGCGGTCGACGACATCCGCGGCGTAGTCAATGCGCGGCATCCCGAGGCGGTGCCGGCGGGACAGGTGCGGCCCTATCCTGTTTTTCCCTGAAGTAACGCCTGTCGTCGTAGAAGCCGGAGTGCTCGCTGCCGGGCATCCAGCCGGGGTAGCCGAAGATCGGCAGCGGCGGAAGCGCGCGCGGGTTCGTGCCTGGCTCGAGCGCGGCGAGCCACGCGTGCGCCGCGGTATCCGGATTCGCCGCCGCCGCGACGAAGATCGCCTTGCATGCGATCCCCGGCCAAGGATTCAACGCCTGCTCGAGCGTGGCATGCCCCAGCACGTGGAGCCGGATGCGCTCAAGAACCTGCACGCGCCTTTCCCAGAAGAGCTCCTTCCAGCGAAAGCCGCGCACCAGAGCGATGAGCTCCGCGTCGTCGCATTGCACGATCGCGCCGCCTTCGTCGAGCAGGGTCAGCAGATCGCGCCGGCGGCCGCGCCGGCCGCGCTCGCGCGGAATCTCGTCGGCGTGCAGCGCATTGATCAGCGCCTTGGTCCTGGGAAAGGCGAGCCAGGCGAGCGCGTTGAAGAGATCGTGCAGGTTGTCCGCCCGCGTCTGGACCCGGCCGGTTTCGAAGAGATGCACCTCGTAGTACGGGTCGGAAGGTCCGGGAGGCACGAACCGCACCGGGTGGCCGCTCGCCGTGCGGACATTCAACTCGCGAGAAAAATGATTCAAACGCTCGAGCGAGCGCTCGGCCCCCAGGCGCTCGAGCCAGGGGCGAACCGGGTCGAAGACCGGATGCGCTAGACCAGCTTCCAGGGAAGCGTCTCGCCGGCGCGCAGCGGAACCAGCTCGGCTTCGCCGAACTTCAGCCGCTGCGGCACGGTCCAGTCCTTGCGCGCGAGGGTGACAGTGCCTTGGTTCGGCGGCAATCCGTAGAACTTCGCGCCGAACTCGCTCGCGAAGCCTTCCAGCCGACCCAGCGCGTCGGCTTCGTCGAAGGCGATCGCGTAGAGCTCGAGCGCCGCGTGGCCGGTGTAGACGCCGGCGCAGCCGCAGGCCGCCTCCTTGTCGCCGCGCGGGTGCGGCGCGCTGTCGGTGCCGAGGAAGAACTTCGGGTTGCCGGAAGTCGCGGCCTCGACCAGCGCCTCGCGGTGCTCCTCGCGCTTGAGCACCGGCAGGCAATAGTGATGCGGCCGGATGCCGCCCACGAAGAGCGCATTGCGGTTCATGAGCAGATGATGCGCCGTGATCGTGGCCGCCACGTTGGGCCCGGTGACCTCCACGTACTGCGCCGCCTCGCGCGTGGTGATGTGCTCGAGCACGACCTTCAGGCTTGCAAACCGCTCGACAGTTGGCCCGAGCACTTCCTCGATGAAGGCCTTCTCGCGGTCGAACACGTCGATGGCCGGATCGGTCGATTCGCCGTGGATGAGCAGCGGCATGCCGAGCTCCTCCATCTTCTCCAGCGTGCGAAAACAACGCGACAGGCGCGAGACTCCGGCATCCGAGTGCGTGGTGGCGCCGGCGGGATAGAGCTTCACCCCGTGGACCCGCCCCGAGAGCTTGGCGCGGGCGATCTCCTCCGGCGGGGTGTCGTCGGTGAGATAGAGCGTCATCAGCGGCTCGAACGCCGCGCCATCGGGCAGCGCAGCGAGGATCCGCTCGCGGTAGTCGAGCGCTTCGTACGTCGTGCGCACCGGCGGCTTCAGGTTCGGCATGACGATGGCGCGTGCGAACTCGCGCGCCGCGTCGGCGAGGACCGACGCCATCGCCGGGCCGTCGCGCAGGTGCAGGTGCCAGTCGTCGGGGCGCCTCAGTGTGAGCCGGTCCATCGCTTTCGATTCTACTTCGCTCGAGCCAAGGCCTTTTGATAGAGCCCGCGCTTGGGAAGCCCCGTGATCTTCGCGGCCAGCCTCGCCGCCTCGCTCGGCGACATGGCTTCGAGCAGCGCCTCGAGGATCCGATCCGCGTCCGCCGCTTGCGGCGTCCTCGGCTGGCCGGCAGCGACGACCAGAACGAATTCGCCCTGCATGCGTTGCGGCTCGGCGCGCAGCCAGGCGGCGGCGTCGCCGAGCTTCATTCGCGCCATTTCCTCGAATTTCTTCGTGAGTTCGCGGCCGATCGCAATCTCGCGCTCGGGCCCGAATCGCGCTCCGAGGTCCTGCACGGTCTCGAGAATGCGGTGCGGCGCTTCGTACACGATCAGCGGACAGTCGACCTCGAGCGCCTCAAGGGCCTTTCTGCGGGCTGCGGCGGAAGCGGGCAGGAAGCCGGCAAACAGAAATCGGTCGGCGGCGAAGCCCGCGGCGGAAAAAGCTGCGGCCGCCGCGCTCGGGCCCGGCACCGGGCTCACCTTGATGCCGGCGCGGTGCGCGGCCTCGACCAGCAGCGCGCCCGGGTCGGACAGCGCCGGCGTGCCGGCGTCGCTCACCAGGGCCAGTTTCTTTCCTTCCTTGAGCAGATTCAGCAGCTTGCCCGAGGCGGCGCGCTCGTTGTGCTGGTGCAGCGCGACCGTCGGCGTCGCGATGCCGTAGCGCGCGAGCAGCGTGCGCGTCGTGCGCGTGTCCTCGCACGCCACGAGGTCGGCGCCGCGCAGCACCTCGAGCGAGCGCGCGCTTGCATCGGCGAGGTTGCCGATCGGCGTGGCTACGACGAAGAGGATCCCGGACATTGGGAGTAAACCCGTGGGCGGACCGTGCCGTTAAGCCTGCCATGAACCGCGCGGGCGCGCGAGCGGAAGACCGATGTGCCGAGCTGATGCGGAGCTCGGGGCTACTGCTGGTCGAGCGCAACTGGCACTGCCGGCTCGGCGAAATCGATCTCATCGCAGAGGAGCATGGCGTGCTCGTGTTTGCGGAGGTGCGCATGAGGCGTGCGTTCGCCTACGGCGGCGCCGGGGAGAGCGTAACCGCGGCAAAGCGCGGCCGGCTCCTGGCCGCGGCGCGGCTTTACCTGTCGCGCAGGCCGCAGTCGCATTGCCGCTTCGACGTCTTCCTGGTCGACGGCCCGGCCGGGGACATCAAGTGGATCCGCAATGCCTTTGGCGAGTAGGTGCGCGTTCCTCCTGCTCTTGGTCGCCGCGGGCAGCGCTCTGGCGCAGGAAGCCTCCGGCGGCGTACGCCTGCTCGTCCAGAGTTCGCCGCTCGCGGGCTTTCGCTACCACGCCGCCGCGGAGGTATGGCCGGAGCTGCGCGTGGGCGACGCGCTCGGCCTCGAGCGCGAGCCCGACAACCCGCACGATCCCAACGCGATCGCCGTGACGTGGCGCGGACGCAAGCTCGGCTATGTGCCCAGGCGCGACAATGCCACGCTCGCGTGGGGCCTCGACCGCGGCGCGCCGCTGCGGGCGCGTATCAGCCGACTCGCGCCGCACCCGAATCCAGCCCGGCGCATCGAGATCGAGGTGTTCGTCGAGTGACGGTGTAGAATCCGGCGCGGTGAAGGCAGAACTTTCCGCCGCGTTGTCGGCGCGTGTGAGCGCGCAGTTCGCCGAGAGCGCGCAGCTCAAGCTCGATGCCGCGCGCTCGCTGACCGAGCCCATCGCACGGGCGAGCGCACTTCTCGCCGCGACCCTGAAGCACGGCGGGAAGGTGCTCGCCTGCGGCAACGGTGGCTCGGCCGCCGACGCACAGCATTTCGCCGCCGAGCTCATCAACCGCTTCGAGATCGAGCGCGCGCCGCTCGCCGCGGTGGCTCTCACCACCGACACCTCGACGCTGACCTCGATCGCGAACGACTACGCCTACGAGCAGATCTTCTCCAAGCAGGTGCAGGGCATCGGCCGCCGCGGCGACGCGCTGCTCGCCATCTCCACCAGCGGCAACTCGCGCAACGTGGTGGCGGCCATCCAAGCCGCGCACGAGCTCGGCGTGCGCGTGGTGGCGCTCACCGGCGCGGGCGGCGGAAAAATGGCCGCGCTGCTCTCGCAAGACGACGTGAACATCTGCGTGCCGCACAAGCGCACCGCGCGCATCCAGGAGGTGCATTTGCTTGCGCTGCATTGCCTGTGCGACGGCATCGACTTCCAGCTCTCCCAGAACCCAGCATGAGACTGCTCGCCGCGCTGTTCGCCCTCCTCTCCGTGTTACTGCTCTCTGGCTGCCCGGCCGCCATCGTCGGCGCCGGCGCGCTCACCTACGGCGTGGCCGAGGACCGACGCACCTCGGGCACCATGATCGACGACGACAACATCGAGACGCGGGTGAGCCGCGGGGTGCGCGAGCGCTACGGTGAGAACACGCACGTGAACGTCACTTCATTCAACCGCTCGGTCCTGCTCACGGGCGAGGTGCCCGAGGACGCCAGGAAGGCCGACATCGAGAAGCTCGCGCAGGGCGCGGGCAACGTGCGCAACATCGCCAACGAGCTGCAAGTCGGCCCACCCTCGTCGCTCGGCGCGCGCGCCAACGATTCCTACATCACCACCAAAGTGAAGGGGCGGCTTCTCGATGCCAACAAGGTCAACCCGATCCACGTGAAGGTGGTGACCGAAGCGGGCGTGGTGTACCTGATGGGCATCGTCACCGAGCAGGAGGCGGCCGACGCGGTCGACGTCGCTCGCAACACCGGCGGCGTGATCAAGGTGGTGCGGATCTTCGACCTGTGCAAGGCCGGGGATGGGGTCTGCCCTGCGAAGTGAAGCCGCCCGCCTTCGAAGGCAAGATCCGTTCGCCCGAGCACCTCGCGCGCTGGACCGGTGAGCTCGGCCGGCCGCTGGTGTTCACCAACGGCGTGTTCGATATCCTGCATCGCGGCCATGTGACCTACCTCGCGCGCGCGCGCGAGCTGGGCGCGGCGCTGCTCGTGGCGCTGAACAGCGATGCGTCCGCCAGGCGGCTGGGCAAGGGCGCCGAGCGGCCCATCAACCCGCTCGAAGACCGGCTCGCCGTCGTCGCCGCGCTCGACGCGGTGGATGCCGTCACATGGTTCGACGACGACACGCCGGAGGCCCTGGTCGCGGCCACCCGGCCCGAAGTCCTGGTGAAGGGCGGCGACTGGCCGGTGGAGCGCATCGCGGGCGCGGCCCACGTGCTCGCCCGCGGCGGCCGGGTCCTCTCGATCCCGTTCGAGCACGAGCGCTCCACTACGCGCCTGGTCGAGCGAATCCGCTCCAGCTAGAGCGTGCGTTCGAAGCAGTCCGCGCCTGGAGTGGGCGCCGCGAGGTAGGGCGCAGTTTCTCGAAAGTCGAGGCTGAGATAAAGCGCGCGGGCCTCGCGCATCTTCGGCAGCGAGTCCAGGACGATCCGCTGATAGCCGCCAGCGCGGGCCGCGGCGATGGCGGCCTCGGCGAGCGCGCGGCCCAATCCGCGGCCACGCCAGGCGGATCTTACGTACAGGCGTTTCATCTCCGCGGTGCCTCGATCGACCTCGCGCAGACCGACGCAGCCGGCCGGGACCGCTTCTTCATAAGAAAGAAACAAGATCAGGTAGCCCCTCGGCAGGTCGGCCAGCTCGCGCTCGAAGCCGGCGAAGCAGCAGGGCTCGTCCACGCTGCGTGCGTACTCGGCGAACAGCGCGCGCACCACGTCGAGGTCGTGGGGTGCGCTCGCTTCGCGGAGCCGGGCCATATACTATTCTTCCATGCGCCTGCATCAGCTTAAAGTCGACTACGACGCCGAGCAGGACCGCCTGCTGATGATGGTGGCGACGAGCGAGAGCGTGGAGCTGCGCCTCGCGCTCACGCGCCGTTTCGTGAAGCTGCTGTGGCCGCTCCTCGTGAAGCTCGCGGAAGAGGCGAGCCCGCGCATCCGCACCCAGGCAAGCCCCGAGGCGCGCAAGGCGCTGCTCGGGCTCGAGCACGAGTACGCGGTTTCGAAGGCGGATTTTTCCAAGCCCTACGACGCGGGCGGCAGTGCGCGGCCGCTTGGCGAGAACCCGTTGCTCCTCGCCCGCATCCAGACCGGGCACGATCGCAGCGGTCAGCCGGTGGTCGCGCTGCATCCTTCCGACGGGCAGGGGGTCACACTGAGCTTCGACTCGGTGCTGCTGCATTCGGTTTGCCGCCTGCTCCAGGCGGCGGTCAAGAAAAGCGACTGGGACATGGAGCTCAAGCTCCCGGGCATCGAGCCCGAGGAATCGCCTCAGCGTCCGGTGCGCACGCTGAATTGACTTATAATTCAAGCCTATCGCTTCAGCATTTGAACAGCTCGGCCTGATCGCACCGCTTATGCGCGCGGTCGCGGAGCTCGGCTACGAGAAGCCGACCCCGGTGCAGGAGCAGGCCATTCCCCTGGTGCTTGCAGGGCGCGATCTCATGGCCGGCGCGCAGACCGGCACCGGCAAGACGGCGGCGTTCGCGCTGCCGATCCTGCAACGCCTCTCGGCCCATGCCAGCGCTTCGGCATCGCCGGCACGCCATCCGGTGCGCGCGCTGGTCCTCACGCCGACGCGCGAGCTGGCCGTGCAGGTGGCCGAGAGCTTTCGCGACTACGGCAAGCACGTGCCCCTGCGCAGCACAGTCGTCTACGGCGGCGTCGACATGAATGCGCAGATCGAGCAGCTGCGCAAAGGGGTCGAGATCCTCGTCGCGACGCCCGGGCGCCTCCTCGACCACGTGCAGAACAAGACGGTCATGTTCAACCAGGTCTCGATCCTGGTGCTCGATGAGGCCGACCGCATGCTCGACATGGGGTTCCTCCCCGACATCAAGCGGATCATCGCGCTCCTTCCAGTGCAGCGGCAGAACCTGCTGTTCTCGGCCACCTTCCCGGACGAGATCCGCAACCTGGTCAAGACGCTGCTGCGCGACCCCGCAGAGGTGCAGGTGGCGGCCCGCAATGCGGCTGCCGAGCTCGTGACGCACGTGCTGCACCTGGTTGCGCGCGAGAAAAAGCGCGAGCTGCTCGCGTACCTGATCCAGACCCGCGGCCTCAAGCAGGTGCTGGTCTTTACCGGGACCCGCATCGGCGCGAACCGCCTGGCCCACCAGCTGCGACGCGACCACATCCACGCCGACGCGATCCACGGCGACAAGTCGCAGGCCGAGCGCGAGGCCGCGCTCGAGGACTTCAAGGCCGGCAAAACCTCGGTGCTCGTCGCCACCGACGTGGCCTCGCGCGGGCTGGACATCGAGGGGCTGCCGCAGGTGATCAACTTCGACGTGCCGCATTCGCCCGAGGACTACGTGCACCGTTGCGGACGTACCGGGCGTGCCGGGCTGCCTGGCGAGGCGATCTCGCTGGTCGCGCCGCAGGACATGGAAGCCATGGCGGCCGTGGAGCGGTTGATCAAGAAGCGCATCGAGCGCGTGCTGGTCCCGGGGTTCCAGCCGAGCGGCGCTACGGTGGCGGCGCTGATGGGCGACGAGCCGAGAAAACGCCGCAAGGACGAGCCCGAGAAGCGCAGGCATGCTGAGCCGAAGAAGGCCGGCGCGGACCCGATCTTCTCCAAGCCCTACGAGCCCGCCGCGCCCGCGCCGGCGGCGCCGAAAGCCGCCGAGGCTCCCGCCAAGGGCAAGCGCAAGCAGCCGCAGGTCGCGGCGCTGCTCGGTGGACTGAGAAAAGCCTAGACGCAGCGCGCGCCGTCGACCTCGATGCAGACGCCGCTCACGAGGCTCGCCTCCTCCGAGGCGAGGTAGAGGCAGGCGTTGGCGACGTCGAGCGGCGTGGAGAACCTGCCGAGCGGGATCGTGGCGAGAAAGCGCTTCTTCGCTTCGTCGGTGACCGCGCCGCCGGCAAACTCGGCCGACAGGCTGGTGTCGGGGCTGAACACCGGGTTCACGCAGTTCACCCGGATCTTGTCCGGGCCGAACTCGGCGGCCATCGACTTGGACATCAGGATCACCGCCGCCTTCGAGCTGTTGTACACGGTCAGGCCCGGACGCGGGCGGATGCCGGCAGTGGAGGCGATGTTGACGAAGCAGCCGCCGCCGCGGCTCTTGAACACCGGGACCGCGTGCAGCGCGGAGAGGTAGACGCTTTTCACGTTTACCGCGTAGACCTTGTCGAACTCGGCCTCGGCGACCTCCAGGTAGGGCTTGTTCCGGTGCGTCCAGCCGGCGTTGTTCACCACGATGTCGAGCGCCGGGCCTGCCGCGCGCACCAGCCTCGCCCAGTCGGCGCTTTTGGTGACGTCGGCCTGGATGAAGGTGCCGTGGATTTCCTTCGCCACGCGCTCGCCGCTCTTCGCGTCGATGTCGTTCACCACCACGCGGCAGCCCTCCTCGGCAAAGCGGCGCGCGATGCCGGCGCCGAACCCCGAGCCCGCACCGGTGATGATCGCCAGCTTGTTCGTGAGCCGCATCGCGCCTCCTAGGCCTTGAAAGGGCTATGGTCGCACAGCTCGTCTACGTAGCGCCGCACGCCCGCGCCTTCGCGCTCGAGGAACGCTTCCACCGCGCGCGAAAAGCGCGGATGGGCGAGCCAGTGCGCCGAAAGAGTCTCCACCGGCATCAGGCCGCGGAACAGCTTGTGCTCGCCCTGCGCGCCGCCCTCGAACACTTCGATGCCGCGCTTGATCGCGTACTCGATCGGCTGGTAGTAGCAGCATTCGAAGTGCAGCAGCGGCACGTGCTCGATCGCGCCCCAGTAGCGGCCGTACAAGGTTCCTGAATCGGCGAGGAAAAGGGCCGCGGCGATCGGCCGGCCCTCACGCTCGGCGAGCACCATCGCCAGATGGTCGGGCAGCTTCGAGCCGATGCGCATGAAGAACTGGAGGTTGAGGTACGGGCTCGAGCGATGCGCCGCGTAGGTCGCGCGGTAGCAGCGGTTGAAGAATTCCCAATGGCGCCGCTCGATCGCCGCGCCCTCGAGCCAGCGCACCGCGACGCCCGCCTCGCCGACGCGGCGCCGTTCCTGGCGGATGTTCTTGCGCCGCGCGTGGCTCAGCCGCGCGAGGAAGTCGTCGAAGTCCCGGTAGCCCTCGTTCCTCCAGTGAAACTGCACTGTGTGCCGCAGGAGCATGCCGTGCTCGTGCATGAGCCGGGCCTCCTCCTCGAGAGGAAAGAGCACATGGAGCGAGGAGGTCTGGCGGGCCAGCTCGAGCGCCGCGGCGACCAGGCTCTCCCGCTCGGCCGCGCCGGCGGCGAGGATCCTGCGGCCGCGCACGGGGGTGAAGGGTACGGCCGAAACGAGCTTCGGGTAGTACTGGACGCCGCCGCGCTCGTGAGCATCGGCCCAGGCCCAGTCGAACACGTATTCACCGTAGGAGTGGGACTTGGCGAAAAGAGGCATCGCCCCGACGAGCGCTCCCGAGCGCCGCAGGAGCAGGATCTGCGGCAGCCAGCCGCTGCGCGCGGCGGCGCAGCCGCACTCGACGAGCGCCGACAGGAACTCGTGGCGCACGAAGGGCTGGGGGCCGGCTAGCTGGTTCCACTCCGCCGCGTCGATGCCGGCGAGCGATTCGACGACTTCAAAGCTTTCCACGTTACAATGATCCCGCAACCCAGGGAGAACCGGTCATGAAGAAGATCGAAGCCATCGTCAAGCCGTTCAAGCTCGACGAGGTGCGCGAGGCGCTATCCGAGGTCGGCGTAACGGGGCTCACGGTCACGGAAGTGAAGGGATTCGGCCGGCAGAAAGGGCACACCGAGCTCTATCGGGGCGCCGAGTACGTGGTCGATTTCCTGCCCAAGGTCAAGATCGAGGTGGTGGTCGCGAACAACCAGGTCGAGGGCGCGATCGACGCCATCGTGAAGTCGGCGCGCACCGGCAAGATCGGCGACGGCAAGATCTTCGTCACCTCGGTCGAGCACGTCGTGCGCATCCGCACCGGCGAGACCAATGAGGCCGCCGTCTAGGGTTTTTCCCTAAGAAGAACAAGAACCGCGCCGCTGCCACCGTCTGCCGCGGGCGCCTGGCAAAACGCCAGCACCTCATCGCGCTGCGCGAGCCACTTCCGCACCTTCCCCTTGAGCACCGGCTCGCGGTTGCGCGAGCCCAGGCCCTTGCCGTGGACGATGCGCACGCAGCGAAACCGCCGCGCGCGGCAGTGGCGCAGGAATTCCGCGACCGCGTGCGCCGCCTGCACCCGGTTCATGCCGTGGAGATCGAGCTCGTCCTGTACCACCCAATGCCCGCGGCGGAGCTTCCGCAGGACCTGACGCGAGAGGCCTTCGCGCAGGAACGCGAGCTCCTCGCCCGAGTCGATCGCGTCGTCGATCGAGCTCGGGCCGGCGAGCGATTCGGCGAGCGCCGCGCGCTCGTCGCGGCGCGTCTGGACCGGAACCGGAGCAGCCGGCGCGCGCGTAAGTTTGATTCTGCGCGGCGCGGGGAGCCTCTTGACATCGCGCGTAGCGCGACGGAACTCGTCATCCGGTTTCACTTTCGCCTCCGGCTCAGGCGGCGAGCGCATCGAGATACTTCTCGGCGTCGAGCGCCGCCATGCAACCGGTCCCCGCGCTGGTCACGGCCTGGCGGTAGACGTGATCCTGGACGTCGCCGGCAGCGAACACGCCTTTCACGCTGGTCGCGGTGGCAAGCCCCTCGCGCCCGCCGCGGGTGACGATGTAGCCGTTTTCCATTTCGAGCTGGCCGGCGAAGAGCTCGGTGTTCGGCGTGTGGCCGATGGCGACGAAAAAGCCCTTGGCGGCGATATCCTCGAGCTCGCCCGACTTGAGCTTGCGCACGCGCACGCCGGTGACTCCGGTGGCGTCGCCCAGCACCTCGTCCACCGCGGCGTCGAGCACCAGCCTTACCTTGCGGTCTTTCACCCGGTGCATGAGCTTGTCGACCATGATCTTCTCGGCGCGGAACTTGTCGCGCCGATGAACCAGGGTCACGCTGCGGCAGATGTGCGCGAGGTAGAGCGCTTCCTCCACCGCGGTGTTGCCGCCGCCGACCACCACCACGTCCTCCCCCTTGTAGAAGAAGCCGTCGCAAGTGGCGCAGGCCGACACGCCGCGTCCCATGAACTTCTGCTCCGACGGTAGTCCGAGGTATTTCGCCGTGGCGCCGGTGGCGATCACGAGCGCGTCGCAGGTGTACTGGCCGGCGTCGCCTTCGAGGAGGAACGGCCGGCGCTCGAGGTGGACCTTGTGGATGTGATCGTTGACGACCTCGGTTTCGAAGCGCTCGGCGTGCTTCTGGAAGCGCTGCATCAGGTCGGGGCCCTGCACGCCGTCGGCGTCCGCCGGCCAGTTGTCGACGTCGGTGGTCGTCATGAGCTGCCCGCCCTGCGCGATCCCGGTGAGCAGGACTGGGCGCAGGTTGGCGCGCGCGGCGTACACCGCGGCGGTGTAGCCCGCCGGACCTGAGCCGAGGATCAGCAAACGGGCGTGGCGCGTAGGCATTTGCTCTGCGAAAACGTCAAATTCGGATGAGTGGCGGGATTTTCGGGATGAGTGGCCGATTATAGGTGACGCGGCTGCGCAACACTCCGGAAGCGCCGAGGGAGTTCTGCTACCATAATTCTCGTAAAGGGAGGGATAAAAAACCGTGGCTATGACAACAACAGTCTCCACAGCGGTCCTGAAGGCAGTCCCGCTGTTCTCGAGCTTCCCCGAAGACGCGCTCCGCACCCTGACCAGCATGGTGGCCCGCAAGAGCGTCTCACGCTCGACCACCGTGATGACCGGCGGCGATCCGACCGACTCGCTCTACATCGTGCTATCGGGCCGGCTCAAGGTGATGATGAGCGACGCCGAGGGCAAGGAAGTGATCCTGACCATCCTCGGACCGGGCGAGTTCTTCGGCGAGATGGGCCTCATCGACGACGAGCCGCGCTCGGCCACCGTGGTGGCGATCGAGCCCTGCGAGCTTCTCTACATCGCCAAGCGCGACTTCAAGAAATGCCTGGCGGAAAACTTCGACATGGCGATGGCGGTGATGCGCGGCCTGGTGCGGCGCCTGCGCGAGGCCGACCGCAAGATCGGCAGCCTCGCGCTGCTCGACGTCTACGGGCGCGTGGCGCGGCTGCTGCTCGACATGTCCGAGAACGTCGACGGCGAAAAGATCGTCACCAAGCGCCTGCCCAAGCAGGACATCGCCAAGATGATCGGCGCCTCGAGGGAGATGGTCAGCCGCGTCATGAAGGACCTGCAGATGGGCGGCTACATCGAAATGCGCGGCTCGAACATCGTGCTGCGCGACTCGATCGTTCTACCTGAATAGGTTGTCGCTCTAGCACGACGCCGCCGGGGCGCAGGGACCCCGGTGTGCGGTAGAATCGTCGTGCGCGATGGGCGTAGCAGAAAAAACAGCAGCCCCCCTCCCCGCAAAGCTCGCCGGCCTGGTGCGCGAAGCGAAGTGGCTGGTGCTGGTCGCTCTCGCGCTGTACCTCCTGCTCGTCTTCTCGACGTTCCACCGCGCCGACCCTGGCTGGTCGCACAGCGCGACCGACGCCGCGGTGCGCAACGCCGGCGGGCTGGTCGGCGCGCTGGTCGCGGATTTCCTGCTGTATCTCTTCGGGGTGTCGGCCTACTGGTGGGTCGTGCTTTGCCTGTACCTGGTGGTATGGGGTTATCGTGGCCTCGATGGCCGCCGCCTGGTCGACCGGCGGCCGCTCGCGATCGCCTTCTCCGGCTTCATGCTGCTGCTTGTCTCGAGCGCGGCGCTCGAGGCCCTGCGCTTCCATAGCCTGGGCGCGGAGCTTCCCTTCGCGCCCGGCGGGCTCGCGGGGGCGGCGGGCGGCAAGGTGCTCGCGGCGGGCCTCGGGTTCACCGGGGCGACGCTCCTTCTCCTCACGCTCGCCGCGGTGGGGTTCAGCCTGTTTACCGGGCTGTCGTGGCTCGCGCTGTCCGAGCGCGTTGGCCATGCGCTGGAGCGGGGCTATACGCATGCCGTGGACGCCTGGGACCGCTATCGCGACCGCAAGCTCGGCGCGCTGGCGCGCGAGGAGCGCAGCCTCGTGGTCCAGACCGAGAAGCGCCGTGAGGAGGACCACCCGCCGCTGCGCATCGAGCCCGCGATCGTCGAGATCAAGAAGTCGGACCGGGTGCAGAAGGAGAAGCAGGCACCGCTTTTCGAGGAGCTGCCCGACACCCCGCTGCCGCCGCTCAAGCTCCTCGACGAGGCGCGGCGCGAGGGCGCCGAGGTGGGCGCCGAGACCCTGGAGTTCACCTCGCGCCTCATCGAAAAGAAGCTGTCCGACTTCGGCGTCGCGGTCAAGGTGCTGGCCGCCTATCCAGGCCCGGTCATCACACGCTACGAGGTCGAGCCGGCGGTCGGCGTCAAGGGAAGCCAGATCGTCAACCTGGTGAAGGACCTGGCGCGCGCTCTGTCGGTGGTCTCGATCCGGGTGGTCGAGACCATCCCGGGCAAGTCGTGCATGGGCCTCGAGATCCCCAACCCTCACCGGCAGACGGTGCGCCTCTCGGAGATTCTGGGCTCGGAGGCCTACCACGCGCTGCATTCGCCGCTCGCTCTCGCGCTCGGCAAGGACATCGCCGGCAACCCGGTGGTGGCGGACCTCGGGCGCATGCCGCACCTCCTGGTCGCCGGGACCACCGGCTCGGGCAAGTCGGTCGCGCTGAACGCGATGATCCTGTCGCTGCTCTACAAGTCGGAGCTGCCGCAGGTGCGCCTGATCTTCATCGACCCGAAGATGCTCGAGCTTTCGGTCTACCAGGACATCCCGCATCTTCTCGCCCCGGTCGTCACCGACATGAAGCAGGCGACCAACGCGCTCTCGTGGTGCGTGGCCGAGATGGACCGCCGCTACAAGCTGATGAACTGGCTCGGCGTGCGCAACTTGTCCGGCTTCAACCACAAGATCGCCGAGGCGGAAAAACAGGGCCGCAAGCTCGAGAATCCGTTCACGCTGGAGTCCGCCGAGCCGCAGCCGCTAGCGCCAATGCCCCACCTGGTGCTCGTGATCGACGAGCTCGCCGACCTCATGATGGTGGTCGGAAAGAAGGTGGAGGAGCTGATCGCCCGCCTCGCGCAGAAGGCGCGCGCCGCCGGGATCCACCTGATCCTCGCCACGCAGCGGCCTTCGGTGGACGTGATCACCGGCCTCATCAAGGCGAACATTCCCACGCGCATCGCGTTCCAGGTCTCGTCGAAAGTCGATTCTCGAACCATCCTGGACCAGTCCGGAGCGGAAGCGCTGCTCGGCTCGGGCGACATGCTGTACCTGCCGCCAGGCGCCGGCCTGCCGCAGCGCGTGCATGGAGCCTTCGTCGCCGACCACGAGGTGCACAAGGTGGTCGAGCATCTGAGGAGCCTGGCGAAGCCCGAATATCTCGAGGAGGTGCTCGAGCCGGCGACTCCCGAGGAATCTGCAGGAAGTTCTTCGGGGGAACCCGCGGGCGAGAAGGATCCCTTGTACGACCAGGCGGTCGAGATCGTGGTGCGCACCCGCCGGCCGTCGATCTCGCTGGTGCAGCGCCACCTCAGGATCGGCTATAACCGCGCCGCGCGCCTGATCGAGGACATGGAGCGCGCCGGCATGGTCTCAGCGATGCAGTCCAACGGCAATCGCGAGGTGTTGGTTCCCGCCAAAGCGGAGTAACCTCGCCGCATGCGGTACCCGGTCCTCGCCCTGCTCCTCTGCGCGTTCGCGGGCTTGGCGCACGCCGACGCCGTCGAACGCTTCAGGAGCTTTCTCAAGACTACCCAGTCGGCGCGCGCCGATTTCGAGCAGAAAGTCTACGGCCGCGAGGGCAAGCTGCTGCAGGAGTCCAAGGGCAGCTTCGTGTTCCAGCGCCCGGGGCGCTTCCGCTGGACCTATGCCAAGCCCGTCGACCAGGTGATCGTGGGCGACGGCGAGCGGGTGTGGATCCACGACCGCGACCTCAACCAGGTGACCGTGCGCAGGATGTCGAAGGCGCTCGGCTCCACGCCCGCGGCGCTCCTCGCCGGCTCGAGCGACGTGGAGAAGGCGTTCGAGCTTTCCGAGGCCGGCACGCGCGACAAGTTGGAGTGGCTGGAGGCGAAGCCGCGCGATCCCGAGGCCGGATTCGACCGCATCCGCATGGGATTCTCGGCCACTGGAATCGAGGCGATGGAGCTGGTGGATAATTTCGGCCAGACCACGCGGCTTCGCTTCGTCAACCTGCAGCGCAACCCGAAGACCGATGCCGCGGATTTCCGCTTCGAACCCCCGAAGGGCGCCGACGTCCTAGGCGAAAAATGAACGATCTTTTCGGCGGGGCGCAGCCCGTGGCGCCGCTCGCCGAGGCGCTGCGCCCGAAGTCGATCGACGAAGTCGTGGGGCAGCAGCACCTGCTCGGGCCCGGCAAGCCGCTGCGGCTCGCGTTCGAGTCGCGTAAGCCGCACTCGATGATCCTGTGGGGGCCGCCCGGCTCGGGCAAGACCACCATCGCGCGGCTGATGGCGAAGGCCTTCGACGCCGAGTTCGTCGCCCTGTCCGCGGTGTTCTCCGGCGTGAAGGACATCCGCGAGGCGGTGCAGGCCGCAGAGGCCGAGCTCGGCCAGTCGGGGCGCCACACCATCCTCTTCGTCGACGAGGTGCACCGCTTCAACAAGGCGCAGCAGGACGCCTTCCTGCCGTATGTCGAGCGCGGCCTCATCACTTTCGTCGGCGCGACCACCGAGAACCCCTCGTTCGAAGTGAACAGCGCGCTGCTCTCGCGCGCCTCGGTCTACGTTCTTTATCCGCTAGGAAGCGACGAGCTGGCGATCCTGCTCGAGCGCACGGGTCTGAAAGCGGATGAGGATGCGAAGGCGCGACTGATCGGTTTCGCCGACGGCGACGCGCGCAGGCTGCTCAACGCGGTCGAGATCCTGAAGAGCTCGATCAAGGATGAAATCATAAGAGGCGAGCTCGTCGAGCGCGTGCTGGCGCAGAACCTGCGCCGCTTCGACAAGGGCGGCGAGCAGTTCTACGACCAGATCTCGGCGCTCCACAAGAGCGTGCGCGGCTCCGATCCGGACGCGGCGCTCTACTGGATGGTGCGCATGCTCGACGGGGGCGCCGATCCGCTCTACATCGGCCGCCGGGTCGTGCGCATGGCGCTCGAGGACATCGGCTTGGCCGACCCGCGCGGCCTGAGGATCGCGCTCGACGCGTGCGAGACCTACGAGCGCCTCGGCACGCCGGAGGGGGAGCTCGCCATCGCCGAGGCGGTGCTCTACCTTTGCGCCGCGCCCAAATCGAACGCGGTATACGAGGCCTACAATGCGGCCCGCGCGTTCGTCTCGAAGGATCAGACCCGGCCGGTGCCCATGCACCTGCGCAACGCGCCGACGCGCCTCATGAAGGATCTCGGCTACGGCAAGGGATACCGCTACGCGCACGACGAGGAAGACGGCTACGCCGCAGGCGAGAACTATTTTCCCGAGGGCATGCAGGCGACGCAGTGGTACCGGCCCACCGACCGCGGGCTGGAGGCGAAGATCCGCGAGAAGCTCGAACAGCTGAAAAACCGAAAATGATCGACATCCAGACGCTCAGGAAAGATCCCGAAGGCGTGGCGAAGCGCCTCGCGACGCGCGGCGCCGCCGCATTCGATCTCGACAGATTTCAGCGGCTGGAAAGCACCCGCAAGCAGCTCCAGACCGCCGTCGAGCAGGCGCAGGCCTCGCGCAACCGGATCGCCAAGGACATCGGCACGGCGAAAGCGAAGGGCCAGGACGTGGCGCCGCTGCTCGAAGAGGCCGAGAAGCTCAAGGGGCTTCTGGAGCGCTCCGAGCAGCAGCTCGTCGTGCTGCAGCAGGAGGTGCAGGAGTTCCTCAAGCGCGTGCCGAACATCCCGCACGAGTCGGTCCCGGTGGGCGCCTCGTCGGACGACAACCGCGAGGAGCGGCGCTGGTCGCCGGGAGGGAGCGGGCCGCGCAAGTTCGATTTCGCGGTGAAGGATCATGTCGACATCGGCGAGCGCCTCGGCGGGATCGACTTCGCCACCGGCGCGAAGGTGGCGGGCAGCCGCTTCGTCGTGATGCGCGGCCAGGTGGCGAGGCTCCACCGCGCGCTCGCGCAATTCATGCTCGACACGCACACCCGGGAGCACGGCTACACCGAGGTCTATACACCGTACATGGTGAGCGCCGAGTGCGCCGACGGCGTCTCGAGCCTCTCCAAGTTCAAGGACGACCTCTTCAAGGTCGAGGGCCGCGAGCTGTACCTCATCCCGACGGCCGAGTATCCGGTAACGAACTTCGTGCGGGAAGAAATCCTTGAGCTGGAAGAGCTACCCCTGAAATTTGTCTGCCACTCTCCGTGCTTTCGCTCCGAAGCGGGCTCGGCGGGCAAGGACACGCGCGGCATGATCCGCAACCACCAGTTCGACAAAGTGGAGATCCTGCAGGTCGTGCACCCCTCGAAGTCCTATCAGACGCTCGAGGAGCTGACCGGGCACGCGGAGACGATCCTGAAGAGGCTGGAGCTGCCTTACCGCGTGATGTCGCTCTCGACCGGCGACCTCGGCTTCTCCAGCGCGAAGACCTACGACCTCGAGGTCTGGCTACCCGCCCAGAATGCCTACCGCGAGATCTCTTCGTGCTCGAACTTCGAGGCGTTCCAGGCGCGGCGCATGCAGGCGCGCTTCCGCAACGACAAGGGCAAGCCCGAGCTGGTGCATACGCTGAACGGCTCAGGCCTCGCGGTCGGTCGCACGCTGGTCGCAGTCCTGGAGAACTATCAGAACGCAGACGCCTCGGTCACGATCCCTTCGGCGCTGCGTCCGTACATGCCCGGAGCGGAGAAGCTCACGCCGCCCTGATAAAATCCGTCCCTTGCTCGGCCGCGGAGAGATGGCAGAGTGGTCGAATGCGGCAGACTCGAAATCTGTTGTACCCTTTCGGGTACCGGGGGTTCGAATCCCTCTCTCTCCGCCACTTCCCCATCATCAGAAAGAGGAAGTAGCTAGAAGAACTAGAACGAGGGCTGGCTGCAGCCGTGCTCGACATCATCGACCCTGCCGTCATCGGCGGCACCCTGGCCGGAATCCTGTTCGTCGGTATCATCGTCGCGCTCGCGACCGGGCGCTGGATCGGCAAGCGCACCATGGCCCGGCACGGGCTCACGACGTTGTCGAACGTCGGTTCGCTCGAGACCGCGGTGTTCGCGCTTCTCGGCCTGATCATCGCCTTCACCTTCTCGGGGGCCCTCACGCGCTTCGACACGCGCCGCGCGCAGATCGTCGACGAAGCGAATGCGATCGGCACGGCCTACCTGCGCATCGACCTGGTTCCGGCGTCGGTCCAGCCGAAGCTCCGGGAGACGTTCCGCAGCTACGTCGACTCCCGCATCGAAACCTACCGCCGGCTACCCGATCTCGCCGCGGCCAAGGCCGAGCTCGCGCATTCGCAGGAGCTGCAGGGCCACGTCTGGTCGCAGGCGCAGGCGGCGGTGCGCATGCCTGGAAGCCCGCCCATGGCGGAGCTGCTCGTGATGCCCGCGTTCAACGAGGTGTTCAACTTCACGACCATCCGCACGTCCGCCACGCTGATGCATCCGCCGGTGATCGTCTACGCCATGCTGATCGGGCTGGCGCTCGCCTCCGCGTTCCTTGCCGGGTACCAGACCGCGGGCGAAAAGGCGTACGACTGGGTGCACCAGCTCGCCTTCGCCGGCACCGTCGCCTTCACCGTCTATGTGGTCCTGGACATCGAATACCCGCGCCTGGGGTTCGTGCGCCTCGACGCCTTCGACCAGGTCCTCGTCAACGTCCGCCAGGGAATGAAATAGGCGCTCGGCATGTTGCCCGACAGGATTTGTCGATGATGAGAGCGCCGCCGACACGCGGCACGGTTCCGGATTACCTGCGCGAAGCTGAGGCGCGCGGGGCGGTACCTGCCGGGTACAGGGTCCTCGGCCTCGAACCCCTGGCGGGTCGGGGCCATGCAAGCTCCTGACGCTGGAGAGGGGCCGCTATGGCTGAGCGGCGCCACGCGCGAGCTTCCCGCGCCGGTTGCGTGTCCGACTGTCGACGTAGCGGTCCACGTAGACAACGACGAGTGGTGGATGCTAATGCGCGACGTGTCGGATGGCATCCGGCCGCGCGGGGCCTTCACAGAGAGCGACGAGCGGGTGCTTCTGGCTGCGATTGCGCGCTTGCATGCGCACTACTGGGACGGGCGCAATAGCCTCGACAGGCTGCCGCTCGCTCCGGTCCGCGGCGCCACGGCGGCTTTGGCCGATCCCATTGCCTTCGCTGCAGGGCGCGCGGAGCCGGCCGCGGACTGGGTGCCACGGTGCGTCGAGGATTTCATGCCGCTCAAGCTGCTGTTGCCCAAGTTCCTCGAGATGCTCGATCCCGGTGACGCCGACTTCTTCATCCAACTCGCTTCGGAGCGCTCATGGCATCGAGGACTCGACGATGCCACCCCGACGCTCAACCACGGTGACCTCCGGCGCGCGAATATTGCCGTCTCTGGCAAGACGGTCACGCTGTTCGACTGGGAGTTCGCATCGCGTGCGCCCGCTGCCTGTGATTTGCAACACCACTGGTTCCTGCACTTCTGGGCCTACCCGCCTGGAGACGGCCACCCACCCGAAGCTCGTGCGCCGCTGCGCGATTTCTACCTGGCCGAGCTCGAATCGGTGCTGGGACGGCCGATCGACCGCGAGGAGTTCGAGCGGACCTGGGACCTTGGCTCGCTGCGGGTCATGTCGATGCTCGGCTTCATCCTAGGGGACGCCCCGAATCCATCGGCGCCGGAAGCGCGTCATCGAGCAAAGGCGGCGATTGCGCTTGCCCGCGCAATCCTGGATGCGTGAACGCGCGCGCCTGTACGGCTACTTTCTGACCGCCGGGTCGGTGCGACGGAACTGGTTGTAGTACGAGCGCACCCAGACGACGTACTGCTGGGTTTCGGGATAGGGCGGGATGCGGCGCCCGTGCTTGAGAACCGCGCCCTCTCCGGCGTTGTACGCGGCGAGCGCGAGGCTCAGGTTGCCGTCGAACATCGCCATCAGGTCGCGCAGGTAGCGCACGCCGCCGTCGACGTTCTGCGCCGGATCGAACCGGTTTTCGACGCCGTAGCGCATCGCGGTCTCGGGCATGAGCTGCATCAGCCCGGCGGCGCCCTTCGGCGACACGGCCTTCGCGTCGAAGTTGGACTCGACCCGGATCACGGCGCGCACGAGGAGAGGGTCGACGCCGTGTCGCCGCGCGATGGCGTCGATCGGGTGCTCGTTGACGAGGCCGAGGCCCGGCGTCGCCGGCGGAAGGAGCGGCTGATCGGTGATCAGGAGCGAGCCGTCGGGCTGAACCAGGGTAAAGATCTCGGCGCCTGCCGCCGGCGCGAGCAACACGAGCGCGACCGATGCGAGCGCGGCGAGC
>Ga0105243_10000034_pt1 | contig 179299 bp, 170 predicted proteins | sample KBSM34metaG_FD_81525 | JGI IMG/M metagenome (GOLD analysis project Ga0105243, IMG submission 81525) | Miscanthus rhizosphere microbial communities from Kellogg Biological Station, Michigan, USA - KBS M3-4 metaG | ecosystem: Host-associated > Plants > Roots > Rhizosphere > Soil | place... | reverse complement strand
GTCCGCACCAGTGACAACCGCGTCCGCACCAGTGACAACCGCGTCCGCACCAGTGACAACCGCGTCCGCACCAGTGACAACCGCGTCCGCACCAGTGACAACCGCGTCCGCACCGGTGACAAGCCCGTCCGCACCAGTGACAAGCCCGTCCGCACCGGTGACAAGCCCGTCCGCACCAGTGACAAGCCCGTCCGCACCGGTGGCGCGGCGGCAAGGTGGGGCGCTCTCGCCGAGAGCGCCTTCGAAGCCAGTTCGGCGACGGCGACCACTCGCGGCGGATCGCAAGGCTTCGATCCGCCCGTTCGATCACCGTGGCGGCAAGGGCTTGCGAAGGCGGCCTCGGCGAGGCCGCCCCACCTGCCCAACGCCTCGATCATGCGGTATCCCACGAATTCGCTCTCCCGGCGATTTGCTGAAAAGCGGCCGCCGTGGAGAACGTTTTATTAGGCCCGTCCGGGCGACGGCCCCGCCCCATAGGATCTCAGCCGATGAAAACCCCGTTCGCCCTCCTTCTCGCCGCGCTCACGTTCGGATTTTTCCCGCCGGCGCAGGCCGCTCCCGCCGTGGACTGGCAGTGGTCCGCCCCCGTCGAGTCGGTCGTCTCCTCCGAAACGACCGACCATCCGCGCGCCTTCCTCTGGATCCCGCCCGAGTGCAAGCGCCTGCGCGGCGTGGTCATCGGCCAGCACAACATGGAGGAGGAATCGATTTTCGAGCATCCGGCGTTCCGCCAAGCGCTCGCCGAGCTGGATTTCGCCGTGATCTGGGTCACCCCCGCGATCGACCTGTTCTTCCGCTTCGACCGCGGTTCGGCCGAAAAATTCGACGAAATGCTGCGCTCGCTGGCGGCCGAGTCCGGCTACGGCGAGCTCGCCACCGTGCCGGTCGTGCCGCTCGGCCACTCGGCCGCTGCCAGTTCGCCTTGGAACTGGGCCGCGTGGGACTCCAAGCGCGTGCTCGCCGCCATCTCCGTCAGCGGCCAATGGCCGTATTACAAGGACGCCAACACGCCGGATTGGGGCGAACGCACCGTCGACGGCGTGCCCGGGCTGGTGACCATGGGCGAATACGAATCCGCCTTCGCACGAGCGGGCGAAGGCCTGCGCCAGCGGGCGGACCACCCGCTCACCCCGCTGAGCATGCTGGCCGAGCCGGCTGGCGGCCACTTCGCCGCGACCGACGACAAGATTTCCTTCATCGCCCTCTATCTGCGCTCGGCGGCGAAAGCACGTCTGCCCAAAGATTGGCCGGTCGGCCAAGCGCCCGCGCTCACTCCCATTGACCCGACCCGCACGGGCTGGCTGGTGGACCGCGGCCGCGAGGACGGCAAGCCCCGCGCAGCCGCCGCTCCGGTCGGCCAATACACCGGCAATCCCGGCGACGCGTTCTGGTGCTTCGATGAAACCCAGGCGAAAGCGACCGAGCAGTTCCAGTCCCGCTACGCGGGCAAGCCCTACCAGTTCATCGGCTATGTGCAGCGCGATGGCGTGGTGCCGCCGATCAAGCGGCACGTCCGGGTCGCCCTGCGCTTCGAGCCGCAGGACGACGGCGTGACCTTCCAGCTGCACTCGACCCTGCTCGACGAAGCGCCCGCCGATTGGCACGGCTTCGCCAAGGGCGCCCCGGCCCCTCATGCCGCGGACAACTCCCGATGCACGATCGACCGCATCTGCGGACCGGTGGAAAAGCTCGGCCCGGACACCTTCCGCGTGAGTTTCTACCGGATGGGGATGAACAACATGAAGCGCACCCGCAGCATGTGCTTCATCGCCCGTCATCCGGGCGACGAAACCTACCGTCCCGCCGAGCTGGAAGCCGAGCTCAACATTCCGTTGGCCAACAAGGACGGGGCCGACCAGACCATCACCTTCGACGCCCCCGATAAGGTTACCTACGGCACCAAGTCCCTGGCGCTCAAGGCGACCAGCAGCTCCGGCATGCCCGTCTCTTACTACGTGCGCGAAGGCCCCGCCTACGTCGAAGGCAACACCCTGCGTTTCGTCCCTCTCCCGCCGCGCGCGAAGTTCCCGGTCAAGGTCACCGTCGTCGCCTGGCAATACGGGCGATCAATCGAGCCGAAGGTGAAATCCGCGGAACCGGTGGAACGCACCTTCCTGATCACGAAGTGACGTCAGCCCCGGCCGCCCAGTCCGGGCGATCGTCGGTGAACTCCATCCGGCGGCCGTCGACCGGGTGGTCGAAGGACAATTTCCACGCGTGCAGGCAGAGCGGCGGGTCGCCGAGGTCGAGCGTCTGCTGGTCGCCGTGCGAACCGTCCGCCAAGTACGCCGGATCTCCGACGACCGGGTGGCCGAGCTGCCAGAGGTGGACGCGGATCTGGTTGGTGCGGCCGGTGATCGGGCGGGCTTCCAGCAGCGCGGTGCCGTCGGCGTGGCGGGCGAGCACTTTGAACCGCGTGCAAGCCTCGTGGCCGTCGTCCTCGTCGATCGTCCTCGCGCCGAGGCGCGAGGATTCGCGGCTGATCGGCGCGTCGCATACGAACGCGCCCGCCGCCGGGTGACCCTGGCATTTCACGAGGTAGATCTTTTCCACACGGCCTTGTTTGAAACCTTCCTGCATCTTCCCGGCGTGGCGGCGGGTGCGGCCGAAGACGACGATGCCCGTCGTGTTCGCGTCGAGCCGGTGCACGGCGCGCGGTTTCTCCGGGTCCCACGCGGCGTTGACGAGCCATTGCAGCGAATGGCGGTGGAAGCGGCCGCTCGGGTGCATCGGCAGCGGCGCGGGTTTGTGCAGGACGACGACCGCCTCGTCCTCGTGCAGCACGCGGATGCCGGTGGCGACGTCCGGCTCGACGGTCGCGGGCAGCAGGCGGAGGTAGCTTTCGCCCGCGCGGACGGTTTGCTGCGGCGAAACCGGTTCGCCCGAGAGCAGAAGCAGTTTCCCCTGGGCGAAGAGGTCCTCCCAGAACGCGCGTTCAACATGGGCGAACAGGCGGCAGAGCGCGTCGAGCAAGGTCAGGCCGTCGCACTCGGCCGGAATCCGCACCGGGCAATGGTTGTCGTATGGCACGCTGCCGGGCAGCGGCGAGCAGACCTGGGCGAGCGCCTGCTGGCGGAGGGCGATCCGCTCCGCCATCCGCGCGGCGTCGGACTGGTAGCAATGCGGGCAGGAAACTCCGGCGACGTAGCGCGGATCGGCCTGCTCGGCCTCGTCGAGCGGCGTCTGGCAGGCGAAGCACACGGCGGACGGCGTTTCGCGCAGCGCCGGATCGACTCCGACGCGCTGGTCGAAGACGAAGCACTCGCCGTCGTAGTGCGCGCCGCCGACTTCCTCGAAGTATTTCAGAATCCCGCCTTCGAGCTGGAAGACGTTCTTGAATCCCGCCTGTTCCATGAACGGCGCGGCCTTTTCGCAACGGATGCCACCGGTGCAGAACGTGACGACCGTCTGCTCCTTCATCGCCTCCGGCAACGCGGCGACGGCTTCGGGGAAATCGCGAAAGTGGTCGACGCCCGCCGGAATCGCGCCCTGGAACGTGCCGAGCTTCACCTCGTAGTCGTTGCGCGTGTCGTAGAGCACCACCGCGCGGCCTTCGTCGAGCCATTGCTTGAGCGTGGCGGCCTCGATGCGAGGCGAGGTGTATTTCGCCGGTTCGATGCCCTCGACCCCGAACGCGATGATTTCCTTTTTGATCCGGACCAACATCCGGGAGAACGGCTGGTGGTCGCTCGGGCTGTGCTTCGGCTGCAGCGCCTCCAAACCCGGAATCCGCCGCAGTTCCGCGACCAGCTCGTCGACCTTCTCCGGTTCGCCCGCGATGAACAGGTTGATGCCCTCGGTGCTCAGCAGGATCGTCCCCTTCAGGCGGCGCGCCTTGCAGAAGGCGAGCAGCCGCTCGCGCAGCGGTTTCAGGTCGGCCAGCTCGGCGAAGCGGTAGCAGGAGATGTTGGTGAAGGCGCTCGACACGGGCGAACGGTGGAAAGCCCCGCTCCGGCTGCCAAGCGCGATTCTTGGGGAGCGGTGCGAGTCGAACTGCCGGTCGGCATCCGAGGGGCTAGGGGTTGGGGGTTAGGGGAAGAGTTCCGTTCGCTGTCACTGGGACCGCGGACTTCAGTCCGCCCCGTCAGTCATCGCATAGCCCGAAGCTGCGGACTGAAGTCCGCGGTCCAATTGAAGCGCTCTTATCCCCCAACCCCCGGCCCCTAATCCCCGGCCCCTCCAAAGCCGACCGGTCAAGCGACGCCCAAGGCAATCTCCGATTCGGACTTGGCCCGCTTCGCGGAATCGTCCTAGGCTGCCCGCCCACCCATGCCCGCCCGATCCCAACGCACCAGCGGCTCCGTCGCGATGGACGACTACCTCGAGCAGATCCTCCATCTGATCGAGGCGAAGGGCTACGCGCGGGCGGTCGACATCTCGAAAAACCTCGGCATCTCCCAGGCCAGCGTCACCAACATGCTCCGCCGCCTCGACGGCGAGGGGCTGGTGAAACACGAGAAATACCGCGGCACCGTGCTGACCGACGAGGGCCAGCGGATCGCCCGCGCGATCATCGAACGCCACGAGACGCTCAGCCGTTTCCTCCGCCTCTTCGGCCTCGACGAGGAAACCATCTACCACGACGTGGAAGGCATGGAGCACCACGTCTCCCGCCCGACCCTGGAGGTCATCCGCGCCGTGGCCGACGAACTGGAAGCCGACCCCGCCCTGCTCGAACGGGTGATGCGCCGGCGGGGGGAAAACTGAAGAAATCCCCCCGCATTCCCCTCACGCGCAGCGCGCCAGGCGGCCGAGCTCGCGGGCGACGAGCCGCAGGGTCTCGCACACGCCCGGGGCGTAGGCACCCTCCCGGCGCACAGCCAGCAGCACACCGCCGTCGCGGACGAGGTCGAGCTTGAGGCCGTCCATCATCGCTTCCTCGCCGGAAACGACGCACAGCAGGGAAATCTGCCGCTGGGTCGCCTCGACCATCGAGACGTCCTCCGGCTTGACGCGGGTCACGCTGTGGATGCCGGGCAAACCGTTCGCGCGTTCGAGCAATTCATTCTCACCGAGCCAGCCGTCCGCGCCGAAAATCGCCTGCAGTTCCTTCTGGTGGCACACGTCATCTTCGAACGCCGGGGCCGGCGTTCCGACGCGCGTCACGGCCTCGGCTTGGCGGGCGGCTTCCGTCTGCGACGTGGCTTCGGCGACCGCCTGCTCGCGCTCTGCCTGCTCGACCACCGCGGACAGCGAGGAAATCCGCCGGATGACCCGGGCGAACGGGTGGTCGTCCGACAGCGCCGGGTCGGGGGGAACGGATGATTGAAGGCCGTCAAGCGGCTCCGGGCCATGATCCTCGCGTGCGTTGTCCATGGTATCTGGTTTGACCCTTGCAGGCTAACACGTGGGACACCGCGCGGGGCATTACGCAAATACGTAGTTCCCCCTAGAAAAAAATCAGGCGTGGCCGAACAAGCGCTTCAGGCGGCTGCGCATCGTGACCTTCGCCGCGGCGGGCAGGCGGTCGATGAAAAGGATGCCGTTGAGGTGGTCGATCTCGTGCTGGAGCGCGCGGGCGAGCAGGCCGTCGGTCTCGATCACGAGCTTCCGCCCGTCGAGCGTTTCCACGGTGGCGACCACGTCGATTGGCCGCTTCACCTCCGCGCGCACGCCCTTGATGCTGAGGCAGCCCTCGGCGCCGAACTCCTTCTCGTCGCCGTATTCCAGCTCCGGGTTGGTGAAGACCAGCGGCATGATCGAATCGAGCTCGACCTCCTCGCCGTCGACGCGGAGGTAGGAGATGCACTCCGGGTCGTGGGAAACGTCGATCACCGCGAGGCGGAGGTCGACGCCGATCTGCGGCGCGGCGAGGCCGACGCCGTTGGCCGCGACCATCGTTTCCAGCATGTCGTCCACCAGCTTGAGCAGGGCGTCGTCGACTTGTTCGACGGGCTTGCAGCGTTGGCGGAGGATCGGGGTGCCGTATTGGACGATGTCGAGAATCATGGGCCGGTGGGGTTGCCCTTGTCCGGGAGCCGGATTCGGGCGGGCACGTCCTTAATCTCGATCCCGGCCTTGGTCAACGCATCCCAAACCGCGAGCAGCCGTTCGAGCGGCAGCTGCTTGTCGGCCTCCAGCTCCAGCTTGCGGCTCGGGTTCTGCTTCCGGTAGGCGGCGAGGTAGGACTCGAGCAGGCCGTCTGGTACCTTGAGCGAATCGAGCGTGACGTTGCCGGCGGCGTCCACGGCGATCACCGAGCGGGCTTCGACAACTTTGTCGGTGGGCACCTCGCGCACCGTGGGCAGCTCGATGCGCATCACCTGGCGCGGCTTTTTGAAATGCGTCGAGGTGACGAAGAAGATCAGCAGCACCAGCAGGATGTCGATCATCGGGATGATCTGCACCGAGAGGCGGCTGCGCGGCGGGCGGTAGAATTTCATGGCCGTTCAGGCGTTGGGGCGGGACTGGCCGAAGAGGTGGGTCAGATCGGCGAGCACCGATTCCATCCGCGAGGTCATCAGCTCGATCCGGCGGGTGAACCAGCCGTGGGCGACCACCGCGCCGACCGCGATCGAGATGCCGAAGATCGTCGTGTGCAGCGCCTCGGCGATGCCGTGGGCGATCATCAGGTGGTCGCTCGTGTCGTTCAAACCCTCGAACACCGTGACCAGGCCGCTGACCGTGCCAAGCAGGCCGAGCAGCGGGCCGACCGTGACGAGCACGTCCAGCGCCTGGATGCCGGAGTGGATGCGGACCAGCTCGCCGCGCGCTGCGGCCTCCACCGCGTGGGCGATCTCCGCCTGGGGTTTGCCCGCGTGCTTCACCGCCACCGCGCCGAGCCGGGCGAGCGTGCTGTGGCCCTCGCTGAACTCGCGGGCCAGCGGTTCCCAGCCCTCGCTGCCGCCGCTCTGGTCGAACGCCTCGATCCGGCGAGCCAACGGCTCGGGCACGATGTGGCCGCGGCGCAGCGAGATCAGCTTGAAAACGATGACCATCACCCCGGCGACCGAGGCGGCCACCAGCGGGTAGATGAACGGACCGCCCTCACGGAAAAAGCGGATCAGCGGGCTTTCCCCGGCGGGCACCGTCAGGGCTTCGGCAAGCAACGTCATGGGGATCGTGGACATGGGTCAGAAGTAGAAGTTGAAGATCAGCTCGAGCGGTTCGTCGCCGAGTTGTTTTTTCAGTTCGGCGGGCATCGGCGGGATCTCCGCCTCGCGGATCGAGCTGAGGGTGAAGCCTTTCTGGACCTCGCCGCCGACGGCCGCCTCGACGAAGCCGACCGAGCGCACCTTGCCGCTCGCGTCGACGAGGAAGCGCACGGTGAGGAAGCCCGGCGTGATCAGGTCGCGATAGCGCACGCAGTTGCGCTGCCACTCGCGTTCGACCGCCCGGCTGATCGCCGCCTGGTAGCGGCCGAGCGGCGAGTCCTCGACGTCGAGCGCGCTGACGCCCTTGCGGGAAATCGAGCCGCTGAGCTTCGTCTTGCGCTGGAAGCCGCTGAACGCCGGGTTGCCGGAGCCCGCCACCTGGATCGGTTTCGGCCCGCTCTTGGCCGTGCGCTCGGCCGGCTTTTCGCCCGCCTTCGCCGCTTCCTTGCGTTTGTCGTCGGCCGGCTTCGGGTTTTCCTCCGGCTTCGCCTGCGTCACCTCGCGCTCGACCGGATTCGGCCCTTCGGCCAGTCGCTCGCGCGGCGCGGGCGGCGGAGACGCGGCCTCCTCGGCGGGCATCCGGAGCTGTTCGCCTTCCGATTTCGAAACCGTCTGCTCGGGCGCGGCGGCCGGCGTTTCGACGGGGGCGGCTGGAACCGCGGGCGGCTGGGGCATGGACGGGCTCGCGGCGGCACCGCCGTCGAGCGCGCCGTCACGGTAGCGGCTCTGTGTCGTTTCCAGATCGCGGTCGTCCTCGATGCCCTGCTGCGATGGCATCGGCGGCGCGGAAGCGTCGGGCGCGCGGTCGCTGGTCGCCTGCGTGTTGCGCTCGCCGATGAATCGCGCCGCCTGCGGGCGCTCGGCCTCCTGCTCGGGCGAAGTGCGGGCGAACGGAGCTTTCAGAATCTCCGGCGGTTTCGGGGCGGCCTCCACCGTGGCCGCGGAGCTGGCGTCACCGCGCTCCGGGATCACCGCGGCGACCCAGCGGTCCTGCGCGGCCGCCTCGGTCTGCCGCATCCGCTCGGTCCGTTGTTTCGCCGTCTGCGCGGCGATCCGGGCGAAGCCGAGGAACATCAGGCCGTTGAGCAACAGCGAGACGACGAAGGAAGCCAGCCAAAGGCGGCTATCTCCGGCCGTTTGCGTTGCTCGCGAGACGCCCATGCCGAGTTCTTTCTATCAACCATCCACTCTCAACCATCAACCCTCTTGCCCCACCGCCTTCCAGCATTCGAGGAAACCGGTCGCGAAATCCTGCGGCCGGGCCTTCACCCAGGCCGCGATTTCCGCCGGCGAAAACCACTGGGCCGACTCGATCTCCGCGCAAGGAAAGCGCACCGACCCGTCGTGGCGGGCGCGGAACAGGCGGACGTGCTCCCAGCCGGTCGCCTCGCAGGCGGCGATCCGCGCGAATTCCTCCGGCACGGCGTCGGTGATGCCCATTTCCTCCTCCAGCTCGCGCTGCGCCGCGGCGGCGTAATCCTCGCCCGCGTCCAGATGACCGGCGACGCTGGAATCCCAGACGCCGGGATGGGCGTCCTTCAGCATCGACCGCTGCTGGAGCAGCAGTTCGCCCCGGCGGTTGATGACGAACACGTGGACCGCGCGGTGCCACAAGCCCTTGGCGTGCACCTCGCCACGCGTTGCCTGGCCGGTCACCTGGTCGTCGGCATCGACCACGTCGAAAATCTCGCCGTCCTTCTGCGGGATGTCCTTCAGCGGATGCGGGTCGTAGGTGCGGGAAAGCTCGACCCACTGCTGGAGCGTCAGTTCCTCCGCCCGGGCGGTCGGAAGCACGCCGAGCTCCGCCGCCACGGTTTCCCACGCCGGCTCTTCCGGCATGTGTTTCTTCATCTGCTTCCGGCGCTGGGAGAACCCACGGCGGATCATTTCATCGAACAAGCGGTCGTCGAACGGCGGCAAATCGCGCCGCGGCGTGAGCACCGCCACGCTGGAATCGATCTGCGGACGCGGGAAAAACGCCTCCGGCGGCACCGTGCGCAGCGGCTGGACGTGCCACCCGCTCTGCACCCGCAGCGTCAGCACGCCGTAGTCCTTCGTCCGGGGCACGGCCGCCAGGCGGTCGATCACCTCTTTCTGCAGCATCACCACCGCCCGCTCGAACGGATGCGGCCGGCTGAGGAAATTCTTCAGGATCGCCCCGCCCGAGGAATACGGCAGGTTGCCGAGGAACTTGATCCGCCGGTATTTGAAAAGCTGACGGACGTCGAACTTCGCGCCGTCCTCGTGGTGGACCTCGACGCTCGGATCACCGGCGAAGCGTTCCTTCAGCCGTGCCGCCAGCCGGGCGTCGAACTCGACCAGGATCAAGCGGCGCACCTTGCCCACCAGATGTTCGCTGAGCGCGCCGGTGCCGGGGCCGACCTCGACCACCGCGTCGTCCGGCTGGGCATCGAGCTGCGACACGATCCAGCGGGCGCAGTTCGGGTCGATCAGGAAATTCTGCCCGAGCTGGCGGCTCGGCGTCACCCCCGCCTGTTCCAATGCTTCGCGGATTTCGCGTCCCGTCATGGCCGCGCTTCATGCGACATCAGCGCGCGCCGTGCAAGGCCAGTCGGCGGAGGAGGCGAAGCCGGGACGAAGAGCCGGTCGGCTCTTGAGGGGACCAAGGCACCGTTCAGAACCGTCTTTGCACCGAAATCGCAACCGCCTTGTGGAACGTCTCGTATTTCCCGTCCGCCGATTCGCCCGCGGGCGTCACCTGCGAGCCGGACACGACGTGGTTCGCGAACCCGAGCTGGAACGTCACGAACCAACCCCAATCGCCGCAATCCCGGCCGAAGCCCGCGTTCAGATATTGGATGTCTGCGTCCCCCACCGCCGGGTTGTAGGTCGCGTCCGGCTGGGCGCTCTGGTTGTAGTCGTAGCCGAGCGCGTACTTCCAGCCGCCCTCGGTGGTGTAGGAAACCCCCGCCTCGTAAATGAAGGTCGAATCCCAGTGAAACGGCACTACCGCGCTGCCGCCCGGCACGCTCGCCGAGCGCAAGGTCCAGGTGTTCAGCGAGTCCCAATCCAACCACTCGACGTTCAGCTCCAGGTTCCACCCCTGAGCCGGGCGGAACGAATAGCCGAAAGCGACCCGGTCGGGCGTCGAAAAATCCAGCTCGCCGGTCCCGTCCGGCAGCAGATTCGACCGCACCTTGCCGTCCAGATCAGTCGAGGTGCCGCAGTGGTAGGTCAGCCCGAAGGCGTGCCGCTCGGTCGGCTGCCAGCGCAGGCCGAGACCGGCCGAAACCGCGAAGCCGTCGCCCTCGAAACTCAGATAATCCCCCGGAAAAAACCCGAGGCCGCGCGCCAGTTCCAGACGCGCCTCGTTCGCCGCCAGCGTCAGCCCGGCGGACAACCCGGGCGCGAGTTCGTAGGCGAACGCCCCGGTGGCGCTCACATACATCAGGTGCGCCTCGGACGTCACCGTGCGGAACGGTGTGCGCTGGCCCCACTCCGAACCCAGCCCGTACGGGCTGCTCAGGCCGAACCCGCACGCCGCCCGGTCGCCCAGCGGCATGCCGTAGAACAAGGCCGGCACGCCCTGCCACTCCCGCTCGGCGTGGAACCGCCCGCTCGGCGTGCTCACCTCGGTCCCCAGTTCGATCGCATACACGCCGGCCTCCAGTTCCGGGCGCTCCAGCTGCGTCAGCCCGGCCGGATTGTAGTGCACCGCGGCGGCGTCGTCCGCCGAGGCCACAAAAGCATTGCCGCGGGCTGTGGCGAACGCGTCCTGGTTCGGCAGGTAATACCCGGCCGCCCAGGCTCCGCCCGTCAACGCCCCCCATCCACACCAGATCCACGCGGACAATTTCATCGGCGACATGAAAAGATGAGTTTTCAAGGTTCCACGATGTTAGACTCCCCACGCCACAGCGCCAACGAAAAGGTTCGCGAAAATTCAAGAAACCGTGGTGTTCCCCTAGGGTGCAATGTCCGATTTTGTGACCATGTGGCCGAAAATGCCTTTAGATCACACTTGTTTCCGCACCCGAATCCGGGCAATTTGATACCGTAATCAGCGGCGCGACGTGCTGCTTGTCGACAAAAGATATCCGGGGGGAGATCCCAGTCTGCAAAGCCACCCAGCACCGCTGAAAACACCCGAAAGAAGCGCGAATCCGAAGCAAAGGCGGATTCGCGCTTCTGGTTTTCGGGGCTTCCCCTTCTGCCGCCGGCGCGGACAAGCTGGTGCCATGCGAGCGGTGATCCAGCGCGTCCTCGAAGCCTCCGTCCGGGTGGACGACCATCTCGTCTCCCACATCGGCCCCGGCCTGCTGGTCTTGCTCGGCGTGGAAACAGGAGACGGTGCCGAGGATGTCGATTGGCTTTCCGGCAAGGTCGCCGCCATGCGCGTTTTCGCCGACGACGAGGGCAAGATGAACCGCTCGGTGGCCGACTCGGGCGGCAATGTCATCGTCGTCAGCCAGTTCACCCTCCACGCCTCGACCCAGAAGGGAAACCGGCCGTCGTTCCTGCGCGCGGCCCGATCGGAACATTCCGAGCCGCTATACGAAAGCTTCTGCGAACGGCTCGAAGCGCGGCTCGGCAAACCGGTCGGCCGCGGCGTGTTCGGTGCCGACATGAAAGTCGAGCTCGTCAACGACGGGCCGGTCACCATCGTCATCGACAGCCGGGCCAGGGAGTAGGGATTTGAAATTTCAAATCGCTCACTCCTTCACCCGCACCGCCGTGCCGCAGTACGAGCAGCGGAACCAGCGGAACACCATCAGGTGCAGCGCGGTCGGCACGATGTAGCCGAGCAGCGGCGCGTGGTGGGCCTTGGTATTCTTGTTCACCCGCCGCGGCAGGAACAAATGCTGGCTGCAGATCCGGCAGCGGCCGTCGCTCAGCGCCAGCCACAGGTAGGCGCCTCCGACCAGCGGCAGCAGCAGCGGAAACACCAGCAGCCACTTCGGCACCCAGCCGAAGGTCTCCGCATACAGATCGCTGATCAACAACAGCGCCGCCGAGACGATCGCCAGCGGCAGCACCAGCGCCATCAGCACGGTGGCGAGCGCGGCGAACCAAATGTGAACCGGATGCGCGTGCATCACGCCGCGGATGAACCAGCGGGATTCCGGGCTCCTGCCGGCGTTGGTTTCGGGTCGTGGCGCGCGGATCAGGGAAACCCGGTCCTCGGGCAGCCGCTCGGTCGGGGCCACCGAAGGCTCGCGCACCACCTTGCCGGAGGCGACGTCCGCCACCGCTTTCACCCGGGACACGTCGATGTCGAGCCGCGGCGATGCCTCCGGCTCCCGCCGCAGGAATCCGACGGAACGCGCCTCCAGATGTTCGACCGCGTCCTGTGCTTCCGGCTCGGGTTCATCCACGGCCAGAAGTTCTTCCAACACCCGCGATTTCGCCGCGGGCGGCGTGTGGTGCTCGGTTTCCGCCACCCGGATTTCCAGATCCCCCACCACCCGGTTGAGCAAAATCGCCGCCGGGATGTCGCGCACCGCGAGCCGTTTCTCGACCAGCAGCTTCGCCGGCAGCGGCAGCGCCAGCGGCGCACCCGCCAGCATCTCCCGCACCTCCGCGGTGGCTTCGTAATTCACCGCCATTAGCGCCGCGCCGTCCACCGCCGGGGCGGTTTCGGTCGTGCCACCCGCCGCCGTCAGACCGCGGGCGGCGGCGATCCACGATGCCACCTCGTCGCGGGTCGGCGTCGACTCGGCCAGCTTGAGCATCGCGTTCGCCCGCGCCAGCTCGTCCACCAGCGCGTCGAGGCCGGCCTTCGCCAGCGAGGCTTCGTCCAGAAAACCGGTCGCCTCGAGCAACTCGACGGATGAGTGGGAAATGCCGGGGATGCTCTCGAACGTGGCCATGGGGAATCGACGGGACTGCCAGACTGGATCAGCCGGGCAGCCCGTGACAAGCGTTCAGGCGAGGGCGGCCACCATCTCGCGCAACTGGGCGAGCTTCGCCTGCCATTCGGCCAGACGAGCCTTCTCTTGTTCGACGACCTCCGCCGGGGCGCGGTCGATGAAGCTGGCGTTGCCCAGCTTGCCTTCGGATTTGGCGACCTCCTTGACGATCTTCTCGATCTCCTTGGAAAGACGCGTGCGCTCGGCCTCGACGTCGATCAGGCCTTCCAGCGGCAGGTAAACCTCGCCCACCTGGGTCAGCGCCACCGGCGTGCCCTTCGGCGCGTCATAGCCGGCGTCGAGGCGGATTTCCTGCGCCCCGACGAGCAGCGCGAGCACGGCGCGCTCGCTGCCTTCCAGCCAGTCGACCGACGGCTTCACCACGAAGGTGACGTCCTTGCGCGAGGCGAGGTGGTATTCCGCCTTCAGGTTGCGGAGGCGGCCGGCGGTTTCATACACCGCGGCGGCCTTCGCCTGCTCGGCGGCGACGTCCTCGGCGGACAGCCCGGCGAGCACCGGCTCGTCCGGCAGCTCGGCCAGCATCAGGAACTCGCCCTCGTCGAGGAAACCCATCTTCGAGGAAAGCTCCTCGGTGACGTGCGGCATGTACGGGTGCAGCAGCTGGAGGAAACGGCTCATCACGGTGTCGAACACCGAAAGGGTCGCCGCGCGGGCCTCGGGCGACGCGCTCTCGCGCAGGTCGCCCTTCACCGCCTCGAGGAACTTGTCGCAGAAGTCGTTCCACAGGAACTCGTAGAGACGCAGCGCGATCTCGCCGAAACGATACTCGCCGTAGAGGCGGTCCAGCTCGTCGGCCAGCGCGTCGAGCTTCGCCAGGATGTCGAGGTGGAAGCAGTTCGCCAGGCCGACGACTTCGGAGTCCTCCTCGTCGCCGTCTTCCTCCGGCAGCTCGATGGCGCCGCCCATCTGGCGGAACCGGCAGGCGTTGTAGAGCTTGTTGGCGAAATTGCGGCCTTCCTCGACCTGGTGTTCGTCGAAGCGGATGTCGGCCCCCACCGGCGCGATGCGGAGCAGGCCGAAGCGCAAGCCGTCGGCGCCGTATTTCTCCATCAGGTCGATCGGGTCCGGCGAGTTGCCGAGCGATTTCGACATCTTGCGGCCCTGCAGGTCGCGGATGATCGAGGTGAAGTAGACGTTCCGGAACGGCAGTTCGCCCGTGAAACGGAAGCCCGCCATGATCATGCGCGCCACCCAGAAGAAGATGATGTCCGGACCGGTGACGAGGTCGTCGGTCGGGTAGAACTTTTTCAATGTCGGCGTCTGTTCGCCCACGTCGGCCATGGTCGCGAACGGCCAGAGCCACGAGGAAAACCACGTGTCCATCACGTCTTCGTCGCGCACCCAGTTCTCGGCATCGGCCGGCGGCTCGACGCCGACGTGGATGTCGCCCGCCTGGAAATCGCCCATGTCGAGCGACTCGGCGTGCGTCAGCGTTTCGAGCTTGTCCTTGTGATACCACACCGGGATCTGGTGACCCCACCACAGCTGGCGGCTGATGCACCAGTCCTGCAGGTTTTCCATCCAGTGGGCGTAGGTTTTCGCCCAGCGTTCGGGGCGGAACTGGATGTCGCCGTTCGCCACCGCGTCGGCGGCTTCCTGGACGCAGGGATACTTGAGGAACCACTGCATCGAAATGCGCGGCTCGACCGGCACGCTGGCGCGTTCGGAGAAACCGACGTTGTTGTCGTATTCCTCGATCTTGATGAGCAGGCCGCGCTCTTCGAGCAGGGCCGCCGCCTTCTTGCGCGCGACGAAGCGATCCAGGCCGTGCAGCTCGGGCACTTCCGGGCAATCGACGTGGCCGTCGGCGGTCAGCACCTCGATGATCGGCAGGTCGTGGCGCTGGCCGATCTCAAAGTCCGCCTTGTCGTGCGCCGGAGTGATCTTCAGCGCGCCGGTGCCGAACTCGATGTCGACGTGGTCGTCCGCGATCACCGGGATCTCGGCGTGCGGGAACGGACGGAACACCTTGCGGCCGATGTATTTCGAAAAACGCGGGTCCTTCGGGTTCACCGCCACGGCGGTGTCGCCCATCAGCGTTTCCGGACGGGTGGTGGAAATTTCGAGGAACTCGCCGGGAGCGTCGGCGAGCTCGTATTTCATGAAATACAGCTTCGAGCGCTGCGGCGTCATGATCACCTCCTCGTCGGACAGCGCGGTGAGCGAAACGGGGCACCAGTTCACCATCCGCTTGCCACGGTAGATCAGGCCTTCCTTGAAGAGCTCGACGAACACGTGGCTGACCCACTTGGTGTAGGCCTCGTCCATCGTGAAGCGCTCGCGCGACCAGTCGCAGGAGCAGCCCAGGCGCTTCAACTGCTTGATGATGATGTCGCCGTGCTTGTCCTTGAAGTCCCAGACGCGCTTGAGGAACTCGTCGCGGCCGAGGTCGCGGCGGGTCACGCCCTCGTTCTGGCGCAGCTCGCGTTCGACCTTCGCCTGGGTCGCGATGCCGGCGTGGTCGGTGCCGGGCAGCCACAGGACTTCCTTCCCCTGCTGGCGGGCGCGGCGGGCCAGCACGTCCTGCAGCGTGTTGTTCAGGACGTGGCCGAGGTGCAGGATGCCGGTGACGTTCGGCGGCGGAATGACGATGGAATAGCCGTCTTTTTCCGACGAGGGGTCGGCTTCGAAGCATTTCCCTTCGATCCAGGCGGCGTACCATTTTTCTTCCACCGCTTGGGGCTCATAGGCTTTCGGCAACTCGGACATGCGGGCGGAGGGATGCCAGAGGGCCGCCTTTTTGTCCAGCCGGGGGGAAGGCCGAAAAAGCCTTTCCTGGGACCGCGAGCGTCCTGGCTCGCTCTTCCGTCGTTTTTCAAAAACCAAAGAGCGAGCCAGGACGCTCGCGGTCCCAGCATCGCCCCACCCGAAATCTTCAGCTTCCTGAAATTCCTGCTTTCCTCATTTCCAAAAAATCCGCCCACCCCGCGCCGCCCCGCCACGTCACCTCCCCCGCCCCGCGCCCGCGCTTTCCTCTTCGCCCCGACGGGGCGAACGATGGTAGCCCCGGGTGTCAACCCGGGGTCCCCGGCCCGATAAGAAAATGGAGCCCTGAAAGGGCGACCGATCTGGAGCGCGCGCGATTCATCGCCACCCTCGGCGGAGGCGATTTCAATCGCCGCAGAATACCACGGAATGCGGAAACCAGCTCCGCAGGGTCAAACTCCACGTTCAATGGTTGCCACGGCGCATCCCGGCAACCATCGCGTAAGTTTTCGGGTAATCGGCAGCCTTCAGGCGGATGGAACCATCCCGATCCAGCCCGAACAGAAAGGAGTCGCACAAGAGCAGCGCGGAGGCCCATTTCGCGGAAAGCGGTGCATTTTCCAACGCGGCGGCAAAGGATTGGTCCCCCGCAAAATACAGCGTCGTGCCGAGAATCAGTTCCTGCCCGCTTGCCGCGGCACCATCGACTCCGATCGAGGCTGAAAATACGGGCAAGAGCAAATCCGGCTTTTCCCGTCCATACTCAACCGCCTTTGCGACAAGATCGGGATAATTGGTGACCCCCGCTCGCCTTGCCGCCCAGCCCCCTTCCTCGCCCGCCGCCTGGATGGCAGAAGCCTTCAAGCGTTCTTTTTTATTCAGCCGGGCACTTGTCCCATGATGAGACGCGCACCCCGCCAACACAAAAGACGCTAGCAGAGCGAAGCAAAATCCTTTCCGGAAACCCATGGCTCTCGACTAACAGCAGGTCTTCCCCCAGGCGACAAGCCGCCACCGCCCCAAGCGGGAGCAAGCTCCAGCCCTTCGTCATTGAGTCCCTCGACTCGCCGCGGCCTTGAGCGCCCGCTTTTTGGCAGGCTTCTTCGGCTTCGGGTCGTTGTCGCCGGACGGGGGACGTTTCATCCCTCCCACATTACGCACGTGCGTGGCGCTGGCGAGGGCTGACAGTGGTCCCTGATCTGGACCACCGCCGTATTCTCGTTAGGATACGCCAATGGAAGGTGACGAAGATCCCGAATCCACCAGAGGTTGGACTATTGCCTGTATTGTTGCCGGGGTCTTAATTGCCGCATGGACGCTTCTCGGCTTAGGTTTGCTATGCAGTGGAAAAGGCGAAGGCATGTCTCATTTCGGTGATCACTTCAACGTGATCAACTCGATCTTTTCCAGCGTAGCCGTCATCATTGCCTTCCAAACCATAAGGCTTCAACAGAAAGAATTTCGCGATGCTCGCAAGCAAGCAGCAGAGTCGGAACAAGCACAAAAGTCGCTCGCTGAAATCCATGCCTTGACCGCTTACAGCCAATCACTGGCAACCATGGTCGAGCATTTTAGGGAGTTCTTAAGCGATTCAGCTCACGATCTTGAGCTAGCTCATCAGTCTCAAGAGGAATACATGCGCGACGAAACTCTCACCCCAAAATTCAAAGCCGAGATTTTAGCCGCGAACCAGACGAACATCGACCAATGCATGGACAACATCGAAATGTTTGGCGCCAGACTTACCGAACTAACAGGCAAGCTAGCTACTGTAACGTATTTCTTGGAAGCAAATCCCTACGTCTCTTCAAAAATGCCTCGTCCTCCGGCGTCAGAGTCAGGCGAGCCGTCTTCTCCGTGACGGTCGAGACCTCCCTCACCTCACATTTTTCGACTGATCGAGGAGCTGTTTCACCAACCAAATCAGCCCCGTCGCGTTTTCTCCCTTCGCTGCCTCGATCTGCTGGCGGCGAAGGAACTTTGAGCGGGATGAATCCCGCGGTCCCAGTGGGGGCTCCGCCCCGGAAGACCCTCCTCGCGTAAACGCTCTACTCCATTTTTCCTGATAAACTCGTTCTTCCCGGAGAAGGAAGAGTTTGAATGAGGAAGGCAGGAATTTCAGGAAGGAGATATGACATGAAGGAGTTTTCCTGGGACCGCGAGTTGCCAAACTCGCTCTCGCGATCGGCGGAATGGCGAGTTTGGCAACTCGCGGTCCCGGCATCGCCCTTGCCAAAGTCTTCCGCTTCCTGAAATTCCTGCTTTCCTCATTCCGTTCCTCTCCCCCATGCGCTTCGGCTCCGGTCACCTCGCCTACTGCACGAACATCCACCCGGCGGAAAGCTGGGCGGAAACGTTCGCCGCGCTCTCGACCCATGCTCTGCAGGTGCGGGATCGGGTGTTCGAATTCGGAATGCGGAATTCGGAATGCGGAATGGAAGAGACGGCTTCGTTTGCCTTGGGCCTGCGTTTGTCGGCCAAAGCCGCCCGGGAACTGCTCGAAGGCAATCGCCTCGCGGAGTTCAAACGCTGGCTCGACCGGGAGCATTGCTACGTTTTCACGATCAACGGCTTTCCCTACGGTGACTTCCACGGTACGCGGGTGAAGGAGAACGTCTTCCGGCCCGATTGGACGACCGACGAGCGGCTCGATTACACGAAACGGCTTTTCACGATCCTGGCGGCGATCTTGCCGGAAGGCGTCGATGGCTCGGTCTCCACCCTGCCCGGCTCGCACAAGACCTTCGGTGCGGACGAAACGGCGATCTTTGCGAATTTGGAGAATTTGGCCGCGTTCCTCAACGACCTCAGTGAAACGAGCAACCGCGACCTCCACCTCGGGTTGGAACCGGAACCGCTCGGGCAGTTCGAGAACACCGCGGAGACGCTGGCGTTTTTCGGGCGGATGCTCGCCACTTCGCCCGATCCGGCGCGGCTGCTGCGGCGGATCGGCATCAATTTCGACGCTTGCCACTTCGCCCTGCAATACGAGGACGTCCGCGTGGCGCTCGACGCCCTCGTTTCCGCCGGCCTGCGGATCTCGAAAATCCACCTCTCGTCCGCCCTCGCGCTCGACCCGCGCGATCCGGCCGCGGTCGAACGCATCCGCGGCTTCGACGAGCCGGTTTATTCGCACCAGGTCGTCGCCCGCGGCGAGGACGGCAGCCTGCGCCGCCACCTCGATCTGCCGGACGCACTCGCCTCGCTGCGCACGTGCGAGGGGGCCTACGCCGCCGAGTGGCGGGTGCATTTCCACATCCCGCTCGACGCCGAGCCGGCCGCGCCGCTGCGCTCGACCCGCGGGCAGGTCCGCGACGTGCTCGGCTGGTGCCGCGATCACCCGGACGCCTGCCGCCACTTCGAAATCGAAACCTACACCTGGGGCGTGCTGCCGGACGACCTCCAGCGGCCGGTGGTCGAGCAGATCGCCGGGGAATACCGATGGGTGCTTGAGGATCTCAAATCTCCAATTTGAAATTTTAAATTCGATGGAATCGAAACTCCAAGCCTGGCTCGCCACCGCCCGTATCGCCAACGTCCCGAGCGTCGTATCCAACGTCTGGCTCGGGATCGCGCTCGGGGCGTTCCACTGGGGTTGGCAGAGCGACCGCGTGCTGCTGACCCAAGGCGCGTTGCTGGCCCTCGCCGGCGTGTTCCTCTACCTCGGCGGCAATTTTCTCAACGACTGGCACGACCGCGAATGGGACGAGCGCCACCGGCCTGAGCGCGCGCTGCCGCAGGGGATTTTCTCCCCGCTTTCCTACTTGCTGCGCGCGGTCCGCTTCCTCGGCCTCGGCATCATCCTGACCGCCTTCCTCCGGCCGGAGTGCATCGCTGTGGCCGTCGCCCTGACCGCCTGCATCCTGCTCTACACCCGCTGGCACAAAAAATCCGTCTGGGCGGTGATTCCGATGGGCCTGTGCCGCGCGCTGCTGCCGGTGCTCGGGTTTCTGGCGACCGCTCCGAAGGGCCATGTCGACAAGGCCTCGCACACGCTGCACCTGCTCGGCGAGCCCGCCACGCTCGCCTTCCTCGGCGTCCACGCCGCCGGGCTGTTCTGTTGGATCGCCGGGCTGTCGCTGGCCGCGCGCGGCGAAAGGCGGGACCAGCCATCCGCCGGGGCAAAGCGCCTCGGCCGCCTGCTCTTGTTCCTGCCTCTGCCGCTGATGAGCGCGTTCTGGTGGAAACCCGCGCCGCTGATCCCGCTGCTGGCCATGCTCCCCTGCCTCGCCTGGCTGCTCCTCACGCTGCGGCGGAACCCTCCGCTGCCGGCACTCGTCTCCGCCCTGCTCGCCGGCATCCCGCTGGTGGAAGCGATCGCCGCGTTTCCACTTGGCTTGTCGCTGCTGAAGCACGGCTCGCCGCTGCTCGCCGCGCCGATCTCCGCCACCACGCTGATCCTGCCCGCGCTCGCCTTCATGCTCGGCCGCCGGCTCCAGCAAGTCGCCCCGGCCACCTGACGCCCCGGCCCGTTTCCCGCCTTGCCCGCACCGGCCGTTCCGTGGTTCACAGGGCGCGCCCATGAGCATCGCCGCCAAGCAACAGGAACTCCTCGACGAACTGGCGCTCTTCCAGGATTGGACCGAGCGCTACGAGTATGTCATCGGCCTCGGCCGCAAACTGCCGCCGATGCCCGAGGCCTCGAAAACCGCGGAGCACCTGATCAAAGGCTGCCAGTCCCAGGTCTGGCTCGACGCCACCTTCGAGGACGGCAAGGTCCGCTACCTCGCCGACTCCGACTCGGTGATCACCAAGGGCATGATCGCCCTGTTCGTCCGCGTGCTCGATGACGAGACGCCCGACGCGATCCTCACCGCGAACCTTTCCTACATCGACCAGACCGGCCTGAAGGAGCACCTCGCGCCGACCCGTGCGAACGCGCTCAACCTGATGGCCACCCAGATGAAGCAACGCGCCCTGCAGTTCGCCAACCCGTCATGATCGCGTCCCTTCTTGAATTCGGCTGGTTCTCCGATCCCCAGGCCTGGGGCGCGCTGTTCACGCTGTCGCTGCTCGAAATCGTCCTCGGCATCGACAACATCGTCTTCATCTCGATCCTGGTCGACCGCCTGCCGGCGGAGAAACGCAAGGCCGGCCGCTTGCTCGGGCTCGGTCTGGCGATGGGCGCCCGCCTGCTCCTGCTGCTCTCGATCAGCTGGATCATGGGCCTGAAAAGCGCGATTTTCTCGATCCCCGTGCATCCCTCGCTGTGGGACATGATGCCCAGCGCGGCCGAGCACGGCGGCATCCTCGGGATTTCCTGGAAAGACCTCATCCTGCTCGGCGGCGGTGGCTTCCTGATCTGGAAATCGACCAAGGAAATCCACCACAAGCTGGAAGGCCACGAGGAGGGCGGCGGCACCGCCAAAGCCGTCGCCAACTTCGGCGCGGTGCTGTTGCAGATCATGATGATCGACATCATCTTCTCGCTCGATTCCGTCATCACCGCCGTCGGCATGGTCAACGACCCGTCGCGCGTTTCCCTGATGATGGTCGCGGTGGTGATCTCGATCGCCGTGATGATGGCCGCTTCCGGCGCGATCAGCGACTTCGTCTCGAAGCACCCGTCGGTGAAAATGCTCGCGCTTTCGTTCCTGATCCTCATCGGCACCGCGCTGATGGCGGAAGGCGTCCACTTCCACATCCCGAAAGGCTACATCTACTTCTCGATGGCCTTCTCGCTCGCGGTCGAGCTGCTGAACCTGAAGCTGCGCTCGAAGCCGCAGCCTGCGCCGGTGCCGTAAGACGGGGGCGGGAAGGGTTCCCCGGCCTTTCCCGCCGCGCCGCTTTGCAGGAGCGAGCGCGGGCGCGTCTCCGGCCGTTGCCAACCCACCGGGCCGGTGGCAGCTTCCCGATCATGGCCGGGCAAGTTCCACGCAAAGTTCTCATCATCGGTGGCGGATTCGCCGGGCTCGCCTGCGCGCGGCGGCTGGCCAACGACGACCGTTTCGCGGTGACGCTGGTCGACCGCACCAACCACCACTTGTTCCAGCCGCTGCTCTATCAGGTCGCCACCGCCTCGCTCGCCGCGCCGGACATCGCCCGCTCGATCCGCCAGATCCTCGCCAAGGCGCGCAACGTGACGGTGCTGATGGACGAAATCGCGACGCTCGATCCCGCGGCCAAAACCGCCACCGGCGCCTCCGGCACGGTTTACCGGTTCGACACGCTGGTCCTCGCGGCCGGAGCCCGCACCGGTTACTTCGGACACGACGAGTGGGCGCGGCACACGCTGGCCCTGAAATCACTGGCCGACGCGCAAACGGTCCGCCGCACGGTGCTCGCGAATCTGGAGCGCGCCGAATTGACGGACGATGCCGGCGAACGCGAACGGCTGATGACGGTCGCCATCGTCGGCGGAGGGCCGACCGGCGTCGAACTCGCCGGAGCCTTCGCCGATCTCGTCCACCGTTCGCTGAAATCGAATTTCCGCCGGATCGACACCCGCCAGCTCCGCGTGATCCTGATCGAAGGCTCGGAACGCGTGTTGGAAGCGTACGACGAAGATCAAAGCGCCTACGCCAAGGACCGGCTCTGCTCGCTCGGCGTCGAAGTCTGGACCGGCAAACGCGTCGACCAAATCACCCACGGCAAACTCCATTTCACCAGCGGCGAGGAACTGGCAACCGCCGCCATCATCTGGGCCGCCGGGGTGGCGGCCAACCCACTGGCCGCAGCGCTCGGCGTGCCAACCGACCGGGGCGGCCGGGTTTGTCCGGCCCCCGATTTATCGTTGCCCGGCCAATCAGATATTTTCGTCGCGGGCGATCTCGTCGCCATGAAGGACCTCGACGACAAGCCGGTCCCCGGCGTGGCTCCCGCCGCGGTGCAAATGGGACACCACATCGCGGAGATCCTCCTCGCCGAAGGCGGCCTGCCGCCGGACGCGCCCCGCCCGCCGCGCGCCGGTTTCCGCTATTTCGACAAGGGCCTGATGGCGATCATCGGCAAAAACCACGCGGTGGTGAAATCCGGCCGCTTCCGCCTGCGAGGCCCGGTTGCCTGGCTCGCCTGGCTGCTCGTCCACATCCTCTTCCTCATCGGCTTCCGCAACAAACTCGGCGTCCTTCTCGGCTGGGCCTTCGCTTACCTGAAGGACAACCCGTCCGCCCGGGTGATCGTGAATCCACCGCCGGCCGCGAGCGGCTCGTGAATCGCGTTTGCGCCGTTCCCGGCGCGGTGCTTTGTTTCGCCGCAAGCCTCCCGCCGCCCCGCCGAACCTGATGATGAACCGCCATCAATTGCTCACCACCGCCGCCGTCACCGTTCTGATTGGCGGTGGAGCCTTCCTCGCCGGCCGCGCCTCGGTTTCACGGGCAATTTCCGGCGAACGTTCCGTCCCGGTCGCCTCCGCGCGCGCCGGCGGCGTTTCCAATATGGTTGCCGCCGACTCCGACCGGAGCGGAGCCGCCGCCGATCGCGCCAATCGCCCCGCGGCCAAGGAAAACCGCCTCGCCCGGCTGGAGGAAATCATCCGCGGCAACGACCCGATGGAGCGCAACCGTGCCCTGCTCGCCTTCCTCGACCAGCTGGCACCGGGCGACATGCCGGACGTGGTCGACCGTTTCCGCGCCCTCGGCCTGACCGACGCGCGCGCGGGCGAATACGCGATGCTGCTCACCGCCTGGGCCAAGGCCGACCCGCTGGCCGCCATGGCCTACGCAGAGGAGAAAACCCGCGGACCGTTCGCCACCCGCACCCTGCTCGCCGCCTGGGCCGCCAACGACCCCGACGCCGCCCTGCGCTGGGCGGACGCGCACCACCAGGGCGACGGAGCGAACCCCTACCTCACCGGCATCATCCAGGGCATCGCCGCCACCGATCCCGAGCGCGCCACCAAGCTGCTCGCCGGCATGCCCTTCAGCGAGGAACGGGGCGAGGCGTTGAACGCCCTGCTCCCCTTCATCGCGGCCAAGGGCGGTGACGCCGCCCGCGCCTGGGTGGACTCGATCCAGGACGAACAGCTGCGAGACGGCGCGATCGCCCGCATCGCCGAGCAACTCGCCGCCAAGGAGCCGAAGGCGACCGCCGACTGGCTGCTCGCCAATCCCGGCCAAGCCAGCCTCCGCCAGCTCGACGACGTGATCGCGAGCTGGATGGACCAGGACAAGGTCGCCGCGGTGTCCTATTACGACACGCTGCCCGCCGGCGAGGCCCGCACCAGCGCCCTGCGCGGCATCGTCAACACGATGGCGCTCGAAAACCCGCAGGAAGCCGCCCGCTTCATGGACAGCCACCCGGCCGACACCAACGATCAGGTGATCCAGCAGTTCGTCTGGCACTCGTCGCAGGAAGACCCGGTGCTGGCCGCCAGCTACATCGCCCGCATTTCCAACCCCCGCGAGCAGGAAAACCTCTACAACCGCATGCTCACCGGCTGGCTGCGCCGCGACCCCGCCTCCGCCACCGGCTGGATCCAGTCGAACCCGCTGCCGGAAACCGTCCAGCAGCGGCTCCAGCGGACGATCCAGCAGACGCAGCAACCGAAGTGAGCGGGCCTCCCGCCGCCACCTGCCCCATGGACAAGCGCCGCGCCGTCGTTAGAATCGGCGGATGCGCCTGATTTCCCTCCTGTTACTCGCGTCCTGGACCGTCGCTTCCGCCGCCGAAGCCCCGGCGAAAACCGAGCCGAAAGCCGAGCCGCCGGCCAAGGAGGAACCGCAGGAAACGCCCGCTCCGCCGGTCGTCCGCGACGCCTCGGTCGTCATCGCCGGCAAAACGATCCCCTACCGCATCACCGCCGCCAAGCTCCAGCTCAAGCGGGACGACGGCAAACCGAGCGCCTCCATCTTCCACGTCAGCTACGAGCGCAAGGACGCGCCGGACCTCGCCAAGCGCCCCGTCCTGTTCGCCTTCAACGGCGGTCCCGGCTCGTCCTCGGTCTGGCTCCACCTCGGCATGCTCGGGCCGAAACGCATCGATTTGCCCGCCGATGGCACGGCCGCCCCAGCGCCGCCATCCCGCGTCGTCGACAATCCCGAGAGCATCCTCGACGTCTGCGATCTGGTGTTCATCGATCCCGTCTCGACCGGCTACAGCCGCGCCGACAAGGACACCAAGGCGGACGATTTCCACGGTGTGGAGGAGGACATTTCCTCCGTCGGCGACTTCATCCGCCGCTGGACCACCGAGCACGGCCGCTGGGCGTCGCCGAAGTTCCTGCTCGGCGAATCGTACGGCGGGATCCGAGCCGCCGGGCTCGCCGACCACCTCCAATCCCGCTTCGGCATGAACCTGAACGGCGTGGTCCTGCTGTCGTCGCTGCTCGATTTCCGCACGCTTTCCGCCGACGCCGCCGACCCGCTGCCGGATCTGGTCTACCTGCCGGCCTACACCGCCACGGCGCTGTATCACGGCCGGTTGCAGGGCGACGCCGAGGCGAAGATCGCGGAGGCCCGGGCGTTCGCCTTCGGCGAATATGCCACCGCCCTGCTCCAAGGCAGCGAGCTGCCCGCCGGGCGGAAACAGGAACTCGCCGCGAAACTCGCCGCGTTCACCGGCATCGAACCCGCCGTCTGGCTGGCCCACGACCTGCGGCTCGACCCCGCGTTCTTCCGCGCCGAACTGCTGCGCAAGGACGGCAAGGTCGTCGGCCGCTTCGACGCCCGCGTCGCCTGGGAATCCGGCGATCCCGCCGCCGCGACCGCCGGCTACGATCCGTCCTACTCGCTGGCGTTCGGCGCGTTTTCCACCGCCCTGCTCGACTACCTCGGCCGCGACCTCGGCTGGAAAGAGGACCAACCTTACGAAATCCTCACCCGCAAGGTCCAACCCTGGCGCTGGAACGCCGACAACGGCTACGTCAACCTCAGCGACCGGCTCGCCGAGGCCATGCGCGACAACCCGCGGCTCAAGCTGCTCGTGATGTGCGGCGACCGCGACCTGGCGACCCCGGCCGATGGCATCGCCTATTCGTTCCGCCATCTGCCCGGCCTGCCGCCGGCCCTGCGTGCCAACGTCGGGTTTTCCCGCTACGCCGGCGGCCACATGTTCTATTTGAACCCGCCGGACCGTGCCAAAACCCGTGCCGATCTGGTGAATTTCATCCAATCGGCCTGCCCGTGAGCGGCCGTACCAACGATGCCAGCTCGCGCTTCCTGCGGGGATTTTACATCGCCGCGCGATGCTCATGAGGCATTTCGATGGATGATTGCAACACCGCCTCACGACCGCTCATAATCAGCCGGAATCGGGCCGAAATCGATGAATGCAGCGCATTTCGCGGGCGAAATGGATTCAGCGCGTTTCCGAGCCGCAATTGGCACTCTGGCAAGCCATGCGCTCTATCAAACCCGACCATCATGAAAGCGACTACCCTGCTCATGCTCACCGCCGCCCCGGTCTTCGCGGGCACCCCTGACGCCCCAGCTCCGGCTCCCGCGCCCGCGCCCTACTGGGTCACCCCGACGATCGACGTCCGCGCTCGCTACGAGTTCGCCAACATCGACAACTACGACGATAGCCACGCCCTCACCACCCGCGAGCGTCTCGGCCTGAAGACCCAGGCTTGGAACGGTTTCTCCGCCTTCGTCGAAGGCGAGTTCACCCAGGCCATCGTCGACGACTACAGCGGCGGCCCGGGCAAGACGGTCAACAAGGCCGGCGTTGACCCCTTCGTCAAAAACAACTCCTTCATCTTCGACCCGGAGACCAACGAGCTCAACCAGCTCTACGGCCAGTACAGCGGCTTCGACACCACCGTGAAGCTCGGCCGCCAGAAGATCGTCTATGACAACGCCGCCTTCGTCGGCGATGTCGGCTGGCGCCAGAACCAGCAGACCTATGACGGCGTCTCGATCACCAACAAGTCGATCGAAGGCCTCACCCTGAACTACGCCTACGTCGACCAGGTCAACCGCATCTTCGGCTCCGACGCGCTCAACATCTTCGCGAACGCCCCGGGCAACATCCACCTCATCAACGGCTCCTACGCCGGCATCAAGAACCTGACCCTCGGCGGTTACGTCTACCTGATGGACTTCGACGAGAAGGCCGCCGCGAAGTGGGACAACCAGACCTACGGCCTCAGCGCCAAGGCCAACGTCCTCGGCCTCACCCTCTACGGCGAACTCGCCTACCAGGACGAAGCCGGCGTGAAGAACGACATGGACGGCTTCTACTCCCACTTCATGGTGACCAAGGCCTTCGGCAAGCAGTCGCTCACCCTCGGCGTTGAAAACCTCGACGCCGGCGTGCAGACGCCGCTCGGCACCGTCCACGCCTTCGACGGCTACGCCGACTCCACCGACACCGCCCGTATCGACGGTTCCCACGGCGGCCTGACCGACACCTACCTCTCCTACGTCACGCCGATCTTCTGCGGCATCAAGTGGGCGAACACGGCGCACGTCTTCGGCGACAACTCGATCAGCGACGACCTCGGCCTCGGCTTCGACTCCGTCCTGACCAAGAAGTTCGACGATCACTTCACCGCGATCTTCAAGCTCGGCTACTTCGACTCGAACGACGACAAGAAGTTCCTCTCCACCACCCGCGCCTCCCTGGAGCTCGACTACAGCTTCTAAGAGGTTTCAGCGGATGGATTGAAGCGCGCGCGGCCGGTTTCGGGGGGAGTCGGTCGCGCGTCTTTTCATGCCCGGATCACCCCGCGCGGCGGGATGAAACGCCCGCATCCCCGCGGGAAAGCGGATTCACGCCACAAGCGGGCCGAATCCGGCCAATTGGCAAGCATCCCGCTTCCTCCCCATCCGGGTGGCCACGCCACCCCGCACCCGCCCGATGACGCGGCGGGTTGATTTTCTCGGTTCGGTTGTTCGGTTCACCAAGCGGTCGGCTTTCCCTGAAGCCGACCGCTTGGTTTGTACCGGCCGAACCCGCCCCATGAACGGTTTTCCGGCGATCAGGACGGAAGGATGAACGGGACCAATCCGGCGCTTCAGCCAGATTCACGCGGCAATCCCCCGCGGCGGCCCATTTGGCAGGCATCCCGCTACCTCCATGAGAGGAAGCCCGACCGGCCCGCCCTTTCCGCATGAGTTCCCAATCCATCAAAAGCGTCTGTCCATATTGCGGTGTCGGTTGCGGGATCGTGATGGAAATCCGGAACAATCAGGTCGTCAAAGTCACCGGCGACAAGAGCCACCCGACGAACTTCGGCCGGCTCTGCACCAAGGGAAACACCTGCTTCGAAGCCCTCGCCACCGGCGGCCGCCTCGAGCGCGCGATGATCCGCCCGCAGCGCGGCGCGGAGCCGCAGCCCGCCGCCATCGACGCCGCGATCACCGAAACCGCCACCCGCCTGCGCCGGATTCTCGACGCGCACGGCCCGGACGCCATTTCGTTCTACGTCTCCGGCCAGATGTCGCTGGAGGCCCAGTACCTCACCAACAAGCTGGCCAAGGGCTTCATCCGCACCCAGCACATCGAGTCGAACTCCCGCCTCTGCATGGCCAGCGCCGGCAGCGGCTACAAGCTCTCGCTCGGCTCCGACGGCCCGCCCGGCTCTTACCAGGACTTCGACCGCACCAACCTGTTTTTCGTCAGCGGCGCGAACATGGCCGACTGCCACCCGATCCTGTTCCTGCGCATGATGGACCGGGTGAAGGCCGGCGCGAAATTGATCGTCGTCGACCCGCGCCGCAACGGCACCGCCGACAAGGCCGATCTCTTCCTCCAGATCAAGCCCGGCACCGACCTCGCCCTGCTCAACGGACTGCTCCACCTGCTGGTGAAAAACGGCAAGACCGACCCGGCGTTCATCGCCGAGTTCACCGAGGGCTGGGACGCCATGCCGGAGTTCCTCGAAGACTACTCGCCGGAAAAGGTCGCCGCCCTCACCGGTCTCGCCGAGGCGGACATCCGCCAGGCCGCCGAGTGGATCGGCGACGCGCCCGAGTGGATGAGCTGCTGGACGATGGGCCTCAACCAGAGCACCCACGGCACCTGGAACACCAACGCGATCTGCAACCTCCACCTCGCCACCGGCGCGATCTGCCGCCCCGGCAGCGGACCGTTCTCGCTCACCGGCCAGCCGAACGCCATGGGCGGCCGCGAGATGGGCTACATGGGCCCCGGCCTGCCCGGCCAGCGCGTCGCCCTCAACGAGAACGACCGCAAGTTCATCGAAACTCTCTGGAACGTCGAACCCGGCACCATTCGCCCGCAGGGCGGCAAGGGCACCGTCGCGATGTTCGAGGAAATGAAAGCCGGCACCATTAAAGCCTGCTGGATCATCTGCACCAACCCCGTCGCCTCCGTCTCCAACCGCGGCAACGTCATCGCCGGCCTCGAAACCGCCGAGCTCGTCATCGCCCAGGACGCCTACCTCGACACCGAGACGAACCGCTACGCCGACATCCTGCTGCCCGGCGCGCTGTGGGCCGAGGGCGAGGGCGTGATGATCAATTCCGAGCGCAACCTGACGCTCTGCGAAAAGGCCGTCGATCCGCCCGGCGAAGCGATGCCCGACTGGCAGCTCATCGCCCGCGTCGCCTGCGAAATGGGCTTCGCCGACGCCTTCACCTACGCCTCCGCCAGCGAGGTCTTCGAGGAAATCAAAGGCGCGTGGAACCCCGCCACCGGCTACGACATCCGCGGCGCCAGCTACGAGCGCCTGCGCCGCACGCCGCTCCAGTGGCCGTGCCCGCCGGACGCCCCGGACAACCGCAACCCGCTCCGCTACCTCAACGACGGCGTCAGCCAGACGCTGCTCGAATCGCCCGACGGCAACCGCCCGCGCCTCGCCTTCGCCACCCCGAGCCGCAAGGGCGTGTTCCTGCCCCGTCCGCACATGGACGCGGTCGAAATGCCCGACGGCGATTTTCCCTTCATCCTCAACACCGGCCGCCTCCAGCACCAGTGGCACACGATGACCAAAACCGGCAAGATCGCGAAGCTCAACAAGCTCAACCCGGCCCCCTTCGTCGAACTCCACCCGGAAGACGCCGCCACCTTCGGCATCGCCGAGGGCGACCCGGTGGAAATCGCGTCCCGCCGCGGCAAGGCCGTGCTGCCCGCCGTCGTCACCGACCGTGTCCGCCCCGGCAACTGCTTCGCCCCCTTCCACTGGAACGACGTCTTCGGCGAAAACCTCGCCATCAACGCCGTCACCAGCGACGCGATCGATCCGATCTCGCTCCAGCCCGAGCTCAAAGTCTGCGCCGTCGCCCTGACCCGCGCCACCAGCCCGGTCGACTTCACCCCGCCCGCCGTGGAACCGGCCGCCACGCCCGCTTCCGCCCTTTCGCCCAGCGCTTCCTCGAACATGTCCCGGATCGACCAACTCTCGGCCCTGCTCGGTCTCGAAGCCGCCGCGCCGCCCGTGCTCGACGCCCGCGAGGCGCTCTACCTGCAAGGGCTGCTGACCGGCCTGCGCACCGGCGACGAATTCAGCGACCGCGGCGTGCCGACGCTGCCGGACAACGCGCCGGTCGCCGAGCCGACCCGCCTGTGGCTCAACGGCATGCTCGCCGGCATGTTCTCCCGCACCCTGTCGGGCGTTGCCGCCGGCGCGCTCCGCGTCGAACGCGACCCCGTCACCATCCTGTGGGCCTCCCAGACCGGCAACGCCGAGGGCGTGGCGAAACAGTTCGCCGACCGCCTGACGCGCCGCGGCCACGGCGTCACCTTGCTGCCGATGGACCGCTTCAAGGTCGAGGATCTGCCGCAGGCGAAGCGCGTGATGATCCTCGCCAGCACCTTCGGCGACGGCGACCCGACCGACAACGGCACCGGCTTCTGGAAGGCCCTGCAATCGGATAGCGCGCCGCAGCTCACCGACACCTCGTTCTCCGTGCTCGCCTTCGGCGACTCGAACTACGACCAGTTCTGCGGTTTCGGCCGGAACCTCGACGCCCGCATGGAGGCGCTCGGCGCCACCCGCCTCGCCCCGCGCATCGATTGCGAACCGGACTTCGAACAACCCGCCGGCGCGTGGATGGAATCCGTCATCACCGCGCTCGCCAGCCAGGAAGGGCTCGACTCCCTGCCGGCCGCCGACCTCCCGGCCGCCCCGGAATCCGCCTCCGTCCGCCCGGTTTACAGCCGCACCCAGCCGCTGCGCACCCGCATGATCTTCAACCGCCGGCTCAGCGGCGAAAACTCGTCCAAGGAAACCCGCCACTTCGGCTTCGACCTGAAGGGCAGCGGCCTGACCTACGAGGCCGGCGACGCCCTCGGCGTCTGGCCGATGAATTGCCCGCAGCTCGTCGCCGAGATCCTCGCCGCCCTCGACCTTTCGCCCGACCTCGTCGTGGCGGTGAAGGACGCCGGCGAAATGACGCTCGCCAAAGAGCTCAAGCGCCACTTCGAGATCTGCCGGATCTCCAGCGACTTCATCCGCTTCGTCCACGAACGCTGCGCCAGCCCGGACCTCGCCGGTTTCCTCGTTCCGGAAAACAAGGCCGCGCTCAAGGATTGGCTGTGGGGCCGCCAGATCGTCGACCTGCTCCACGCCTACCCGATCCGCCCGACCGCCGAGGAATTCCTCGCCGCGCTCAAGCGCCTCCAGCCGCGGCTCTACTCGATCTCCTCCAGCCCGAAGGAATTCCCGGAAGAGGTTCACCTCACCGTCTCCACCGTCCGCTACCGCCACCACGGCAAGCCGCGCCTCGGGGTCGCCTCGACCTTCCTCGCCGACCGCGCCGAGGGTGCCGAAGTCGCGATCTTCGTCCAAAAGTCCGCCCACTTCCGCCCGCCGACCCGGCTCGAGCTGCCCGTCATCATGGTCGGCCCCGGCACCGGCGTCGCTCCGTTCCGCGCCTTCCTCCAGGAACGCCGCGCCACCGCCGCGCCGGGCAAAAACTGGCTGTTCTTCGGCGAACAACGCTCCGAGACCGACTTCTACTACCGCGAGGAACTCGCCGAAATGCAGTCCAGCGGCCTGCTCACCCGCCTCGACACCGCCTTCTCGCGCGACCAGCAGGAGAAAATCTACGTCCAGCACCGCATGCTCGAACACGGCGCCGAACTCTGGGCCTGGCTCCAGGAAGGCGCGCACTTCTACGTCTGCGGCGACGCCACCTTCATGGCCCGCGACGTCGATCTCGCCCTCCGCAAGATCGCCCGCGACCACGGCGGCCTCGACGAGGACGCCGCCGACGCCTTCATCCGCAAGCTCGCCGACGACAAGCGCTACCTCCGCGACGTCTACTAAGCTTCTCCGATTTCCAGGGTAATTGACCGGCAATGAATAGCGGCCGGCTCCGAAAGGGGCCGGCCGTTTTTGTGGAGCGATAGAGCGCATCCGCTGCGGGATGGCAGCTCGAATTCAATTTGCAGGCTTATCGCCGTCGGATGGCGCGGCTTGTTCGACTCTGTCTTCATCTTCTATTTCTGGAAAGCTCTGCTATCGAGAAGATGGCCAAGAAAGCGACAAGATACACAGGGTAAGACGGCAAAAATGCGACAACCACGGAACCCAATCCTGGCCACTCGCCATGCACGCCAAAGATGAATAGATTCAGCAGATTACCTGGAAGCAAAAGCCACATCCCAAGCATCAAGCCCTCATATTGCATGACAGCTCCGAGAAGTGGAATCGGCAGCGCCCAGAGCGCAGCGCGCTGGGCTGTCGAGTGTAGCGGCTTCATGTTTTTTCTGCCGAACGTCAATAGATGAGGGACGCGCCAACCATACGCATCCCCTCTATCGCCTTGTTCGGCTCCGTGGTTTTCATTTATTTCACTTCGATCACCTGAATATAAGTGTTTTTCAGCTTCAAGCTGATCTTGTCCGTCAATCCTGCATTCCAGCGCGCAAGAACCTGATAAATCTTTCCGTCGTTAAAATGCCACTCCCATAAGCCAACTGATGATTGCCGCGATGTGAAGGCTGGCCCAAAAGCCTCAATTGCCTCCAAATAGGTTGTTGGATTCTTCTCCCGGAGCTTTGCATCCAAAATAATCGGCGCGGAGCCGATGTAGGCCGCAAAACGTCCTTCTACAGCTACGACGCTATATTCGGATGTCTTCCAAGGGTCCGGTTTCGCCACAGTATCAGCGAAGGCCGATGTAGAACATACTGCGATGGCGAGTTGAACGACCTTGAGCGATTTCATTGCTTTTGACGAACAGTAGGATTACCCGACGAGTCGGGTTTGCGGGGTGATACCCGACCGATCGGTGATCCGGGTAAAAGCCGACCCGGAAGCACGGAGTTCGGCGCGGATCGACATGATCCGTTTGTATGGATGTGCCGAAGGCCCGCCAAGCCGGAAAGGTGTTAGCCACTCGGAACCCCGAACGGTCGCTCACTCCCGGCGATTGAAATCGCCTCCGCCGCAAGCGGCGATGAATCGCACGCACTCCAGGAGACCTCCTCGGCCCGCCAGCCGTTATCTCCAACCGGGCCCCGCTGGGACCGCGAGTTTCCAAACTCGCTCTAGGATCGGTCGCGAAGGTCCTCATCCGTCCAACGCCGCGATTCATCGCCGGAGAGAAGAGCCTCCGAACCGCGGAGGCGCGCGGAGGAACCCGGATTCAGAACGGTCAGGTCGCCGCGCGGGTTGTCACCCACCCGGCTACGGACGCTCTTGGTGCAGCCACGGCATGGCACCCCGGTCCCCCATCCCGCCCATGCCGGGCACTCCCTTTTTGCGGACGCGGGCCATCTCCGTCGCCATTCCCGGACAAGGCAAACCGGATCCGGAAAAAACCGCCGGGACCCTCGGGCAAGGCAAACCGGACCCGGGGAAAGACCGCCGGGACTCCCGGACAGGGCAAACCGGGTCCGGGAAAAGCCGCCGGGACTCCCGGACAAGGCAAACCGGATCCGGGGAAGAGCCGCCGGGACTCCCGGGCAAGGCAAACCGGTACCGGGGAAGAGCGCCCGGGCATCCCGGCAGCCATTTCCGGGCACCGGAGAACGGGTTGATCAGGAAAACCCGGCGCTCCAGGCGACAAACCGAATCATCCACGACGCGCCCCTCCGTCTTCCTGAAAACCGAAAACTCCCCCCGGCTCCGCCGGGAGGGTCACATCGCCACCGGCCGGGCGAGCGCTCCTTGCCGACCATCGCGCAGATGCCGACGTCAAGCGCACCTCCGCGACATCTACTGACCGATTTCCAGGGTAATTGACCGGCAATGACAAACCGGCCGGCTCCGAAAGGGGCCGGCCGGTTTTTGCGTGGACGCAAGGACGACGTCTTGTTCGGCCTTAGTATTGCGGCCCGAACAGGCATCAAATCACAGGTAATTGAAGAATCGAATCTGCCAATCTCTGGCAAACTCGGGCCGGTGGTATGGCTGATCCAGCAAAGAATCAGGAACGAAAACAAAGTCCCGCTCGGCCAAGTAGCCAATCAGGCGATCTCGAGTATCCGCAGCAATGGGAAACACGTCCGAGTCGCACCAAATCGAGAACATCCGTCCGAAGGATGAAAATCGAATGCAGATGATCGTGTGAATAGCACCAGAGGGAACACCCGGAGATGGACGGGGTGCAGACTCGTATGCGGCCCAGTCTGCGAAGAACGAAGCGTCCTGCACCTGATCATCAAGCTTCAATGGGTGCCCGCAAATCGCGGATAGCTCAGACCCGAGAGTGCGAACCTCTGCTAGCGCCGTCCAGTAGTCGAAATCAGCGGGCATTTCCCAATCCGTCTGGCTGTCGTGTGCCAGCAAGTAGTCCATGTCTGCAATCTTCATGGTGAGAGACTTCGTTTCTTGGCCGAATGTCAAAGGACACAGGAACCCTGACCGGGGGCGAGGCTTCGACTGTGGGTTGAGATTGCAGCGGTCATGGCGGCTGGAATTACGCGGGGCAGGCGTCAGGAGGGACGTCTTGTTCGGCGATTGATTCCGAGGAGGATTCCTAACAAGGCGAGACTCACCGGCGCCGGCTCCGGAACAGTAACCACTTGAAAAGCTAGGTCCGTCGTCCTCACTGACACAGGGGAAACGTTAATCCTGCCACCGCCGGAATACACGTCTGATGAATTCATCCCGTAGTTGTTCCAGCCAGTAGCGGATCCACCCGGGTCCTTTGCTACAATCGTGAAGGCATACTCATTGCCGTTAACAACTGGCACAGGAGAAGCAAGCTCCACTCTCACCCATTGAGGCACGGCGTTCAGATCGGATTCGAAAAAGGTTCCGATTCCTAAAACTGATGCGCCAAGGGCCGGCAACGAAGAATTGAAATCGTAAAGGCGAAGTGTCGCATCCGAACCGCCTGAAGATGAGGAAACATAAAGATCGATAGCTACAATCAAATAGTCACCATTTGCCGTGAACGACTGCCCAAACCCGGATGGCGAAAAATCGGCCACCCCTGTGAAGGCCGGTTGCGAAATTGAGACAGTGGCGCCCTTTGCAAAGGGCGCGAATACGCCCAAGGTCACACTGAAAATGGCGGCAAGGATAATCCTCATTTCTGTCGAATAGTATTTATTCACCCAATGCAGGCCGACTATCTAACAACCATGAGCTTGGACTCTTTTGCAGCGAGCGTGCCGGGGAGTCCTTGATTGTCAATCCGAGACACTTGAACCCCTCGAGCCCACTGCGAAGCCCCCAAATTCACGCGGCTCTTCCACCCGAGCGCGGGAAGCTTGCCCCCGCCCCGGGCGGACGCACTTGCTGCGGGGAACGCGCCCTCCCGCCGCCTCGATTCCGCAGCCTCATCGACCGTCACTCGTCGGCAATGCCGACCCGGCCGGCGCCCCCGCCGCCCCATCCCCATGGAATTCCCGTTTGAGCAGGCGCTGCTTCTGCGGCGAATCCACCAGCGACGTGCTTTCCAGCCAGCTGGCAAACGCCGCGGGGCTCTTCTCCTTCCACTCCATGGCCATTCCGAAGAAGGTTTCCTGACTCTTGGCGGGATCGTAGATCAAGGTGTTCGCCGCCTGCAGGGCACCCGCCGGATTCTCCTTCGACAGGTTTTGAACCAGCGCCACGACCACCGGGTCGAGCTCCGCCGCCGGCCGCTGCTGCGCCAGCCAGGTCCGGCTGGCGGCCGGATCCACCTTGGCCCACGCCTCGGCGGCTTGCCGCAGCAGCGATTCGCTATAATGCGCTTCCGGCAAACCGTTGATCCAGGCGAACGCGGCTGTCGGATCCACTTTCACGTAATTCGCCGCCATGGCGCTCAAGTCGCCGGGCGAAATCGCCGGATACCCCTGCCCGGCGAACCATTCGGCCGCTTTTCCTGGATCGGAGGCCGACCAGGCGTTGAGCAGCTGGCCGGTCAAAAACGGTTTGGCCTCCCCTTGCACCTGGCCGAGCCGTTCCAGCGCGACGCCGAGGTTCGACTTGGCGAGCTCCATCAGCTGGAGACCCGCCATCTCCATCACCGCCTCCGGATCGCTCAGCCGGATCATCCGCTCGATCCCCTTGGCCCGGTCCCGGGCCAGCAGGTTGTTCACGAATTCCTTCGCCAGATCGCCGGCCGCTCCGGGAGTGGCGACGAGCAAATCGCCGGCCTCCGCCAGGCTGTCGCCATACGCACCCTGCTCCCAGGACTTGAGCACGGAAACATAAAACACCTGTCGCAGCTCCGGTTGATCAAAGCGCTTCTGGATGAACGCCAGCGCGCTGGGACCGTCGAACGTCCCCCAGGAGGAAAAGAACAGGCGCCAATGCTGGACGCGGTCTCGCGAGAACGGCCGCGCGGTAAAGTAAGCCGCGAACTGAGAGGCGGTTTCACGCCGGTGCCGCCCGAGCGCGGCGATCAGACAGCGGGTTCCCCTGTATTCGCTGGCTTCCGCGAACGCCTGGTCCAGCAGACCGCCGAGCGGCGCGGACTCGTCCACCGCTGTGCTCACGCCCGGCCGCGACTCGCCCGACCTCCGCTCGGGCGTCAGCCGCTCCGCGCCCCCTTCCTTCTCATCGGCACCCGTTGTGAGGCCGGAACTCACGCCCCGCGGCACCAACAGGCCGGCGAAAAAGCCAACCGCGAGAAACACCAACACAACGTATCTAGCAGCCATTGATTTTCAAAAGTTCGCACGCACCTAACAGGAGAGAGGCCGCAGCCTCCATCGCGCCACGGATTCCAACAGATCCCGGAAGAAGGTGGAGGGTTTTTACGCTCCGTTGACAATTTCCGCCCCGCCGGAAAACACGGATTTTACAATCGGGCGGCTTACTGGTGGCCGCTTTGAACGGAAAAGGAACATCTGGATCCGCAAAAATCAACTTGACGCAACATATTCTAACAAAAACAACGCAGCCGCACCCCCAAAGACGATAGTTGTCCGATGGGTCGCCTCATCACCATCCAACGATGAAAAAAACAATCATTCTCGCCACTGGCGCCGCAGCCGCTCTTCTCTCACCCGTCCATGCGGACGTCGTCAACGCGGACGACGTGATCGTGCAGGGCAGCCTCGCGGTCGGCTTCGACGCCGTCGACAACGAGAGCTTCGGCTTCGACACGATCCGTCTGAAGGAGAACAACCTCCGGATCAAATTCGAAGACACCAGCACCGGCGCTTTCCCCAGCAACGATTGGCAGCTGACCGCCAACGACACCACCAGCGGCGGAAAAAACAGATTCTCCATCGACGACGTCACCAATAGCAAAACGCCGTTCACCGTCGAAGCCAGCGCCCCCAGCAACTCGCTCTACGTGGCGAGCAGCGGGAAAATCGGATTCGGCAATTCGAACCCGACGCTCGGCCTGCACCAGACCGGCACCGACACGCCCGCCCTGCGCTTCGAGCAGACCAACCTCGGCGGCTTTTCCGCGCAGACCTGGGACGTGGCCGGCAACGAAGCGAACTTCTTCGTCCGCGACGTGACGGGCGGCTCGAAGCTCCCGTTCCGCATCCAACCGGGCGCGCCCACCAGCACCCTCTACCTCGCCAACAGCGGCAACGTCGGCCTGGGCCTCACGAACCCGGCGGCGGATCTCCATATCAGCCGCAACGATGGCGGAACTTCCATCCGCTTGTCCAACACGGTGGCCACCACCGGATCGAACTGGGACGTCACGGTGACCGACGCCGGCGCGTTCGTGATTCAGAAAGACGGCCAGACGGCAAAATATTCGTTCGGCGGCGACGGCACCCTCAGCATCACCAAACCAGGTGCCTTCGGCTCGACCTTCACCATCCTAGGCGTGGATTCCAGCGGGAACGTCACGGCCGGCGGGACAGTCAGCGGGTCGTCCGATGTCGGGCGAAAGGAGAATTTCGGCTCGATCGATCCGGAAGAAATCCTCGAGAAGCTCGCCACAGTGCCCATGAAAACCTGGAGCTACAAGGGCGAGCCCGTCACCCACGTCGGCCCGATGGCGCAGGACTTCCACCAGGCCTTCGAACTCGGTGCGAGCGAGCGCTCGATCAGCATGGCCGACGCCGACGGCGTCGCTCTCGCGTCCATCCAGGCCCTGCGAAAGAAGTCCCTCGAAAAGGACCAGCAGATTTCGGAGCTCAAAACGGCTAACTCAAAGCTGGAGCAGCGACTCCAGCGTCTCGAGCAGCTGATCGAATCCCGCAACTGACCCCCTCATGAAGCGCATCCTCGCACCCGCCATCGCCATCGGAATCACCCTTGGCACCGCTCAGCTCGGCCAAGCGGCCACCGCGATCATCACGCTGACCGGCGAAAGCCCCACCACAGGGGACAGCAGCTCGGTCGACGCCGTCTTCGGCTACGACATCACCGTCGGCTCGTCCGCGCTGTGGGTCACCGCACTCGGCTACTACGATCCCGGTCACGACGGCATCGCGGACCCCAACGCCCAGGTGGGCCTCTACGACCTCGGCGGCATCAACGGAACCCTGCTGAGCTCGGTGACGGCCGGCTCCACCGCCTCCGGCTTCGTCGGGGACTACCGGTTTATCGACCTCTCTACCCCGATCATGCTCGCCGCAAACACGACCTACCGCGTCGTGGCGAACACGGGCAACGTGAGCGGCACCAGCCACAACGAAACGCCAATCGGCGGAACACCGACCTTCGGCTCAGACCTGACGATCAATACCGTTACGGGCTACAGCGGAGGAACCGTCGCGAATGGTGGACTGAACAAAGCCAACTCGACCTCCACGTCGCTCCACATCTATCAGGGCAACTTCGAATACTCGACCACGCCCGTTCCCGAACCGTCGGCCGCGCTCTTGGGCCTGCTCTCGCTGGGCGGCCTGCTCCGCCGCCGCCGCTGACCGGCTGCCTCCGGTCATCTCTTCGAAAAGCGTCCCCTTGCGGCAAGGGGGCGCTTTTTTGTCAAAAAGACTCACATCGCCACCGGCCGGGCGAGCTCCTTGCCGACCATCGCGCAGATGCCGACGAAGGTTTCCTCGACCAGAGTGAAGTTGCGCTTCACGCGGGTGAAGACCTGCCACTCGCGCTTCACGGAAAGATCGCCCATCGGCACCGCGACGAGGCGGCCGTCGGCGATTTCCTTGCGGGCGACCCATGGCGCAACGATGCCGACGCCCAGACCGATGCGGGTCATTTCCTTGATCGCCTCCATGTCGCCGAGCACCAGCGGCGCGCGCAGGCGGATGCCGCGGGCCTCGAACCAGTTTTCCACCAACCGGTGCGTCTGGGTCGAGCGGGTGTAGACGATGAACTGCATCGCCGCCAGCGACTCCGGCGTGATCGGGCCGCCGGTCGCCCACGGATGCGCGGGCGAGACGATGAAGGTCAGCTCGTCGGTGAACAAGGGGCGGCCGCCCTCCATCATCGGGCCTTCGTTGCCGAGGCCGATGACCAGGTCGAGCGCGTGATCTTCCAGACGGGAAATCAGCCAGGACGTGTCGCCGGCCTCGATCACCGGCTCGCAGCGCGGGAAACAATCGCGGAACTCGCGCAGCACCGTCGGCAAAAGGAAGTGGCACAGGCTGTGCGGCGCGCCGACCCGGATGCGGACCTGTCCCCAGCGCTTCAGACCGTCGAGCTCGCGTTCGGCGTGCTCCAGCTCGGACAGCGCGCGGCGGCAGCGGCGGATGAACACCTCGCCTTCGGGCGTCGGCACGGTGCGCTTGCCCTGGCGGTCGAGCAACCGGCAGCCGAGCTGGTCTTCGAGCGCGCGCAGCGAGTGGCTGATCGCGGACTGCGTGAGGCAGAGCCGTTTCGCAGCCATGGTGAAGCTGCCTTCGTCGGCCACCGCCACAAACGCACGAACCAAGCGGAGATCGGGAAGGAATTCACTCATGAGACGGTTTCATCGAAAATTTTCAGAAAACTTAGCACCGTTCATGCCAATTTCGCAAACTTGGCATTCTTTCCGCTTTTCCCCGGCAAGATGTATTCGAACCCGCTCACCGCCCGACAACCCATCCGGCTCGGCTTCGTGCCTTTGAACGACTGCGCGCCGTTGGCGGTCGCCCGCGAGACCGGCTTGTTCGAGCGCTATGGCGTCGACGTGCAGCTCGTCCGCCTCCCCGGCTGGGCCACGGTGCGGGACATGCTTTTCTTCGGCGAACTGGACGCCGCGCAGGCGATCGCCGGGCTCGCGTTCTCGCTCACGCTCGGCATCGGCCAGCTCCGCCGCGACGTCTGCGTGCCGCTCGTGCTCAGCGGCCACGGCAACGCGATCACGCTCTCGAACCGGATCCCCGCCGAACTCATCGGCCGCGGCGAAGGCCTCGCCGGTTTCATCGCCCACCGCTGGAAGGAGAACCGCCCGTTCACGATGGCGGCCGCCCACCGTTACTCGTCGCACCATCTACTACTGCAATCGTGGCTGCGCCAGCACGGCCTGCAGCCCGGCCGCGACGTCGAGCTGATCTTCCTGCCGCCGCCGCTGATGCCCGGCCACATGGCCAGCGGCCACCTCGACGGCTACTGCGTCGGCGAACCGTGGAATTCCGAATCGATCCTCTCCGGCCAGGGCTGGTGCGTCGCCACCTCGTCCCAGATCGCCTCCGGCCATCCGGAAAAAGTCCTCGTCGTCAGCGGCGAGCTCGCCGGCGAACGCCGCCAGGAGCTGCTCGCCCTCACCGCCGCGCTGCTGCACGCCTGCCGCCTGTGCCAGGCTCCATCCTTCCGCGACGAGCTGATCCGCATCCTTTCCTCCGAGCAATACACCGGCGCCTCGGAAGCCGCGCTCCGCAACAGCCTCGGCCCGGTGTTCGAAACCGGCAACGGCCAGCTCGACGCCTCGTCGTTCCATCTGTTCCACGGCGGCGACATCAATTGCCCGACTCCGGACAAGGCCTCGTGGTTCCTCGCCGGCATGCGCGCCGCCGACCTGCTGCCGGAGAACACCACCGGCGGATCGCTGACCCGCATCTACCGCCACGATCTCTACCGCGCCGCCTGCGACCTGCTGCTGCCGGCCGCCTGAAGACGAATCCGACTCCTCCCCCCAGAGTCCCTTGGCCCCGGATCCACGCGAGTGGGTCCGGGGCTTTTTGGTTTTCAGGCCGCGGCCGCCATTAAATCGCATCACGATCTTATGAGCTGGCGGCATCGAAACCATGATCGATTCATCGCCGCAATTCATGGAATGGCACGGCGCTGGCACGGGCGGTGCTAAAATCGGGATGACAGACAACCGCCCCACCCGCATGAAACTAAGCGATCTGAAATCCTCCGGTCACTGGCCGACCCTCCTCACGGCCTTCCTCTACTTCGACTTCTCCTTCATGGTCTGGACGATCCTCGGACCGCTCGGCAACCAGATCTCGGAGACGCTCAAACTGAACGCCGACCAGAAGGGCACGATGGTCGCCGTCCCGCTGCTCGGTGGCGCCGTGCTCCGCCTGGTGCTCGGTTTCCTCGCCGACCGCATCGGCTCGAAGATGACCGGCATCATCGCCCAGCTCGTCATCATCTGCACGCTGGCGTTCGTCTGGCTGAGCCATCTCGACAGCTACGGCGCGGTGATCGCCCTCGGCTTCATCCTCGGCATCGCCGGTGCCTCGTTCGCCGTCGCCCTGCCGCAGGCCGGCCGCTGGTATCCGCCGAACATGCAGGGCGTGGTGCTCGGTCTCGCCGCCGCCGGCAACGTCGGCGTGGTGCTCGACAGCCTGCTCGCCCCGCGTCTCGCCAAGGCCTTCGGCCTGTGGAACGTCTTCGGCTTCGCGCTCATCCCGGCCGTCATCACCTTCGTCCTCTACGCCCTGTTCTCGAAGGACGCGCCGGGCGCGGTCGCCAAGAAGAAGCTCTCCGACTACGGCCGCCTGCTGAAGGAAAAGGACGCCCACTGGTTCTGCTTCTATTACACCGTGTCGTTCGGCGGCTTCGTCGGCCTGGCGATGTATTACCCGATCTTCTTCCGCACCGAATACGGCTTCACCCCGGTGCAGGCGGCCGACGCCGCGGCGCTCTGCACCTTGGTCGGCGCGATGGTTCGCCCGGTCGGCGGTGCCTTGTCCGACCGCATCGGCGGCATCCGCTCGCTGCTCGTGCTCTTCGCCACCGCCGGCGCGCTGTTGTTCCTCGCCGCCATCCTGCCCGGCTTCGGTCCGAAGTTCGCCTGCTTCCTCGGCGTCAGCGGCGCGCTCGGCATCTGCAACGGCGCGATCTTCCAGCTCCTGCCGCAGCGCTTCTCCAAGGACATGGGCATCATGACCGGCCTCGTCGGCTGTGGCGGCGGCATCGGCGGCTTCTACCTCGCCAAGTCGCTCGGCCTCGCCAAGCAAACGCTCGGCTCCAGCTCGGTCGGCTTCGCCGTCTTCGGCGTGCTCTGCGTGGTCGCCGTCGCCGGCCTCGCCATGGTCAAGACCCGCTGGCGCACGACCTGGGGTGCCAGCGTCGACGCCCGCATCTGATTCGATTCTTGTGATCCACGGGGCCGGTTGGCCAGGGTTCGCGCAAGGCACGGCACGTCCGTCCCGCACCCCGGCCGACCGGCCCTCTTTTTTTGGAATCCGCCCGCTTTTCCGCTGCCATGAAAGTCCGCCACACGCTCTGCGCCCTGCCCCGCGACCCCGGCCGGCCTTCATCCGACGCCGTCTCGTTCGTCAGCTGGGACAACGGCTTCCTCGCCGCGCTGGCCGATGGCGCCGGCACCCGGCCGGAAGCCCGCGAGGCCGCCGAGCACGCGGTTTCCCAAATCGCCACCCACTACCGCACCCACCCGCTCGGCTGGACGCCGGGCAAGGCGCTGCGCGAAACCGTCCGCCTGATCAACCGGACGCTGTGGAACGAATCCAAGGCCCGCTTCGAGAGCCCCGAGATGGTCTGCACCCTCGTCGTCGCGCTCTACGACGAAGGGCAGCTCAACGTGCTCAGCCTCGGCGACTCCCGCCTCTACCTGCTGCGCAAGGGCAAGCTCGACCTGCTCACCCGCGACGACGTCGACCCGTTGATGCCGATCAAGCTGACCAAGGCGCTCGGTGCCGAGGAGACCGTCAACGTCTTCACCGGCAAGCAGTCGCTGGAAGAAGACGACGTCCTCTTCCTCTGCTCCGACGGTATCCACCACCACCTCGACGCCGAGCCGCTGCACGCGCTGCTGAGTTCCGGCGCGGCCGCCCGCGCCATCGCCAGCCACGCCCGCGACGCCTCGCCCGAGGAATCGCGCGACGACTGCGCCGCGATCCGCCTCGACATCGGCTCGCTCGGCTGGTCCGGCAAACGCCAGGACACCCAGCTGCCGGTACCGGAAAAACTCGGCGTCGGCCAGAAGATCGACGGCTGGGCGCTTGTCCGCTCGTTCGGTGCCAACGACCGCTGCTGGCTGGCCGAGCGCGAGGGCTGCCGCCAGGTGATGAAGTTCGCCCCGGTCGAAGCCGCCGACCAATCCTTCCATGCCCACGCCTTCCTCAAGGAAACTTGGAACGCCATCCGGTTCTCCGCGGAGCCGCCGTTCGTCAAAGCCTGGGAAAACCCGCAGCGCACCGCGCTCTATTATAATATGGAGTTCATCGACGCGCCGGGACTGCGCATGATGCTCCGCCAGCGTCACCTGCAGGTCGACGAAACCGTCGAGCTCGGGCTGTTCCTCGTCGACGCCTGCATCCGCCTGCTCCGCCACGACCTCGTCCATGGCGACATCAAACCGGAGAACATCCTCGTCGGATCGAGCTACGGCACGATTTTCTTCAAGCTCGTCGATCTCGGCTCGTGCTGCGAGGTCTTCTCCCATCACTCCCGCGCCGGCACCGCCAGCTACCTCGCCCCCGAGCGCTTCCGGAACGCGCCGATCAACGAGTGCAGCGAGATTTTCTCGATCGGCGTCACCCTTTACCAGGCCCTCACCGGCCATCTGCCCTTCGGCGAGATCGAACGCTTCCAAACGCCCTCGTTCAAGGAACCCAAGCCGCCGAGCCACCTCAACCCGCTGGTGCCGCCGTGGCTCGACGCCCTCATCCTGCGCGCCTGCTCGATCCAACCCGAACGCCGCTACCAGCACTTCAGCGAGCTGCTCCACGACCTGAAGCACCCGCACAAAGTCCGCCCGTGGCACTCGGACCAGGCCCCGTTCATCCAGCGCCACCCGCTGCTGTTCTGGAAGCTGGCCGCCATCTTCTTCGCGCTGCTCTCGCTGACCCTCGCCCTCCGACTCGCCACGCGGTGAGTCCGCGCCGGGCCGCCGCCCCCACTTTCGCCCCGCCTTCCAAGGACCGCCACCCGGCGGTCCTTGGCGTTTTCAGGCCGGTCGCCCGGTGTCTCCCGTCGCTTTTGACATGCCTTCCGGGAGCATTTTCCCCACCCGCGGACTTATCTCGCACTTTTTTCACATTCCTCCGCGGACACCCCATGATTCCCACTAATGGGAAGCCTTGGTTTCAATCACCGCCTTTCATTTCGTGATGCGATATTCAATCTTAACTCATTTATGATCAGAGCCATTTACCCAATTCCACCCGCTCCCCAAAAACGCATGAGGCCACCTCACGGCACGAATGAAACGCTGGCTCATCAGTTTCGGCCCGGTTTCTGCGGCATGGCATGCACGTCGCTGAATCGAATGCGTCCTCCTTGATCCATTCAACATGAAAACCGACACGAACTTGTCTCGCCGGGGCTTCCTGAGCTCCTCCACCAAAGCCACCGCGCTCGGAGTCCTCGCCACGGGACTGCCCGCCAACTGGGCCGGCGCGCAAACCGCCTCCGACGCTCCGGAAACCGCGAACGTCAACTTCGGCATGATCGCGCTGACCGACTGTTCGCCGATCGTCGTCGCGCACGAAAAGGGTTTCTTCAAGAAGTACGGCATCAACTCGACCGTCACCAAGGGTGCCAGCTGGGCCGCCATCCGCGACTCGCTTTCCAACGGCGACATCCAGGCGACCCACATGCTCCTTGGCATGCCGATCGCCTCGACCATGGGTCTCGGCGGCGCGCCGAAGAAGCCGATGGTGGTGCCGTGGATCCTCAACCGCAACGGCCAGGCCATCACCCTCGCCAACAGCCTCAAGGGCAAGGTCGGCGCCGATCCGAAGGCGCTCAAGCCGCTCGTCGACGCCGCCAAGGCCGCGGGCAATCCGATGACCTTCGCGATGACCTTCCCGCCGGGCACCCACGCCATGTGGATCCGCTACTGGCTCGCCGCCGGCGGCATCAACCCGGGCGACGCCGCCGGCGCCGGCGCCGACATTTCCCTCATCACCATCCCGCCGCCCCAGATGGTCGCCAACATGAAGGTCGGCAAGATGGACGGCTTCTGCGTGGGCGAACCGTGGAACGCGAAGAGCATCGCCGATGACATCGGCTTCACCGCCACCACCACCCAGGCGATCTGGAAGGATCACCCGGAAAAGGTCTGCGCCTTCACCGAAGAGTTCGCGACCAAGAACCCGAAGACGGTCAAGGCCGTGCTCAAGGCGCTCCACGAAGCCAGCGTCTGGCTCGACGAAATGAAGAACCGCGAGGAACTCGCCAAGATCGTCAGCGCCGCGACCTACATCAACTGCCCGCCGGAAGCCCTGCTCGGCCGCCTCCAGGGCAAGTACGACATGGGCGACGGCCGCAAGTTCCGCGACCCGAACTACATGATCTTCCACGACCGCAACTGCAACTACCCGCAGCCGAAGTACGCCAAGTGGTGGCTCACCCAGCTCCGCCGCTGGGGCTTCACCGATGGCGCGCCGGACTACGAAGGCGTCGCCAAGCAGGTCATGCGCAACGACATCTACGAGGAAGCCATGAAGGAAATCGGCGTCACCCACGGCGGCCTCAGCGACGCCCCGGAAAAGCTGATGGACAGCACCTTCGACCCGAAGGGCGACCTCGAAGCCTACGCCGCCTCGTTTGCAGTCAAGACCCTCAAGGGCTGAGCCCCTTGTCGAACCCCGGACCCCGCGGCCCGCATCACCGCGGGGTCCCCTTTCCCCACTCCGCTCCCATGAAATTTCTCGAAAAGCTCAAGCTCGAATTCGTTCTCCTGCCAGTTGCCGCCATCCTCATCTGCGTCGGTGCCTGGTCGCTCGTCTCCGGCAAGTCCATCACCACCACCAAAACCGACGACTGGGGCGACACCACGACCGTCACCACCCGCGAGGGTCTCTCCAAAGACCTCCCCTCGCCCACCGAAACGTGGACGGCCAGCAAGCCCTATATCGTCGAGCCCTTCGCCAAGCGCGGCGAACTCGACCAGGGAATCCTCCGCTTCACCTGGCTCTCGCTCAAACTCGTCGCCCAGGGCTACCTGCTCGCCCTGCTCGTCGGCACGCCGATCGGCTTCTTCCTCGGGCTTTCGAAGAATTTCACCAAGGCCTTCGACCCGATCATCCAGATCCTCCGCCCGGTCTCGCCGCTCGCCTGGCTGCCGCTCGGCATGGTCATGTTCAGCGGCATGCGGATCATGGGCGGCGACGGCCGCGTCGCCTTCGGCACCTCGGACGCCGCCTCGCTCTTCACCATCGCCATCTGCGCGATGTGGCCCACCGTGCTCAACACCGCCGTCGGCGTCCGCGCCGTGCCGCAGGACTACCTCAACGTCGCCAAGGTGCTGAAGCTCTCGAAGGCGAAGACCCTGTTCAAGATCCTGATCCCGTCCGCCCTGCCCTACATGTTCACCGGCTTCCGCCTCTCGCTCGGCATCGCCTGGCTGGTGATCGTCGCCGTCGAGATGCTCATCGGCAAACCCGGCGTCGGCGGCTTCCTCTGGCAGCAATACAACGCCAACAGCTTCGCCCACATCATCCTCTGCATCCTCACCATCGGCGTCATCGGCTACATCCTCGACCGCCTGATGAGCCTGGTCGAAGGCCGCTTCCGCACGGCGTAAATCCTATAGGACCCCTAAGACCTATGCCCCCTCTCATCGAACTCAAGGAAGCCACCAAGAGCTTCGGCCGCGGCTCCGCGCGCAGCACCGTGCTGCGCGACGTGAACCTGACCGTCAACGAAGGCGACTTCGTCTCGATCATCGGCTACTCCGGCACCGGCAAAAGCACGCTCATCTCCCTGCTCGCCGGCCTGCTCAAGGCCGACGGCGGCGAGGTGAACATGGAAGGCAAGCCGATCCGCGGCGCCAGCCCCGAGCGCGGCATCGTCTTCCAGAACTACTCGCTGCTGCCATGGCTCACGGTGGAGGAAAACATCCGCCTCGCCGTCGACCAGCTCTTCCCCGCCATGTCGGGCGACGAGCGCGCCGCCCACGTCCGCAAGTACATCGAGATGGTGAAGCTCGGCCACGCCGGCCACAAATACCCGAAGGAACTCTCCGGCGGCATGCGCCAGCGCGTGTCGGTCGCCCGCGCCCTCGCCATGCAGCCGCGCGTGCTCCTGCTCGACGAGCCGCTCTCCGCCCTCGACGCCCTCACCCGCGCCACCCTGCAGGATGAGATCAGCGACATCTGGCAGAAGAACCGCACCACCGTCATCTGGGTCACCAACGACCCCGACGAAGCGATCCTGCTCGCCGACCGCGTGATCCCGCTGCTGCCCGGCAGGAACGGTGCCACCCTCGGCGACGAAATCCCGGTGCATATCGAGCGTCCGCGCGACCGCCGCCAGCTCGCCCTGCTCCCGGAGTTCAAGAAGCTCCGCCACGACATCGTCCACTCGCTCAGCGCCGCCAAGCGCAACGCCGAGACCACCGGCACCACCACCCGCAAGCTCGTGGTACCGGACATCCTCCCCGAAGACCTCTCCGTGAAACGGGCCTTCGGTCCGCGGCCGGCCGTGCGCCGCCGCTCCCAGCTCCACAAGGAAGAAATCAAAATCCCCGTGTCATGACCGAACGCGCCCCCGCCCTCGAATTGTTCAAGCTGAACAAGACCTACCCGACGCCGAAAGGCCCGGCCGTGATCGTGAAGGATTTCTCGATCAACCTGAAGCGCGGCGAATTCGTCACGCTCATCGGCCACTCCGGCTGCGGCAAGTCCACCGTCCTGTCCATGGTCGCCGGCCTCACCAGCATCACCGACGGCGGCATCATCCTCGACGGCCGCGAAACCAACGAGCCCGGCCCCGACCGCGGCATCGTGTTCCAGTCGCCCTGCCTGCTGCCCTGGATGACCGCCTTCGAAAACGTCATGGTCGGCGTCAACCAGGTCTACTACACCGCCCCCAAGGCCGAACGGCAGGAACTGGCCGAATACTACCTGACCGTCGTCGGCCTCGGCGACGCGATGCACAAGTATCCCGCCGAGCTCTCCCAGGGGATGCGCCAGCGCGTCGGCATCGCCCGCGCGTTCGCCCTCCAGCCGAAGATGCTGCTGCTCGACGAACCCTTCGGCATGCTCGACTCGCTCACCAAGATCGAGCTCCAGCAGGTTCTGCTCGAAGTCTGGCGCCGCAACCAGCTCACCACCCTGATGGTCACCCACGACGTCGACGAGGCGATCTACCTCTCCGACCGCGTGATCATGATGACCAACGGCCCGGAAGCGACCCTCGGCGAGATCCTCGAGATCGATTTCCCGCGCCCGCGCCAGCGTGAAATGGTGATTAACGATCCCCTTTTCCACGCCTACCGCGAGCATCTGGTGTCCTACCTCACCGAGCGCGCCCACCTCCGGAACGAGCCCCGGACCTTCAACAAGCACAACTTGTTGACCTTCGAGGGCGATCCTCGGGCCGCCGAGGCGGACTCCCATCACGCGGCGGCCTAAGCGCCTAAGCCGCCGCGCAAACCGCACAAGGCGCTGTTTTTCAATTCATTAAGAAAAACAAGCGCCAGAGCGTCGGCTGAGCAGCCGGGCCCGCATGACCTATATTCATGCGACGGATGACGCAATCTCAGTGCGATTCATGGCCACAGGTTGGCACGTGTGCACGCGCCCTGCTTTTCAGCTCATGAACCCGGCAATTCCATGAGCAGCATCTCCACCATTCCAGACCTCGACTTCACCGAAGACCAGAAGTCCTACCTCTCCGGCTTCGTCCTGGGCGTGCTCAACCGCAACCAGCTGCCGTTCCTCGGCCAGCTGGCCGACGGCCGCTTCACCCACGAGAACGGCCCGGGAGTGACGGAAAACGTCCACGGCACCCCGCTCGAAGACCTCTGCCGCGAGGAGCGCGTGAAGCACGAGCGCCACGGCCTCGACTCCTACGACGCCATCCTCGCCAACGCCGCCACCGGCGAATTCCCGAAGGACGGCGACGTCTTCCGCTACAAGTTCTACGGCCTCTTCTACGTCACCCCGGCCGAGGAATCCCTCATGCTGCGCTGCCGCGTCGCCGGCGGCGCGCTCACCTCCAGCCAGTTCCGAGCCTTCGCCGGCATCACCCGCGATCTCGGCAACGGCTTCCTTGACATGACCACCCGCGCCAACGTGCAGGTCCGCGGGATCATGCCGGCCGGCGCGCCCGAGGTCCTCATGCGTCTCAGCGAGGCCGGTCTCACCTCGCAAGGCGCTGGCGCGGACAACGTCCGCAACGTCACCGCCAGCCCGACCTCCGGTTTCGATTCCGGCGAGTTGATCGACGTGATGCCCTACGCCCGGGCGATGCATCACTACATCCTCAAGAACCGCGACCTCTACGGCCTGCCGCGCAAGTTCAACATTTCCTACGACTCCGGCGGCGCGGTCTCCGTCTGCACCGACACCAACGACATCGGCTTCCAGGCCGTCCGCGTCGGCGAAAACACCGTCGGCGTCGAACCCGGCGTCTACTTCCGCATGCAGCTCTGCGGCATCACCGGCCACCGCCAGTTCGCCAGCGACTCCGGCGTGCTCCTCAAGCCCGAGGAAACCGTCGCCGTCGCCGCCGCCCTGCTCCGCGTCTTCATCGAGAACGGCGACCGCACCAACCGCAACAAGGCCCGCCTGAAGTACCTCGTCGACAACTGGGGCGTCCCGCGCCTGCTGGAGGAAACCCAGAAGAAGCTCGCCTTCCCGCTGCGCTACTTCCCGCTCGAACTCTGCGAAACGCCCGCCCCGAAGGTGAAGCACGGCCACCTCGGCGCCCACCTCCAGGCCGACGGCAATTACTACCTCGGCGTGCTCATGCCGGTCGGCCGCATCTCGGTCGAGCAAGCGAACGCCCTCGCCGACATCGCCGACCATTACGGCAACAGCGAGCTGCGCCTCACCGCCTGGCAGAACGCGATCATCCCGCACATCGCGCCGGAAAACCTCGAAGCCGCCAAGGCCGCGGTCCTCGCCTGCGGGCTCGCTTTCTCCGCCGCCTCCGTTTCCGGCGGCCTCGTCGCCTGCACCGGCAACAAAGGCTGCAAGTATGCCTCCGCCGACACCAAGGGCCACGCCCTCGCGCTCGGCCAGTATCTCGAGGAACACGTCGTCCTCGACCAACCGGTCAACATCCACCTCACCGGCTGCCCGCACTCCTGCGCCCAGCACTACATCGGCGACATCGGCATGATCGCCACCAAGGTGAAGATGCCCGACGGCGAATCGGTGGAAGGTTACAACATCGTGCTCGGCGGCGGCACCGACGACACCCGCGGCATCGCCCGCGAGATCTGGAAGAGCATCCCGTTCCCGGAAATCCCGCCGCTCATCGAATCGCTGCTCAAGACCTACGCCGCCACCCGCCTCGAAGGCGAAACCTTCAACGCCTTCGCCAACCGCCTCTCGGTCGACGAACTGAAGTCGCTCTCCGCCGTCTCCGCCGCCGCCTGAACCCCGAACCCACGACCACGCCATGTCCTTCAACATTCCCGACGTCGCTCCGTTCAACGACACCCAGCGCATGTGGCTCAAGGGCTTCTTCGACGGTCTCGGCCTGGGCGGCGCGCCCGCCGCGACCGAAGCCGCTCCGGCCGCCGCCGGCGAACCGCTCGCCATCCTCTGGGGCTCGCAGACCGGCACCGCCGAATCCTTCGCCAAGCAGCTCGCGAAGAAGGCCAAAGCCGCCGGCTTCAGCCCGAGCATCCATGAGATGTCCACCGTCGAGCCGTCCACCATCGCCTCGATGAAGTCGGTCGCCATCCTCACCAGCACCTACGGCGACGGCGAACCGCCGGACAACGCGGCCTCCCTCCACTCGGCGCTGATGGCCGCGGAAGGCAACATCCTCGAAGGCGTGCAGTTCAGCGTGTTCGCCCTCGGCGACTCGAACTACCCGGCCTTCTGCCAGTGCGGCAAGGATTTCGACGCGAAGCTCGAAGCGCTCGGCGCGACCCGCGTCGCCCCGCGCGTCGACGGCGACGCCGATTTCGACGCGCCCTTCGCCACCTGGTCCGAATCCCTGCTTGGCTCGCTCGCTTTGGAACCGGCAAACGCATGAATGCCCTCGGCAACGCGCGGGAGATCCGCAAGAGCCCGGTTCTCCGGACTTTGATCGACGACCTTCTCGCCGAGCAGAAGAAATTGCAGACTCCGGTCGCGCGTTTCGCCGAGATTCATGACCGCGAGCCCGACCTCGCCGCCCATTACCGCAACCTGATTCCCCTGACCGCCCCCGGTCCGGGCGAACAATACGCCTTCGAGGTTTCCCTCGACCGCTGCACGTCCTGCAAGGCCTGCGTCGCCGCCTGCCACTCGCTCAACGGTCTTGATGACGACGAAGCGTGGCGCGACACCGGCCTGCTGGTCGGCGGCAGGGAAGAACCCGGCTGGCAGCAGACGATCACCACCGCCTGCCACCACTGCGCCGATCCCGGCTGCCTCAACGGCTGCCCGGTCGGCGCTTACGAAAAGGAAGCCGACACCGGCATCGTCCGCCATCTCGACGACCAGTGCATCGGCTGCTCGTACTGCCTGCTGAAGTGCCCGTACGACGTCCCGAAGTATTCGAAAAAGCGCGGCATCGTCCGCAAGTGCGACATGTGCCAGGGCCGACTCGCCGCCGGCGAAGCCCCCGCCTGCGTGCAAGCCTGCCCGACCGGCGCGATCCGCATCGTCAAGCGCAGCATCGCCGAAGTGATGGCCGAAGGCGCGGCCAACGAAGGGTTCCTCACCGGCGCGCCCGCACCGAAGACGACCCGCCCCTCCACCCTCTACATCGGCCGCCACGTGCCGACCACCGCCAAGCCGGCCGACCGGGAATCGCTCGCGCCGCAGCACGCGCACTGGCCGCTGGTCCTGATGCTCACGCTGACCCAGGCCGGCCTCGGCCTTTCGGTCGCCGCCAGCTTCACCGCGCATTTCGCCTCCGCCCTCGCCGGCGCGGTGCTGTTCATGGCCGGCATGGCCGCCTCCATCCTCCACCTCGGCCGACCGCTCGGCGCCTGGCGCTTTTTCCTCGGGCTGAAAACGAGCTGGTTGTCGCGCGAAATCCTCGCCTTTTCGCTGGTCGCGCCGCTCGTCCTGCTCGCCCCCGCGCTGCCCTTCGCCGGCAAGCTGCCCGCGGAGCTCGCCGCACCGGTGGCGAAACTGCTGCCGCTGTTCGCCCCATCGTTCGCCCTGCTCGCGCTCGCCGCCGTGTTCACCTCGGTGATGATCTACGTCGACACCCAGCGGAAGAGCTGGCGCTTCGCCGTCACCGCCACCCGCTTCTTCGGCACCACCGCCGTCTTCGCCGCGCTCGCCATCCCGATGCCGCACGCTTCGCCGCTGATGTGCGTGCTCCCCGGCTTCGTCATCCTCGCCAAGCTCCTGCTGGTCGACGTCCGCGGACTGCAGCACGCGCTCGACGAGGACTGGTCGCCCGACCGCCACACCGCCCGCGTCCAGCTCGGGCCGCTGCGCCGCGTCACCGCGCTCCGTCTGGCCGCCTCGCTGCTCGCCGCCGTCGCCGCGATGATTTTCCCTTGGCTCGCTTTGCCGCTTCTGGTGGTTGCGGAGCTCACCGAACGTCAGCTATTCTTCCAATCCGTCCATGCCCCGAAAATGCCGGGCGGAGTGACGAACTGACCCCTTCCCGCCGTGCTCCCGATCAAACAACACCAAGGGCCTCTAACAGCCGAATTGCTGCGCGAGCCAGGCCGCTTCGGCCTCGGCCAGGTGCCTGCCGGCGCCGTCCCGGACGCCGTGACGAACTCGATCTGCGGCTTCTGCTCGACCGGCTGCCGGCTGCGTATCCACCTCAAGGACGGCGAGGCGATCGGCCTGACGCCCGAGGCCCGCTACCCGGTCAACCTCGGCATGGCCTGCCCGAAGGGCTGGGAAGCCCTGACCGTGCTCGACGCGCCCGACCGCGCCATCCGCCCGCTCTGGCGCGACGCCTCGGGCGAACGCCACCCGATCGGCTGGGACACCGCGCTGGAGGAAATGGTCTACCGCTTCAAGGAGATCCAGGCCAAGCACGGCAAGGAAAGCCTCGCCTTCATCTCCACCGGCCAGATCCCCTGCGAGGAAATGGCCTTCCTCGGCGCGCTGACGAAGTTCGGCATGGGCTTCAAGCACGGCGACGGCAACACGCGCCAGTGCATGGCCACCTCCGTCGTCGCCTACAAGCAGGCCTTCGGCTTCGACGCGCCGCCCTACACCTACGCCGACTTCGAGGAATCCGACGTGCTCGTCTTCATCGGCGCGAACCCGGCGATCGCCCACCCGATTCTCTGGCAGCGCGTGCTTTCCAACCGCCGCTCGCCCGAGATCGTCGTCATCGACCCGCGCCGCACCGAGACCGCCCAGTCCGCCACCCTCCACGTCGCGCTCAAGCCGAAGGGCGACCTCTGGCTGCTCTACGCGCTGGCCCACTGCATCGTTCGCGACGGCCGAGTCGACGACGCCTTCCTCGCCGCCCACACCACCGGCTTCGAGGACTTCGAGAACTTCCTCGCCGGCTACGCGCCCGAAGCCGTAGCCGACCGCACCGGCCTCACCACCGGCGAAATCGAAGCGCTCGCCCGCCTCGTTTCCGATCCTTCCAAGCGCGTCTCGTGGTGGTGGACGATGGGCGTGAACCAGTCCTACGAGGGCGTCCGCACCGCCCAGGCGATCGTCAACCTCGCCCTGATGACCGGCAACATCGGCAAGCCCGGCACCGGCGCGAACTCGATCACCGGCCAGTGCAACGCGATGGGCTCCCGCCTGTTCTCGAACACGACGAACCTGCTCGGCGGCCACGATTTCTCCTACCCCGCCCATCGTAGCAAGGTCGCCGGCATCCTCGGCATCGACGAGGAGCGGATCCAAAAGGAAACCGGCTGGGCCTACGACCAGATCCTCGACGGCATCGACCGCGGCGACATCAAGGGCCTCTGGATCATCGCCACCAACCCGAACCACTCGTGGATCGACCAGAGCCGGTTCAAGGAGCTGCGCGACAAGCTCGAGTTCCTCGTCGTGCAGGACATGTACGAGTCGACCGAGACCGCGCAACTCGCCGACGTGCTCCTGCCCGCCGCCGGCTGGGGCGAAAAGGAAGGCACCTTCATCAACTCCGAACGCCGCATCGGCGTGATCCGCCCGGTGCGCAAACCGCCCGGCCAGGCGCTGTCCGACTTCCGCATCTTCCGCCTGGTCGCCAACGCCTGGGGCTGCGGCGAAATGTTCGCGAAATGGACCTCGCCCGAGGCCGTCTTCCGGATGCTGCAGGAACTCAGCGCCGGACAACCGTGCGACATCACCGGCATCGATGGCTACGACGCGATCGACGCCGCCGGCGGCATCCAGTGGCCGTTCCCGAAGGAAAACGCCGATCCGGCCCGCGAGCGGCGATTGTTCGCCGACGCCCGCTTCTACACGCCCGACGGCAAGGCGAAGTTTTTCTTCGATCCGCCCAAGGAGCATCTACCCGAAGAGCCGGACGCCGATTACCCCTTCCTGCTGCTCACCGGCCGCGGCAGTTCCAGCCAGTGGCACACCGAGACGCGCACGGCGAAATCCGCCATCCTGCGCAAGCTCTCGCCCGTCGGTCTGCACGTCGAGATCCATCCGGCCGACGCCACCAAACTCGGCATCCGGGAAAAAGACCTCGTCGAAATCCGCAGCCGCCGCGGCAAGGTCGTCGCCCAGGCCTACGTCACCTCCGTCGTCCAACCCGGCCAGATCTTCCTGCCGATGCACGACCGCGAGGTGAACCGCCTCACCCACGCCAGCTTCGACCCCCACTCGCGCCAGCCGTCCTACAAAGCCAGCGCCGTGGCGGTGAAGAAGGCGGAGTAAGGCACCGCGAATCCGGCGAATCCCGCGAATCTCAGAAGTGAACCACGAATGGGCACGAATTCACACGAATGAAGAAAGTTGAATAAGGAAGGCAGGAAGTTGGGAAAGGATTCAAATCCATCGCCTTCCTGAACTTCCTGCCTTCCTCATCAAAAAAGAGATTCGCGGGATTCGCCGGATTCGCCGGATTCGCGGTGCCTATTTCGATTCGTGAAAATTCGTGTCCATTCGTGGTTTGAATCCCGGCACCTCCCGGAACAGGTTGGGTCATGCCGCTGATCCGCCATCTCTATCTTTCGCCCGGTCACAACTACTTCGGTCATCACGGCCAGGCGGCGGGGACGCATGAGATCGAGGAACGCGACGCCCTCGAACTCGTCGCCGGACGCGGCATCCGCGACGACCGGTTTTTCGATTTCAAACCCGATTACAAGGGCCAGGTCACGCTCTTCGACCAAGCCCTCGTCGAAGCCATCCGCCAACACGCCGGCAACCCCTCGCTACCTTCTTCCGCCTTCCGCCGCAACGTCATCCTCGAAGGCGTCGATCTGAACTCGCTGATCGGCCAAACCTTCCGCCTCGGTGAAGTGCTGCTCCAAGGCAGCGAGGAATGCAAACCGTGCTATTGGATGGACGAAGCCTGCGGCAAGCCCGGCACCGAAGACCTGCTCAAAGGCCACGGTGGCCTCCGTTGCCGCATTCTGGAAGGTGGATGGTTGAGGAAGGGCAAGATAGAACTCTCTGCCCCCGAATAAACGAACCCCGCGATGCTCACGCAGCCTCAAGCGGCTTCACCTGCTTTTCAATGCTGGCGCTCAGCTTGTGCTTGGCCGTCTCGAATTCGTAATCGAGCTGCAAGCGCGTCCAAAGGCCCGGCGTCATGCTGAAGAAACGGGACAACCGCAAATCATGCTCCACCGTGCACCGGCGCTTTCCGGTCTTCAGCTCGGACAAATGCGGGCTGGGAATCCCGGTGGCTTCCGCGACATCCTTCTGGGTCTTGCCGCACTCTTCGAGGCTTTCCCGGAGGGTTTCCGCGAAATAGTTCGGAACGGGTCGGGTCCTTTTCATGATCAATGGTAGTCGAGGATTCGCACGTCGTGGGCATGGCCGTTTTCCCATCGGAAAATAATGCGCCACTGGTTGTTGATGCGGATGCTGTGAAAGCCCTTCTTGTCACCGCTGAGTAATTCGAGCCGGTTGGCAGGAGGAATCCGGAGTTGGTCGAGGGTGTCGGAATTGTGGATTTGGCGGAGTTTGATTTCCGCCCGGTCTTGGATGTCAGCGGGCAACTTTCGAGACGTTCCGCCATGGAAGATTTTCGCGGTCTCTTTGTCGGAAAAGCCCTGAATCACCGAGAAACAATTATCGAATTCGATAATTTGTCAAGACCACCTACCCCCGTCTTCCTTCTCTCACCTCTCAACCTCCCAAATAGCTCATCTCCGCCTTGTGCGTCGGCGCGCAGGAAGTGCCCCGAAGTTCGGAATAGCGATCCTCCCGCCCGCCCCAGATCGAGGCGAAGGTTGCCGACACCACGGCATCCGACGCGCCACCGCGCAGCAGCGGCCGCAGGTCGTGGCCGGAACCGGCGAACAGGCAGGTGTAGAGCTGGCCTTCCGCCGACAAGCGAAGCCGCGAGCAGTCGCCGCAGAAAGGCTTCGTCACCGAGGCGATCAGGCCGATCTCGCCCCGGCCGTCGGCATGGTGGAACCGCAGCGCCGTTTCGCCGCGCCGCCCGGCCGGATCGGCCACCAGCGGAAACTCGCGCTGGATGAGCTCCAGGATCTCGTCCGCCGGCACGACCTCGGACAGCTTCCAGCCGTTGGTCTCGCCGACGTCCATGTATTCGATGAAACGCAGCGTCAGCGCGTTCGCATGCGCCCAGCGGACGAGCGGCAGGATCTGATCCTCGTTCCAGCCGCGACGGATCACGGCGTTCACTTTCACCGACAGCCCGAACACCTGCGCGGCCTCGATCCCCGCCAGCACGCGCGACACATCGGCGCCGGTGCCGTTCATCCGGCCGAACACCACTGGATCGAGCGCGTCGAGGCTGACCGTCACCCGCTTCAAGCCCGCCAACGCCAGCGCCTCCGCCTTGTGCGGCAGCATCACACCATTGGTCGTCAGCGCCAGATCGGGCGCGCCGGGAATCGTCGCGAGAAACGCCACCAGATCCTCGATGCCGCGCCGCAGCAGCGGCTCGCCGCCGGTCAGGCGCAGCTTGCGCACGCCGAGCGAAACCGCCACGCGGGCGACCCGTTCGATTTCCTCGAAGGTCAGCAGCTGGTCCTTCGGCAAAAACGGGTGGTCCACGCCGAATTGATCGGACGGCATGCAATAGACGCAGCGGAAATTACAACGATCGGTCACGGAAATCCGCAGGTCGCGCAGCGGACGTTGGAACCGGTCGAGGCAGAAACTCATGCCGCACGCTGACGCATCCCCCGCGCCATGCGACACGAAAAACCGCCCCCGCGGCCATGATTCCCCTGTCACCCGCGCATTCGCTCCATTCATCGCCCCGGATCGCCCGCGGGCTTGACCCGGCGGCTGCAAACTCCGTCCATCGGCCGAGCCGTTCATGCAATCGCCCGTCACTCCCGCCGACGCCAGCCAGCGAATCCTCAAAGCGGTCCGCCCGCTCGGGGAGGAAACCGTGCCGCTCGCCCGCGCCATCGGTCGCGTCCTGCGCGAACCGCTCGTCGCCGATCGCCCGCAGCCGCCGTTCCGGCGCGCGACCATGGACGGCATCGCCTTCGCCTCGGCCACGCTGGCCGGCCCCCGAGTCCGCCTCGCCGGCTTGCACGCCGCGGGCGATCCTCCGCCACGCCCGCTCGCCCCGGGCGAAGCGTGGGAAATCATGACCGGTGCCGCCGTGCCGGGCGACTGCGACACGCTCGTGCCTTACGAGGAAGTGGCGATCGCGAACGGCCACGCGGAGATCACCGCCGCGTTCTCGCCCGGCCAATGTATCCACGACTCCGGCAGCGACGCCCGAACCGGCGACCGGCTCGTTTCGCCCGGCGCGACGCTCGGCCCGCTGGAACTCGCCATCGCCGCCTCAATCGGCCGGGAAACCCTCGCCGTTTCGAAACGCCCGGCCATCACCGTGATCACCACAGGCGACGAAGTCATTCCCGTCGCCGCATCGCCCGAACCGTGGCAGATCCGTCGCTCGAACGGCCCGATGCTGGAGGCTCTCCTGCTGCGGGCCGGCTTCGACCGTGTCACGCTCCGCCACGCGCCCGACGACGAAGCCGCCCTCGCGGCGTTGATCGACGAAGCCTTGGCGAACAGCGATCTACTCCTCCTCTGCGGCGGCATTTCCAAAGGCAAACGCGACCACGTCCGGCCGGTGCTCGAGGCCCGCCTCGGCGCGCCCGCCTTCCACGGTGTCTGGCAGCGCCCGGGCAAACCGCTCGCGTTCTGGCCGGGCGAAACGCCGGTTTTCGCCCTGCCCGGCAACCCGGTTTCGGTGCTCGCCACCTTCACCCGCTACGTCCGCCCGGCGCTCGAACTCCTGCAAGGGACCGACCCCGCGCCGGCCGCGGCCGTGCCGCTCGCCCGCCCGCTGAAGCCGCTGCCGAAGCTGACCTGGCTGCTGCCCGCCCGCCTCGACGCGCGCGGCCGCGCCATCCCCATGCCGCCGCAAAACTCGGGCGACTTCATCTCGATCGCCGGCGCCACCCACCTCCTTGAAATCCCCCCCGGCGGCGAGATCTTCCCAGAAGACCACCCCATCCCCGCCCGCCCCCTCTTCGCCTAATTTCAAATCTCCAATTTCAAATCTCAAATCCCATGGGCCTCTCCCACATCAACGAATCGAACCAGGCCGCGATGGTCGACGTTTCGGAAAAAGCGATCACCGTCCGCATCGCCACCGCCGAAGCGCGCATCACCGTGAATGACGCCGTCGCCGCGCAGTTCAACGGCACCGAGCTGGTCTCGAAAAAAGGCCCGGTGTTCCAAACCGCCATCCTCGCCGGCGTGATGGGCGCCAAGCAAACGCCCGCGCTCATCCCGCTGTGCCACCCGCTGCCGCTCGACAACTGCAAGTTCGACATCAGCTTCGCCGGCAACGAGGCGGTGATCCGCTGCACCTGCAAAACCACCGGCAAAACCGGCGTGGAGATGGAAGCCCTCACCGGCGCGTCGGTCGCCTCGCTCGCGTTCTTCGACATGATCAAGGCGCTCGACCCCGCCGCCGTGATCCACTCGATCCGCGTGCTGCAGAAATCCGGCGGCAAGTCCGACTTCAAAGCCCCCACCGCATGAGCCTCCACGTCCTCCTCCTCGCCGGCGGCCTGAGCGAACGCATGGGCCGCGACAAAGTCGATATCGTCCGCCCCGACGGCACCCGCCAGATCGACCACGTCGTCGCGCTCGCCCGTAAGTTCAGCGACCGGGTGTTCCTTTCCACGCGCGACGGCGGCGACCGCGGCACCGGATTGCCCGTCGTCGCCGACCTCCATCCGGGCGACGGCCCGGTCGGCGCGCTCGCGTCCGCCGCCGCCACCGCGCCGGGCGAACCGTGGCTCGTCCTCGGCTGCGACCTCTTCCTGCTCGACGAAGCGACGCTGCTCCACCTGCTCGACCACCGCGATCCGTCGCGCCCGGCCACCGCGTTCCACAACCGCCTCGACGGCAAACCGGAACCGCTCTGCGCGATCTACGAGGCGACCGCGATGTCGGCCGTTTCCGACGCCGTCCGCGCGGGAAAATTCTGCGCGCGCCATTTCCTCGAGGATCTCGGCCCGCTCGTGCTCGACCTGCCGCACCCGGCCGCGCTCGACAACGCCAACACGCCGGACGAACTGGAGGAAGCGTTCGCCAAACTGCGCCACGGCGTCGCGCCGAAGCAGGTCCAGATCCTCTACTTCGCCGCCCTGCGCGAGGCCCGAGGCGAATCGGCGGAAACCGTCGAAACCCTCGCCCGCACCGCCGCCGGACTCTACGAGGAGCTCCGTTTCCGCCACCGCCTGCCGCTGCGTGCCGACGCGCTGCGCGTCGCCCGCAACGGCGAGTTCGCCGGCTGGAACGCGCCCGTGGAAGCGGGCGATGAGTTCGTCTTCATCCCGCCCGTCGCCGGCGGCTGATCCTATAGGTCCTATGCGTCTTATCAGTCCTATAGGACCTATTCCTTCCAACTAGCATGTTCAAAATCTCCACCACCCCCATCGACACCTCCGCCGTCGTCGCCCGCGTCGAGGATCCGACCTGCGGCGGGCTCGTCCTCTTCGAAGGCCGCGTGCGCAACCACCACCGCGGGCGGGACGTGCTCCGGCTCGACTACGAGGCGTTCCCGAGCATGGCCGAATCCGAGGGCAACAAGATCGTCACCGCCGCGCTGGAGAAATTCGACGTGCGCGCGATCGCCTGCGTCCACCGCACCGGCTCGCTCGCCATCGGCGACATCGCCGTGGTCGTCGCCGTTTCCGCCGCCCACCGCGAGGCGGCCTTCGACGCCTGCCGCTACGTCATCGACGAGCTGAAGGCGACCGTGCCGATCTGGAAAAAGGAGTTCTACACTGACGGCACCGACGAGTGGACCGGCTGCGACGCCTGTGCCGGCCGCGGCCACCACCATGTTCACTGAGTTTCCTGCGCGCGCTGACGGGACCATTCGAGCCCTTCGCGGTATTCCGCCCGCTGCGGTCGTTCTTTGACCAAAGTCTCCCACAGCGCCGCGGCCTCGCTGAAGCGCCGTTTCGCCTCGGCCGCGTTCGCCGCCCGCGCTTGGAGCGTCCCGAGGTCGCCGAGCAAATAGGCGCGCGTGCGCCGCACCCGTGCGACCCGCGGCCAGCCGGCCGTCGACGGCTGTTCCAGCGCCCGCAACCGTTCCTCCGCCCGGGTCAGCAACGCCAGCGCCTGCTCCCGGCGCGCGGCATCGGCATCGGCGAGCAGGGTGCCCTTCTGCCATTGCAACAGGGCGAACTGGAACGACGCGGCGGCGTGCGCAGGCTTCGCCGCCAGCACCGCTTCGACCAAACGGATCCCGTCGTCGAACGCCTTCGTCGCCTCGTCCGTCTGCCCGCGGTCGCGCAGCAGGCGGGCCGCCAGCCCGCGTTGCCCGCCGAGGCGGATCATGACCTCGAAATCCACCGGCCGCTCGCTCAGCAGCGCCTCCAGCCGCTCGACCGCCTTCGCGTTCCACGAGCCAGCCGCGGCCGCATCCCCGGCGAGCAGCGCCGATTCCGCCAGCGCCCCTTCGCAGCCCGCCAGTTCGAGCCGCCACGTGACGTCGCCGGGATTCGTTTCCAGCAGCTTCGCCAGCTGCCCGGCCACCTGCTTCCGCACCTCGTCCGCCGCCGCCGGATCGCCCGCGTTCTCCTGAATCTCGCTTTCGATCCCCCTCGCCCTCACCAGCTCCGTTGGCAGCACCGCCGCGTCCGGCCGCTGCCCGGCCAGGCGGTCGAGCGACTGGATCGCCCGCGCCGCTTGCGCCAGCGCCTTCCCGTCCTCGCCCGGCCCGGTCATCCCCTCCGCCTCGCGGAAATCGAGCACGGCAAGCAATTCGTCCACCCGGTCGGCGTCCAGTTCGGGGCGCGGCAGAGCCTCCAGCGCCCTCCGCGCCGAGGCGAAGGCGGCCTTGCTTTCCGCCGCTCCCGCCGCTTGCCATCGCAGCGCCAGCCACAGGCGATCGGTGGCGAATCTCAAGGAATCCTCCGCCGATACGGTGCCGTCCCACGAGCGTTCCGCCTCCGCAAGCCGTTCCGCCGCCCGCCCGGCATCGCCGCGCGACAACGCGATCTCCGCCAGCGCCAGCTTCGCCCGCGCCCGCTCGCCCGCCAGCGCCGGGTCCTCCGCATGGTCGCGCAGGAACGATTCAAACCGCCGTTCCAAACGCACGAGCCGACCCTCGCGGCCGTCGAGCGGAGGCAGCGACCGGTTCCCGGTTTCGATGGCCCAGGCGAACAAGCGATCGGCATTTGCCTGCGTCGCCTTCAGGCGGGCGACCGCCCGATCCCGCTCGCGTTCGGCGGCGGCCAGCGCCTGGTTCGCCTCGGTTTTCTCCTGCTCGGATTGATCTTTGGTGCGCTTCACCGCGCCGCGCGCGGCATAGACTTCGGCCTTCTCGTCGCGGGCCCGCCGCTCGTTCATCCACCCCCATCCGCCCGCGCCCGCCGCCGCGAGCGCCAACACCGCCGCCATGCCCCACGCCCGTCCTGCGCGGTGTTCGGCATGCCGCCGTTGATCGAGCATCTCGTCGCGTAGCGCCTCCGCGCCGGCCGCCTCGTCGATCAACTCGAAGCCTCGGAGCACCTCGACCACCGATTCCGGCCGCGCATCCGGATCGAGTGCCAGGCAACGCGTGATCCACTCGCGCCGGTGCGCGTCCTTCGCCCCGGCCGCCTCGTCCGGCCAGCGCACCTCGGGCTGCGATTCGAGCCGCCACGCGACCTTGGCGAGGTCGGTGTGGATGTCCCTCGCGGGCGCTTCGTCCGCACCGGGAGCCAGCTGGGCGAACGTCTCGTGACAGCGGGGAAACCGGCCGGTCAGCACGCGGAACGCCAGCACGCCGAAGGCGAATACGTCCCAGCGGAACGCCGCCTCGCCCGGATAGGCGGAGGGATCGCACAGCTGCTCCGGTGCCTGGTAAAGGTAGGCGTCGGTGAATTCGAGTCGCTGGATGCCCGGCATGTTGCCGAGCGCCCAGTCGGTCAGCACCACCCGCCCGCTTTCATCGAAAAATACGTTGCCCGGCTTGAGGTTGCCGTGCGGCACCCCGGCGCGATGAAACGCCGCCAAAGCCTCCGCCAGCCCGCGCACGATCCGCCACGAATCCGCGCCCGGCAGGTCCTCCATCCGCCGCTGCAACTGCCACGGCCCGCCCTCGTCCGCCAGCCACGGCGTGACCTGGAAAACCGGCGATCGTTCGTATTCCGCCAGCACCACCGGCAGCACGCCCGCCGGCCAACCCGCCGCCGACAACCGCCCGGCGGTTTGCCCGAGCAACGCGGCGTTCACCGCCCCGTCGTGGAACCGTTTCACCGCCCAGGCGCGACCGCCGGCATCCAGCGCGCGCCACACCTGGCCGCACGGTCCCGACCCCACTGGCACGCCGCCGTCAAGGTCCCCAGCACGAGGAAAATCCATCCGGCCAATCTAACGGCGGAACCGCCGGATTGCCACGCGAAAGGTGCCCGCCGCGCCGCGGCTTGCTCTGTCCGGCCGGAACCGACAGCGTGGCCGCGATGTCCGCCGCTCCGTCCTGGCCCTGGGAAAACGACGCGCCGCTGCGCTTCGACCGCTTCATGGAGCGGGCGCTGCACGATCCGGCGCGCGGCTACTACGCGCGCCGCATCCGCGGCGTCGGGCGAACCGGCGATTTCACCACCGCGCCGATGCTTTCCGGCGCGCTCGCCCGTGCGATCGCGTCGTGGGCGGCCCGCGCGATGGCGGAAACCGGCTGCCGCGACCTGATCGAAGCCGGCCCGGGCGAGGGCAAGCTGGCCGCCGAGGTCCTGCGCGCGCTGCCGTTCGCCCGCCGCTGGCGGACGCGCCTGCACCTGGTCGAGAGCTCGCAGCCGCTGCGCGAAAAACAACGGGCGCTGCTCGGGCGGAAAGCCCGCTGGCATGACACGCTGGAGGCCGCCCTCGACGCCTGCGGCGGCCGCGCCTGCCTTTTCTCGAACGAGCTGATCGACGCCTTCCCGGTCCGTCGTTTCCGCCGCGAGGCGGACGGCTGGAGCGAGCTTTTCCTTTCGCCCGGCGCGACACCGGCCGAGCACTGGCTTCCGGCGGAAGACCTGCCGCCGTCCGGCCAGTTCGCGCGCGCCCACCGCCCCGGCCAGATCCTCGAAATCCACGACTCCGTCCGCCAGTGGCTCGACGGCTGGCTGCCGCGCTGGCACGCCGGCACGATGCTGACGATCGACTACGGCGACACCTCGGAGCGACTCTACCACCGCCGGCCGCACGGTTCGCTGCGCGCCTACCTGCTCCAGCACCGGATCGAAGGGCCGGGCGTTTATCAGAACGCCGGGCGACAGGACCTCACCGCGGACGTCGATTTCGGCGACCTCGCCGCGTGGGCCGCGCCGCACGCGGGCGATCACGGCACGCTGGTCAGCCAACGCGAGTTCCTCCTCCCCCACGCCGACCCGGCGAACCCCGCCGACGCCGCCCTGCTCGACCCCGCCGGCGCGGGCGAAGCGTTCCAAGTGTGGGAGCTGAAGCGCTCTTGAGCGATTCCCCGGTTGCATCCGCGCTTCGCCCGCGCCTCATTGGCGCATGCTTCGCCAGCTCGCGATCATCGCCGCCGGACTCCTGTCCCTCGCCACCGCCCACGCCTTCGAAATCCCCGCCTCGACCACCCAGTGCGTCGTCGGCACCGCCAAAGACTGGAACACGTCCTACGTCACCCTGAAGCTCTACGAGCGCGACGGCGGCGCGTGGCGGCAGGTCGGCCAGGCGTGGCAGGGCCGGCTCGGTAAAAACGGCCTCGTCTGGGGCCGAGGCATGAGCCCGGTGCCGGCTGGCGCGGTTTTGAAAAAGGAAGGCGACAACCGCGCGCCGACCGGCGTGTTCTCCATCGGCGGCGCCTGGGGCCGCGACGCGTCGATCCGCAAGCACCCGCGGCAATTCTACCGCCAGGTCACCTCGCGCGACCTCTGGATCGAAGACCCGACCTCGCCCTCCTACAACCGCAACGTCGTGCTCGATCACGAACCGTCGACGGCCTGGGAAAAAAAGCAGCAGATGAAGCAGGCGGACGACAACGCCCACGCGCTCAAGCTCTTCATCGCCCACAACGCGCCGCCGAACGCCACGCCCAACGGCGGCAGCTCGATCTTCTTCCACATCTGGCGCGGCGGCGGCAGCAAGCCGAGCGCCGGCTGCACCACCATGCCGGAGGACAAGCTCCGCTGGCTGGTCGCCCGGATCGACCCGACCCGCAAGCCGGTCTACGTGCTGCTGACCGAGGCCGACTACCAGGCGAAGCGCGCCGCGTGGGCGCTGCCGTGACGGCGGCGGCTCAGGCCGTCACCTTTTTCACGAAGCAGGCCTTCAGGCCGATCGAGATTCCGTTCATCTTGCAGGAAATCTCGTGGTCGCCGTCGACGAGGCGGATCGGCTTCGACTTGGTGCCCACCTTGAGCACGTCCGAGGAACCCTTCAGCTTCAGATCCTTGATCATCGCCACGATGTCACCGTCGGCGAGGACGTTGCCGTAGGCGTCCTTCACCACGCGCTCGCCCGCCGCGGTTTCCTTCGGCCACTCGTGCCCGCAGGTGGCGCACTCGAAATGTTCGGCGTGTTCCAGCACATCGGTCATCTCGCACAGGGGGCAGGTCGTTTCACTCATGGCGCGGACGAGCGAACGCAAGCCCGTTGCGGAACTCAAGAGCCGATTCCGTCCCACTTGCCCGCCCCGGCATTCTCGGCTTTTCTATCAACTCAACGGATGCACGCGCGAATCACACCCCTCGGCGACAGGGCGCTGGTGCTGGAGCTGGCCCGGCGGACCGGAGAAATCCCGCCGCTGCGGGTTCATGCCGCGTGCTCCCATCTCGCCGCGGCCGGTTTGCCCGGCGTCATCGAACTGGTCCCGGCGGCGACCACGCTCACCGTGTTTTACGATCCTCTCGCCCTGCTCAAGGCGGGCGCGCCGCGCGGCGAACTCGCCGGTTGGCTGACGGAGCGCGTGCGGGAACGGCTGGCCGGTCTGCCCGCGGACGATCCGCCCGCCGCCACCCGCATCGTGGAAATCCCCGTCTGCTACGGCGGCGAATTCGGCCCGGATCTGGAAAACGTCGCCACGCGGACGCGCTGCGGCGTGGACGAGGTCGTCGCGCTGCACCGCGACGCCGATTACGTCGTCCTGCAGCTCGGATTCGCCCCTGGCTTCCCCTACCTTCACGGCCTGCCGGACGCCCTGCGGCTGCCGCGCCGGGAAACGCCGCGCACGCGCGTGCCCGCCGGCTCCGTCGCCATCGCCAACGGCCAAACCTGCATCTACCCGACGGCCACCGCCGGCGGCTGGCACCTGCTCGGCCGCACGCCGCTGAGATTGTTCCAGCCGGACCGCGAACCGCCGTGCCTGCTGCAACCGGGCGACCGGGTGAAATTCCATGCGATCACGCCGGAGGAATTCGCACGCCGGGAGGAGGGCGAATCATGATCCGCCTGCTGCGTCCCGGCCTGCTCACGACCGTGCAGGACGCCGGGCGAACGGGCTGCCAGCACCTCGGCGTGTCGGCCGGTGGGGCCGCCGATCCATTCGCCCTGCGGATCGCCCGCTTTCTCGTCGGCAACCCGCCCGACGCCGCCGCGCTCGAAATGGCCTTCGCCGGACCGAAACTCCGGTTCGAGCAAGAGGCGCTCGTCGCCTGCTGCGGCGCGGATTTCGCCGCCACGCTCGACGGCCGGCCGCTGCCGAGAAACCGCCCGGTGCGCGTGTCCGCCGGCGGCGTGCTCGATTTCCCGGCCGCCCGCCACGGCGCGATGGCGTGGCTGGCCGTCGCCGGCGGCATCGACGTGCCCGTCGTCCTCGGCAGCCGATCGACCGACCTCGCCTCCGGTTTCGGCGGCCACGAAGGACGCGCGCTGATCGCCGGCGATCTCCTTTCGCCCGGCCCCCCTTCGTCCGTCTCGCAGGCGATCCTCGCCCAGCTGCGCGCATCGCCCGAGCCCACCGGTTGGTCGCTGCCGCCGGAGCGCCTGGTCGCGGTCGCCGGCCCGGGCGTGTTGCGCGTCGTGCGTGGACCGGAGTGGGAATGGTTTTCCGACCGCGCCCACAAGCGGCTTTTCCACAACGACTTCCACGCCACCAAGGACGGCAACCGGATGGGCGTGCGGCTCGACGGGCCGGAGCTGGAGCTGACCGGCCCGCGCGAGATGGTTTCCGCCGCCGTCCAGCACGGGACGATCCAGGTGCCGCCGTCCGGCCGGCCGATCGTGCTCGGTCCCGACCGCCAGACGATCGGCGGCTACCCGCGCATCGGCGTGGTCGCGACCGTCGATCTGGGCAAGCTCGCCCAGCTCCGCCCGGGCGACGTCGTGCGCTTCCGCGAAATCACCGTCGGCGAAGCTCACGACCTGTTGCTGCGCCGCGAAAAGGACTTCGCCACCGCCACGACCTACCTCACCCTTTCCGGCCGCCTGCCATGCCCATCGATCTGAACTGCGACCTCGGCGAAGGCGCGCCGCACGACGCCGAATTGATGCCGCTCGTCAGCTCGGCGAACATCGCCTGCGGCGCCCACGCCGGCGACGAGGAAACGATGCGCCGCACGATCGCGCTGGCGCTCCGCCACGGCGTCGCCATCGGCGCCCACCCCGGCTACGCCGACCGCGAAAACTTCGGTCGGACCGAGCAAAACCTGCCGCCCGTGGCGGTGGGCGAGCTGGTGCGCGGGCAACTCCTCGCCCTGCAACGCCTCGCCGCCGAACAAGGCGCGGGCCTCACGCACGTCAAACCGCACGGCGCGCTCTACAACCAGGCCGCCCGCGATCCGGCGCTGGCCGACGCCATCGCCGCCGCGGTGGCAGGGGTCGATCCGTCGCTCGTCCTGTTCGGCCTTGCCGGCAGCCATTCGCTCGCCGCCGCCGAGGCCCGCGGCCTCGCCACCGCCGCCGAGGTTTTCGCCGACCGCACCTATCGGCCGGATGGTTCGCTCACCCCGCGCACCCAGACGGGTGCGCTGATCAACGACGCCGCAGCCGCCTGCGCCCAGGTGCTTCGGCTCGCCCGCGACGGCCTCGTCCGCACCACCGACGGCCGCGACATCCCGCTGCGCGCCGACACCGTCTGCCTGCACGGCGACGGCCCACACGCCGTCGCGTTCGCCCGTCGCCTGCGCGACGCCTTGGCATCCGCGGGCATCGAGGTCCGAGCTGCACGCGGGAGGCCGTGAAGATCACGGCCGCATTTCGAACGGATAGTCGATCGTCGGATCGCGGCCGGTCGGCCGGGCCGGCATGATGCCTTCCGCGTGCGGCGGCAGCACGCCGATCCACAAATAGTCCTCCGGCTCCTCGTAAAGCTCGGGTTCCTCGAAATCCGCCTCGGGAACCTGCTTGATCCAGACGTCACCGGCGATCGCCCGGCCGGAGCGCACGACGGCGTCCTTCACCTCCGCCGGAGACATCTCGGTTTCCGCGACCACGATCAGCCTGGCTTCCTCCAGCAGCGGCGGATTCCACAGGTGGGTGAACACCTTGTAGCAGTACCTCGAACTTTCGAAATCGGGTTCTTGGGCCATACTGCATCATCCGCTTCCCGGCAGGCCGCGTCAAGAATGCGCAACGCCCGGAGCGCGCGCGCCGTTAGGCCTGCACCAGCGTTTTGAAGCCCCCGTAAACCATCCGCTTGCAGTCGAACGGCATCGCAGCCGGGTCCAGCCCGACGATGCGCGGGTCCTTCATCACCTTGGCGTTCACGGCGTCGCGGTGCTCGCGCGACTCGTAGGTGATCCATGCGAACACCACCGTCTCGTCCGGCTTCAGCGCGACCACTCCGGGAAACGGCATCATGCCCTCGACCTCGAGGTCGTCGCCGACGCACTCGCGGTATTCCAGCGCGCCGTGCTCGCGCCACACCTTGGCCGCGGACTCGGCCAGCGCGAGGTAGAGATCGAGGTTCTTCTTCGGCACGGGCAGGACGAATCCGTCGACGTAGCGGCTCATGGGTTTGGCGGGGGCGGGCGGTTCGGGTTTCGGTTCCTCCAGCGCGGCGGGAGCCATCCAGATCAGCTCCCAGAGGTGGCCGTCCGGATCCTGGAAGCCGTGGCCATACATGAACCCCTGGTCGAGGTGGTTCTTGTAGGTGCTGCCGCCCGCGGCGACCGCCTTGCGCACCATCGCGTCCACCGCCTCGCGGCTCTCGCAGGTCAGGCAGACGATCGCCTCCGTGCTCTGCGTCGCGTCGCACACCGGATTCGGCGTGAACTCGCGGAACTTCTCGTAGGTCAGCAGCATCACGAAAATCGTGTCGCTCACGACCATGCAGGCACCGTCGTCATCGGTGAACCGCGGGTCGAAGCCGAAGCCGAGTTGGGAAAAAAACTCCTTCGACCGGTCGAGGTCGCGCACCGGCAGGTTGACGAAAACGCGCTGTTTCATGGCCGGATGGAAATCATGCAGGAACAATGCCGGATCAGGCGGCAAGTCCGGCGAAGGCCTTGCGGCCGGCCCACAGCAGGTAGGCGGCGAGCAGACAGATTCCGATCACCATCGGATCGAGCATGGTCGCGCCCTTCATGATGAAAATATGAAAGGCGAGAATGTTGAGGATGATCGGCCCGAGCACGAGCAGGCCGAAATTCCGCAAACGCGGGATCATCACCAGGATGCCACCGGTCAGCTCGCAGATCTTGATGAACGTTAGGTAACCGGTAGGAGCCAGGGCACCCATGAACAGCGCCGCGGGCGAACCCTCCGGCGGCGTGGGCGGCGTGGGGCCGAGGCGGAAAAGCACCATGACGCTCGCCATGATGAACAACAGGCCGAGGATCGCACCGGCAACGCTAGGAAGGTATCTCATAGGCTTACGATAGATTCTCCAAAGTTAAGCAATCGAAACGCCTGACCGCGGTTTCCGCAAGTCTGCTTTGCCACAAAAAAGCCGGCTCCCATGAAGGAGCCGGCTTGGATGGGTCGGAGGCATGGCGGCTGGAAACCGCCGCCACGGTCATGCAATCGACGGAATGGCGACGACCGGATCGGTGTCCGCGCCGTAGTCCACGCCTTCGAGGCCGAAGCCGAACAGGCGGAGGAAGCTCGACTGGTAGCCTTCGAAGTCGCCCAGCTCGTTGAGGTTCTCCGTGTTCACTTCCTTCCAGCGCGCGTCGACGCTTTCCTGCACGGCGTGGGCCATTTCCCAGTCGTCCACGCGGATGCGGCCTTCGGCGTCCGGCTGCGGCTGGCCGCTGTAAAGGCGGTCGCGGAACAAACGGCCCATCTGCTCGATGCAATCCTCGTGCGTGCCCTCGGCCTTCATCACCTTGTAGAGCAGCGAGATGTAAAGCGGCACGACCGGGATGGCCGAGCTGGCCTGGGTGACGAGCGCCTTGTTGACGGAAACCCACGCCTTGCCCTTGAGCGGGGCGAGCTTGACGTCGAGCGCGCGTTGGACGCGCTCGAGGTCCTCCTTCGCCTTGCCGATGGTGCCGTTCTTGTAGATCGGCCAGGTCACTTCCGGCCCGATGTAGGAGTAGGAAACCGTCTGCACGCCCTCGGCCAGCACACCGGCGGCCTGCAGCGCGTCCATCCACATTTCCCAGTCCTCGCCGCCCATCACCTTGACGGTCTGCTCGATGTCGTCGCCCTGCGCCGGCTCGATCGACACCTCGTTGACCACGCCGCTGGAGGTGTTGAGGTTCTTGTTGGTATAGAGATCGCCGATCGGCTTGAGGACCGACTTGTAGACCTCGCCGGTCTTCGGATCGGTGCGGCGAGGCGAGGCGAGGCTGTAGATCACGCAATCGACCTGGCCGAGGTCGGCCTTGATCGCGGCGATCACCTCGTCCTTCAGCGCGTCGGAGAACGCGTCGCCGTTGAACGAACGGGCGTAGAGGCCCGCGGCGGCGGCTTCCTTCTCGAAGGCGGCGGAGTTGTACCAGCCGGCGGTCGCCGTGCGGCCGTCCTCGCCGGGGCGCTCGAAGAACACGCCGATCGTCGCCGCGCCGGAGCCGAAGGCGGCGGCGATGCGGGAGGCGAGGCCGTAGCCGGTCGAGGAACCGATCACGAGCACCTTCTTCGGGCCGTTGGCGATCGGGCCGCGGCTCTGGACGACGGCGATTTGCTCGGCCACGTGCTTGGCGCAGCCTTCCGGGTGGGCGTTGGTGCAGATGAATCCGCGGACCTTGGGCGAAATGATCATAATCGTTGCGTGGGTGGACCGGCGTGAACCGGCCGCTCGGGTTTCCGTGGGCGGAATCGTGAACCGCGACCGCGACACGGGGCAAGCACAGAGCGAACCGAGGAAAACACGCGTCCCATGCGAGAAACCACGAAAGGCGCGAAATTTCACGAAAGGGATTCGGGTTTCCTGCCCTTTCGTGTTTTTCGTGGTTTCCATGTCGGACGACGCGCTAACCATCCTCACCGCCTACCACGAGGCCGGTCACGCCGTGATCGCCCTGCAGCAGGGCCGCAGCGTCCGGGAAGTGAGCATCCTGCCCGGCGGCAAACGCCTCGGTTACTGCGAGATGGCGAAGGGCGGCCGCCCGATGAAGGACGCGCTCGAAGCCGACCTCCTGATCCTGCTGGCGGGGCTCGCCGCCGAGGCGAAGGTGTCCGGCCGCTACGGCCTCGACGGCGCGGCGCAGGACCTGCGGATGGCCGAGAAACTCGCGCTCCACCGCGCCGGCAACGCCCGCCAGGCGGAGCGGCTGCTGGAACGGGCGCTCGACAAGGCGGAGCACCTGATGCGCGACGCCGCCACTTGGTCCGCCATCGACCTGATCGCCGCCGAACTACTCAAAGCCGGCGTCCTCAGCGGCCGCGCAGCCAGGCATTTCCACGAACAGGCGGTCGCCCGCTCCCAAAAATAAGACCTATAGGACGCTTGGGTCCTATAGGTCTGAGCGAAAACAAAAGCCGTCTTCTCAGTCAATAAAGCGGATCTTGCCGACGGCGGGCACCTGACCGCGGGCCATGGCCTCGTGCTGTTCGTCGGTGCAGGAGGCATTGGTCGGCGCGTCGGCTGCGGCCTCGCTCTTGGCGAAGTAGCCGTTCTCGATCATCCACACCTCGACCTCGTCACCGCTGATGTCGGCGAGCATGTGGCCGTCGATCTCGACGCAGGGCGAAAGCGGCTGGCCGCTGCGCTGCTCCATCTCCCAGCGGAACGCCGGGTTCTTGATGATGTCCTTTTCCTCCCACTCGAGGCCATACTTGCGGAAAATCGAACGCACGCCCTCGCTCCAGCCGCAGAAGGTCTTGAGGTAGGCGGTGATCTTCGGTTGCGGTTTGCTCATGGGCGGGACCATAGCGCCCGCCGCCGCCGCCGCAAGCCTGTTGGAGGGAGTGATCGGCGACAGATTCCCGAAATTCCTGTCTTTCTCATTCGCCGGCTTTTGCTTTCTGATGGCCGCCCGATGGACCGCCCGTGGATTTCCGCCAACCTCGCCTTGTCCGCCGACGGCAAAATCTCGTCGACCGGCCACCTGCCGTCCGGCTGGACGTCGCCGGCCGATCGCGCACGGTTGCGCGGGCTTCGCAAGGGGGCCGACGCCCTGCTGGTCGGCCGCGGCACGTGGCAGACCGACCGGATGACGCTGACGGCGCGCGATCAGGCATGGCAGCCGTTGCGCTGCGTGGTGTCGCATTCCGGTGCTTTCGATCCCGCCCACCCGCTGTTCGCCAAGCCCGGCGGACCAATCCACTTGCTGGTCACCGGTCCGGCGATGGCGGACCCGATTCCGGGGGCGACGACTCACCACGGCTCGTTGGAAAACTTCCTCGCCACCCTCGCCCGCGAACACGACGTGAAACGCCTCCACTGCGAAGGCGGCGGCGGCTTGATCCGCGCGCTGGCGGAGCTCGACGCGCTGGACGAGCTGTTCCTCACCTGGGCCGGCCACACGCTGTTCAGCGGCCGGGAGGCTCCCACGTTGACCGGCGGGCCGGCGGCGTTCCTGCCGGCCTCGCTCGCGTTCGAGCTGGTGGAATTCCAGCCCGTGGCGGACGGCGGCGAGTGCTTCTTACACTATCGCCGCCTGCGCCCGGTTCAGTGAGCCGCTTCCTTGTGCTCGCCCTCGGCGGCCTTGGTTTCGCCGTGATGGGCGTCGCCGTGTTCGGCATCGCCATGACCTTCCGCATGCTCGCCGTGACCGGCACCGTGATGCTGCTCGTGGAGCTTCTTGGTTTCCTCCCATTCGTGGCGTTCGCAGGACACGAAGGCAACGGCGGCAAGAGCAAGGAGCGTCGGGAAAACTTTCATCGCGCGCCTTCCTTAGCCGCTCGCCTGAAGATGGCGACAGCAAAATTTACCGCGGCGACGGGGAAATCCGCCGCCCGGAGTCCGACTCAGGCGTGGCGCAGCCAGCGGTCGACGATCCCGGCCGCACGGGCGTGCGCGCCTTCGCCTCCAAGCTTCGCCGCGGTGGCGGCCAGCCCGTGCTCCAGACGCTCGCGCCACGCCGGCTCGTCGAGCAGGCGCTCCAGCGCGCGGGCGACGAGTTTCGGATCGGCGTCGGCCTGGATGAATTCCTCAACGACCCCCTCGCCCGCCAGGATATTGACCAGCCCGATGTGCTCCAGCTTCACCAGTAGGCGGGCGATCAGGTAGGTCGGCCAGGCGACCTTGTAGACGAGGCAGTAGGGCAGGCCGAAATAGGCTGCCTCCAGGGTGGCCGTGCCGCTGGCGATCACGCCACAGGCCGCGCGCTGCATCAGCGCGTGGCTGCCGCCGTCGGTGATCCGGACAAGCGCATGCAGCCCGTAGGCGTCGACCAGCCCGCGCATCGTCGCGGCCAGCTTCGGCGAGGCGGCGGGCGCCTCGAAGCTCAGGCCCTCGCGCCCGGCCGCCATTTCCCGCGCCGTTTCCAGCATCATCGGGAACAAACGGGCGATCTCGCGCTCGCGGCTGCCGGGAAACAAGCCGACCAAGCCCGGCTCGCGCGCCGCACCGGAAATCCGGCGCTCCTCCAGCTCGTCGACCAGCGGGTGGCCGACGAAGGTCGTTTTCAACCCGGCCTCCTCGAATATCGGCACCTCGAAGGGGAACAGGCACAGCATCTCGTCGAGCAGCCGCGCCATTTTCGGAATGCGGCCCTTATTCCACGCCCAGACCTGCGGGCTGATGTAATAGACGATCCGCGTCTCCGGCAGCTCGCGCTTCACCGCTTCGGCGAAGCGCAGGTTGAAACCGGGGTAATCGATCAAAAGCAGCACGTCCGGCCGCTGGGCTTTCGCCTCGGCCAGCATCTCGTCGAAGCGCGCCTTGAACCAGCCGTAGCGCTTCAGCACCTCCCACAAACCGACCACCGCCGCGTCCTCGACCCAGTCGCGCACCTTCGCGCCACCCGCGGCCGCCATTTCCGGTCCGCCCGCGCCGGCGATGTCGATCGCCGGGTGCAGATGCCGCAGCGCCCGCAGCAGGCCCGCGCCATGCGCGTCCCCGCTCAACTCTCCCGCCACCACATACAACCGGCCAGCCATGGCCGCGGAACATAGAGCCGCCCGCCTCATGCTGGCCACGCAAAAATCCGCTTCGCCCGCGCCGATTCCGCATTGCTTTCATCCGTCCGCCGTCCTTAATCCCCTGCGCCACGCTGGCCGAACCCACTCATGCCCGAAGATCTCCAAGACACGCCCCGCCCGCTCGGTGAAATCGCGATCGGACCCAGCAAGTTCGAACAGTTTCTCGATCGCAACCAGAAGGGCATGATCGTTTTGGGCGTGGTCATCGCGATTTCCGCCGGTGCCTACATCATCCAACGCGGCATCCGGCACAGCCACAACGAGGACGCGGGCACCGCCCTCGCCAAGGCGTCCGGCCTCGCCGAATTCCAGGCGATCGCCAAGGATTTCCCCGGCACGCCCGCCGCCGGCAGCGCCGAGCTGCTCGCCGCCGAGGAGCAATGGACCGAAGGCAAAACGAGCGAGGCGATCGCCACGCTGAAACAATTCCTTTCCGCCAACCCGAACCACCCGGCCGCGCCGACCGCCCAGGCGTCGCTCGCCGCCAAGCTGGCGAAGCAGAACCAACCGGCCGAGGCCGAGGCCGCCTACCAGGCCGTGATCGACCATCCGGCCGGTCGTTTCCTCGCCCCCTACGCCCTCGTCCAGCTCGGCGATCTGGCGAAAACCGCTGGCGATCTCGACAAGGCCGAGCGCCTTTACACCCGCGCCAAGAGCGAATTCCCCGACAACCACTTCGCCCGCCTCGCCGAGCAGCACCTATTGATGCTCAAGGCCAAGCCGCCGGTCGAAGTCGAAGCCCCGGCCGCCCCGACCAAGCCGGAAACCGATGTCCCCGACCTCCTTCCCGGCGGCTCGCTCCAGCTGCCGAACGACCTCTCCGCCCCCGCCCAGCCGTAAACCGGGCGTTTGACTTTTTCGCCCTCCACTCCTCCATTCCATCGTGTTCAAAAAATACATCGGCCAAGAATCGTCGAGCTCCGCGCCTCAGGCAGCTCCGGAACCCGCCTACACCGAGCCCCAGGCCGCGGCTCCCGTGACCACTCCCAGCCCTACTCCCGTGACCAACGCCGCCCCTCTCCAGCGCCCGACCGCCAACCGCAACGTCCTTTCCTCCGACGTTGAGATCAAAGGCACCGTCAAGTTCACCAACGACCTCGTCGTCGACGGCAAGATCGAAGGCCAGATCACCTCCGACGGCAGCCTGACCGTGGGTGAAAACGCCCGCCTCAAGGCCGAAATCAAGACCGCCACCGTCGTCGTCTACGGCAAGGTCCACGGCAACATCACCGTGACCGACCGCGTCGAACTCAAGGCCAGCGCCGAAGTCGTCGGCGACATCAAAGCCAAGACGCTCGCGATCGAAGCCGGCGCGATCTTCGTCGGCAAGTCGACCGTCGGCACGCCCGCCGCCGGTGCCGCTCCGGCCAAGGCCGCCGACGCCCCGGCGGACGCCAAGCAGGACACCCTCGCCGGCCTCAACGCCTAACTTCTTCAAGCCCGCCTCCCACCCGGAAGGCGGGCTCACTTTTTCCATCCCATGGCCGCCCGGCCTGCGCGCCATCGCCTTGATCTGACCTGTCCGCTGTGCGGTCACGTGCAGTCCGAACCCGCGCTCGCAGTGTCGAGCGTCTGCCGCGGCTGCGGCGTGAATTTCAAAATCGAAGGCGGCAAAGCGGTCGCGGCTCCCCGCCAGGCGAGCGCTTTCACCCGCGTGCGCAAGGTGGAAGAGGCCGAGGACGCGCCGACCCACTTGGAACTGCGGGCACCCTCGGTCCCGTTCCAGCGCCCGGCCGCCCCCGTCCCGCCGCCCGTCCACCCGCTGCTGCGCTGGTTCGTCCGCCCGCCGAAACCGCGCGACGTTTCCTGCTTCGAATGCGGCCGCCAGTTCACCGCGGCTCCGGGCGCGCAGTCGAGCCAATGCCCGGCCTGCGGCCGCTACGTCAGCCTGCGCGATTACGAGATCGCCGAGCGCTGGAACGGCCGCATTCACACGCGCGGCGACGTGGTCATCTTGAAATCCGGCGCGCTCACCGGCGTGCCGGCCTGCTGCCATAACCTGACCGCTTTCGGCGAACTCGGCGCGCCGGTCGAGTGCACCGGCGCACTCGTCCTCCATGGCAAAGGCCGCATTCCCGGCCAGGTCCGCTGCCGCACGCTGCGCGTCGAACGCGGCGCGAAGGTCGAATTCGCCCACACCGTGCATGCCGAGGAGGTCATCCTCCGCGGCCAGGTGACCGGTCACCTGCATTGCACCGGTACCGTGACGCTGGAAAAGCGCGCCGTGCTCAACGGACTGATCCAGGCCGCCCGCGTGGTCATGAACAAAGGCGCCCGCCACAACGGCTCGATGGAAATCCTCAGCCCGGAGCGCCCGGCTGGCGAAGACGGCTGAATTTTCCTCCGCCCGCATTCCGCGGTTTACCCGCCGGTGATTTTCCCCCAGCTTCCGCCATGGTCGCCGCCGCTTCCTCCCTCGATCTCAAGCAGGAAATTCTCGAACTCAAGAAGGCCCGCAACGCCGTCATCCTGGTCCACAACTACCAGACCGGCGACATTCAGGACCTCGCGGACTACGTCGGCGACTCGCTCGGCCTCGCCTACCACGCCAAGGACACCGACGCCGACGTGATCGCGTTCTGCGGCGTCCATTTCATGGCGGAAACGGCCAAGATCGTGAACCCGGGGAAAATCGTCGTCCTACCCGACGCCGACGCCGGCTGCTCGCTCGAGCAATCGTGCCCGGCGCCCGAGCTCGAAGCCTTCCTCAAGGCGAACGCCGAGAAGAACTACTACGTCATCGCCTACATCAACTGCTCGGCCGGCGTGAAGGCGCTGTGCGACGTGATTTGCACCTCGGGCAACGCGGTGAAGATCGTCAACCAAGCGCCCGCCGACCGCCCGATCCTGTTCGTCCCGGACGCCAACCTCGGCTCGTGGGTGATGGAGCAAACCGGCCGCAAGATGGACCTGTGGCAGGGCTCGTGCTACGTCCACGTCGAGTTCACCCGCGACTCGATCTCCAAGATCAAGGAGGAATACCCGGACGCGCTGGTCGTCGCCCACCCGGAGTGCACCCAGGCCGTGCGCCTGCTCGCCGACGAGGTGTGCTCGACGGAAAAGATGATCACCTTCTGCCAAAACACCCCGGTGAAGGACATCATCATCGTCACCGAGAGCGGCATGCTCAACCGCCTGCGCAAGGAGTGCCCGGACAAGAATTTCATCCCCGGACCGACCGACCGCTGCGCCTGCGCCGACTGCCGCTACATGAAGATGAACACGCTTCAAAAGCTGCGCGACTGCCTCGCCAATCTCGAACCGCGTGTCGAGATGGACGAGGAAACCCGCCGCCGCGCGGAGGCTCCGCTGCTCCGGATGCTGGAGCAGTCGAAGAATTGATTTTTCGATAGGTCCTACAAGTCCCACGGGACCTGTAGGACCTATTTTTACGGCTTCGCAAAGCCCTCGCGGATCAACCGCGTGATCTCCAGCGCCACCGCGAGCGCCGCGGTGCCCTGCTGACCGCTGACCGCGGGAGCCACGCCCGCCGCCGCGCTTTTCACGAAGGCCTCGAGCTCGAGCTTGAGCGGTTCGCCCGGCTCGACCTCGACCTCGGCGCGCTTGATCTCCATGCCCTCGCGCCAGTGCATGTGGCCGGTCTGCCCCTGGTAATCGAGCGACAGATAGCAATCCTCCTGGAACACGCGGATCTTGCGCATGCGCTCCGGGCTGATGCGGCTGGCGGTGACGTTCGCCACGCAGCCGTTCTCGAAACGCAGACGGGCGTTGGCGATGTCCTCATTCGGCGTCAGCACCGACACGCCGACGGCGTCGAGACTGGCGATCGGCGAGTTCACCAAGTGCAGGATGATTTCCAGATCGTGGATCATCAGGTCGAGCACGACGCCGATGTCGATGCTGCGGTTCGGGAAGGGCGAAAGGCGGTGCGCCTCGATGAAACGCGGGTGCGTCAGCTTGCTTTCCAGCTGGCGCAGCACCGGGTTGAACCGCTCGATGTGACCGATCTGCAGCACCCGGCCGGTGCGCTGCGAGGTTTCCACCAGCACCCGCGCGTCCTCGACGGTCGGGGCGATCGGTTTTTCCATCAGCACATGCGCGCCCAGCTCCATCAGCCGGCAGCCGACCTCGCGGTGCGCCACCGTCGGCACGGCCACGCTGATCACGTCGGCCAGGGCGGCGAGCTCCTCCAGGCTGCTGACCGGCTTCGCGCCGAACTCGCCGGCGATCGCCGCCGCGCGCTCCGGATCTGCGTCGTATACCGCCGTCAATTCCGCTCCGGCGAGCTGCGAATACACCCGCGCATGATTGCGCCCCATCGCTCCGGCACCGGCCACGCCGGCTCGCATCGTCTGCATGCCGATTGCCTAACGCCTGCCGCCCCACCCCGGCAAGCCCCGCGTCGCCTCGCACACGGGAATGAGCGGCACTGTTGCCGGACTTGAACGAAACCCCCGCCTGCCGCCGCGTTTTGGGCTGGTAAGACGCGGCGTTTCCCCCTACCTCGTCGCCGCCCATGAGCGCTACCCAACTCGATCAACTGAAGGAGCTTACCGTCGTTGTTGCTGACACCGGCGATTTCGAGTCGATGAAGGCCTACCAGCCGCGCGACGCCACGACGAACCCCTCGCTGATCCTCCAAGCCGCCGCCAAGCCGGAATACCGCCACCTCGTCGAGCAGGCGGTCAACGAACTCAAAGGCGGTTCCCTCACCGGTGCCGAGCTGACCGAAGCCGTCCTCGACCGCATCCTCATCCTTTTCGGCCTCGAAATTCTCAAGATCGTCCCGGGCCGCGTTTCGACCGAAGTCGACGCCCGCCTCTCCTTCGACACCGAAGGCACGATCTCCAAGGCCCGCCAGCTCATCGCCGCCTACGAAAAAGAAGGCATCTCCAAGGACCGAGTGCTGATCAAGATCGCCTCCACCTGGGAAGGCATCAAGGCCGCCGAAGTCCTTGAAAAAGAAGGCGTCCACTGCAACCTGACGCTCCTCTTCTCGTTCGCCCAGGCCGTCGCCTGCGCCGAAGCCGGCGTCCAGCTCATCTCGCCCTTCGTCGGCCGCATCCTCGACTGGTACAAGGCCTCCACCGGCCGCGACTACCAGGGTGACGAGGATCCGGGCGTCATCTCGGTGAAGCAAATCTACACCTACTACAAGAAGTTCGGCTACAAGACCGAGGTCATGGGCGCGTCCTTCCGCAACACCGGCGAAATCCTCGCCCTCGCCGGCTGCGATCTGCTCACCATCAGCCCGGGCCTGCTCGCCGACCTCCAGAAGTCCACCGACACCGTCGAGCGCCGCCTCTCCGAGGAAGCCGCCGCCGGCCTCGACCTCGAGAAGGTTTCCTACGACGAGAAGACCTTCCGCTACGAGTTCAACCAGGACGCCATGGCCACCGAGAAGACGGCCCAGGGCATCCGCGGTTTCGCCACCGACATCGTCAAGCTCGAGAACCTCGTCAACGAGATCATCGGCCAGTAACTCGACCCGTCTTTGAAAAGGCCGGAGCACGCCGCGTGCTCCGGCTTTTTTCGTTTCGCCGCGGCCCGCCCTTCCCCGCCGCTTTTGAGCTTCCCGCCCTCCGCCGTTCGGGTTCCAATCCCCGGACCCGCCATGAAGCGCCGCTCCCTTTTCGCCCTGTTGCTGCTGGCCCTCGCCGGGCTGCTGCCGTTGCCCGCCTTCGCCGGCGGCAAGGCCGACAACAAAGTCGTCGTCTCGTTCCACATCGAAACGGACGCCAACGAGAACCCGAAGATGATCTTCACGCTGCCCGCCGCCGGGCAGATCCGCTATTTCCGCCGCCTGCCGGAGATCGGCACCAAGGACTTGAAGACCTTCCGCCCGTTCCAGGCCGACGACGGCGTGAGCTACGGCGTCGTGTTCCAGCTCAAGCCGAGCGCCGCGCAGCGGATCTTCGCCGTCTCCTCGGCCAATCCCGACCGTTGGCTCGCCGCCATGGTCAGCGGCCGGGCGATCGACGCCGTGCTGATCGAAAAACCGGTCGCCGACGGCCAGCTCGTCATCTGGAAGGGCATGACCGCGCTGGAGATCCAGCAGCTCGACAAGATGATCCCGCGCACCGGCGAAACCAAGAAACGCGGCTGACCGCCATGACCTTCCGCCCCATCGCCCTCGCCCTGCTCGCCGCGCTGCCCTTGTCCGCCGCGCCGGACGACCTCCGCCTGCCGACGGCCAACGACGCGCTGCTCGCCGGCCAGCCGGAGAAGTTCTACATGTACATCAACCGCGACTTCGAAGGCGAACGGACGCAGGTCTGGGAAGGCGGTTGCTACGGTTTCGTCCGTACGCCCGTCCGCCTGCCGTCCGGCGAAGTCGTGCTGACGAAGTTCCACGAGGGCATCGACATCGCGCCGATGCAGCGCGACAAGGCGGGCAACCCGCTCGACACGGTCGCCAGCATCTCCGACGGCACCGTCGCTTACATCAGCCCCATCGCCGGCCAGAGCAACTACGGCAAATACGTCGTCGTCGAACACCGCTGGGACGATTCTCCGGTCTACTCGATCTACGCTCATCTTTCCGACATCACCTGCAAGCCGGGCGACGTCGTGAAGGCCGGCGACAAGCTCGGCCAAATGGGCTTCACCGGCGCGGGCATCGACCGCCCGCGCGCCCACGTCCACCTCGAGATCGTGCTCAAGCTCTCCGAGCGCTACGAGGACTGGAACAAGTTCGTCGGCGGTGGCGAGAACAAGCACGGCAATTTCAACGGCATGAACTTCACCGGCGCCGACGCCGCGAAGTTCTTCCTCGAACGGAAAACCAACCCGGCGCTCACCTTCCACGATTTCATCAAAAGCCAGCCGGTCCACTTCAAGGTCAGCGTGCCTTCGCGCGGACTGCCGGACATGGCGAAGCGCTACCCGTGGCTCGTCACCGGCGATCCGGCGAAAGCCGCGTCGTGGGAAATCGCCTTCACCTCCACCGGCCAGCCGATCGGATTCACCGCCAGCGAACGCAAGGTGGCGGCCCCGCTGGTGACCTTCATCCGCCCGGCCGCCATCCCGCAGCACTACCTGACGCGCGGGCTGCTCACCGGCCAGGGCGAGACCGCCACGCTCAGCAAATCCGGCAAGCAGCTCGTGGCGCTGGCGAGCGACGACTTCCCCGTCGCGCCGCCCGCTCCCGCCAAAGCCGCCGTGCCGAAGCCCAAGGCGAAACCGGCCGCCGACAACCCGCCGGCCAAGCCCGCCCGTTCCTGATCTCCCACTGGGACCGCGGACTTCAGTCCGCCCCATCATCTCCGGATTTCTTTCACCCATGACCGACCAAACGCTCGCGAAAATCGAATCGCTCGGCCTCACGCTGCCGTCCGTTCCCGCGCCCATCGCCGCCTACGTCAACTGCGTCCGCAGCGGCAACCTGCTCTTCCTCTCCGGCGGCCTGCCGATCGACGGCGACCGCAAGGTGATCGGCAAAGTGCCGACCGAAGTCACCGTCGAGGAAGGCTACGAAGCCGCCCGCATGGTCGTGCTCAACCGCCTCGCCGTGATCCGCGACGAGATCGGTTCGCTCGACAAGGTAAAGCGCATCGTCGCCCTCAACGGCTTCGTCGCCTCCCCGGCCGACTTCTACGACCACCCGAAGGTGATCAACGGCGCGTCCGAGCTGCTGCTCCAGATCTTTGAAGAGCGCGGCAAACACTCCCGCACCGCCCTCGGCGTGCCCGCCCTGCCGCTCAACGTGGCGGTGGAAATCAACCTCGTCGTCGAGGTCGAGTAAACCCGCTCCCCGGGCGTTTCCCGCCATGATCTGGTTCGACGCCCACAACCACCTGCACGACGCGCGTCTCGGCGATCCCGCTCCGGTGATCGCCGCGATGCGCGCGGCGGGAGTCGCCCGCTGCGTGGTCAACGCCACCCGCGAGGCCGACTGGCCGGAGGTCGAGGCGCTCGCTCTCGCCCATCCGGAGTTCGTGATCCCCGCCTTCGGGATCCACCCGTGGCAGGCCCACACCGCCACCGACGGCTGGGCCGACCGGCTGGCCGCCGTGCTGGAGCGTCACCCGCGCGCCGCCCTCGGCGAATGCGGACTCGACCGCTGGATCGATTCGCCCGGCCTCGACGTCCAATCGCACGTGTTCGACGCCCAGCTCCGGCTCGCCCGCGAACTCGACCGGCCGCTGGTCGTCCACTGCCTCAAGGCGTGGCAGCCGTTGCTCGACGCCTTCGATCGCGAAGCGCCGCCGCGCCGTTTCCTGCTGCACTCGTTCAACGGCTCCATCGAAACCGCCCGCCGCCTGCTGCCGCTCGGCGCGTATTTTTCCTTCTCCGGTTATTTCCTCCACGCGCGCAAAGCCGCCGTGCTCGAAACCTTCCGCCAGCTGCCGCCCGACCGAGTGCTGCTGGAAACCGACGCACCCGACATGCTGCCGCCGGCGGATCAGGTGCGCCACCCACTGCCCGGCGACGCCAACCACCCGGCGAATCTTCCCGCCATCGCCGCCGCCTACGCGGAGCGCACCGGAGTTTCGCTGGCAACCCTCGCCGCGCACAACGAGGAGAATTTCGCGCGGTTCTTCGGAATCTGACGGGCCCTTGACCCGTCACGGCTCCGGCGGTGGAATGCCGTCATGTTCCCGCGCCGCCGATGGCTTTCCTTGCTGGCCCTGCCGCTCGTGGCCTTGTCCGGCTGCCGGCGGGATTCCGGCACGCGGCTAACCCACCTCGATGCCGCCGCAGCCGCCGAGCTGAGGGCGAACGCCAGCGGGCATCCGCGGCTGATCCATTTCTGGGCGACCACCTGCCCGCCCTGCGTCGCCGAGTTCCCCCAACTCGCAGCATTGGCGGGCGACCTCAAGGCGCAGGGCGTCGAGTTCGTCACGATCAGCTTCGATGAACCCGGCGACGCGGCCAAGGTCGATGCCTTCCTCGCCCACCACGATCCCACAGGTAACGGCCGCCACTTCCTCTGGACCGGCGGCAAGGCGAGCCAGGTCAGCGAAGCCATCGACCCGGACTGGACCGGCGCGATCCCGCATTCGCTCGTCGTCGCGCCCGGCGGCCAAATCGTCTGGCGGCACATCGGGCCGGTCGAGCCGGACGAAGTGCGCCGCGTGGTGGCCGAATTGCCCGGCCACTGAACCAAAAAACGCCCGATCCCCTTGCGAGGACCGGGCGTTTGGAAACTCGGGCGATCCGAAGGGATCACATTTCCAACAGCAGGCGCGTCGGCTGCTCGAGGCAATCCTTGATGCGGATCAGGAAGGTCACCGCCTCCTTGCCGTCCACCAGGCGGTGGTCGTAGCTCAGGGCGAGATACATCATCGGGCGGATGACGACCTGGCCGTTGACCGCCACCGGGCGCTGCTGGATCGTGTGCATGCCGAGGATCCCGCTCTGCGGCGGGTTGAGGATCGGCGTGCTGAGCAGCGAACCGTAGGTGCCGCCGTTCGAGATGGTGAAGACGCCGCCGGTGAGATCGTCGAGGGTGATCTTGCCATCGCGGGCCTTCGCCGCGTAGTCGAGGATGTCCTTTTCAATCTGGGCGAACGACTTGGTATCGGCGTCGCGCAGCACCGGCACCACGAGGCCCTTGTCGGTGCCGATCGCCACGCCGATGTCGTAGAAGTGGTTCTCGACGATGTCGTTGCCCTCGATGCGGGCGTTGATCTGCGGCACGTCCTTGAGCGCCTGGGCGACCGCTTTGACGAAGAACGACATGAAGCCGAGCTTCACGCCGTGCTTCTTCATGAACGTGTCCTGGACCTGCTTGCGGAGGTCCATGATCGCGCTCATGTCGACCTCGTTGAAGGTCGTGAGGATCGCCGCCGTCTGCTGGGCGTTGACCAAGTGCGTCGCGATCTTGCGGCGCAGCATGCTCATCTTCTTGCGGGTCGTGCGGCCGTCTTCGGACACTGCGGGAGCGGCCGGCTTTTCAACCGGCGCAGTCACCACGGAAAGATCGGGCTTGGGCCGGGCCGCCGGAGCGGCGGGAGCCGACGCCACGGCCGGCTGTTTCACCGGAGCGGGGGCGGACGCGACAACGGCCGGAGCTGCCACAGGGGCAGGGGCCGGCGCGACCACGGCGGAAGCGGAGGATTCCGCACCGGCTTCGATCGTCGCGATCACGGTGCCGATGGCGACTTCCTCGCCTTCCTGCACCACGATCTTCAGGCGGCCGGCGACCGGCGCTTCCAGTTCGTTGGAAACCTTGTCGGTCTCAAGCGTGACAAGCACCTCGCCCTTGGCCACCACGTCGCCGTCGCGCTTGCGCCAGGAGGAAACGTTGGCGGAGGTGATCGATTCGCCCGCGGCCGGAACCTTGAGCTCCACCACCTGATCGCCCGCCGGAGCGGAAACCGCGGCGGCGGGGGTCGTGGCGACCGGCCCCGCGGCGGCGGGAGCCGCCTGCACCGCGCCTAGCTCGATGTGGCCGATGACCGTGCCGATGGACACTTCCTCGCCTTCTTCGACGAGGATCTGAAGCACGCCGTCGCCGTCGGCTTCGAGTTCGTTGGAAACCTTGTCGGTTTCCAGAGTCACGAGCACGTCGCCCTTGCGGACGGTGTCGCCGTTTTTCTTGTGCCAGCGGGCGACATTGGCCGAGGTGATCGATTCACCGGCGGCGGGGACTTTGATGTCGAGGGACATGATGAGGAATGGCGGAAATAGCGGAGTCCTGAACGGGGGGTCAGAGCGTGAAGGCCTCGTCGAGCAGGGCTTTCTGCTCGCGGTAGTGCATCGCCTTGGAACCGGCGGCCGGGCTCGAGGCGCGGTCGCGGCCGGCGTAGACCGGTTTCTTGCCGAGCACGGCTTCGAGGCGCGGCGCGATGTAGGTCCAGGCGCCCATGTTCTCGGGCTCCTCCTGGCACCAGACGAACTTGTCGGCGTTCGGGAACTGCCCGAGCAGCGCCGTGATCAGGTCGCGGTGGAACGGATAGAGCTGCTCGACGCGCAGGATGGCGGCGTCCTCGATGCCCTTCTCCTCGCGCCAGGCGGCGAGATCGTAGTAAACCTTGCCGGAGCAGAAGATCACGCGTTTCACGTTCTTCGGATCGGCGAAGTCCTTCGCGTCCGGCAACACCTCCTGGAAGCAGGTGCCTTCGAGGAAATCGCTTTCCTGCGACACCGCTTCGGCGCGGGTGAGCAGGCTCTTGGGCGTCATCAGGATGAGCGGCTTGCGGATGTCGCGGCGCTTCTGGCGGCGCAGCGCGTGGAAGTACTGGGCCGGCGTGGTGAAGTTGCCGACGATCAGGTTCTTCTCGGCGCAGAGCTGGAGGAAGCGCTCGAGGCGGGCGCTGGAGTGCTCCGGCCCCTGGCCCTCGTAGCCGTGCGGCAGCAGCATCACCAGGTCGGTCGGCGTCTGCCACTTCGACTCGGCGGAGGAAATGAACTGGTCGATGATGACCTGCGCGCCGTTCGAGAAGTCGCCGAACTGGGCCTCCCACAGCGTGAGCATCTGCGGAAACCCGAGCGAGTAACCGTAGTCGAAGCCGAGCACGGCGAACTCGGAGAGGAACGAGTTGTAGACGCAGAACTTCGCCTGCTCGCCCGAAAGGTTCTCGAGCGGGATGTAGCGCTCGCGGGTCTCGTAGTCGTAGAACACCGCGTGGCGCTGCGAGAAGGTGCCGCGGCGGCAGTCCTGGCCGGACAGGCGGACCGGGTTGCCCTCCATCAGCAGCGAACCGAAGGCGAGCGACTCGGCGAAGGCCCAGTCGATCGGGCCGCCGTTGTGCAGCGACTCGATGCGGCGCGGGATGAAGCGCTTGGCCAGCGTCGGGTTGACGTGGAAGCCTTCCGGGATGGTCGTCAGCACCTTGCCGATGTGCTGGAGCTTGTCACGGTCGATGCCGGTCGCGACCGGCGCGTGGGAGTATTCGGCCTGCACGACGGCGGTGGAACCGCTGAACACGGTGCGGTCGCCGGATTCGGTGGCTTGCACCATTTTCTGGTAGCCGGCCTCCAGCTTGTCCCAGATCGCCTGTTCGAGGGCGTCGGCTTCCGGCTGAGTCATTACGCCCTGCTCGACGAGCTGGGCCTTGTACATCTGGCCGAAGGGCGAACGGGCGGCGATCTTCTTGGCGATGATCGGCTGGGTGAACGCGGCCTGGTCGGTCTCGTTGTGGCCCTGGCGGCGATAGCAGTACATGTCGATCACGATGTCGCGACCGAACTTCTGGCGGAACTCGAGGGCGAACTTCGCGGCCCAGTAGAGTTCCATCGGTTTCTCGCCGTTCACATGCAGGATCGGCGCCTCGATCATCTTGGCGACGTCGGTCGCGTAGGGCGACGAACGGGCGTCGGCCGGAGCGGTGGTGAAGCCGATCTGGTTGTTGATGACGAGGTGGATCGTGCCACCGGTGCGGTAGCCCGGGAGCTGGGAAAGGTTGAGCACTTCGGCGACCGAACCCTGGCCGGCGAACGCGGCGTCGCCGTGCAGCAGGATCGGCAGCACGCGCTTGCGGTCGGTGGCGGAGCCGTCGTCGCCGAGGATGCGCTGGCGGGCGCGGGCCTTGCCTTCGACGACCGGGTTGACGGCCTCGAGGTGGCTCGGGTTGGCGGCGAGGCTGACGCGCACCTTGCCGTCCGGCAGTTCTCGCACGCTTTCGTAGCCGAGGTGGTATTTCACATCGCCGTCGCCCGCGACGAGGTCCGGGATATAGTTCGGCGTGAATTCATAAAGGATCGTCGGGATCGACTTGCGGACGAAGTTCGCGAGGATGTTGAGACGACCGCGGTGGGCCATGCCCATTTCGATTTCCAGCACGTTCTGAGCCGGGCACTGTTCGAGGATCGCGTTGAGTACGACCATCGCGCCTTCACCGCCTTCGAGCGAGAAACGCTTCTCGCCGAGGAACTTCTTGCCGAGGAAACTTTCGAACGCCTCCGCCTCCAGCACCCACTGCAGCGCGCGCACCTTGCGATCGGCCGGATCGGCGTCGCGACGGGCGTGCTGTTCGATCCGCTCGCGCACCCAGTGGCGGACGGTCGTGTTGTGGATATGCATGAAGTCGAAACCGATGTAGCCCGAGTAGATTTCCTCGAGACGCGCGATCATGTCGCGCAGTTTCATCGTTTCGCCGTGGAGCAGGAACGGGTTCGACGCCTCGCGGTCGAGATCCTTTTCCGAAAGCCCGAACTGGTCGAGGTGCAGGCGCGGGTTGCGCTCCGGCCCTTCTTCCAGCGGATTGATGTGCGCCTGGGTGTGGCCGAGCGTGCGATAATTGTATACCAAGCTCACCACCTTGCCGTAAAAAGCGAGGTCGACCACGGATTCGCCGTCGGGGGCGGATGCCGTGGTGGCCGCGACGGCCCCTCCTCCTTCTTCACGCTTCCGGGTTTGGGCGGAGCCGAGTTCGAATCCTTCGAAGAACGCGGCCCAGGTGGCTTCGACCGCGCGCGGGTCCTCCGTCCATTGGGCGTATTTTTCCTCGAGCAAGTCCGCGTTCAAGCGGGCGGAAACCGATGAGTTCATGAGGTGCAATGGGGTCGCCGGGGGCGAGTGGCGATTTCTCGCTTGGCCCGCCGCGCGCAGGGCGTAGTTAAGGGGCCTGCCCCGGACGCGTCAACCGCCCAGCGGGGAATTTCCAGGGTATTCGCCGCAGTCATTCCGATGATCGAAGTCGTTAATCTCACCAAGCGGTTCGCCCGCCACGAGGCCGTGCGCGGCATCAGCTTTTCCGTCGCCAAGGGCGAGATCGTCGGCTTCCTCGGACCGAACGGCGCGGGCAAAACGACCACCCTGCGCATGCTCACCGGCTACCTGCCGCCGACCTCCGGCAGCGCGCGCGTCGCCGGTTTCGACATGTTCCGCGAGTCGCTCGAAGCCCGCCGCCGGATCGGCTACATGCCGGAGAACGTCCCGCTCTACGACGACATGCGGGTCCGGGAATATCTGAAATTCCGCGCCATGCTCAAAGGCCTGTCGGGTCGCGACGCCCGCCGCCGGGTTGCCGAGGTGGTGGAAACCTGCGGCCTGGAAAACGTCCGCCGGAAAATCATCCGCACGCTCTCCAAAGGCTACCGCCAGCGCGTGGGCCTCGCCGACGCTCTGGTCCACGACCCCGAGCTGCTGATCCTCGACGAACCGACCAACGGCCTGGACCCCAACCAGATCCGCCAGATCCGCGAACTGATCACGCGCCTCGGCGAAAAGCGCACGATCATCGTCTCCACCCACATCCTCCACGAGGTGGAGATGACCTGCAACCGGGTCATCATCATCGACGGCGGCCAGATCAAGGCCTCCGACACCCCGGCGAACCTCGTCGCCCAGATGCGCGCCGCCGGCCGCGTCCAGGTCGAGCTGCGCGCCACCCCGGAATCGGCCGCCACCGCACTCGCCGCGCTCAACCACGTCAAAAAAGTCACCTCCGAGCCGCTGGAAAACGGCTGGACGCGCTTCCACGTCTGGGTCGAATCCGGCACCGACGCCCGCGAGCGCATCCACAAGCTCGCCATCGAATCCGGCTGGCCGGTTCGCTCGTTGTTCCGCCACGAGGCGAAACTCGAGGACGTGTTCGTCGAACTGACGCGCCCGGATTGATCCGCCACCGGCCATGGACACCGATCCGATCCTCGACGCCCTCGCCGACCCCGGTTGGGCCGTGTTTCCCGGTTTTCTCTCCGCCGACGACGCCCGCGTGCTGGCCGGCGAATGCGCCGCCCGCTGGGACGACGGCGGCTTCCACCGCGCCGGAGTCGGCCGCGGCGGCTCGCTCGCGATTCGCGAGGACATCCGCCGCGACCACGTGCTGTGGCTCGACCGCGATCACGCCGGCCCGGCGCTCGGGCGCTGGCTCGACACGATCGACGAAATGCGCGCGGCGATGAACTGCGGATTATTCCTCGGCCTGCAGGAATACGAGGGGCACTTCGCGATTTACCCGGAGGGCGGCTTCTACAAAGCCCACCTCGACCGACACCCGAACACGCAGCACCGCCTAGTCACCGCCATTCTCTACCTGAACGACGGCTGGCAGCCCGGCGACGGCGGCGAACTCAAGCTGTGGACCACGCCCGGACAGGCCGACGGCCCGTTCGAACTCGTCGAGCCCCGCCTCGGCACGCTCGTCGTCTTCCGCGCCGGCGATTTCTGGCACGAGGTCCTGCCCGCCGCCCGCACCCGCATGAGCATCACCGGCTGGTTCCGCCACTGATCCCGCCCGCGCCCCTAACCCCGGACACGAAAAAGCCCCGCGCCTTGCAAGGCTGGGGCTCGTCTTTTGGCGGTGATGAATGCGACCGGATAAAAATGAAGCGGCCCGATTGATACTCCCCGGGAAAAACCCAAAAACCCAAGAGAACCGTCAATCGGGCCGCCTACTTTTGTCGCGACACGGGTTTTCTACGCGCCCCCTACCGACCCGTCAATGCTTTTCCGAAAAAAGTTCGATTTTTTTCCGCGCCGCCCGCCCGGCCTTCAGCGCGCGCCCTGCCCTTCCCGCTGACGGATCGAGTTTTCCGCCCGCTCCAGCAACACCCGGAGTTCCGCGTCCGCCGAGCCCCGCAGTTCCTGCAGCTTCGGCAGACTCTTCGCCGTCCCCACCCGGCCGAGCAAGCGCACCGCCGATTGGCGCAGGATCGACGAGCCGCCGTCCAAATGCTCCAGCACGAAGGGCTCGATCGCCGGACCGAGCTCGCCATACAACTGCTCCCACGCCGTGCGATCAGACGCCCACAGGTCGTCGATCACCGGTGCGACCGACGTCTCTTTGCGGGATATCAGGAACGCGACCATATCCCGGCCGATGATTGCCCCCTGCCCGTGCAAGCGACGCAGGGCGTCCGCCGCCGCGGTCGTGGCGAAGCCTTGTTCGGGCGTCGACCATTTTGCCAAGGCCTGGCAGATGAGGCCGGCATCCGCGGCGTTGGCGTCCTTGAGCAGCTGCGACAAGCGGCGCACGATGTCCTCGCGGAAAATTTTCGGCTCGGCGTCAGCCAGGCGCTTCACGGCGCGCCGGGCGCGGTCGAGGTCGATGCTGTCGAGCTCGCGCTTGTTCAGTTCGTAGAACGCCGGGTTCGACCGGTCGCTGAGCTTGTCGATCGGGCTCTCGACGAACGCGTCGTTGTCGACCCGGACTTCCACCACCCCGAGCTCGGGATAAACCCGCTCCGCCTGACCGTCGCGGCCGAGCTTGCCGACGATGGCCGAGATCTGTTCGAGCGGCAATTTCACGCCGGACAACACCATCAGCCAGTCGCCCTGGTCGCGGACGTAGAGGTTCGAGTCCGGATCGGCGCCGGTTTCCCGCACCAGATGATCGCGGACCACCAGCTTGTTGCTCTCCTTCATGCCGCGCAGCCAGAGCCCGACGGCGCGGCCGGCGGTTCCGTCCTTCGCCGCCAGACGGGCGTTCTCTTCCTTGAGCGGCCCCAGCCCCATCAGGCGGATTTTCTCGGCGTCGTCATCCGCCGGCTTACCCGCGGCTTCCGGCGAAGCTCCGGCACGCCCCCCTTCCGGCAGCGGCTCCGATCCCTCGCGGAACATCAGCGGCAGGCTCAGCAGCCCGGCGAGAAACAACACCGCGACCATGGCCGCTTTTTTCCTGCCGCGCGGGTTGGCGTAAACCAGCATGCAGCCTCCCAGAACCCCGATGAAACCGGCGAGAATCAGCCGGTTCGGCGTCGACATGCCGTCGAGCGCGCGGCCGTGGCTCGCCCCGAACACCAGCAGCAGCGCGACCATCAGCATCATGACCACCGCGATCACCCCGGCGATCACGCGCTGCGGGCCAACCGGTTCGTAGGCCTGCGGCCGCGGCTCGGGCGCGTAATGAGCAGTCTGGATCTTCGCCGGCATGGGCGCCGAGAGCGGGTGGCGGGCGAATCCGTCGAGCAAGGGGTCGCGCCGTTCGCCCGGATAGAACTTCTTCGTGTGGACGATCGTCTCGTCGTTCACCCGGAATTGCTTCTCGCAGGCGCCGCACTCGACCAGCCGGTCGCGCAGCTCCGGGCCGACCTTGAATTTCTGCCCGCAGGAGGGGCAGCGGATGTTCAACGTGTCCGGAGTGGCTTGAGGGTTGGCCATGATCAAACGCACTCAAACATGACGCGAGGGATTCTGGCAATCCCAAGCGTCGCAATCCGCACGCTTGCCCCGCCCGCCGCGGGCCGTTAGGCAGGGGCATGCTCGATTCCATCCGCGACCTTTTGGTCCTGCAGGACCGCGACCGCCGCCTGCTGAACCTCGCCAAGGAGCTCGAGCGGCTGCCGCAGGAGGAAGCCCGGGCGAAAACGAAACTCGCCGGCGACCAGGCCGCGGTGGCCAAGGCGGCCGAAGCCGTGAAGGCGAACGAACTGGCCGTGAAAAAGGTGGAGCTCGACGCCGAAACGCGCCGCAACACGATCGCGCGGCTCAAGATCCAGCAGTTCGAGACCCGCAAGAACGATGAATACACCGCGCTCGGCCACGAGGTGACGCGCTACGAGGGCGAGGTCGACGCGCTGGAAACCCGCGAGCTCGAGCTGATGGACGAGTCCGACCGCCTGCGCGGCGTGCTCGCCGAGGCGGAGGCCGCGCTGAAAAAGACCCAGGGCTTCGTCGACGAGGACCTCGCGGCGGTCGCCGAGCGGAAGAAGAACCTCCAGGCGGAGATCGCCGAGCTGAAGTCCGAGCGCGAGCGCCTCGCCGGCAGCGCCGACGCCACGGTGCTGCCGCTTTACGAGCGCCTGCTCAAAACCAAGAGCGGTGTCGCCATCGCGCCGATGCACGAGGGCAAATGCGGCGGCTGCCACATGAAGCTCGTCGCCTCCACCGTGATCAAGGTGCAGGCCGGCAAGGACATCGCCCAGTGCGAGGACTGCGGGCGGATTCTTTATGCGGATTGAGCGCGGACGGGCCTTTGGGCGTCGTCCGTCCACCTGAGAGGAGCCAGGTTTTAGGGACCGGGGGTCAGGGGAAGACTTTGCATGACGGGGCGGAATAAATCCCGTGGTCCCAGTGTCGGTTGATTCATCGGCGGGAATTCTTTCCCTAATCCCAAGCCCCTGAATCCTGCCCCCCCAAAATACCGGCCGGCCATTCGACCCACTTGGCGACAAAAAGCCCGGGACGTTTCCGCCCCGGGCTTTTCGCTTTTCAACAACCGAGAGTTTCTCACGCCTCCGCCGGCTCGTTCTCCACCTTCGAGAAGGCGGCGAGCGATTCGTAGCGCTTGCGGCGGGCGATGACGGCGTTCTGCGCGCGCTTCAGGTAGTTGGCGGCCGCCTCCGGGTGGTTCTTGGCCAGCACGTTGAAGCGGTTCTCGCCCGCGTGGTATTCCGCCAGCGTCGTGCTCGGCGCCTTGGAATCCAGCTTGAGCGAGCCGATCGAGCGGCGGTCTTCGGCCGGCTGGTAGCGGTAGAGCAGCCAGTGGCCCGAGTTGACCGCGAGCTTCGCCTGGTCGAGCGAGCGCACCATGTCCATGCCGTGGGCGACGCACGGGCTGTAGGCCATGATCAACGACGGCCCCGGATAGGCTTCGGCCTCCTGCAGGACGCGCAGCGTGTGGGTGTCGTTCGCGCCGAGGGCGATCGAGGCGACGTAGACGTTCTGGTAGCTGATCGCCAGCAGGCCGAGGTCCTTCTTGTAGGTCGTCTTGCCCTTGGCGGCGAACTTCGACGTGGTGCCGAGCGGGGTCGATTTCGACGCCTGGCCGCCGGTGTTCGAGTACACCTCGGTGTCGAGCACCAGGATGTTGACGTTCTCGCCCGAGGCGAGGACGTGGTCGAGTCCGCCGAAGCCGATGTCGTAGGCCCAGCCGTCACCGCCGATGATCCACACCGAGCGGCGAACCAGGTGGTCGAGCACCGGCAGCAGGTTTTCCGTGACCGGGTTCGGCGGCAGGTCGGCGAGCAACTCCTTCATACGATCGACGCGCTCGCGCTGGCGGGCGATGCCGACCTCGGTGGTGTCCTCGAAGTGGTCGCGGATTTCCTCGACCAGGTCGGCGGGCACGTCGGGCACGAGCTGCCCGAGCAGGTGCAGCGCGTGACGCGCCTGGTGGTCGAGCGACAGGCGCATGCCGAGGCCGAACTCCGCGTTGTCCTCGAACAACGAGTTCGCCCAAGCCGGGCCGCGGCCGTTCTTGTCGACGCTCCACGGCGTGGTCGGCAGGTTGCCGCCGTAGATCGACGAGCAGCCGGTGGCGTTGGCGATCACCGCGCGGTCGCCGAAGAGCTGGCTCATCGTCCGCAGGTAGCCGGTTTCGCCGCAACCCGAGCAGGCGCTGGAGAATTCGAACGTCGGCTGGCGCAGCATCGCGTCCTTGATCGTCATCTTCGCCGCCGCCTCGCGGGTTGCCGCCGCCTGCACGCCGAGGTGGTCGGGCAGCCCGGTGAAGTATTTCCAGCGCGCGCGGTCCTGTTCGAGCGTCGGCTCGATCGGGTGCATGTTGAGCGCCTTCACCGTCTTGTCGGTCTTGCTGACCGCCGGGCAGGCCTCGACGCAGAGCGTGCAGCCGGTGCAGTCCTCGGTCGAAACCTGGAGGGTGAACCTGTGGCCGGGCGCGGTCTTGAACTTCGCCTCCATCGTCTGGAAGCCATCCGGCGCGGCTTCGGCCGCGGCCGGCGTGAGGATCTTGCCGCGGATCACCGAGTGCGGGCAGACCATCACGCACTTGCCGCACTGGATGCAGATGTCGGAGACCCACTGCGGCGCGTCCATCGAGATGCGGCGCTTTTCCCAGCGCGTGGTGGCCGTCGGCCAGCAACCGTCCGGCGGCAGTGCCGAAACCGGCAGCTCGTCGCCCAGCCCGGCGAGCATCCGGCCGGTGACGTTGCGGAGGAATTCCGGCGCGGCGGCGGGAATGTGCGCCGAGAGCGCGGCGGTCGAGGAAACGAGCCCCGGCACCTCGACCTCGTGCAGATTCGCCAGCGCGGCATCCACCGCCGCGATGTTCTTGTTCACGATCGCCTCGCCGCGCTTGCCGTAGCTCTTCTTGATCGCCTTCTTGATGGCGTCGAGCGCGCGGTCGAGCGGGATGATGCCGGACAGCGCGAAATGGCAGGTCTGCATCACCGTGTTGATGCGCGGGCCGAGGCCGTTCTCGCGCGCCACCTTGTAGGCGTCGATGGTGAACAGCTTGAGCCGCTTGCCGACGATCGTTTCCTGCACCGGCGCGGGCAGGCGGTCCCACACCTGGTGCGGCTCCACCGGCGCGTTGATGAGCAGCACGGCGCCCGGCGCGGCGCGATCGAGCACGTTGTATTTTTCCAGGAACGGGAACTGGTGCACGCCGACGAACGAGGCGTCCTCGACCAGATACGGGCGGCGGATCTCGTTCGGGCCGAAGCGCAGGTGCGACACGGTGTGCGCGCCGGCCTTCTTCGAGTCGTAGACGAAATACGCCTGGCAGTTCAGGTCGGTCAGGTCGCCGATGATCTTGATCGTGTTCTTGTTCGCGCCGACCGTGCCGTCCGAGCCGAGGCCCCAGAACACCGCCGATTTCGTTTCCGGGTCGTCGAGGCGGAACGACGGATCGAAGGCCAGGCTGGTGTGCGTGACGTCATCGTGGATGCCGATGGTGAAATGGTTCTTCGGCTGCGGCTTGAGCAGCTCGTCGAAGATCGCGCGCACCATCGCCGGGGTGAATTCCTTCGACGACAGGCCGTAGCGGCCGCTGGTGACCGTCGGGAACCGCGAAATACGGCGCGCGGCCATGCCTTCCGCCAGCGCGGTGAGCACGTCCTGGTACAGCGGTTCGCCCGAGGCGCCGGGCTCTTTCGTGCGGTCGAGCACGGCGATCGACTTCACCGTTTCCGGCAGCGCGTCGAGGAAGGCGTCGACCGGGAACGGACGGTAGAGGCGGACTTTCACCACGCCGGTCTTACGGCCATGCTGGTTGAGGAACTTCGCCGTCTCGGCGCAGGTTTCCGCGCCCGAGCCCATCAGGACGAGCACCTCCTCGGCCTGCGGATCGCCCTCGTAGTCGATGAGGTGATACTGCCGCCCGGTCAGCGCGGCGAAACGGTCCATCGTCGCCTGCACGATCGCCGGCAGCGCGTTGTAGAACGGATTCACCGACTCGCGGCTCTGGAAATACGTGTCCGGATTCGCCGCCGTGCCGCGCAGCGACGGCTTGTCCGGATTGAGCGCGCGGGCGCGGTGGGCGCGGATGTGGCCCTTGTCGATGAGCGAGAGAATCTGCGTGTCGCTCAACGGCTCGACCTTCTGCACCTCGTGCGAAGTCCGGAAGCCGTCGAAGATGTGCATGAACGGCACCCGGCTTTCGAGCGTCGCCGCGTGCGACACCAGCGAAAGATCCATCGCCTCCTGCACCGAGTTCGCGAACAGCATCGCGTAACCCGTCGCGCGAGCGGCCATCACGTCGCTGTGGTCGCCGAAGATCGAAAGCGCCTGCGTCGCCAAGCTGCGCGCCGCCACATGCAGGACCATCGGCGTCAGTTCGCCCGCGATCTTGTACATGTTCGGAATCATCAGCAGCAGGCCCTGGCTGGCGGTGAAGCTGGTCGCCAGCGCGCCGGTCAGCAGCGCCCCGTGCAGCGAGCCCGCGGCCCCGCCCTCGGACTGCATTTCGATGATCCGCGGCACGTCCCCGAACAGGTTCGGCACGTCGGTGGCCGCCCACTGGTCGGCGTATTCGCCCATGGGCGAGGACGGCGTGATCGGGTAAATGGCGATCACTTCCGAGCAGCGGTAGGCGACATGGGCGGCGGCTTCGCAGCCGTCCATCAGGACACGAGGAATGGGGTTCGGACTCATCGGTAGGGAGGTTCCGGATCGCTTATGCGCCTCCCGCCCGGCCGACGAAACCCCTTCGGAAAATGCGCGGGGAGTTTCAGAAACGAGGCTCGGTGGGCCTTTTGAGGGGCCAGAAAGAGGAAGAGTGCTCTGCCCGGACCGCGAATACCGAAGGGATGGACCGGCTGGCTGCTTCAAATGAACCGGTCCACTTTAGCCCGCCCCGTCAGCCCCAGCCTCTCCTCTTCGCTACCCACTAACCACCGGCCACCGACCACTCAAAGGCCGCCCCACCTCCACCTTCCCACTCCGCCGCGCCAGCTCTCTTCCCCTGGCCCCCGGCCCCTAAAACCTGGCCCCTCAAGGCCCACCGGCCCGCCGACGCCCGCCGCACCTCCCCCTTCTCCGCCTCCTTGACTTCCGCCTCCCACCCGCCAGACTCCCCGCCACACGACAGGAGAGTTCCCACGATCGCGGAACTGAGAACGGCCGGCGCGCGGCAAAATCCTCCGAACCTGGAAGCGGGTCCACCCGCCGCGTAGGAAGCTCGTCCCCTCTCGACCCCTCCTCCACGGCCGCGCCCCTCCCAGCGCGGCCTTTTTCTTTTTCTGAAAACTGAAAACTGAACACTAGCAAACTCTTCTCATGATCCAGCCCGAAGACACCCCCGGCGCCGCCGAAACCCACGACGCCTCCCGCGAGCCGCTTCCCGCCTCCACCCGCGTTTACGTCGAGGGCTCGATCCACCCGTCCGTCCGCGTGCCGATGCGCGAGATCGCCCTTTCGGACACCAAGTCGTTCAACGGCCGCATCGAGAAAAACGAAGCCGTCCGCGTCTACGATTGCTCCGGTCCGTGGGGCGACCCGGCATTCGAAGGCACCTCCGAAGAAGGCCTGCCGGCCCTGCGTCGCGACTGGATCCTCGCCCGAGGTGACGTCGAGGCCTACGACGGCCGCGAAGTCCAACCGCAGGACAACGGCTACCTCACCGAGAAGCACGTCGAGTTCGCCTCGAAGTCCGAGCGCGCGAACAAGTTCGTCGAGTTCCCCGGCCTCACCGCCGAACGCCGCCAGCCGCTCCGCGCCACCGGCAAACCGGTCACCCAGAAGTGGTACGCCGACAACGGCATCATCACCCCCGAGATGGAGTTCGTCGCGATCCGCGAAAACATGCGCCGCGCGAAGATCGCCGATTTCAAAGACGACATCGTCCGGAACCAGCTCGATAAGCAGCACGCCGGTTCCACCCAGAGCCCGCAAAGCCCCTACACACCTTCGATTTTCGCCCGCTTCCCGCAGCGCATCCCGAACGAGATCACGCCCGAGTTCGTCCGCAGCGAAATCGCCGCCGGCCGCGCGATCATCCCGCTCAACGTCAACCACCCGGAATGCGAACCGATGATCATCGGCCGCAACTTCCTGGTGAAAATCAACGCCAACATCGGCAACTCCGCCGTCGCGTCGTCGATCGAGGAGGAAGTGGAAAAGATGCGCTGGGCCACCAAGTGGGGCGCCGACACCGTGATGGACCTTTCCACCGGCAAGAACATCCACGCCACCCGCGAGTGGATCCTGCGCAACTCCCCCGTGCCGATCGGCACCGTGCCGATCTATCAGGCGCTCGAAAAGGTCAACGGCAAGGCCGAGGACCTGACGTGGGAACTCTACCGCGACACCCTCATCGAGCAGGCCGAACAGGGCGTCGACTACTTCACCATCCACGCCGGCGTGTTGCTCCGCTTCGTGCCGATGACCGCCAGCCGCATGACCGGCATCGTTTCGCGCGGCGGCTCGATCATGGCGAAATGGTGCCTCTCCCACCACAAGGAGAACTTCCTCTACACTCACTGGGACGAAATCTGCGACATCTGCGCCGCTTACGACGTGTCGTTCTCGATCGGCGACGGTCTCCGTCCGGGTTCGATCGCCGACGCCAATGACAAGGCGCAGTTCGGCGAACTCGAAGTGCAGGGCGAACTCACCAAGCGTGCCTGGGCGAAAGGCTGCCAGGTCATGAACGAAGGCCCCGGCCACGTCCCGATGCACATGATCGAGGAAAACATGGCCAAGCAGCTCGAATGGTGCCACGAAGCGCCGTTCTACACGCTTGGGCCGCTCACGACCGATATCGCCCCGGGTTACGACCACATCACCTCCGGCATCGGCGCCGCGATGATCGGCTGGTACGGTTGCGCGATGCTCTGCTACGTCACGCCGAAGGAACACCTCGGCCTGCCGAACAAGAAGGACGTGAAGGACGGCGTCATCACCTACAAGCTCGACGCCCATGCCGCCGACCTCGCCAAAGGCCACCCCGGCGCGCAATACCGCGACAACGCCCTGTCCAAAGCCCGTTTCGAGTTCCGTTGGGAAGACCAGTTCAACCTCGGCCTCGATCCGGTCACCGCCCGCGAGTTCCACGATGAAACGCTTCCGCAGGACGGCGCGAAAACCGCCCACTTCTGCTCCATGTGCGGCCCGCACTTCTGCTCGATGAAAATCACCGAAGACGTCCGCAAATACGCCGCCGAACAAGGCCTCTCCGAAGAAGAAGCCCTCAAAGCCGGCATGGACGAGAAGAGCAAGGAGTTCACTGAGGCAGGAGCCGAGGTCTACGTCCCGGCGTAAGCTTCAAGGAGTAGGGACATTCCTGTCCCGTTCTGAATTCATCAAGGGCTGGAGGCGAAAGCTTCCAGCCTTTTTTATTGGTCGGCTGCCCGGCCAAAGGCCGGATCTATACCAGCCTGGGGCGCAAGCCCCAGGAACCGCCGCCGCCCACATTTCAAGGGCCAGCGGCTCGTTCTATCCGATCCACCCCAACGGCCAATGGATCGGGCCTTCAGCCCTCCAATTTGGGTAGAACCCGCTCCCGGGCCTCGCAGCCCAGGCTGATATAGAACGCGCCTTTGGCGCAGAACATTGAAACGACTTCTCGATTGTGCCGCGCCTCGTGCCGGATAGAATCATCCAAATCTCCCCCCATGCGCTACGAACTCATCATCTACTGGAGCAAGGCGGATAGTTCGTTCCTTGTCGAAGTTCCCGAGCTTCCCGGCTGCATGGCGGACGGCGCGACCTACGAAGAAGCCGTCGCCAACGCTCAAGTGGTCATCGGGGAGTGGATCGAAACCGCCCAGTCCTTGGGACGACCGATCCCAGAACCGAAAGGCAAACTCGCCTACGCGTGAATCCAGTTGGAATATCTGCTCTATCCATAAACCTTCGCGTAAAGTCCGAACAAACTTTCGAAAAGCCGCAAACGCTGTTAATGCCCATGTCAAAAAACATCCCTGCCTATAGCCCGGAGTTGATTGCTCAATACGAATCAGACATCGGTGTTCCAGATGGATTTTTTTCTAGAATCATCCACGAGGACGACTGGTCTTTTGTCGTAAAACTTCACGGAATGATCGAAGCAGGATTGACTCAAATTCTTTTATCTCACTTTGGAGACGAACGACTTGAGATCCCATTTGCAAAAATGAACATTGGAGGCTCAAGCGGCAAGCTTGCCTTAACGCGCGCGCTTGAACTCCTCCCGCCGGCCAATCTGAATTTTATTGTTAAATTAACCGAGATGCGAAACTCATTAGTTCACAAAATATCCAATGTTGCATTTTCAATTGAGAATTACATACAATCACTGGACAACCAACAATTAAAAAATCTAATAGCAGCATGCGGTGATGGCATTATTCCAGAAATGGCCCAGTTGAGACAACCATACGAAGAACAACAGGCGGTCACCTTTCTGAAAAGACCTAGGGAATTGTTCTGGTGGTCTGGTGTTTTAGTCCTTGGCAACCTTGCCAAATCCAAACGGTCTAGCACATTAAAGCGAAAAATCGAGGAAACAGAGCGACAAGCAGGCCAAATAATCCTCAATCGAGATTGATTGCGGTCGCGCACCCATTAACTACCATTCCAACCAACCACCGGCCAATGACCCAAAGACTACAAACCTATGAGTTTGACTGCATAAGCTTTGCGCAGGATCGAGCAAACCCCAACGCAGGCTACATTAAAATGGTAGCCACTCGACTCAAATTAAGCAAACTCCCACCACCAACCCTAGACACCTTAGCTGGACTTTGGGATCTTTGCCAAGCGAATGGAATCACATTAAGCCAAGCCGAGCAACTAATCGTAATTTTAAGATGGATTACCATTTTGTATGGAAAACCCAGCAACATCTTCAGAGAAGAAATCAAAAATGATTTCGATGGCACCCATACCAGAAACCGACAAGCCCTAGATAATTGCAAACGCAACGGACCAAATGACCCATTTATAACTCCTGCCTTAGAATGCCCCTTTCAGAACATCTCGGAGTTATTCCCACCATACAAAAGCCAGATAACCTTATGGACCCGCGCATTCTCCAAAGCAGAAGTTCTTTTCGAACACAACACAGGACCTTTGAGATTGCGAGATTTTGAACGCAAGCTCATTTACGCTTGGATATTCAATGCAATGAATGCAGGGACACCACCCGACCCTAGGCGCATTTTCAACGAGATTTTCAGAAGACAACCCAAAAACGCAAGCAAGGTAGATACAGCCAAGAATGTTCTCGAACTCATAGAAGCAACCGAGGAGAATTTTGGATTACCGCCTTTGTCGGATGAAAAAAAAGATCAAGTCAGAGAACTTGGAGCGGTAGCGTATCTCTGCTGCAAAGAAACAATGCGTTAATCTGAATCGGGTCGGTCCTGAATGGCGCTAACTTAAGGCTCATTTCACCGGGGTCAGTCAAAAAAACGAACATTCGCATCAAAATTGCCGTTCCCTTTGATCGGGGTCAGTCTCTAGGTCGGTCTTCTCATTTTGGCATGGAGTGAGCCCTTTCGTTCCACTGAGCGCCTGGAGCCTTAGATCGAGACCTCGGATTATTCTCGTGCATCCATTTCCGCGCCTCGTTTGATTGCTCGCGTGAATTCTGATTGGCAGGCGGCGGTGGCGGTCCTTCGTTACTTGGACAAAACTCTTTCCGGCTCCCGCGAGTTGCGAGGAAGCAGAGACAAGGAAGTCGTCGAAGTGGCCTGCAAGGAATTAGCTGGAGGCAACCCGGCTGAGCTGCTTCCCGTTCTCGCACCGTTCGTTTGGAGTGGGCATCAGATGATCCAACGATCCGTCTCCGCGATCTTCCTAGAACTCGCTTTAAAAGTCCCGCCCCGAGCTTGGCCGCGAATCGATGAAGAATTTCGGATCTGGGGCCGGTTGCCTCGTGGCGAAGGTTGCGACTTCGATCAAGATCCGGCAAAGATCATCACAGGAGCTTGCCATCCTGTAGGATTTGTTCGTGAACGGGCGGTCAAGCAATTCGGACTTTTGCCACCGTTGATCGCTTCCTGCCTGCTGTTAGTGCGGGTGAACGACTGGGTGCTACCGATCCGGGAACGAGCGAGAAATGCCTTCGCCCCATCGCTTGGCTTGCTCAATGGCGATCAGAAGCTGGGGATCCTACCGTTGATCGAGCGTCTGCGTCATTGTGGCCGACATCAACCCGGCCCCCTTGCCGAGCAATGGAAGGAGCTCCTTGGAGGAACTCTCGACGAAGACGAATGGCTCCGTGCGTGGCAGCAATGCCCCCAGAGAGAGAAGCGGAACTATGTGGATCTGATCAAAATCTCTGGTCGTCTTCCAAACCCGCTCACCCAAAACGCCATCCTCCGCAGCAATGATCGCTTCGCCTTGCTTTGGTTCATTCGAGACGTGCTTCCCCGGCTCGATGAATCCCAACGCCTCGCTGCCGACAAACTCCTTTCACAGTCGCGCGCGGTGCCGGTTCGACGCGAATGGATCACCTCTTTGATCGAGAACTCGCCGGGAGAAGCGGCCGAAAGGCTGAAAGCACTGTTATTGGACGCAAGCGCGAGTCTCCGGTCCTTCGCGCGTTTTTATCTCTCGCGGTTGGAGTCCATGGATTTCACCGAGCATTACTCCCTTTTGCTCAAGGACCCGCGCCATGAAGCGGTGGCGTTAAGCGGCCTTGCGGAAGTTGCGCCCGCACTCGCCCACACCGAAGCGATCCCGCGTCTTCAATCCCCTGTTCCGGCCATCCGAAAAGCAGCTATCCTGGCGTTAAGCGAGGATTCACTAAGCGGCTTGATCGATTGGCTTTTCGAGCAGGCCCAGACGGCGATGCCGGGTGTCGCGAAGGCGGCAAGAAAGCGCCTCTCACAGATCGCGGCGCTGGGACCGCACCTCACTATGCATCCAGAGCAATTCCTCGCCTTCCGCCCGTCGCTACAGGTCTTTCTGGTGCGTCTGAGTCCGCGGTTTGGAAAGTGGGATGCATTGGAATTCCTGCTCCGTTGTTCATCGATGACCTCGCTGCAAGATGTCACTTATGAGTCGTTGCACCGCTGGAATGCGAAATCGAATCGTTCCTTTATCCAACTCTCCTCCGCCAAGCGGGCCAAACTTATTAGCCTCGCCGAGGAAGCAACCATTAGTGAGCGGTTTCGAGGGCATGCGCTCTTTCTTCTGAATTCTTAAGACTCGCCCGAAAGAACTCAATCTGACCTGGTAAAGTAGCCGAACGCTAGCATGCCCCCTCGGTCTTAATTACCTGGGTAAGCGAAGGCCGGAAATTGACGGCTTGCGATGTCTTCTGTTAGTTCATCTTTATGAAGTTAGGCGATCTTGTTCTCGCGCTTTCGTTTTTGGGGCTGACGGGCGGGGCTCATGCCCGGCTGTGGACTTCCAATGACGGGAAGACGCTTGAGGCCGAGTGGGTTTCGGCCGCGCAGGATCAGGTGACGCTCAAGCGGCCGGACGGCCAGGTGTTCACGCTCCCCCTGAGCCGTTTGTCCGCGGCCGATCAAACTTGGGTGAAGCAGCAAGCGGCGGCCCCGACGCCGGTCGCCGCGGTGAAACCGATCGAAGGTCCGTTCGGGAAGCTGATCACGGGATCGTGGGCGCTCAGCGAACACGACGGCCTGAAGTTTGCGATCTACGGCGGAAAATCCCTGAGTGCGGAGACCAAATACCCGCTCGTGCTCGCGCTGCACGGCAAGAGCCCGAATACGGAGAACGGCAAGCAGGTGGCCGGATGGATGAACACTTTCACCAAGAAGGAGAACGAAGCCGCCCGGCCGTGTTTCGTCGTGGCTCCCCTGTCCGCGCAACCCGCCGCAGGCCAAGGCACGGGATGGAACGGTGAAGAGGTCGGACAGGTGATCAAACTGGTCAAAGCGCTGGTGAAGAATCTGCCGGTCGATCCGAAGCGGGTTTATATCGTCGGTCATTCCATGGGGGGATTTGGCACCTGCCACATCATGGGCAGCGAGCCCCGTTTGTTCGCCGCGGCGATCCCCGTGTCCGGGGTTGCCTCAGGCGATGTGTCGGCGATGGATCGCAAGCCGGTGTGGATGTTCCACGCGGCGGATGACAAAATCGTCCCGGTGGCCGGTGCCCGGGAATTCGCGGAGCTGATGAAGAAGGACAAGCAGTTCAAATACACGGAACCGCCCACCGGCGGGCACGGGGTGGTCGGCCCGGTTTTCAACGACCCGGAGACCCACAAGTGGCTCTTCGCCCAGCAGCTCAAATAAGCCCCGCTCTTTTCGCGAGTGCGGAATCCGTTCACTTCACCCCCACCACCATCGAATCCGGGCCGACGAGGGGTTCGACGCGGCAGTCGCGGAAGCCGGCATCTTTCATCCACCCGATGCAATCGGCGCCGCTGTGGTCGAAGCCGCCGGGCGTCTCGATCAGCATGTTGAGGCTCATCCACAGGCCGAAGGAAAAAGACACGCGGCGATCGAAGTCTGGAGCCGTTGGCGATGATTCGAAAAAAAATCCCGCTTTTGTCACAGGATGCGGGCGTGGATCGTCTGGACTGATGTATGAAAGCAAACATGAAAATCGTCGTGATCGGTGGCAGCGGGCTCATTGGATCGAAAGTGGTGGCCAATCTCCGTCAACTCGGCCACGAGGTCGTGGCGGCATCCCCGTCCAAAGGCATCAACGTGCTCACCGGTGAAGGGCTCGCGGAGGCGCTGGCGGGAGCGGATGTTGTGGTGGATCTGGCGAACTCGCCGTCCTTTGAAGACCAGCCGGTGATGGATTTCTTCCAGACCGCCGGACACAATCTTCTGGCAGCTGAAAACGCTGCCGGTGTGCGGCACCATATCGCGCTTTCGGTGGTCGGCACCGACCGCTTGCAGGCCAGCGGCTACTTCCGGGCGAAGCTGGTGCAGGAAAATCTCATCAAGGCCGACCGCATCGCTTACACGATCATCCGGGCCACGCAGTTTTTCGAATTCATCGGCGCGATCGCCCAAGGTGCCACGAACGGGAACGTGGCAAGACTTTCGTCCGCGATGATGCAGCCAATTTTCTCCGACGACGTCGCGGCGGCAGTGACCAAAATCGCCCTGTCGGAGCCGCTGAACGGCACCGTGGAACTGGCCGGCCCCGAGCCGATCCGCATGAACGAGTTGGTCCGGCAATATCTCGCCGCTCACAACGACCACCGCGAGATCGTCATCGACGACAAGGCCGGTTATTTCGGCACACCGGTGGACGATCATAGTCTGATGCCGGGCGCGGATCCCCTGCGGGGTTCCATCCGCTTCGCCGATTGGCTCGCGCGTCCCGTGGCTCAAGCTGCCTCCTGAGGGCGCTTTCCCATTCGACAGGTGGGAAAAAATCGACGGAATGAAACGCAAACTCCGCCTCCATTGATCGAGACCTTCAACACGCATCGTCCGGCGCTCTTCGGCATCGCCTATCGGATGCTCGGGCGCGTATCGGAGGCGGAGGACGTGATGCAGGAGGTGTGGATCCGCTGGCAGAAACAGGACGCCGCGGAGATCCAGTCGCCGAAAGCATGGCTGGTCGCCACCACCACGCGGCTGAGCATCGACGAACTACGCTCCGCGCGCCGGGAACGGGAGGATTACTATGGCGTGTGGCTGCCGGAACCGTTGGTGGGAGAAGCGACGGACACGCCGGATCGTCTGGCCGACCTGACGGACTCGATGACGATGGCATTCATGATGATGCTGGAGACGCTGGGACCGGTGGAGCGGGCGGTTTTCCTGCTGCGCGAGGTTTTCGACTACGACTATGCCGACACCGCCGCCATCGTCGGAAAAAGCGAGGCCAACTGCCGCCAGATCCTGCGGCGGAGCAAGGCGCAGATGCAGGGGAACAAGCCGCCCCCTCAATCGCCCAACGATCAGGCGCGGCGCGTGGTGGAGCAATTCGCCCTCGCAACCTCCACGGGCGAGATCGACCGGCTGCTGGATCTGCTGATGGAGGACGTGACGATTTACAGCGACGGCGGCGGCAAGGTGAAAGCGGCGGGTCTGCCGATCCGGACCGCGGACCGGGCGAGCCGTTTCCTGGTCGGAATCCAACGGAAGCTGCCCGCCGATACGGCATACCGGTTCGCAACCGTCAATGGCATGCCAGGCATGCTGCTGCTCAGCGGCGGGCAGATTTATGGGGCATATTCGTTCGATATCGAAGGCAACCGCGTGAGGAATCTTTACGGCATCTGGAACCCGGAAAAACTCCGCCATCTCGCACGCTTGCCTCATCACCGGTCTCTCCCTGACACCTGAATGCCGATGCAAAACCGGTCGCCATGGATTTCCGGTAGCTAGGGTTGGATGCAATACCGCCCGGCGGGAATTACCGGAAGCCCACTTTCGATGCCATGGTGCCTGGAACCGATTTCGGTTGGTCCATACGCGATGATCGATGGCCCAAAACCGATTTCGGTTTGCCCGCAATCGATGTTCGATGACCGAAAACCGATTCCGGTTTGCCCACAATCGATGCAAGCGTGCCCAAACCGAATTTCAGTTTGCACCCCCGAGCACTCAGGAGGCCCAAACCGAATTTCAGTTTGCAATGCGGAGCGCGTTGAAGACCCAAACCGGATTTCCTTTTGGGCCGCCGAGCACGTCGGAGGCCGAAAACGAATTTCAGTTTGCACGCCGGAGCACTCATGACGTCCAAACCGAATTTCAGTTTGCAATGCCGAGTACGTGGAATGGCCAAACCGAAATCCCTTTTGGACGCTATGGCATCGAAAGCGGGCTCCCGGAAGTTCCTGATCTAGCTAGCATCAACACGCCTTTGGCCCTGAAGATCCATGCGCTCACGCCCCGATCGCCAGCCAGTTGAATTCCACGGCGAAAACACGGGAGCCGGCCCAGGTGGAGATCACGGTTTCGAAGCCGGTGGGCGTGATGTTCTCCGCCTTCAGCGTGACGCGGGCGCTGTCGCGCTGGTCGGCATCCAGTCCCGTCATGCCCAGATGCACGACCGGGACCGAGGAGAATGCCGAGTCAAACACCACCGGCACCGAGAAGGTGCGCGGATTGCCCGCGTCGTGCCCGGTGGCATCGAGATTCCAGCCCGGCGTGAGGACCCCAACGCCAAGGTTGGAGGAAAGGACGTTCCAAGGAATGGGTGAATCAGCCATATCTTTATTTGAGCAAGATCCGTTCCGAAATGGGTGAACAACGCCCGAGGGGGATTCACTTAATTCCCACCACCATCGAGTCCGGGCCGACGAGGTGCTCGACGCGGCAATCACGGAAGCCCGCCTCTTGCATCCACCCGATGCAATCGGCGCCGGTGTAGTCGAAGCCGCCGGGCGTCTCGATCAGCATGTTGAGGCTCATCAGCAGGCCGAACGCGTTTTCCTTCCGCGCGTCGTCGATGATCGCGTCGTAAACGATCACCGCGCCGCCTGCGGGCAAGGCGGCGTAGGCCTTGCGGAGCAGCATCCGCTTCGTCTCCAGATCCCAGTCGTGGAGAATGTGGCCGAACAGCAGGACGTCGGCGGCTGGCAGTTCGTCCTGGAAGAAGTCGCCGCCGTGGAAGGCGACGCGATCCGCCAGCCCGAGGCCGGCGACGTAGTCCTCGAACACCGGCCGGGTCGCCGGCAGGTCGAAACCGGTGCCGCGCAGATGCGGGTGCGCCAAGGCGATCTGTGAAACGAGGTCACCCTGCGCGGTGCCGATGTCGGCGCAGGAATGGTAGCGCTCCCACGGGAACTTCGCCGCGATGGCTAGGTTCGCCCCGCGACTCACGCCGGACATCGCGCGCAGGAACTCCCGGAGCTTGAGCGGATCGGCATAAAGCGCGGCGAACGGATCGAGTCCGCCCTTCGACTCGTTCTGCGGTTCACCGCTCCACAGCGCCGTGGTGAGATCGCCCCAATACGGATAGAGCCGGCTGTTCGCCATTTCGAGAATGCCGCCAATGTAAGACGGCTTGGCCTTGTCGAGGAACAGGCCGGTTTCCGCCGTGTTCCGGTAGACGCCGTCGACGCGCTCCAGAAACCCGAGGGCGACCAAGGCGTCGAGGAAGTCGCGCGCCGACCGCGGGTGCAAGCCGAGGCGGTCGCGCAGCGACTCCAGATCGCCCGGCTGCTTGGCGAGCTCGGTGAATAGCCCGATCTCCACCGCGCTCAGCAAGGTTTTCGAAGCCCAGAAGGCCAGACCGGTCTGGAGAATGCGATCGGGAGAAAGTTCCATGGTCAGGAACCCAAGCAGAGGACGGGGGTGGAGGCAATCTCGTGAAGGTGGCGCGGCCTCGCCGAGGCCGCTTCGAAGCCGGGCTAGCTGGAGAGTTTTCGCGGGGAATCGAAGACTTCGGGCAGCTTGAGGAACTCTGTGGCTTGGCTGGCTCACGAAGCGCTCTCGGCGAGAGCGCGCCACCTTCCAAAAGCGGAGCTTTCGGCCACTTTTACATCTGATCCGTCACCGCCGATCCAACATCCATCCCTCCCATCCGGAAAACAGAGGTGGCGCTCCGGTGAAATCCTCGCATGCGTCGCCTCATGGCGCTCAAGTCGTCGAAAACAAGCGGCAGATGGCGGAGGGGGTGGGATTGACCTTCGGTCCACGCCAGTTTCGGCTTCGCCCGAGAAGAACGGTCGCTGGCGCTCCCGCCGCGTTCGAACGCCTCCGCTACGCTCCAGAAGTTCTCACCCACCCCCTCCGTCAGTGGCGTGTGAAAAGCGCGAAGGCCATGCCGCACGTGGAGAGCGGCGGAATCCGATGGCGGAGGGGGTGGGATTGACCTTCGGTCCACGCCAGTTTCGGCTTCGCCGGAGAAGAACGGTCGCTAACGCTCCCGCCGCGTTCGAACGCTTCCGCTACGCTCCAGAAGTTCTCACCCACCCCCTCCGTCAGTGGTGTGTGAAAAGCGCGAAGGCCATGCCGCACGCGGAGAGCGGCGGAATCCAATGGCGGAGGGGGTGGGATTCGAATCCTGTAAGTGTGCGCTTTAAGGGAATTGCTAGGGTGCGAATTTCGCTTGGTTGCTTGGTTTCCTCCACTCGCGCTTTCCAGGCATTTCCCCAAAATTCAGATTCTTGCGGAACATTCGCGGAACTTTTTCAGCTCACTTCAACGGTTTCCAGGTCGGCCACCCAGTGAATCGTCGTGCTGGCCGCGCCGGTCACCCGGATCCGAAGGCTGCCGTTCGTGGTGTCAGCGTCGATGGTGATCGTCCAGCCGGTCGCGCCGGCGTCCGCGAAGGTCTGGGTTGCCGTCGGCGTGCCGACCAGCGCCACGGTGCCCGCGCCGGAGCCGCGCTTGACCACTCCGTCGATCGTCCAGACAGCGACGTCACCGGTCGAGCTCCGCGCGATCAGGCGGCCGCGGAACGTGAAGGCATGACTGTTCGGCAGGATGATCCTGTTCGTGCTGCTGCCGCTCGCTCCGTCGAGCGTCGCCTCCGTTTGGGTGGCATCCGTAGTCGCGGCGCGGGCCAGATATTGCCCATGCTGCGCGTCGCCTTTCGTCGAGAATTTGCCCGACGCCCACACGCCAACCCCGCGGATGCCACGGCTCGTCGCTTCTTCGCCGCCAGGCGCCCAGCTAGATTGCCCGCTCGCCGTGTTTTGGTAACCGTTCGCGGTGGAGTAGGCCCCACTGGCGATGTTGCTGTAACCGCCCAGAACGCTGGAGCCGTCGCCGCTCGCGGTGTTGTTATAGCCGCCGCCAATTACTGAGCGGATACCGCTCGCGACCGCGGACGACGATGCCCGCGAGGTTTGGAAATCTACCGCGTTTGTGCCGCGCTTGTCACCCCCAGTCGACGTGCCGTCCGGCACCTGAGCCAGGAGCGCCCCGGTCCCCTTCGGGCGGATCGTCGCGTCCACGTTGGTCGCCGCATTGGTCGCGGTGAGCGAGACCACGGGCACCGTCGCGTTGGGCGAGGAGGTCGAGACCGCGTCCGTCCAGTTGGTGAGCCCACCGCCGCCGGTTGACCAGGATGGCAGGCCTCCGGAAACGGTCAGCACCTGCCCGGTCGAGCCAATTCCAAGGCGGGTCAGCGCGCCGCCGTTTGCCCGGTAGTATAGATCGCCCGTGCCGTCGCCGCCGAGGGTCATGGTAGGGCCGGCCGTCAGCGTCGTGCCGCTGCCCAGCGTCTTGTTGGTCAGCGTCTGCGTGCCCGTCAGGCTCACCGCACCCCAGCCGGCGAAAAGGTCGTTCACCACGATCTTCTTGGAGCCGGAAGTACCGGCGGAAACGTCCACAATCGGCAGGATGTCCGTCGCCGGTGCGAGGTTGCCCGAGGTGAGCGCCACGCGATCGCTGACCTTTTGGACGGCGGCGGCTGGCAAGAGGGAGGCGGCCAAAAGGCCGCTCAACAGGATGAGTTTCGTCTTCATGATAAAAAAATCAGGTGTCGTCTTCGTCCACGGCCGTGCTGCCGTCCTCGCCGACCTCGACCTCGCCGCCTTCCGTCAGCGTCCAGTGGCTGGAGGGCGTGCCCGGCCCGCTCGGCGGCGACACCGGGTTCGTCTCGTTCAGGTAAACAATGTTGTCCGCGCCGGACTGACGGAAACGGTTGACCAGGTCGCGGTAGGCGTGGCGGGCGGGCGCGCCGAGCGTGTAGGAGACCTGCCCGGATCGCAGCGTGATCGCCTGGCCGACAATGAGCGCGCCCATGGACTCGTGAACCGGAAGCAGCTCCATCACGTCCACCCGCTTGCCGAGGTGATGCCCGGCCGGGATGTCGCCCGGGTCGATCGCCTGGGAGATGGCGCCCTCGTGCGGCAGCCAGTTCTGGCTCGCCAGCAGGTTCGCCGCGAGGTCGGCCGGCGGATTGACAAATGCGTAGTCCTCCTGGCGGATAAGCGTCGTGTCGGTCGACCAGTCGTTTTTGACCGCGATGAACGGTACACTCACCGTCGTGTAAAACACCCAGCGCATGCGGGCCGGATCGGGCACGATATAACCTCCCTGCATCGACCCACCGATCGCCTGGTACCAGGAAGGAGGCGTCACCGTGTAGGGGCTCGGCAGCGGCAGCTCGGCGTCGATCGCAGTGTGGATCATCGCCGTCACGCGGGCGTTGATCCACCCGATGCCGTCCTTTGCCCACCAGTCCTTAGTTTCTCCCGCGGTGAGGTAGTAGTTGTAGCCCGCCGGCAGCGAGTTTCCGTCCGCGTCGGTGATCGTCGTCGGGAAATCCTGAGTCGCGAAAAGGCCATCGTCATACGGCCCCAACGAAAGCCCTATGCCGCCCGTGAGCCGCAGCCGATCCTCCTTGTTGAGTATGATCTGCGCCGCACCGATCTCCGCGCTCCGTACCACCACAGCGTCGGTGAAATCCTGAGGCAGGTAGGTATCCACTTCCGGGCCGGAGGTCGTCACAAGCTGGACCGACGGCCGCGTGGTGTCGGCCGTGCCGGCCGTCTGGAGCGCCCACTGCGTCACCCGCCGGTTGTCCACCGTCGCGCGCTCGGCGGAGGCCACCTTCACCTGGCTCAGCTTGAGATCGAGCCGCGGCGTGATCTCAATCCGGGGGAAGCATCCCAGCGACGGCGTGATGGTCACCGTCGCCGCCGCACCACGGCGCTGCATGCACAAGGCCGGCGGCGTGGCATCGCTGCCCGAGTAGTCGAAATACAGCGTGCCGTCGGCCACCCAGCGCATCAGCTCGCAAAACGCTTCGGCGTAGCTCATATCGCGCAGCGAAAGCCTCGGGATGTTGAACGTGTCGGCGATGCTGCCGGCGCTGATCGGCGCGCCGGCGTCGATGGCCCGGGCCGCGAGCCCCTGCAGGTGGTTTTTCACCCCGCCGGTCGCGAAAACGTAGGCCGCCCGCTCCTTCGTCGTGCCGGCCTGGTCGGCCAGCACGTTGGAAATCATCATGTTTTTGAGCCACCACCACGGCCCCTCGACGGTGATCTGCGCGGTGACCCTGCCGCCCTCGGCCACGATCTTCGGATTGACCACGTTGCCGGTGAAGAACCGCGCGCCGTTCCGGTAGAGCGTGATCTTCTGGCCGTTGTCCGGCACCAGACCGGCCACCTCGCCGTAGCGGCCGAGCCAGACGCTCCACGTCAGCCGGTCGGAGTCCAACGACCGGAACTCGACCACCGCGCCCTCGGCCTGGAGCTCAGGCAGGGTGTGCGTCGAGGCGTCGACGGCCTTCCCCGCCTCGCCCTTGATCGTCCAGACAATCGCCATTCGCCCGCATCATCCCGGCGGCGGCGGGGCGGCGCGACGGGGCGGAGTGGTCCCTATGTCCGAAAAGGTGACCTATTACATCTTGAACCGTCCATTTTCTCATCTAACTCTCACCCCGTCATGAACACGCCCGGCGCGGCGACGGGATTGAACCGCGCTCGGGTGTGCGTCGGTGAGATCCCTCGAGCGGCCAAACCAGCACGCGGGTGGGTGCGCGGCGTTCCTTGGACACTGCCCTCGCCCGCGTGCCCTGGCAGGCTTGATTCGCTGCGATGGTCGGGCTATCAGGGGGCTGCATGAAGTCCCCCGGCGCCATGATCTATCTCGCCAGCGTGATCGCACTTACCCGCTTGGCGCACGGACAAATATTCGAGCCACAGGGCACCCACTCCATCGAGAACGGCGAAGGGTATGAGAAGACCACCCAACCGTACGTCGCCCGCGTGCCCTACGTGCTCCATTGGCACGCATCGAAGACCTACAATCTCTACGGCAAAGCCGATCCCACCGTGAAATTTCCGGTCGGCTCCGTCGGCATCCACGTTTACGACGAGAGCGGAAAAATCATCGCCAGGGTCACCAACGGACCGCTGGACGGCGAGCTTCAGGTCAACCGGCCCGGAACGCACCGCGTCCATGTCTACACCCTCGGGAAGTGGGAAACCTGGTTCGTTGAGAACGAGGCGATGCTGCAGGAACAGCACCGGCGGATGACCTACGGCTTGCCCGCGGTAGACCCCTCCTCCCGGCAGGCCCCGGGTGCCTCGGTCGCCGGCTGCGCGAGCCAGCTCGTGGCGGAAATCGAGTCCGGCAGAGCGAAGCTGAATCGCGACTCGCCCTACTGGGTCGCCGACAACGCCGAGATCGACCAGAAAATCAGGTTGGTTCGGATCGCCGAGGGTAAAGCATCCTCGGTAGAGGAGTTCAAGCGTCTGGTCGCCTCCATGCTGCCGGCTCCAACGGAAAACGCTCCGCCACCCGAGACCGCCACGAAACCCCCACCCGCGCAGCCCCTCCCCGCCGCGCCAGGCGAACCCGAACCCATCATCGTCGAATGACCATCATGAAACGACTTCTCCTCCTCTCGCTCGCCCTCGCCACAGCCTTGCCGTCGTGCGACTCCGAGAAGCGACGAACCTATCGATCCAGCGGCCGAGTTCAGATTTACATGTCAGGGCTCGAGTGCGCTCGGACGGAGGCCGACGCTAAGAGCGGAAGTCTTTACGGCAACGGTGGTTATTTCCGAGACGCTCATCTTTCCGCTTCTGCCAAACGCGACCAGCTTTTCTCTGAATACGGCAAATGGCTGACCCAAGCCGAGATGGACGATGCGTTCGAGCGCGGTCAACGATATGACTACCGCATTCACGATGTGAACACGGAACTGAGAAAGCTGGAGGCCCTTCCCTGATCGACGATCAGTGATTCAGGTTTCCCTGCTGCTGTTTCACGTTGTTCAGATCCCGCCGCATCTCGTCAATGACCGACCATTGCTGTTGGTAGGTGGTCAAGAGCTCGGAAAACAGCGAACGGACACCCTGAAAAGTGGTTCCGACTTGGGTTAAAAATGCCCGTCTCTCGTCTTGTGCTCCCTGCACCTGCCCGGCGAGCTGCTGGATCAGCCCCTCGGCTTCGTTCAGTTCCCCCTCCTGCGTGCCGCCCTGCTCGATCTGGCGCAGACGTTCGACAAGCGCCTGCACGGCCGGGTTGCTCTTGGCGTCCGGAATCGCGGCGGTGATTTGCTCGATCATCCCCTCCACTTTCTGCGACAGGTCGTCCGCGGCCTTCTGCGTGCCGCTCTCCAACTTCCGCTTTGCCTCCACCTCCTGATCGTCGATCTCCTTCCCGCGGGCCTGGACGTTGTTCTGCTTCAGCTGGTCACGGTCGATGGTCGCCTGCTGCAACTTGTCCAATGCCTCTTTGAGCTGGTCCGCCAGCTTCAGCGCCGCGTCGCCGGCGCTGTTGAAGGTCTCCTTCAACTGCTTGGTGTTCGCTTCTGCCGTCGTTTGGGCTTGGCTCGGCTTGTTCGCCTCTTGCCGCGTCTTCTCCAGGTCTTCGATCTCCTTCTTGAGTCGATTCTCCTCGATCCCCTGCTCGACGATCCCACCTTTGAAATTACCAGACAAATCCCGAATCGCCTGTTTCCTTGCCTCGATTTCCGCGTCGTAGGCCGCTACCAGATCCTCGCGCTTCTTGATCTCGGCCTGGATGGTCTCGGCATTCGCGTGCATCGCCTTGGCGGCGTCCACGAAGTTCTGATCGCCGTATTTCGAGTCGTCCTTCGCCAGGTCGACCACCTTCTGAGCGTCGGTCACGCGCTTCTCGGCGGACTCCTCGTCCTTCTTGCGCAAAGTCTCGGCGATCTCCTTCTCCTTGGCGGCGATCCGCTTCAGGATTTCCTCCCGCTCCTTGGCCAGCCGCACGGCAGCTTCGCCGCTGGAGGTCGAAAGCTGGGCTTCCACGGTGGCCAGCCGGATCCGCTCCTCGGCGATTTCCTTTCCCCAGTCATTCTGCGCCTGGCGCTTTGCGCGCTCGGTCTCGGCCTTTTCCGCCCGCTCGGCGAGCTGCTGCTCCTTTTCGAGGTTGGCGACCCGCTTCGCGCTGTTGTTCACCAGCACGTCGAAGCTCTTGGCCAGGAAGTCGTAGGCCTTGGCCAGATCCTCGACCTCCGCCTTGTGTTCCTCCTCGGCCTTGGCCGTTTCCCGGAGCTCGTCCCGGACCTTTCCGAACATGCTGGCGATGGCCGGCGCGAACGCGAGCAGGAGGCCAAGCACCGCGCCGCCCGGGCCGAAGCCGGTGAACAGCTGCGGAGCCTGCTGGGCGAACGCGCGCGCGGCATCAGTGCCGCCCTGCACCTGCACCACAAAGTCCTGGACCTGATAGGACGTGTTCTGAACGTGGCGGCCGATCTCCTTGAAGCTGCCCGCCGCGGTGTTCGTCGACTTTGCCAGATTCACCTGGCCGGTGTCCGCCTGACGGCTAGCTCCGGTGACCGCCTTCAGTTGCTTCTCGGTCGACCTGAGCTGGCCGTTCAGATCCTCGAATTCTTTCGAGCCGATTGTCGCGTTGCGCAGCTCCTGCCGCAGCCGCTTCACTTCTTCTTCCAGCGAGACGATCGACTGTTTCGCCTTGGCGGTCTGTTCTTCGAAATCCGGGCCGAGGATGTCGGTGGCCAACCCCGAGGTGGTGCCCTCCGTGCGCAGTTTCCGGGCTTCGGCGAGCTCCCTCTCGGCCTCGGCCAAGTTGTGAAGCTTCTCGGCTTGGTCTTCGACGACCGCGGCGTCGATGATCTTGACGCTGGACTGGTCGATTTTCCCGACCTCGTTGGCGACTTCCTGCGCCGCGGTGCCGACCTTTTCCAGCGACTGCTCCGCCTCCTTTGCTCCTTTGGTGTTCGCCTCGGTGTTGATCCGGATCTTGACGTCTTTGTCAGCCATGCGGGCAGCTTCGCCCTCCATGTTTCCCCCGCCCACGCGGCGGAGTGGTCCCCCGCTCCTTGACCGATCAGCGGAAAATGGCAAAAACACGGACCATGGCAGAAGATCAAACCGCTCTCCCTGTTCGCTACCATCTTGAGATCTACGAGAGGTCGTTCGCGAACGACCCCTGCCTCTACCACGAGGCGCTGTCTCCCTTCATGGCTTTCCACGTCGGCGATTCAATCGATCCTCACACCATCCTGACCGGAACGCCCGATCTACAACCAGGCCACTGGTGGAGGATCAAGGACGTCGTCCATCGTTTGTGGGAGATTGAGGGCTCCCACATTGGCCATCAGATCGGTCTTTGCGTAGTGCCCGTGCCTCGGCCCGACTGATCCGAGTGATGCTCACGCCCAAGCCTTCGAGGTAATCGGCCAACGGCAGGCCAGGACCAGTCGTGTCGACGTATAAGCAGTCCGGAGGCACCCGATTCGCCAAAGCATGATTATCCATAGCGTGAGGGTGCCTCGCTTTGCCATCGGATTGAACTGCGCGGAGTGGTCCCTCATACCTCCACCGGAGCCGCCGGCACTGCGAAACGGTATTCCGTCGCCACGGTCGAGACCGGTCCGGACGGCAGCGCGGGCCGCACGTCCTGCAGCACGGCGTTTTGCCATTCCCATGCCATTCCGCCGACGGTGATCCGCAGCGTTCCGGTGGCCCCCATCAGGTCGTCGCCGGCCACCCGCTCGGGCGAAAGGAACGCCGCCTGCGCGTCCGGGTGATTGGCGTGGTCGCGCTCGACGAGGAACGACACGGTGCCCGTCGCGCCGCCGAGCGGCATGAACCAGCCCTCGGCCGCGAGGTAGCCGTCGGACTCGAACAGATCCTGCTCGGCGTCGAAGGACGGCGCGTCGAGCCAATCGCCCACCGCGGCGACCGTGTAGGTGGTGCCGTCGAGGTCGTATTCGACCAGCGCTGGGGACTGGAATGCCATGGGTCAGGTGAGTTTTCGGACGGTGCCGCCGGTGATCGGCTCGGCGATGCCGGTGTCGAGGCGGTCGCTGCCGACTGTGCCGGGGCCATGGAGGGTGAACGTCACGGACCCGCCGCCCGAAATCACGTGGTCGGCCGCCGGATGGCCCGTGTCCCAGCTTTTGCTCGTCGACCAGCTCGGCACCACCACCTGGCTGTCGATCAGCACGCCGTTGCGGAAAAGTTCGACCGTCCAACCGCTCGGCCCGGTCTCCTCGACGAGGAAGTCTGGAGGCCCGAGTCCAGGCGAGTGCTTGTTGCCGTCGATCGGCAAGGGATCGAGGGCGGTGTGCTCCCAATCACGGTAACTGATCCGCGACACTCGTGTGCCGAGCGAGATGACCTTTCGCCCGAAGACATCCGGGGTAATGGCGGCCGGTCCGACGCCGTTGATTTTGTAGGTGTAGGTCGCCCCGTCGGTCACGCCGTCCACATGCAAGGCGCATCCCGCGAATTCGAGGTCCACGTTCCCGTCTTGGCTGATGCCCGTCACGCCACCGGCCTCGTAGGTCGGGGTTCGCTGGCTCGCCGCGTCGATGCCCACCTTCGTGCTTCCTCCGCTACCACTACCGGTCGTGCTGACGCCGGTCACGGTGTAATCGCCGTCCGCCACGCCACCGACGCCCGTAACTTTGACCACGTCGCCCGGAGTTAGCCCGGTGCTGGTGCCGCCGATGATGACGGTGATCCCGCCGCTCGTCGTTCCGCCTCCCACGACGGGCGGGTTGTACCAGCCGCCGGTCACCGTCAGCGCGGAACCGGTCGCGGTGAGCCCGCCGTTGATGCGCAGCGCCAGCCGCTCCTGGTAGCCGGGAAACGGCAGTGTCAGAGGTGTGCGCTGGACGGACAGCAGCGCCGCCCGGCAGAATGACGAGCCGCCGCCTAGGGTCTCCACCCGAAGCAGTGCCTTGCTCGCCCATGGATCGCTGGCCATGGCCGCGAGCATCGCCTGCCACGCCTCCACGGCGGTGCCGAACTCTCGCGTTCTGGCGCGCGTCATCCGGCGCTTGCGGTTCCCTCGGCCGTAGGGACGGCCGTTGACCGCCTGGTCGAACCGCCCGACGTCCACCACCTGCGCGAGCGTGCGCTCGATCTCGTCGTCCATCAGGTCGCCGTAGTCGAGCAACACCCGCGGGCTCACGCCCGCGGGGTCCCAGGTGATTCGCCAGGCGGATTCGCGCATGGGGGTCGGTTAGGCCGGAGTCGGATACGGCGTGTAGAGGTCGAGCGCGCCGCCGTCGGCAAGGTGGACGATTCGCCACACAGGCGAGCCGTCCTCGTTCTTGATCTCGGGCACGGTGGCGAGTTCCAGTCTCACGTGGATGCGCAGCACGCCGGAAACGGTGCCGTCCTCCTCGATCATCGCGATTCGAATCCAGCCGTCCTTGTAGCGGTCGGCGGCCTTGAACGCCTGCTGGGCGGTGTTGTCCACCGGCGCGGTATCGAGGCCGAAGGCGAGCTGGTCGAACAGCTTGGTGGCGAAATCCTTCACGGTGACCTCGTAGGCGTCTTCGACGACGACCTTCTGGGTTCGCTCCTTGTAGCCGCCGGTGTCGAGCGCCCACTCGCGGGTGCGATCCTTGGTCTTCGGGTTGTATTTCGCGTTGCTGACGTGTCCGAGGCGGTAGTCAGCCGTGAAGGCGGCATCCGCCGGTGCGGCGCTGGCGGACATGGTGACGGTCGAAACGACGGCGCCGTCCGGAATGAAATGCAGGGTGGCGCCGACAAGGCGCTCTTTGAGGGAACCGAATGCGTAGGCCATGGGAGTGTGGGGTCAGGGGTGGAAGGATGAAACTCAGACGCCATCGATGCGGACCTTGCCGAGCGACTCCAACGCCTTGGCGTCGGCCTCCGGCAGGCGGACCTTCGCGCCGGCGGCGAGCTCGGCCAGGCCGTAGGTCGTGCCGGTGACGAGCACCGTGCAGTTGAAGAGGATGGGTTCGGCCGCAGCGGCGGCTTCGGGGGTGGCGGTGTCTTTGGCCATGGTGGTTATTATTTCTTGGAGGTGGCGGGGGCTTCAACGGGCAACACCGCAACGTCGTATTGCGGGTCGTCCGGGAAAGATATGGTGCCGCAGGAGCAGCGCATGAGGCCGTTGGACGGGACGTTGGCCGGCCACCAGCCGTGGAGCTTGTCGGCGATGAGCTGCATCAGCTCGTCGGCGTCCTTCGCGTCCTTCGCCGTGAGAGTCGGCGCCGTGAACAAGGCGACGGCGTAGTTGCCGCCGTAGCGCACGGTCTGCTTCTCCGGTGTGAGGTTCGGCGCGTCGACCAGCCGCACGAGCACGGCCTTGCCGGCTGTCTTGTTCATGCGCTTGAGAAACTCGCTCTCGATGTCGGCGCGGCGGAAGTAGATGACCTTTCCGGCCAGCTCGGGGATTTCCTCCAGGCGATCAACGATGGCGAGGCCGATGGTCTTCGGACGGCTCATGGTCAGAAATCGAGGATGGGGTTGCCGCCGTAGCTGGCGGTGCCGGAAGATACGGACACCGGCGGATCGTCGGCGAAGGCCGACGGGCTCATCGTGGCGAGGGATTCCACGAACTTCTCCGCGGCGCGTTGCTCGTCGCGTCGCGGGTCGGTCATTCCCTCGACCACCGGGTTCATGCCGAGCAGCGCGTTGCGCGCGAGCACGGCGGAGTGATAGACGGCGAAGTCCGGAATCGTCCCGGACGCGCCCATGGCGGTCACCTTCGGGTTGCTGCGGATCGCGCCGCGGATGCGCGCCGTCACCATCTCCACAATCTGAGGGAGTCGAGGCGTGACGCTGGTAGCCTCGCCCTCTTCGGATTCGGCGGCGGCGGTCTCCTCGTAAACCTCCAGCTCGCGCGCGGCGCAGAGGCTGCGGACGTGGTCTTCGGTGAACTCAACCCAGGGCATGGGGCAAGGATTCCCCCGCCCCGCCCGTCACTCCATCATGCGGAGTGGTCCCCGTGAAGCTCCCTCAAAATCGGGGAGCTCCGAGGGTAAAACGAAAAAGCCCCGCCCGCTGGCAAGGCGGACGGGGCTTCGTATGGACCAACAAGCAACCAAACAACCGGGAGATCAGAAGAGCAGTCGGAACGACACCGAGCCGGTGAACGTGCCGGAAGTGGCACTCGCCGTCTGAGCGATGCGCACGTAGCGGCGGGTGCCGGGCGGGAAGCGGAAGCGGCAGTCCTTCGCGGGGGTGCCGGTGCCGCCCGCGCCGGTGACGGTGGTCGAGACGGCGGGGTCGACGGCGGCCCAGTTGCTGCCGTCCGCGCTGTCCTGCAGGGCGAACGTGAGCACCTTGGTGTCGGAGATACCGGCGACGGCCGGGATGTCGATCTGGCCGACGATGCCTTCGATGTTGCCACCGATGGCCTGTTCCAGGTCGATCGCGCCGGTGTTGGCACCGGCCTGGGCGAGCGCGACGGCAACTTCCTTCTGCGAGTCGCGGATGTTGCGAGAGTATTCGTAGCTCATGGGGTGAGTTCCTTTCGTGGGTCAGGGGTTCAGGCGACGATCGCTTCGGTGTCGAGCAGCGAGTCGGTGGCGACAATCGGGATGCCCTCGAAGTCGGTCGGGGTCGGCACGTAGGACGAGCCGCCACCGAGGGTGCCGTTCTTGCCGTTGCCCTGGAGGGCGACAAGCGCGGCGCGAGCGGCCTGGAGCTGCTTGCGCGAGCGACGGGTCATGAAGATCGCGTCCGGCACGACGCCGGATGGGAACTTCGCCAACGCATCGGCCAGTAGCGCGTCGGTGAGTCCCTTGCCGTTATCGGCGGTCAGGTTGCAGATGCGAACCAGCGAGTTCGGGTTGGTGCACTGGATTCCAGCCCAGCCGGTCAGGTGGGAGATCAGACCGTCGAACTTGCCGCCGTTGGCGTCCGTCAGCGTTTCATCGCGGAACGGCGGCAGTTTCAGCACGGTGCCGTTGCCGAAAATGAGCTGCACGTCCTTGAGGCCGAACTTCACGAAGTAGACCGAGCTGCCGGTGCCGGCGGTGGTGCCGGTGGCGTTGACGACCATCGTGTTGTCCACGAAGTCCTGGAGACCGGGGAAACCCTTGGCGTCTCCGCCGGTGCCGCGACCGTAGTAGATCTGGCGGCCGATCGCGCGGATCGCCGCTTCCGCCACGCCCATCGACTCGTCGGTCATGAGGGTGGACTGCGGGTTGTCCGCGCTGATGAGCGCCTTGTCGATCTCGACCGCCGAGCGGATCGGGAAGGTCTGGACGAGCTTGGTTTCGAAGCGGGACTTCGACGGCGTCACACCTTCATTCACGCCGGTGAACTGCACGGACGGCAGGCCGACACGCAGCAGGGTGCTGTAGGAAGTGCCCTCGATGGTGCGCGCCGGAAACTGCGCGACCTCGGGGGCATGGACGAGGTTGGCCTCGATGAGGCCGACCTCCTTGGAACTGGTGCGTCGCTTGGCGACGTCGAGCATGGTGAGACGGGACATGGTCGTGATGGGGTGGGGTTACGATGATGGGTGTTCGGGTCGTCTCACTTCGCGTCGATCTCGGCGGCGAAAGCGGCTTCCACGCTGGCGTAGGGGCTAGGGGTTTCCTCCTTCTTCTCCGGCTCACCCTGGCCGGCATTGACGAGGGGCTTATCGATGCCCGGATGCTGCTTCGGCAGCTTCGAGAGCTGGGCCTCCGCGTTGGCGTTGCCCGCTTCGATCAGGCCGGTGTAGAACGTCTTGGTGTCCTCGTCCTTCGGCGCGATGCGGCCGTCAGCCACGGCGGCTTCGACGAGGGTCTTGGCGCGCTCCTTGCGGGCGTCGGCGGCTTCCGCCTTCTGCTTCTCGGAGTCGGCCTTGAGCTTGTCGCGTTCCTTGGTCAGGTCGGCGATGCTGGCTTCCAGCTCCTTGATCCGGCCGGCGCTGGCCTCGATCTTCTGGACGGCGGAGGTTTCGGCGTCGGAATGAGCCGGGTCGATGCCGAGGGCGGCGAATACGAGTTTCGACATGGGAGTGGGGTCTTGATGTTCGATGTCGGCAGACGCATCGGCCGCCGCGATACGGGGAATTTCCCGGAACGCTGGATTGTTGACCAACGCGCCGAGTGGTCCCCGCTCGGGCAGGCCGGCGGGCGTACCGTCGTCGCCAATCAGGAAGGTCGGGGAGAAGTAGGAGAAATCGCGGCCCTCCACTGCACGGCGGCCGGAATCCGTCCAGTCCAGCGCGCACATGATCCCCTTCCCAACCTCGTAGCGGAACGCCGTTGGCAGCGCCGCGGCCGGGCCGGTGTTCGAGTGGTCGAAATCGATGATCGGCCGCACGTTTTCGGCCATCCGCTTTTCCAGGTCGGACTGGAGCGAGGCCGCGACCGTCGCGCCGTTCTCCGGCGTTACCTTGACGAAGATCGTCTGAGCCTTGCCGTCCACCTTCGGGGTGATGCGGTGCTTCCCCTCCGGGATGTAAACGATCTCGTCCGGAATCGCAGACGCATAGAGCGGGTTGCCAAGGGCGGAAATCAAGCGGGCCATTCCCCGAGGAAACCGGCACCGTCGCGATCAATCCACGCGCGGGAGTGGTCCCCTGTCAGTCGACAAGGACATTCGGCTTGAGCGCACGAACACGCTTCGTTTGAGTCTCATACTCGGCCCGCTCCGCCGGAGTCACGGTGCCGGATTGGACCTTCTTCATGAGCGCGAGGAATCCCGCCACCTTCGGTGACTTTTTCAGCGCGGCGACGTCTTCAGGCCGCACGCCTTGGACTACGTTCTTCCTCATGGCAGGATTCTGCTTTCGACAACCACCTTATCGCCAAAGATGTCCGAGATCAACGCCAATGCCGTGCGCCTCCCGGCATGGGTGTCACCGCCTTCCTCCGCCTGGAGTTTGTAGGCGGTGGCGATGCCGTTGATCTCGTCCGGCGAAAGCGCGGTAGTTGCCCTGAGCACGAAGATCTCCAGCTTTCCGGTCTCGTTGGCGGCGACGATCCGAAGCGTCATTCCTGGGTGCGCCAGAGCGAATTTCAGATCGGCATCGCTCGGCCCGCGTCCGCTCGGGTGATTGTGGGAAAGGATCGCTCCGTCAGGCACCCCATCGGGAATCGTGACTGAGTTTTCGTCGCCGAGCCTAGCTTTGATCAATCGCCCTTCCTGCGAATGCACCAGTAGGATTTCATGGGGAGATTCGAGGATCTTCCGTTCCTCAGGCGTAAGCGTCGGATCGTCCGCAAGCAGATGGCGGGCTCGATCCGCCCCTTTGCCCAGCTCGGCCCGAGTCGTCGGCTCCGCGGCCTTTCCGTCCACCATCTCGAACACCTTTTCAGCGATGGCGCGCTGTTGCGCCGGAGTGGCAAGATCGCCGCGCTTGAGGATCTTCGACAGGCGCTCGCCGAGATCGTCGCCCAGCCGGATCGATTCCCCCTCGTCGACGATGGCGAGCCCGGCCTGAGGAAGATCGGCCAGAGCCTTCCGGTATTTGTCCGCTCGGGCCGTTTCGCCGCGCTTTTCCGCTTCTTCCAGTCCCCGGGTGAGAGCGATCCGCCGGGCATTCGCGGCGGCCTCGCGGGCGGCTTCCTCCGGGCTGAGCGGTTTCGGACCGTTGCGAAGCTCGCGGATCAGCTTCTTTTTCAACTCCGGGTCCATCTTCTTCGTGCTCGCCTTGGTGCCAGCCGTGATCGGGGGTGTTTCTTTCATCCCCTTCGCCGCGGTGTCAACTGGCAGCCCGAGCGCCCTCGCTTCCTTCCGGGAGACGTCCTCCTGCGTCACCCCCGAGTTGAAGCCATACGGACCCCACGGAACCTCGAAGCCGCCGATGCTCTTCGCATTTTGGTAGCTCGCCCACCATGACAGGTCGGTTTTCAGCCGAACGTCGCCGAGGTGTGCTTGATGGCGCGGCCGGGGAGTCGTCACGCCACGATCGCGGATCAGGCGAGCGGCCGGGAAAGCGCGCAGCACCGCAGGTTCCATCCCCTGCTTCCACTGGCCGTAGCCGTAGGCCTGGCGGACGTTGGTGTCGAAGATCAGATTCAGCCGGGCGAGGCTGCGGATGTCCTCCACGTCCTTCTGGTCGACGTCTTTGAACTCGTCCGGCTTCGCCATGCCCTCGGCGATCATGAACTCGCGCATCCGCTCGACGAAGTGCGAGCGATCGGCGACGGCAAGCGCGGTCGTCTGCTCGCCGTCCGGCGTGGTGACGTGCTCCCGGACCTTCGCCAGGTAGTCGAACAGCAGCGTCTGCGCGCGGTCCACGAACCGGGCATTCTCGACGCGCGAGACGAAGAACGCCTGCGTGCGGAAATCCGCCTCCTGCTCGCGCCACGTCGCCGCGTCCCACTCGGCCGGCAGCTGCTCTTTGTCGAGGAGATGTCGGATCGCCTCGTCGAACGGTTTGGGCTCGGTGATCATTCCAGGTCCTCCAGATGGTCGGCCAGAGCCTCGCGCCAGGCTTCGCTGAACGCACCGGCGAGTACGTCTTCCGGTGGCATTGCACCCGGCCAAGCCGGTTGCGTCACGCTCTTCACCAGCGCGTAGACCGCCCGCACCGGGTGCGTTTTGATTGCGGTCGCGCCAGCCTGCCCACGTCGGCCGCGTGAGCCGGTGGTGAGTTCGTCGAGACGCTCCAGAAGGGCGTTCCGGCTCTTCGAAATGAACAGCTTCCGGCCGGTATTCTGCTGGTAAACCGACGCTCGCAACCCTTTGGCCTCCGGGATCAGCGGAATCGTGAGCGCCTTCGCGCGCTTCGGCGTGATGGTGCCGCCGGAGACTTTGAAGGCATAGTAGCTGGCGTCGTTGGATATCGTCGCGCCGTCGGCATCCGAGGCCTCGAACTTCCAGCCACGCGCCACGTCGGAGCCGAAATGACTGCCATCGCCGGCGGCCTCGCCCAGGTAGCGCTTCCCGCGCCAGCCTCCCGAAGCGTCGAACTCGCGGTGGTATTTCGCCGCCGCCTGCTGCGCCGCGCGACCGCCAACGGCGTTCAGCCCGGCCGCTTCCGTGCCTGTCAGAGCGGAAATGACCTCGGCCAGCGCGCGGCTGGCTTCCTTGTCGTCCAGGTTGACGGTGATCGAGATCATCACTCGTAACGGCTGGTGCTGCCCGCCAACGCCGCGCTGCTGATCGCGTTCGTGAACGCATCCTCCAGCGCCTGCGTGTCCAGCAGGTCGAAGATTTCCGGCAGTTCCTTCTGCGCTTTTTCAAGGGCCGCCAAAAAGTCCTCGTCGGTGACCTGCTTCGACATGGCCAGCGCGGCCAGTCGGTCGAAAAACGGCCGCACCGGGGCCAGCCACTCGCGCGAGACGCCAGTCAGCCCCTCCAGCACGGCAGAGGACAGCTTGTCGACGGTCAGCGGCTTCTCCTTGGGGATGACGCCCGCCAGATCCTCCCGGATCGACGCCGCGACGGTCGTGCTCGGCATCCGGTGGAGCATCATCAGCGCGCGCGGTGCCGGAAGTTCGACACGGTAGGCCGGAACCGCGGATTGGGGGTCTTCCTCAAGCTGGGCAAGCCAGCGATGGTGCCCGTCGAGCACGTAGCCATCGCCCGAAATGAGGATCGCACCGCCTTTCAGGTCGCCGTCCCGGATGGCCTGGCGCATCGCATCGACTTTGCCGCGGTGGTAGTTCGATTGCGAAGGCTTGAGGTCGCGAGCCACGGGCTGCACGAGCGAGCTGTCCGCGCCGCGCTTGCGGAGGAACTGAACCATCGCCGCCCGGTTGGAGCCCTGAATCTGCGGCATCTCGCTGCGGGGGATGCCGAGCGACTCGAACTCTTCCGGGAAATCGACCATCTCCGTGCCAGCATCCGCCGCTTCCACCGGCTTCTTGCCGCCATCCTTGGCCGGAGGTTCGCCCGGCTTCGGCTGTTCTTCGGGCGTGGCCGCCGATGGCTCGAACAGCAGCTCGTCGCCTTCGGCCGGGATTTGGATGCCCAGCGCCTCGTAGCCCTCTTCCTTGCGGATCGGGATGTTGAGGGCCTTGAGCTTCGTGAATCGGTCCGCCTCGGCGTTGAGGTCCTTCTTTTCGGGCCAAACCGCCCACACGCCGGGCAGTTCGTCGCGGCTTTCGCCGTAGTTGAGCGAGTAAATCGACGGCACCAGCTGGTGCGTCAGGATCTCGCCAACGAAGTCGCACACGCCCTCGATGACGTCCTGGCGCACGCCTTCGTGCACCGTGCCGAGTGCCTGGCTTCCTTTGTCGCCCGCCGAGCTGGTCAGAGTCTGGCCGAGGATGAAGATGTCGCACTGCTCGTCGGCGAGGTCGATCAGCACCTTCTGCGCGACGGTGTTCGCGCCCTTGCCGGCGTCGACGAAGTTGATCTTGGTCCCGGCCGGGAACGCGCCCCAGCCCGCCGAGCCGATGTTCGCCAGCATGTCGCACACCGCCTTCTTGGAAAGCTCGTCGCCGGTGGCGTATTCGGCCCAACGGAACGGCACGCCGCACACCTGGGCGAACTGCGTCAGCCATTTGAGGCCGTAGACCGCCGCCAGCCAGTAGATCGCCAGCGCCCGCAACGGAGCCGCCACGGCCGCATGGCCCGGATGCCCGCCGTTGATCGCCAGCAGGAACCGGTGTTCGGGGAAATCGACGTAGTTCTCGGCTCCGGTGCCGCCGTTCTGGTCGAACATCAGTCGGTCCTCTTCGTTCCCGAGGTAGGGATAGCCGTAAAACCGCGGTGGCACGACCTTCGCCGAGCGCGGCCGGTAGCCGCGGGCATCGCGCAGCCAGCGCACCTCGAGCACGTGGTGGCCGAAGTAGTAGCCCATCGCCAGCTCTTCGACCATGCCCTCGAATCCCTTCTCGTGTCTGGCGACGTCCGGCTTCATCGACCAGATCGGCCCTTCGATCTCGCGCGCCAGCGTCTCGTCCGCCGGCTTCGGCTTTCGCCCCCGCTCGCGCCACGCCTGCACCTGCCACGGAGCCTTCCGGACGGCCCGCTTTACCTCCGCCAGCGCCTTTTGCAAACGAGGCCAAGTGTCGACCATGGCCTGGAAGAGCAGTTGCTGGCGCCGCAGGTCACCGGAAAGCGCCCCGGCCAGCGTGTGGCGGACGTCGCCCGGCAACTGCTCGCGTTCGATCAGCTCCAGCAGCCGGTCCTGCGCCTTGGTGACGACGATTCCGTCGGTGAAGCGAGACGGGTTCGGCGCGGCCGCCGCTTCAACCGTCTTCACCTCATGGGACTCCCGCTTCGGCGGAAGCGCGAAACTGCCATTATTGCACCCGAGCTGCATGGCCGCACAGTGGCACGGTGCAAGCCGGGCTGTCGTCGTGGCTCAGTGGTCCCCGTCCCTGTTCACTCCCCGCTCTCCTTCCCGCGACAGCAGCCCCTGCGCCGCCCACTGCCTCGCCAGCGCGATCTGCCGCTGGCCGACCTTCGCGGACTTCTCCCGGTTCATTCGGGCGGGCATGAACTCCAGGTTGTAGAGCTTGCAGTCGAGCTCCGGCACCACGGCGCGCGGGATGATGTGATCCACCTCGACGAGGTCGCCGGAGTAGGGACCGCGGGTGATTGTCGGGGCATTGCCCTTCCGCAGCTTCGCCATCCCCTCGTCCGTCAGGCAGCCGAGCCGCTCCAGAATCGTCAGGTTGCGCAGCAGCGCCGCCTTTTCCACCTCCGCCCGCGCGGTGCCGGCGTAGCCCGCCTTCCGCTGGGCCTGGTCGATCACGGCCGCCGCGTCCTGACCACTCCGCCGGGCCGCCTCCAGCCAGTAGACGATCTTCCGCAGCCGCGGGTTGGCCGCCCGTGAGCGTTCGAGCGCGTCCACCTTCTGCGGGCACACCAAGGGTGCCAAAATCTCCGCCTCGCCGATGGCCAAGGCGAGCGGAGCGAGAATCAACCAGAGCAGGGCGAAAAGACGGACGATCACGCGCCCCGTGGTAAGCTCCTCTCCTCGACAAGCGAAGCAAAACGCACACGGCAGCCCCGCTGGCTACTCGAGCCCCGGCAACGTCTGCGTGCCGTCCTCGCGATTCATCGCGACCCCACTTCAGCCAGCGTTTGGCCGGCGGGGGATTTCACGCGCACGCTCACTGGCCATAATACGGCTGGGAAGCCTTCGCCTGCTGGTAGGATGCGAGCGCGTCGATGTTTTTGTCCCGTTGGTATTTGAACAATGCGGCATCGGCCGTGTCAAAAATGGCCGATGCCAATGCGGCGACACCGAACAGGAATAGGCCGCTCACGATCGCTCCGATTGATGGTAGCGTTGTCACCGAATCTACGCCCTTTGAGCTTGCGAGTGCACCGATCAGGACGAAGCCACCCGCGCCTAGGCAAATTGTTCCGGAGATCATGAAGGGCAGGCTGAACCAAGCCCGCGCTCCCTTATAGGCGGTGTTTTTCCTGATTTCATTGCGCACCGAGTTTAACGAAGTGCCGTTCGAGCGAGTTTTTTTCTTAGGCATGGCGAGATCCTTCTCTTGAATCTTCGACTCCCCTGCTCCGTTTCCGCAAGCAAATGATGTCGAGCCATCTTGTCACCCAGGGCCGCGGCTGATAGATGGGGATCACCCCCAATGAAAAAGATCCTCCTACTCGCTGCCCTTGGTGCCTTCGGTCTCACCTCCGCCATGGGCGCCACCTGTTCGGGTGACGACGGCTGCACCGCCTGCAAAAACTGCCATAGCTGCAAGCACTGCAAGTCCGGCGGCACCTGCGGTAAGTGCAAGCATTGAACTCACCGGCGGGTTGTCACCGGTGTTTCCAGTGGCAGCCCGCCGCGCCACAGCCTTTGCTCATCCGCTCCACGTCGCCGCGCAGGCCCTCGATGATCTTGTCCTGAGCCGTCAGCCGCGAATTGAGCGAATGCCAGATCGTGAGGGCCAGCGTCGCGATCACGCCGCCGAGAGTGCCGATGATGCCGAGTAGCCAGCCGACAGGGAGTTCGATCATGGATTTCAGGCGGTGATGCGGTGGATCGAGCGGACGGAGGAAAGCGGGCGCACCTTGGCCAGCACCGCCCCGCCTTCGCGCGAGCCCGCGGCGTTGGTGTTGCCCTCGATGGTGAGCAGGTTGCCGTCATCGTCGCGGCCGATGACGATGCCGATGTGTCCGCCGGTCTTGAACTGGAAGACCACGATGTCACCGGCACGCGCGGTCGACTTCTCGACGCGGTATTCCACGCCCTTGCCTTCATTGTTGCGTGCCCACTCGTCAAAGCCGAACGCCGCCGGCGTGGTCGGACGCTGGAACGGCACCGGCTGCCCGCCGATCGCCTCGCGCACGCACCAGCAGACGAACGCGGCGCACCACGGTTGGCGATCGAACGCGCCATCCGGGTAGGTCGTGGCGCTCCAGAGCTTGTCGATGCCCGGCCCGCGGTTCGTCGATGTCTCGAACACGCCCGCCTTGAGCTGTTCGCGCGCCACCCGAACGATCCGTGCTGACAGCGATTCGCCAGCACCATGCCTCTCCGCCGCATCACGGGCGGCCATCGCCCGGCGAGTCTTCGACCCCATGATCCCGTCCAACGGGCCGGGGTCATATCCTGCCTTCTTCAGTTCGGTCTGGAGTTTCAGTGTATCGTTGTTCATGGCGTGAGGGAGTGGTGAAAAATCGGATCAGATGCAGGAGGTGACCGAGGATGGTCATGGCATGAGCAATGCCGTGAACTGGTCGTCGCTCAGACCAAGCAGCGCCTTGAGCGCGGCGGCGTTCGCGAGGAACAGCGGATCGTCCGGTCGGATCTCCTGAGCGAGAGACCAGGCGTCCTGAACTTCCTCCGGCAGGCTCGCGAGGAGCGCCTTGAAGGTAGTCCATTTGCCCAGCGCGGAGAGCCGGCGCATGATCGTCAACTTCGTGACACCGGCGGAAATCGTATCAACCGCCACGGCTGCTGGCATCGGCTCAGGCTCCCACCCGGCCGCGAGCTCGGCGTCCCGCCACGACTCGAACGCCTCTTGAGTCATTTCCTCCGCTCCGGGCGGCAGTATGCCTTCACCCGGAAAACAACTTGCCAGCGTGAACGGGTCCGGGTGCTTGATGACGTAAAGCATGCGGTCAGAACGGTTGGACGATCACATCCTGCACCACGGTGAGCGTGGCGGCGGACTGCCCGCTGCTAGCGTTCGCCACTTGAATGCTCGGATAGCTGGACACACTGCCACTCGGCACTGCGGAAAGGGTGAGCTGAGGGGTGGCAGGGAACGCGGAGTTGAAGTTTGAGACAAACAGGCTCACGCCGTTTGAGTCCTTCCTCAGACGGTAGTGGAACAGGTAAAACAGGTAGCCGACGGCAAGCCAACCGGACGTGTAGTAGACGCCGGACACGAAGGCCACGAGGCGGACCTTGAAGCTGCTTCCGCTGTCAAACACGAACTCGATCCCCCATCCGGTCTGGGTAAAAGCATTCGAGGCGACTGCGGTGTTCGCGGCACCACCGACCCGGAACAATGCACGGCCACCTGCCGGCACCGAGCACCACGCGGAGAAAGTGATGTCATACTTGGTGTTCGCGTCCACCTGGGACGAGCCTCCGTCCGGATTCATGCCGCTGCCGCCCATCAAAAGGTAGGCGTAACCGCTTGCCGATGAGCCGCTGACAACCTTGAAGCAACCGGCCGTGGACGCCGCCGTGGCCCCGGTGCCAGACGTTTGAGGGGATACCACGGTGGCGAATATGCGGGCGGTGGCGGGCACGACGCCTGCCGCACCAGGAGCACCAGGAGCACCAGGAGCACCAGGAGCACCAGGAGCACCAGGAGCACCGTCCTGGCCATCGATTCCAGCAGGCCCGGCAGGACCGCGATTGATCACGACCGAGGCTATCTGCTGCTGCCGCGTGGCGGTGATGACGATGGTCGAAATCATGCCGATGCCGGGGTGTCGCGGTTTTGCAGGATGAGCTTCACGGGCTCGCTCCAGTAGTCGTTGCCGTCAGGGTCGGTGAAGCGGACGTCATAGCGGTATGGGCCTGGTGCCCAGACCTCCGCGCCGGTGTCGATCGAGCAGCTCGCAGTGTCGCCCGCGATGGTCATTTCCGGCTCAGCGACGGCGCCGCCGCCCACCCGGGCACTGACAAAGCGAACCGCCGCCTGCCAGCCGGTCAGATCGAGGGCGTTCCCGTCCGCATCCTTGGCCTGAACGGCCAGGTCGTAGGTCTCGCCCCATTTGATCGTGTCGGTCTGCATGACGGTTGTGGTTTGCAAAGGGCAGGGTTCGAACCTGCGACCTCATCGGTGTGAAGGATGGGGTCCAAATTGGGTCACTTCGTGGGCAGAACAACGGGCGCGGCCGGTTCGGAGTGTAACAACTCCAGCACCTTCAAGCCTACGCCGACGACAAGGCCGATGGTCGTGTTGTCCGGCTTCTTCTCGATCTTGGTTCCGTCCGGCTTGGTCTCGACCACGCCGCAGGAGGTCAGCCCGAGCACGGCGAGGCACAGGGCAGCAAGGCATGCCAGCGGCGCGCACTTGAACGAATCGTTCTTCACCCCGTCGTCGAGGTAGTCGCCGACGGCCAGAGCGGAGTGTCCAAGCACGCCGAACAGCGGAGGAACCAGCATCACCGGCTTGGCGATGTGGGCGGGCAGAAACGTCGCCACACCGATCAAGTTGAGGCCGGCGATGAAGGAAGCGCCATAGGCGGTGGCGGAAAGGTAATGCAGGAGTTTCGCTTTCACCCCGCCACGCTGCCGCCCGTCACGTTTCGGATCGACGCAAGCGAGTGGTCCCCTTTGTGGTTTACAAAACCCACGGAAGGCATGAGCCAATTCCTCATGGGTCAAATCGAACCGAGCGCCACACACAACGAGGCAAAAAACCTCATTCGCGATCTGAAGCTATGGCTTGAAGCAATGGATCTGGAATCCAAGAGCGGAATCAGGGAGTCGCGCGCAATCAGGAAGCGAGCCCTGTTTCACGTGGATTCATGGATCGATCGCCACGACCGATATTCACCACCCTCCCACATGCCCGGTGGCGAAGGGTGAAGCGATCACGCTGCTCGCCTCCGCCGCCTGGGCGGTCACGGCCCCGCTGAGACGGGAACCACACACGATGCAGCCCAGCAACCCGTCGCCACGGTCGGGCGAGTGACGGCCTTCGTCGCGCATCTTGTCCTTCGATTCCGCCCGCAGCTTGCCGTTCTCGCTCCATTCGCTCTTGCGGGTCGTGAGCTGCTTGAACGTCTCGGGGTCGAGCTGGCCGAGGTGAATCCGGCCGCGCTCGATCTCGCGGGCACCGACGTGCCACACCTCGCCGATCAGGTTGGCGTATTCGTCCGGGTCGCTCGCCGCCTGCCCGCCGTGGAAGCGCATGATGTGGAACCCAAGCTCCTCAATGGCGTCGATCATCACGGTGCCGAGGCCGTCCGCATCGCCCCACACCTGCCCCGGGTGCAGGCCGTTCACCTTGAACAGGTGCACGAACTCCCGCGCGGCCTGCATGGTGTTTTTCTCGACCCACGCCTTCGCGATCTTCGCCATGTTGCCGCGGCGGATCGCCAGCACGTTCTCGTCGCGCCCGGCGGCGAAGTCGCAGAACGCGACCACTTCCCCGTTCTCGTTGGGCTGCGGCTGGCCGTCGAGCGCCTTCGTGAGCCGATCCGGTGCGAGAATGAGCCGCTCGGCATCCTCGGTGAACTCCGCGTCGTGCATCGAGCGGTAAACCGGGTGATCCGGCCCGTATTTCTCCAGGTCGCGCGCGCGCTTCGCCGGGTCGATGTGCGGGCACTCGATGGACGCCACCTTGCGGGTCCAGTAGAACTTCCGGTTGGCGTGGAAGGCGTCGTAGAACTGCCCCCATGGCTTGCCCGGTGAGGAGACCCACAGCTGGAAGACGCGCGTGCAGCGGTCGAACGCCTCGAACACGGCATCCGGCACCGTCTTCGCCTCGTCGACGATGATGAACACTGGATCGGTCGCGCGATCGATCTTCGGGTGCCAGCCTTCGGCGCGGCCGGGATCGTCGGTCGAGAAGCCGAGCGCGAACCCGCCCTCCGGCGTCTTCAGCTCGGTCATCAGGAAGTTCCACGCAGGGAACCGGCGCTGATGGACGCGCAGCGCCGGCCAGAGCTGCTTCTCCACCTGGCGGAACGAGCCCGACGTCACGACCACCTGCCCGCGCGGGAACCGGCTCAGGAACCACAGCACGGCCGAGGCGACGACCTTCGCCGTCTTCCCCGAGCCGTTCGCCGCGGCCACCGCCACCGGCGGACCGCCGAACTCCTGCAGGCCGATGGCCTCCAGGCACTCGATCTGCCAGTCGTAGAGGCTCTTCTGTCCAAGCTGGAAGTAGGCGAACTCCGAGGGCGACAGGATGGTGCGCTGGGTTCTCACGCGCCCTCCTCTGCCGCCGGCGGCTGCTGGAGCTTCGCCCGGGTCTCCGCGATGCGCTTGATCACCTCCTCATCCTCGGGCGTGACCTGGTATTCGCCCTCCGTCTGGATCGGGCCGCCATCGGGTCCGCTGATCTCCTGCGAGAGCTTCTCGCCGTAGCGCTTCGGGTCCCACTTTGCCAGGAGCTTCAGCCGCGTCTCGACCCGCAGCTTAGAACGGAGCACCCACTCCTTGTTGGGCACCTCGCCGAACTTCGTCTCGATGGTGTCGCGGTGCTCGTTCCCGACGTTGTCGGCGATCTCCAGCGCTTCGAGGGCGATCCGGTCGAATCCGGCCTCCCTTGCGCGCGCGATGGCACGAGAAAACGCCGGGTCGGAATCCATCCAATTCCTCACCGAGTCGTCGCTCGGCATGTCGTCGGGTTCGCACAGGATCGTCAGCGGCGTGCCCTTCGACAGCCCTTCGATGATGCGGCGCTCAACCTCAGGCGTGCGCTTGCTCGGCCGTCCTGGCGTTCCCTTGCCCTTCCTAGAGCTTCCGGGCCGACCTCCTGCTTTCTTCCCCTCCCCCTTGCCCTTGGTTCCTCGACTCGCCGCGGCCTTTCGTGCCCGATTTTTGGCAGGCTTCTCTGGCTTCGGGTAGTTGTCGCCGGACGGGGGACGTTTCATCCCTCCGATGTTTCGCGCGCGCGAGGCACTGGCGAGGGATAGCTGTGGTCCCCTATTTGAAAACTAAATAAAAACAAACAATCAACAATCACGCGCTCATTTTAAAGTTGAACACATCTAACTAAATGTGAAATACTAAACAACGCCATGAAAGCACTACTCAAATCGATATCAGCAACTATTGCTTGCGGAACACTCATCATCAACGCAGCCCCATTATCCATTCATGATCACGACACAGCCGCAATTTGCAACAGTTGCAACGGGACCGGAAAATGCCACAATTGTGGCGGATCCGGCTCTAAAGATGGGGCACCATGCGGCGCATGCAATGGATCAGGAAACTGCCGAGGCTGTAATGGACGCGGCTCATACTAATAAATTCAAACCCATTCACTCATGAAAACACTATTACTCTCCTCCTCTATCGCGCTGGCACTGGCTGGATCCGCACATTCCGAACCCACACATCAAGTCCAGGTTCTAGGCAGTGCCGTGATTGTAACCGCATCAAACAAAGAAAACATTCCCTACAATTTCCAAATCACGTATCAGGTAATTTACGATTCTTACGGCGAGACCAAAACCATCAACGTGAACCAAGCGGGATCCATTGAACCGAACACTACCAAAGAGATCAATCGGACAGCAGGATACATGACCAACGCTCGATTGGGAGCACCAGTAAACATCCAATGGTTTCCCATGCCAAAAAAATAGAGTCATAAAGGACAAAATATTCGGCAGACCCTGCTGAACGCTTGAGCATTCACTCACTACAATTATTGGCGCATCCAATCACATTTCTATGACAGCCGACACTTGGCTTTTCCGCTTCAAAAACGCCTCATCCTCCGGCGTCAGAGCCAGGCGAGCCGTCTTCTCCGTGACGGTCGAATCTTCCTTCACCTCGCGCTTGTCGGACTGATCGAGGAGCTGCTTTCCGAGCCAAATCAGCATCGTCACGTTTCCTCCCTTCGCTGCCTCAATCTGCTGGCGGCGAAGGGAAATTTTTAGCCGGCCGAAGCCCTTTTCATAGGCCCGCCGAAATTCGCCGTCCTCCTTGCCCATCCGGCGTTCGATCGTGCGCAGCCCGCAGCCGAACCACGACGCCATTTCGGTCGCCGTGGCTCCCAGCATGCCGAGCTTCTCCACCTCGGCCAGATCCAGCTCCTTGGCCGGCCTTCCCCTCGTGGCCATGGTCACTCCCCTCCTTCCGGCGGCAGCACCGCCAACGAACACCGCGCCGCCACCTTGGCAGGATCTCCTTTTCCGAAGATCAGCACATACTGGTGCGTCTTCCCGAGTTTCCGCGACTTCTCGAACTGACCACGCGCCCGCATCGGCAGCGAGCCTGCCGGCGTCAGCAGAATCGCGTCGTTGTAGAGCCGCATCCCGGCATCCTCGAAAGCGCGCACGGTGTCACCGGTGATACCGTGGAACCACCCTCGGGCGTCCCGCACATCGCCGATCACCCAGCAGGCGAAGGCGTTCGGAGCGAGCCGGGCGCATGCATGCCCGATGATCTCGCGGTACGCTTCGAGGAAATCCGTGTAGTTGCCGGCGGCGCTCAGGTCCTCCGGCCGGTCGCTGTAAACCTCCAGGTCGAAGTATGGAGGGCAGCTCAGGATGAAGTCGAACGGCTCCGCCTCTCCGATCAGGCCGGGTAGCTCCCGGCTGTCCCCGTTGATCCAGCGCGCCGCCCCGGGCACCGGCCCGAAGCTGGCCGCCTGCTGTTCGTTCGCCTGCACCTGTTCCGGCCGCAGGTCGATCCCGGTGTAGTGCATCCCCAGCTTGGCCGCGACCAGACCGCGGACGCTACCGCCGGCGAAAGGATCGAGCACTCTTCCGCCGGCCGGACACCACCAACGCAGTGCCAGCTCCGCCAACACGGGATCGAAGATGCTCGTCCCCTTCTGCTGCATCGCCTCGGGAAAGCGCTCGGCGAATTCCTTCCAGCTCAGCTTTCGCCCTGAGGCAGCTTCCACCTCGGCTTTCCGCTCATACACCTCCTGAGGTTGCGAGGACGTTGCGAATGCCAGCTCGTCGGCCCGCCCTGCATGGCTGGCGATGCCGGATTCCACCCACGCCCGCTTCCGCTCCTGCCAAGGGCCGCTCCGGGCATCAAAGACGGAGAATGGCGCCGCCCCGAAGTCTCCCACCAGCCCTCGCCCTTTGGGCGCGGCCTCATCGGCCTCGCCAGTCGGCTCCTCCCCATCGAGCAACTCGGCGAGCGCCTCGTCGTCGAAGCCGGTCAGGGTGAGATCGAAGTCTTCCACCTCGCCGAGGTCGCGCAGCAAGTCCTCGAGCCCAACCTGGTTCAGGTCCGCCAGTTCGGCGATGCGGTTGTCAGCGACGAGGTGCGCCCATTCGTCCGCCTCGGTGGCGAAGTCCTGCACGTCGACCGGCACTTCGGCCGCGCCAAGCTGGAGCGCCGCGGCGAGCCGCCCGTGGCCGGCGACCACGAAGCCGCTACGCGCGGAGACAACGATGGGATTGCGCCAGCCTTGGTGCCGGATGATCCGGGCCAGCAGCTCGATCTGCTTCGCCGGGTGATGGTTCGGGTTTCGCGGGTGCGGAACCAGCGCGGCCGGGTCGCGCAATTCCTTGTAGCTGCAATGGATCGGGAGCGGTTGCCGCTCGGGTTGACTGTTCACAAGAACAGTCAACCCGCAACCCTGCCAGAGCCGCCAGCGGTGTTCGTGGTCCCCAATACGCAAACGCAATCAAGAGGGCATCCTCAGAAAAAGTTCATATACTTGATAATTTAATTAGTTTCGGTTAAATAATTTCCGGCGAACCAACCAGAAACCACTAAGCATCATCCCATGCAAATAGATGTCGATATTCTTTCAGGCAGATTCAATGGCCCGCATGATGAGGAATTCAGCGGCTTCATCCACAACAAGGACGGGAAACAGGTGGGCAATTGGACAGCCTTTTTCTGTGAGTCGAAAGAAAAGCTATTCGAGTTCAGCGCTTTGGGCGCTTCAGACGATTATCTACTCAAGCGAATTCCAGCATCATCGGCCTGGCCTATCGCGTTCCTCGATTCGATCTACATTGAGGAGGAAGAACGTCATTCTGGATACGGCACACTAGGTCTTACCGCTTTCGCCGAGACAGCGCTTACACGTGGAGCAGCAATTGGTCTTGCCTGCATCCAATTCTTTGGGACCGAAGAGGAAACCATTAACCGTAACTTTTACCGGAAGAACGGTTGGATCGACCTGGACGATCTCGCCTCTGACGAGCCGGCCATCGCATATTTGCCTATCAGTGTCGCTGCGAAGATGGCTTCTGCACCCGCTTCCGCACCGTGAGACCCAGCTTCGTGAGCAACGCGAGAATCACCCGCTTCCGCTGCATCGCTTCCTCGAGCACGTAGGTGCCCAGGCGCAGGCTGATCCGCTTGCCGACGACCTTCTTGCCGACGTCGACGGTGACGCGAAGCCTCCAGCCCTTCCCCTGCTCCCAATCGAGGTGATGGGCCTTCTTCACCTCGTCGAGCTTGGCCTTGCCGGGAGCGATCTTCGACGTGCGCAGCGCGACGAGCGCCCCCAATTGCACGGCCTTGCTGGGCTCAATTTCTCCCGCTTCCCAACGCTCCAGCGTGCGCTTGCCGATCTGGAGAATTTCGGCGGCGTCGGCCTGGGTGTAGCCGTGCCTTTTCCGTTGCCTAACAAGGGCTTGCGGGAACGATTCTTTTTCGTCGGCCGCCTCGGCTGACTCGCCAATTTGGCGAGTTTTCGTTTTCGTGGATTCGCCATTTTGGCGAGTTGCTTCCGCACTCGCGCAAATAATTCGCCGGATGAAACCAAGCGAGAGCGTGAGCTGGTCGGGGTGGTTCGGATGGGTGCGGCGCTTCATGGCTTGAGGCGGTGGGAAGGACCGGTCATTTCGAGCACGCCACCGGTTTCGATCAGGCGTGAGTTGATGGAGTCGCCGAGCTGCAGGGCCAGCGCGTCACGGTCGAGATTGGCGAGGACGAGCGTCGAACGCATGTCGCCGTAGCGGGCGTCTAGGATGTGCGTCAGCAAGCGGTCCTCCCACTCGGTGCCGCCGCGCTCCTGGATCTCGTCGAGGATCAGCAGCGGAGCCTTGGAGAGCTCGCGGACGATGTCCGATTCACTCTCCCCGCCCTTCTTGCCGAAGGTGCTGCGGATGCGGAGGAATAAGCCCATGGCGGTGGCGTAGCGGCCTTGGATCCGGGCGAAGTCGCGCATCACCTCGGCGGCGAGGCGGGTCTTGCCAGTGCCGCGGTTGCCGATCAGGCCGATGATGCCGCCAGCGCGGACGCAGGCGGCGACCCTGGCGAAGCGATCGTTCCACTCGGCGTCGTCCGGGCGCTTCCACCCGGCGCGGTAGCGGTTCGGCACGCCGGTGCGTTCCGCCAGCGTATCGGCCAGGAATGGAATCGACGACGGGCCGCTCGTCAGCACGTCCGCATCGGGGAGTTCCGGCGCCGCGTCGATGAGCGCCTCGAGTCCGGAGAAAAGCTCCGGCATGTGGTCGGTGGGTTGGGTCACAGGCTTGGAAGTTCGATTTTGGGTTCAGGAAACTCGCCCTGGCGGTGCGGCGGGCGAGTGGAGTGGCTGGTCGTCCGGGTCGACTTGCCCTTCTCGACCTCGTTCCAGTGGCTTGCGTAGCGGCGCAGAGCGGCCCGCCAGTCGGCGATGGAGTGGCCGTGCTTGGTGATCCAGCCGGCGGCCTCCTGCGTGTCGTGGAAGGCCACGGCGCAGGCTTCGGAGATCGGCACAGGCCCGGAGCGGGCATAGGCTTTGACCTCGGCTAGCGAGGGAATGGCATGCGATCGCGTCGCGTCCGGGGTGTAGTTTACTTCTCTTCCTTTCTCCTTCTCTTCTCCTTCTCCTTCTCCTTCTCCTTCTCCTTCTCCTTCTCCTTCTCCTTCCGCTTTTTCAGAAATAACCGACGTGGGTTTTGGTTCGGTTTCCGACGTCGGTTTCTCGTGGGATTCCGGTTGGTTCTTTTTCGGTCGCCCGCCGTTGCGGCCGTTGGTTTTCGCCGTCTCGCGACGTTGCTTCACTTCGGCTTCCTTCTCGGTTGGGTATTCGAAAACCACGAGGTCGTCGCCGTCCCAGCTCCAGAGGTCGCACGCGGAACCGATCTCGCGGGCGGTCACACGGACCAGCTGCTGCCAGCGTCGGTCCTTCCAGTCGCGGCAGCCGGCAATCCGGCCGCCATTCTCCTGGCCCACGCAGTAGCGCAGCAGGCACAGCCATGTCGCACGCTCGATCGGCTCCGCGCCGAGGAACTCGGGCGAGTCCAAGGTCGAGGTTTCGAGGTTGATCCAGTTCATGCAGGGTAAAATGTCAGGGAAAATGAGTTTGTTAGGAATGGGCACGGGCGGTCCCCCACTCGGGGGCATCCGCGCCCATAGGTCGGTGTCAAACGAGCCGCATTTGCTCGCTGGCTGGACTTTCGCAGCGCTGCGGAACCGCCATCGGCTCAATGGCCACCGCGATGCCGGGGCGGTCACCCCATGCCTTGGTGACCTGTAGAGCCGCGACTTGCCCGTCGTCGCCGTAGAATCCGAGGCGCGTGAGCACGTCGGCCACCAGCTTTACCAGGTTGTCGCAGTCCGGCCGGGCGTCCATCGGCACCCGCCCGAGGGCGAGTCGGCGCTTCGGTTCGCTCTTCCGCCAGGGGAAGACGAAGTCGACTCGCAGCGTGAGCGGCCCGGCCAGCGGCTCCGCCGGCGCGAACGGCCGGCAGAGCAACAGGAGGTCATTTTCGGCCTGCGCGTGTTCCTTCTTCGGAAAGAACCGCGGCTTGCCGCCCACCATCACCAGCCGTTTGGTCTGGCTCGTCGCCTTCGGCGGCACGATGGGGAGGTGAAAAGCGATCATGCTGCCGCCTCCTCTTCCACGTCGAGCAGGGCCGACACGTCGGACGATTGCGACAGCGCGGCATAGACCAGCGCTCGGGACAGACCGCAGGGCACCGCATTGCCGATCTGCTTCACGGCATCTGTCTTGGTACCGGTGAATTGGTAGCCCTTCGGGAAACCCTGCGCGGCGGCGAGCTCGTGCGGCTGGAGCATGCGGAATCCGATGTCGATCAGGTAGGTCTTGCCGTGCAGCTCAATGGTCGGCCGGGCGAGCGCGAAACGCGCTTTGGTCGTCGCGGTGCCCAACGGTTGGTCGACCGGCTGAGCCTTCCCTGTGCCGTAGTATTCGACGAGGAACGGCTCGATCAGGGCAATCGCTCCGGCGGCTGCCACGGTCGGCGTCGGTTCGCTGACCGGGCGAAGCCGACCGTCGCTTTGCTGCGGGAGCAGATGCGGCTCGATGAGCGCCATGTCGCCGCGGTTCCCGCAGACGGTGCCAAGCGGCTCTTCCAAGCTTTTCACCCGGCGGGCGTCTCCGTTCGGATCGGTGCCGTTGCCGTGCGCGACCTGGACGAGGAAGGGTTGCGCGAGGCCGTGATGGACGCCGCCCGCGGTAATCGCGTTGAGCGGCGCATCTACGGCGCGCGCGGTGGCGTCGAGCTGTCGCTCGCTGGTGCCCCGAAGCTCGACAAGGAACGGCTGAGCCACGCCGTGACGGGTTTTCGTCGTCACGGTGCCGAGTGGTTGCTCGGCCGACCATTCGCCGTTGGCGCTGCTTTGGTTGTCCCAAGCCACGATGTATGGCGAAACGAGCGCTCCCGCGCCGTGACTGGTCACGGCTGGGGTGGGTTGCTCCAAATCGTGGACACGGGGATCTTGGCCCTCGCGCTCGCCGAATTGCGGAACGATGAAGTTCTTCAGCCCGAACTTCCGCAGGCCAGCCATGATCCGGCGCATCGTCTTCTCGGACAGCGGGCGCTTGCGGTCGAAGATCGAGGGCGTCGGCAAGGTCCAGTCGATGATCTCCTTGGCTGCAACCCAAGGCCGCCGGGTTCCGAGCAAGTCGGACTCCCCGCCGCGGGTGTGAGTCGGCGACGGCCAGACGATCTTGCGACGGCCGCGCACCGCTTGGACGAACAGGCGCGTCCGGGTGGTCGGGTCGCCGTAGTCGGCCGCGCAAAGCAGCTTGTGCTCAACCCGGTAGCCGAGCGCTTCGAGCGCCGCTTTCCACGCCCGGAACACCTCGCCCTTGCGGGATTTCAGCGGCCGACCGTTGTGGCCGATCGGCCCCCACGACGCGAACTCGGGCACGTTTTCGACGAGGATCACCGGCGGGCGCAGAGCTTCGGCCCATCGCACGACACACCAGGCGGTCGCCCGGGATTGGTCGTTGATAGGCTTCCCGCCCCGGGCGGTGGAATGATGGGTGCATTCCGGCGACGCCCACAGCAGATCAAGCTCGCCCTCGCCGAAGAGGTTGCGCGGGTTCACGTCGTCGATCGACGTGCAGAGGTGCCGGGCCGTCGGATGGTTGACCGTGTGGGTAGCAACCGCGACCGGCCAGTGATTGATGGCGGTGAGCTGCGCCTGATAGCCGAGCCGTTCAATGGCATCGACTGCGCCCGCGCTGGTGCCGCCAGCTCCGCAGAAAAGGTCCGCGATTTTGAAGCTCACGCCTCCCCCCTTTCCAACAGCCGGAACCGCATCAGGTGTTTGTCGACCCACTGGCCGGATTTGAACTTCGAGCGAAACCACTCGTCCATGTCTTCCTCTGATAGAAATCCTTCGCACGACCAGAGCTGACGTCCGGGGTGGATGCCACGCTCGGCGTGGTAGCACATGAGACCGATTTCGCCTTCGACACGACCGATGCGAATCAGGGTTGTTTCCACCACGAGGACCGCAGCCACGTCGATTTGAGGCGATCGGTACGCCGCTCCGCTCCAATTATAGAGCATGATGGGCTTACCGACCGGCCACGGGGTGTCGCGGATCGTGGTGACCTTTCGACCTTCGAGGACGGCGTCAGAGAATCGCGAGTTCAAGGGGCGCTTGATCATGCCGCCTCCTTTCCATCAGCCGTGCCGAGCAGTCGTGGCATGACTTTCGCCCGGAGCGCACCGTAGTAGGTTACGAACCGTTCGATCGCGTCCTGCATCTTCGCGGTGAACGCACCTGGTTCTTCGTGATGCAAGTGAAGCGCCATTTTCGGGCAGAAGCTCGCGAACCACCAAGGAAGACCGGTCACTGCTGGTGACATCGAGAAATGCACCTGCGGTCGGTAGGTGTCCGGCACTCCTCCGTTGAGCAGGTAGGTCGCGTGGTTCTTCGCCAGCGGTGCCTTGCATTCCAGTCCGGCGACGAACAGATCCTTGCCGTTGATCACCGCTCCATCGCCGTCGAATTGCGCATGGTCCTGCCACGTTTCCGGGGTGAGGCCGGGACGTAAGACGAGTGCATCCGGCGAGCAGCCGACGACACCGCCGAGCCCTGAGACGAAACCGACGGTAACGACTGCCAACCCGGTCTCGCGGGTAAATGCCTCGCGCGCCAGCGGTTCGAGTTCATTGCCGCGGTCGGTGTGGGCGTTGCCGGAAAAGCTGGGCAGTTCGTCCGGGCGGATGCATTCCGCGCACAGCTCGATCGCGTAGGCTTCCCATTGCGACGAATCCTTGCCGGTGGCGGTCAGCAGACGGGAGGCGTTCGAGGCGGTAACGCGACCCTTGCGGATGCGGAACCATGCTTCGGACCCTTGTTGGAGGTTGGGCCAAATTTTCATCGGTTCTGCCAAGCTTGGTTGACCGCGTTGGCGAACACTTGGGCGCGCGAAATGTTCTTCTGGTGGGTCAGCTCTTCTCTGATCGGCTTCAGCTCGCCCAGCGCGGCGCGCACCTTCCCCTCGAAGACCACCCATTCCTCCCGCTCGCTCGGCTGCGCGGTCAGTTCGAGCGTTTCGGCAGCGGGCGCGGCGGCGATCGTGGCGGCCGGCGGTTCCGGGTTCTTCACGGATTCCGTTTCCTTGCGGGCGGCTTCCGCTTCGGCGCGCGCTTTCGCCGCCTCCTCTTCCAGCCGCCTCCGGGCGTCCTCCGCTTTCTTCGCTTCGAAGCGGCGCCGGAGTTCGATCTCGACCGCGTCCGGCTGGCGCGTCTCAAGTTCTTCCTCGTCGGGCACCATCACCTCGCCGTGGGCGGCGATGAACGATTCGATCTGTCCGCGCGACTTCGCGATGGTCGCGTTGTGGCAGGTGACGATCGTGTCGAGCGCCTTCCGCATGCTGTCGAGCGTGCGCTTGCCTTTGATCGACTCGGAGACGCTGCGTCCGTAAACCGGCTGGCGAAGGCGAGGGGCGCAGTCGAGCCGCTCCATCGCCTCGGCGAAGAGCTCGCCTTTGCGGCGTTCCTTCTCGGTGGCGATCTTCTTTTCCAGATCGAGGCGGACGGCGCGGATTTCCTCGCCGGTGGCGTCCAGGTCGGTGAGCACGGCGTGCAGCGCCTCGGCGTCGGCCAGCGCCTTGTCCTTGGCGGCTTTCAAGGCGTCCTCGGCCGCCTTGAGCCCCTTGGTGTCGGCTTCAGCCTGGCCGAAGTCCTCGTCGGTGCTGAGGTAGCGGTTGATCTCGGCGAGCATGCCGCGGATGTATTCGCGGAATGGCGCGAGGTTGTTGGAAAGCACCTCGGCTTTGACGACGATGGCCAAAGCGGGGGCGTCTGGGTGTGCGGTAGCAGTGGTCATGGTCGTCTCAGATCAGGTTTTCGGGGGTGTTGCTGGCGGCGGCCGGGGCTTCGTTGCCCCACGGCTGGTCCTCGGCGGCCACGGTGACGGGGCCCTCGGGCTTCTCCGTCCCGGCGGCCTTGGCTTCGGCGAACGGGTCGATGGTGCCACCGCGGGTCGCAGCTTCGGCGGCGGTCTTCTCGACGGGCTCAAACCAGTCGCTCGGCGTGCTCATGCCGTCCTTGATCGACTCGGCGATCTTTTTGAGCCTCACCACCTGAGCGGGCGTGATCGCGTCCATGCGGCGCTGAATCAGCTTTTCGATTTGATCCCGCGTCACTCCGTGTTTGGACTGGAAGTGATCGAGGATCTTCTTTTGAGCCTCTGGGGAGACGTCAGCGGTAGCGACGAGGGTCGAGTCACACTGGCGCTGCGCTTCCTCGACGACATCGCCTGGAATCACGGAGAGCAGACAGGCGCGAACTCGGCGGGCAGCTTGATTGGCGCACAGCTCGTAAATGTCGCGTTCGTCGGTGAGCGCGTAACCGCCGGACCTCGTGTCGCGCCAGTGGCGGACGTTGAAGACGCGCGGCACCCGGTAGTTGCTTTGCAGGTCCCACGCGAACGCCTCGACCACGGACACGCCGATGCCGGCGGCGTCCTTGAACCGGTCGATCTCGCGCCATCCGCTTTCGATATTCCCCCAGTGCTGAGCGATCGCCTCGGCTAGACGAATCGACGGGCCCTGGATGTCGGTCCCACCGCGGGAATATTGGTAGATCGCCACCGCCGCCAGTGATTCGCGGCAGCACGCATTGAGGATGCGATCGAGCGCGGATTTCTCGTCACGCGGGAAGCGCTTGGCCGCCAGCATGGCGATCTGCGCATTCTGCGCTTCTCGGGCGCTGATCGCGCCAGCCATGGCCCCGCCGTTGCGGGGCTCGGCCAGCTCTTGGGAGAGATTGGCAAGTGATTTGCTCATGATTTTGCTTGTGGATGTTTCTGCAGGCAGCCGCCCGCGGCAGTGGGCTGGTGGTGTCGGCGCGCGGTGCCAGCCGGCGCGCCGGGAAAGCTGGGTATGGAATGGGGCGCGTCTACTCGGCATCGAACAGACGGAAAAGGCGGCGGCATTCGCGCGCTTGAACCACGGCGAAGACCGTAGAAGCGGCGGCGAAAAGACCGGAAAGAATGGCGAGCACGGGGTGGATCACGAAGGTCAGCCAGGCGCCGGCCGAGAGCGCGGGGACGAAGATCACGGCGGACGCCAGAGCGAGCATCCCGGCCCGTCTCGCATCCCGGCGGAGGCGGGCGACGAAGCTCACGCGCCACCCTTTCCACGCCGCTTAGAATCGCGGCGGGAGCGTTCAGTCTTCAGGGCTTCGAGCCGGCCCTTTTCCCAATCGCCGAATCGGCCGGTCAGGTCGCGGATCGCACCGTTGAGCGCATCGTCGCTGTAGCCTTGGACGGCGAGGTGATGGGTGCCGTTCACGCGGCCACCTCCTGTTGGGCGTCCTCGGGCTGGCGGATGCGGTCGACGGTTTCCCGCGCCACCTCGTCGTCCTCGCGGGTGCGGTCGGCGTGCAGCTTCGCCACGGCCTCGCTCGGGTATCGGTCGCTGAGACCGTAGGGCATCGTGAAGATCCACGAACCGTTGCGGAAGAAAGGCACGTAGTGAGCCGGCTCGCGCTCGCCTACCGGTTCCAGCGCGTGCCAGCCCATGACGGAATCCTCGAACGCCGCCCATTCGCGGCAGCGCTTCGCGGCTCGCACCAGATCGCCGGCCTTCGGCTGCCCTTTCGACGAGAGCGACTCGATCAGGAACACCGCCAGGGAAAAGGCGCGGCTGAACTCGGCGCCGATCCGTTCGGAATGGGAATCCGGGTCGTGCGGCAGAAGGTCGCGGCGCGCGATCTGCAGCAGCTTGGAAAGCGGTTGCGTGCGCGCCTTGGTGAAAAACGGTGTGCCGTGGTGGCTCGTGAAGTGCACCACCTCGGCGTCACTGCTCAACAGGCAAGCGGCGCGGGTGTAGAGCGTCGCCGCTTGGCGCAGCCGGAGTGCCAGCTCCGGCTGCGCGCTTGACGCGGCTTTGCTTGTGGAGAAAGGTTTCATCGTAGTTGCTCAATTGCTTGTGGTAACTGCTTAGGGGTTCGGGGCGTTAGTCCCGGCCTTGGCCGTCGGTCATGCCAGTGACCGGCGGCTTTATTGTTTCGCCTTGCCGCGCACCGTGCGCTTGCTCACCAGCCGCTTGAGCTGAGCGAGCGACACACGGGCGTCGCGGGGACCGAAATCGATGTGCTCTTCCAGCGTCCGGCGCGTCTGCGAGGTGGAGAGGTCGAGCAGGCCGGCGGCGCGGGCGATCGAGAAGGTGGTCACTTCCTCCACCTCTTTTTCGATTTTCTGCCACGTCCGGTCGGCAAGATCCTTTGCGGCCATTTCCAGAATGGCCTTTTCTTGTGCGTCAGTGAGTTGCATGGTCGGTTGGAAAGGGTTGGTGTCCGCCCCTACTCGGCTGCTAGGCCTTTCGGGGTATGGCTAAATGTCCAAAATGCGAAAGTTCGGTGACTCGTATGAATCTTGAGCACCCGAAGGCCGTGAATCGTGACGGGAAGGAATTCAGCGGCATTGTGTTCCTCTGCCCGTCGTGCTCTACCGTTCTGGGGGCGACGATTGATCCCGTGTTGCTTGCGAACCAAGTGATCCAAGCGGTGAAGGGCGCCCGATGACTTGACCCAGCGCTTGGTGGTCGGATTCTGCCTCACGGATTTTCCAGCAAGCCAAAGCCGTCCGGCAGTTTCCGAGATTCACTTGATGACCAGCTTCGATCAGCGAGTCAGCGGTGCGAAGGACGGCTTTGGCGTCTTTTAACAAAAGGCCGCCCAATGTCTCCGCGACCTTCAATGCGAGATCGGCCATTTCTTCCCGGTTCACTTGCTGAGGGCTCCTTTCTTCTTGGGGGTTGAGCGGAAGCGAAAAGCCGCCTCTTTGATGATGCGGCCCAACGCTTCCGCCGGCGCGCAATCCCATTCCTGGGCCTTGCCCATGATGGTTCTGAGCTGATCGGCCGTGAAGTGGGCCGGGTTGAATTGGAGGGTTGCCTGCATGGCGGTTTCGATTCGGGGGTTGGATTGCCCCTACTCAGCTGCTAGGCCTTTCGGGGTATGGGAAAACTTGAACTTTCAGATGTAGTGGAGACCCATCAGTTGGGTGCTCGTTACCGCGTGGACGAATTGCTCAATCCTTGGCTTCAAGCGGGTTGGAGGATTCTTCACGTGTGGACTGTTGATCGTGGTGATCCTCAGAGCCGACAGGAGGAATCCCAGTTCCTCCTTGGGTGGCCGATTCATCAGGGGAACCCTGTAAAGCCGGAGAAGAAGCCCTCTGAATGGGATCATAAGATGACCCGTCTGTGAGATAAGACTCAGCGATTAGAATCCTGACCGATCCTCCCTCTTCCCGAGTGTGGAGGATCGAGAATCGGGGAAAATCGGCCTGTGACTGCTGAAGCAGCTCGTTTGCGGCTTCGACGGTGGTGACTTCGTGGAGGCGCTGACGGCGAATCCCTCCGTTTAGATGAAGGTCGGCGTTCATCGGCCTGCTTTGGCTGGGGCTTTCGCGAGTTCGGCAGCGAGAAGCGTCTCAACGTAGTTCGAGAACGATCTGTTCTGTTTTTGGGCCTCTCGTTGCGCCGCGGCGGCGACCTTCTTGTCGAGCGCCACGCTGCGGGAGATTTTGGCGTGTTCGGTTGCGTTCATGTTTATTAAACTTGGATTCACCCTACCCGTGTTTATTAAACCGTCAAGGGGTTTATTAAACTTTTTCTGGAAATTTTCGAGGACGGCCGTTTAATCGTTCCTGTGACCACTGACGACGGACCGCAGAAGGTGCCCAAAAAGCGCTCGCTTAAGAGCTACGGGCGACAAAGTGAGGGCAAAACGATCAAGTCGTTAAGCTTGGACAAGGCGCTTGTTCAGCGCGCCGAAGCACGAGCAAAGGAACTCGGCATCAGCTTCAGCCAGTTCATGAATGACATGCTGGCGAAAGCGAACGGCCTGCCCCCTTCATCCGCCGACACCCCGGCCCCCACGTCAAAGAAGCCCGGAAAGAAGGGAGGGGCAAATGAGTGACACCCCTATCCTTGCCCTGAATTTCCGAATTGAAGGGCCGGTGGAGCTGTCCGAGTTGACCGCGGCTCTGGATGCTTTTCATCGCCAATACAGCCGACATCTGCGTCTGACGCAGCTCACCCACAGCGGACAACGGCCGGGCTCTGACGAAACCAAATTGTATGTGCGGAAGCTGGAAACCGGATCGGTGTTCACCGAGATGGTGCCGTGGGTAGAGGGTGCCATCACAGCATCCACTGCGCTGATGCCGTTGCTGGAGTACCACGAAGCATTCCGAGACTACCTGACGTTCGCCAAGCATCTGATTGACGCATTTTTGAACAAGTCGGAGATGCCGGCGCACTCCGAAGCGAAATGCGTTTCCTCTGATTTCGCCGACGTGCTGGCGCCCGTTGCACGCCGTCGCAATGGCAGCTTGGAAATCGCTCTGAAGCACGAGACGCCGGAGGGCGAAAAGACGGAAATGCTTTGTTCGTTCACCTCCGACGAGGCGATGCGCGCCCGCACTCGTGCGCTGGAGCTGGCGAGGGATCGCGATGAAAGCCGAGCGGACTACAGCAACGTGATCCTCTACCTGCCGCAACTGAACTCCCAGACTCACCCGCAATCCCCCACGCACACGGCAGACCGCGGTGTGATCGAGCGCATCCACTCGAAACCCCTGAAAGTGGTATGGGTCAGCGAGCAAGACAGCATGCGAGTAAAATCCGCACAGGGCAATCCGCTGCGGAACTCCTACCTGGTAGATGTGAATGTGGAGCGAGTGCAGGGAAAGCCGAGCGTTTACTGCGTGGTGCGACTGCACGAAATCTTCCCGCCGGAAGAAGAGGAGGAAGGCAGACTTCTGCCCTGACCGCGGGCTTGGCGCAGCAAATTTCATGTGTTCACACGAACACTTTGCCGCTTGCCCCGGCCAGCCGCTTTTTGTACTACCTCGAGTATTACCCTCCGTATTCACGAAGTAACACCCCCGCCATGGCCGAGTTTTCAAGGATCTCCCTCTACCTCTCTAACGACGAAAAACGCATCTTGGACGCCACCGCGTCGCGCCTGAGAATCTCGCGTTCGGAGGTCATGCGCCACCTGGTGCTCTACCACGGGCTGTGCGGCGGAGATTTCCCCCTCACCGCCCGCTTGCTCGCCTTACCACCCGCGGACCGCGAGCGGGTCATCGAGCAGCTCCGCATCCGCGCCGAATCCGGCGACCCGCCGAAGCCACAGCAGTTCCGGGAATGGATCAAAGAAACCCTCGGTGATGCCGAGGCCGAAACGGTTTCCAATGGCGCCGACGCCCTGATCCGCAAGCTGCTCGAACCGTCATGAGCCGGAAAAAGGAAAACGATTCCGAATTCGTCCGTGTGGGCTCGGTCTCGATCCTACTCTACCCTTGGCGGCATCCCAGCGGCCGGCAATACTGGCGCTTCGTGTGGCACGACCCGGAAACCGGTCGCCGCAAGTATGCCACCCGCGCAGACTACAAGGACGCCAAGAAAGCCGCCCGCGACAAGGCCGTCGAACTGGCCAATGGCTCGGTCGATTTCACGAAGCTGACGGACCAGCAACGCCGGGCCATCACGCGCTTGCTGGCCGCTGACGCCACGCTCGCGAACGTCGAGGAGTTCCTGGTCTGGCAAGCCCAGCGCAAGAGCCGTAAGACCGTCGCCGATGCGGCGACCGAGTTCATGGCTCAGAAGCGCGCCAACCGCGGCGCGTCCATGCAGAACGTGGCGACGCTCGACAAGATCCTCGCCGCATTCGTCGCCGCGTTCGAAGGGCGCGAACTCGGATCGCTCACGGTCGACGAGTTGCAGGCGTTCATCCAGCGCCCCAAACGCGACGGACAGCCGGCCAGTCCGCGCACCCGCCATAACACCAGGCGCGGGTTGGTGACGTTCTTCCGCTGGTGCCGGACCCGCAAATGGCTGCCGTTCGGCCCAACCGCCGCCGAGGACACCGACAAGCCGATCGTGCCGCGCCAGATCCCTGAGACCTACACGCCCGCCGAGCTGGCCACGATGCTCGCGGCCGTGCGGCCGGAATACCTGCCGTGGCTGGCCACTGCCGCGTTCGCGGGAGTGCGAACCGAAGAGATCGCGCCCGACGACGGAGGCGAGAAAAGCCCGCTCGATTGGAGCGACTTCCATTGGAAGCGCGGCCTGCTGATCGTCCGCCCGGAAACGGCGAAAACGAAGCACCGCCGCGTCGTGCCGATCCAGCCCGCACTGCGCGCCTGGCTCGAACCGATCCACCAAAAATCCGGGCCGATCTGCTCCGTCTCGCCGCCCGCGCGCAAGGTCGCCGGCCGTGGCGAGGAGACCGAAACCAAGCGCCTCGGCGCGCTCGTCGGCGGCTGGAGGAAGAATGCCCTGCGCCATTCTTTCATCTCCTACCGTGCCGCCTTGGTCGGCCTCGGTCAGACCGCAATGGAAGCCGGTAATTCAGAATCCGAGGCGAAACGCAGCTACAATGACGCCAAGGGACCGGACGAAGCGGAACACTGGTTCGGCGTCACGCCCGACGCGGATCAGCCGCGGAACACAAAACGCAAGTCACTGAAAATCAACAAATAAATGGCGGAGGGGGTGGGATTCGAACCCACGGTTGGTTGCCCAACTTCGGTTTTCAAGACCGACGCGATAGACCACTCTGCCACCCCTCCGGGTTGCCTGCGGCGACGTTGTGGTAGCGGTGGCGGAGGCCTCGGTTCAAGGCAAAAGGCCGGGCCGCTCAGGCGAGAGCCTCACTTCGGCAGCGGCGCGCTGCGGAAACGCTCGTGCTGGCGGCGCAGCGTGGCGTCCGAGGGATCCGAGGCGAGGGCGCGCGACGACCATTCGACCGCCTGCTTGCGGTTGCCGCGGGCGAACCAAAGCTCGCCGCAGGTGTCGAGGTAGGCGGCTTGCGCGGGCGATTCGTCGAGCGCGCGTTTCACCAGCACCTCGGCTTCGTCGAGCCTGCGGCAGGCGCGGGCCGCGAGCCAGGCGGCGGTGTTGCAGGTGTTGCCGCCGCGCGGATAGCGGGCGATCACGCGTTGCAAAGCCGCCCACGATTCCTCGAACCAGGCGTCGTGCTCCTTGACCAGACCGGCCGCGCGGACGCTCGGCAGGAACGAATCGGCGAGCGAGCCGTCGGCCATCAGCCAGCGGTGGCAGACGGCGAGGCGGTCGAGCGAGGCCGCGCGGTCGATCTCGAGCCGCGACAAGGCGCGGGCGAAATCCGCGTTCGCCCGCAGCCGGAGAAACCCGAGCGGCAGCGTGTGGCCCGGCGCGTCGAAATCAGCGCTTTCGTAAGCGAGCACCTCGGCGGCGGCCGCGGCGCGCTTCCAGTCGTTCGCGTCGAGCCGTTCGGTCACGTGCTCTTCCAAGGCCTTGGTCCACTCCTCGCTGCCGGGCGGCGCGACGCGCAGGGTACGCTCCCACCACGCGTTCGCCCGGGCAAAATCGCCGCCGTAGGCGTAGGCGCGGCCGATGTTGAGGGTCGCCGAGGCCTCGCCCAGCGCGAGTTTTTCGACCCACGCGTCCTGCTTGGCCGCCTCGTCCGGCTTGCCCGCGCGGCGCAGGCAGGCGGCGGCGTAGGCGTGGAACTCCGGGTTCCGCGGGTTTTTCTCCACATAGCGGAGCCACTTGTCGGCGGCCTGCTGCCACCGGTCGGCGGCGGACAGGCAGAGCAGGAAAATCCCGTCCGTCGGCAGCTCGCCTTCGTCCTCGTTCTGGATGCCGAGCCGGTCCCACGCGCGCAGGCCGGTGTCGAGATCGCCCGCCTGCACGGCGATCCGCGCGAGCCAGTCGAGCTTCGATCGGGCGTCATCCTTCGGCAGGCGGTCGACGGCCGCCCAGAGTTTGCCCAGCCAGACCTCGCGCAGGTGCTTCGGGTCCGCGCCGATGCGGAACAATGCGAGCATGCCCGCGAAGCGGTCCGCGCGGCCGGCCCGCGGATCGATTTCCCCGAGCCAGTGCCATGCATCGTCGAAGAACGCGTCCTCGCCGAAGGCGTTGTCGATCACCTCCGCCCACCTGCCGTCGTCGTCCTTGGCATAGGCGGCGGCGATACGGCCGGCCAAGCCGACCGCCGCATAACCGCCCGGCTCGCGATTGAACAACGAGCCGAGCATGCTGGTGAACTCGCCGGCGTCCGCCTCGGCCAGCTTTTGAAAACAGGACTCGTAGGTGGCGGCCTCCTCGGTCAGCCCGCGGCGCTCCAGGAAATTCGCCATCGCCAGCAGATCCATCCGCGGTTCGTCGGTGTCCTCCTTGCGCGCCAGCAGCGGCTCGAAGCGCTTTTCGATCCACGCCCGGAAATCCGGCCGCTCGGGGTCGAGCCCGAGCGCCCGCAGCGCGTCGGGCACGCGCTCGAGCTGGTCGTAATGGGCGAAGGCAAGCCGCGGGTCGGCGCGCAGCAGCGCCTCCTCCCCCATCTCCACCTGACCGAGCAGGAACGCGAGACCGATCGCCCGGTCGCGCGCCGTATCGTCGTCGCTTTTCACCATCGCCGCCAGCGGCAGCAGGTCGTGGCTCGTCAGCCGCCCGCCGGACCAGTGCTTGCGCGCCAGCCCGGCATACAAATGGCGTCCGTTCTCACCGTCGCCGTCCTCCGCGATCGTGGTTTCCAACCACGGCACGGGGTCCCCCTCCAGCATGGCGAAGGCCGCCGCGACCCGCGCGTTCCCCGCCGCCGCTGCCTCGGTGCGGACGCGGGCGGCCTCGCCCGCCGAGCGCAGCAAGGCCAGCCGCCACGCCGGGCGATCGCCCGCGCGCGCCAGCTCGGCGTCCAGCGTGCCGGCCGCCCGATGGAACTCCGCCAGCGCCGTCGCGGCGGCCCCGTCCGCGGGCGCCAACTCCAACAGCTGGCGGGCCTCGCCCGGTCTGCCGGCCGCGATCTGCTCGCGCGCGCCTTCGACCGCCACCGAGTCGATCAGCCCGCTCGATTTCCCGCGCACCGCCGGATCCTTCTCATCGGCATACAGGCGCAGGATCTGCCGCCACGCCGAGTATTGGCGCAATTCGTAGAGCAACCGTACTTTTTGGTTCGCCGGCGCGCGACCGTAGCTTTCGACCAGCGCGAGCACCTCCGGCCGGCTGTCGGGCGTGACCTCCATCTCGATCTTGCGCACCAGCTCGCGGGCGCGCCGGGAGATCTCCGGGTTGTTCCCCTGTGCCGCCTCGCGCAGCCTCGGCAGCGCCTCTCGGCCGGCGTTCCACAACCGCCGGCCCGCCTCCTCGCGGTCCTGATAACGGTCCGCCCCCAGCCGCTGGATCTCCGCCACCAGCGGGTCGGCCGCGTGCTCCGCGCTCGCCGCCAAGGCGGACGTTCCACACGAAAGCATCCAGCACACAACTCCGCGGCAAACCGATCGCTTCACCCTGCTAAACTTCGGTTTTTCAGCCGGAAATCAATCGGAATGGCGGCGGGAAAGGGTTTCCGGGGTGGGTCGTTCGGCCTTTCGAGTTACCAGCACCCCCTAGCCCCTGTATTCTGGACCCTCCACCCGGCTCCGCCCCGGAAGACCCTCCTCGGCTGAAAGCCTCCACTCCCCCTCACTTCCCGATGCAGAAGGTCGAGAAGATGACGCCGAGCAGATCCTCGGTGTCGACCCGCCCGGTGATCTCGCCGAGGGCGTCGAGCGCCTCGCGCAGGTCGACGGCGGCGAGCTCGGGGTCGGCCGGCGGTTCGAGCAGCGGCAGCGCGGCGACGAGCGCCTCGCGGGCGCGGGCCAGGCAGGCCTGGTGGCGGGCGTTGATCGCCACCGCGTGGTCGCCCCACTCGGCCATGCCGAAATGCAGCGACTCGCGGATCGCGGCGGCGAGGCGGTCGAAGCCTTCGCCGGTGACGCAGGAAAGGCGCACGCCTTCGACGCCCGCCCACTCCGGATGCTCGCCGAGGTCCGCCTTGTTCAGCACGACGAGGCGGTGGACCGACTCCGGCAGCTCGCGGAGTTCGCCCGCGGGGCGCGGTTTGCCCGCGTCATGGACTTCGACCAGCAGGTCGGCCGCTTCGATCTGGCGCTCGGTGCGGCGGATCCCCTCGGCCTCGATCCGGTCGGCCGCCTGGCGGACGCCGGCGGTGTCGATCAGGCGCAGCGGGATGCCGTCGAGGTTCACCGTTTCCTCGATCGTGTCGCGGGTGGTGCCGGCGACGTCGCTGACGATCGCCCGCTCGTAGCCGAGCAAGCGGTTGAGCAGGCTGGACTTGCCGACGTTCGGCTCGCCGAAGATCACGGTGCGGACGCCCTCGCGCAGCACGCGGCCCTGGTCGGCGGTGGCGAGCAGGCGGTCGATGCCGGTTTTCACCGCCTCCAACCGTTCGCACAGCGCGCGACCGGTCTGCGGGTCGATGTCCTCGTCGGGGAAATCGATGTAGGCCTCGACGTGGGCGAGCACGCCGAGCACCGCGTCGCGGGCCTCCAGCGTCTTCTTGCCGAGCGTGCCTTCGAGTTGCTCGCGCGCCGCGCGCAGGGCGAGCGTCGTCTGCGCCGAGATCAGGTCCATCACGCCCTCGGCCTGCGTCAGGTCGAGCTTGCCGTGCATGAACGCGCGCTGGCTGAACTCGCCCGGGCCGGCCATCACCGCGCCACAGGCGAGGATACGCCCGAGCACCTCGCGGGTGACGAGCATGCCGCCGTGGCCGGTGAATTCGACGCTGTCCTCGCCGGTGAAGCTGTTCGGCCCGCGGAACACGGTGAGCAACCCGTCGTCGAGCGTCGTGCCGTCCGCCGCGAAAATCCGGCACCACGTCGCCTGCCGCGGCACCGCGCGCGACGCCCTGCCGCCGGTCGCCCGGTCGGCCACGGACAGCGCGTCCGGCCCGGACAAACGGATCAGCGACACCGCGCCGGTGCCGGCGGGCGAAGCGATGGCGGCGATGGTGGACGTCTGGGAATCGGGCATCATCGCCGCTCGGATCGGTCGGAATTTCAGGCCGGCACGGTGCCAAGCACGTGGTCGAGCACTTCGAGGCAGCGCTCGTTCTGCGCCGCCGTGCCGATGGAAATGCGGATCCACTCGGGCAGCTTGTAGCCGCGCATCGCACGGACGATCACGCCCTGCTTGAGCATGTCGCGGAACACGCGGTCGCCGTCGCCGACGTTGACCAGGATGAAGTTCGCCACGCTCGGCACGAACTCGAGCCCGCGCTCGCGGAACGCCGCTTCGTAGAACGCCAGGCCGGCGCGGTTCACCTCGCGGGTCTTGTTCACGTGCTCGTCATCGGTCAGCGCGGCGAGCGCGCCGGCCTGGGCGATGGCGTTGACGTTGAAGGGCTGGCGGGCCTTCTGGAGAATGGCGGCGACGTTCTTGCCGCAGAGTCCGTAGCCGACGCGCAGGGCGGCGAGGCCGTGGATCTTCGAGCACGTGCGCAGGACGGCGACGTTGCGGTTGGCCCGGACGAACTTCAGCGTGTCGAACGGCTCGTCGAGGAACTCGAAATAGGCCTCGTCGAAACAGACGACGACGTGCTCCGGCACGCGCGCCATGAAGCGGTCGATCGCTTCCTGGCCGACCACGGTGCCGGTCGGGTTGTTCGGATTGGCGATGAAAACGAGGCGGGTCTTGTCGGTGATCGCGTCGGCCATCGCGTCGAGATCGTGGACGAAGCCCGGATCGGGCACCTCGACGTATTTCGCGCCGAAGAGCGTGGCCATCAGCTTGTAAACGACGAAGGCGTGCTCGGCGGCGATCAGCTCGGCGTCCGGGTTGAGGAAGCAGTGGCAGAGCAGCTCGATGATCTCGTTCGAGCCGTTGCCGATCACCACGTGGTCGAGCTCGAGCCCGAGCTTTTCGGCGATCGCGCTGCGCAGGCGGTAGCCGCCGCCGTCGGGGTAGATGTGGGCTTCATCGAGCGCCGCGGACATCGCCTTCTTCGCCTTCGGCGACGGGCCGAGCGGGTTCTCGTTCGACGCCACCTTGACGATGTCGGCCGGATTGAGGCCCAGTTCACGGGCGGTTTCGTCAATCGGTTTGCCCGGCTCGTAAGCCACCAGGTCGCACACGAAGCGGTTCGCGTATTGCTCGATGTTCATCCGGCGCGAACCGTAAGGCGGGCTTCACCGTCCGGTCAACGCCCGCGAACCATATGACCGATAAGAGCCATGGACCCTATGGGTCCTATTTCTTCGTCCCCTGATACACGCTCACCACCCCGAAGGTCAGCGGCGTGCAGGACGGCTCCTGGAAGCCGCAGCGGGCGAGCAGGGCGTTCATCGCCTCGCCCGACGGGAACTGCTCGATCGAGCCGCCGAGGTACTCGTAGGCGTCTTTTTCCCCGGTCAGCCAGCCCGCCATCTTCGGCAGCACGCGGTGCAGGTAGAAACGGTAGGGGCCGCGCAAAATCCCCTGCGGCAGGGAGAAATCGAGGATCACCAGGCGGCCGCCCGGCTTGAGCACCCGCCGCATCTCACCCAGCGCCTTTTCGTAGTCGGCCATGTTGCGCAGGCCGAAGGCCACCGTCACGACGTCGAACGAATCGCTCTCGAACGGCAGGTTCAGCGCGTCCGCCACCACCGTGTGCGGCAGCCCGCGGCTCGCGGCGTGGGCGAGCATCTCCGGGCAGAAATCGGACGCCACCACGGCGCAGTCCGGGCAGGCGTCCTGGACCGCCAGCGCCAGATCGCCGGTGCCGCTCGCCACGTCGAGCAGGCGCGACGGCTTCCAGCGGCGGATGCGGCCGGTCACCACCTTGCGCCACCACAGGTCCGCGCCGCAGCTCAGCACGTGGTTGGTCAGCACGTAACGGTCGGCGATCCGCGCGAAGGCATCGCGCACGTAGGTGGCGTCAGGCATCGCGGGAGTGGAATCGGTCATCGGCCATCGGTCAATGGTCATCGGGCGACAACCCGCCCCTCTTCGAATCTCAAATTTGAAATTTCAACCCCCCTTCACTCCCCCAGCCCCTTCGCCCAGACGCCCTCGCGGGTGAACACGATCGTCATCGGCCGGCAGCAGATCTCGCAGTCGTAATCGACCTCCGCCGGCAGCTCGTCCGGCGGCGGCACCGCCACCTCGAAGGCCTCGAAACAGGTCGGGCAGGTCACTTCCGCGAACTCCATGCCCCACCCTGCCATGGGCTCCAGCAGGGGCAAGCGGTCGTTTGACCGATCGTTAGATCGGAGCTAGTTTGGAAGACCGGCCTCCATGGCCAAATCACGAACCCACCATTCCGCGATGAAAACCAAACTTCTCATCCCAGCCCTCGCGCTGCCGTTGCTCTTCGTTTCCTGCGAAGAGAAAAAGTCGGCCGCGGCCGAGGACATGAAAAAGGCGAGTAAAGACGCCAAAGCCGCCGTCGAACACTCCACCGACGCCGCCAAAGCCGCGATGGACGACGCTTCCAAGAAAATGAAGGAAGCGACGGCAGCCTCCAAGGAGGCGGCGGAAAAAACGGCGGAAGCCGCCAAGGCAAAAGCCGCGGAAATCACGGCCGCCGCCAAAGCCAAGGCCGAAGCAATTGGCGACGAAGCAAAAATGAAGGCGGAGGAAACCAAGAAGGCCGCCGAGGAAGCCGCGGAAAAAGCGAAGGAAGCCGTCACACCCGCGCCGGAAACCCCGCCCGCGGCCCCACCGCAGCCCTGAACCGTTTCCCTTCCCCGGATACGCGAAAACCTCCGGCCAGCAGACAGCGGCGACCGGAGGTTTTTCGTCGCGACCGGGCCGCCGTTCAGTGCTTTTCGATCAACGCGTAAGCGTTGTGGTTGTGAATCGACTCGAAGTTCTCGGCTTCGACACGGTACCACGTGATCTGGTCGTGGGCGTTCGAGCGCGAGGCGACGTTGCGCACCAGGTCCTCGACAAACACGGGGTTGTCGTAGGCCCGCTCGGTCACCGCCTTCTCGTCCGGACGCTTGAGCAGGCTGTAGAGCTCGCAGCTCGCCGAGCGCTCGACCAGGGCGATCAGGTCCTCGATCCAGATCGGCTCCTTCGAGCGGACCGAATAGGTCACGATGCCGCGCTGGTTGTGCGCGCCGCGGTCGCTGATCGCCTTCGAGCACGGGCAGAGCGTGGCCACCGGCACGAACACGGTCACCACGAAGTCCGTCTCCTTGTCGCGCTCGGCCTCGACCTCGAAGCGCACCTCGTAGTCCAGCAGACCCTGCTTGCCCGTCACCGGCGCCGCCTTGCTCAGGAAAAACGGGAACTGGAATTCGACGTGGGCCTTGCGCGAATCGAGCTTCTTCAGCAGTTCGCGCGGCAGCGAGGCGATCGTGCGGACGTCGAGGCAGCCGCCGTGCGCGTGCAGCGCCTCGACGAACCGGCTCATGTGGGTGCCTTTGAAATGCTCGGGCAGGTCGACGGCAAGGGCCACGGTGGCCACCGTGCGCTGCATGCTGCCGCCCTTGTCGCGCACTTCCACCGGGAAGCGCAGGCCTTTCACGCCCACGCGGTCGATCGGGATCCGGCGGTCGTCGCGTTCGTTCTGGGTGTCCTTGAGTTCCTCCATGGTCGCGTCGATAATGCAAAAAAGCTTGTCCGGGGTGCGGACAAGCTCCTTCGCGAAATAATCCGTTGGATGGGGTCCGAACCTCAGGGCAGCAGGTTCACGGCACGCGCCTGCTTGATGGCGCGGGTGATCTTGCGGTGAAGCTTGGCGGAAACGCCGGTGACGCGGCGCGGCAGGATCTTGCCGGTTTCGGAGGTGAACTTGGTGAGCAAATCCGGATTGGTGTAGATCACGGAAGCCTCCGGGATGTCATGCCGGCGGCGCGGCATCATGCGGTTCGCCTTGCGGAAAGCAATGCGGCGTTCGACGGTCTTGGGCTCGGACATGGGAACTGATTAGCGGAGTTCGCGGTGAAGGGTGCGGCGCTTGAGGAAGTGATTGAACTTCACCTTCTCGAGGCGACCCGGAGTGCGCAGGCTCTTCTTGTTGCGCGTGGTGACGTAGCGAGACGTGGGCTTGCCCTCCGCCTTGGCTTCCGTGCATTCGAGGATGATGATCTCGCGTGGCATGACTGAAAATCGTGGGGGCGGGAACTTAGTTCAATCGTCGTCCTCGTCAAGCGAAACCGACTCTGAATCTTCATCGTCGGCATAATTACCGCCGCTGAAGCCGACTTCGTTGGACGGGCGGAAGCGGCGGTTGCCGTATTCCTTCTCCCACTGGGCTTGGCATTCCACGGTCAGACGGGCGAACGGAATCGCTTCCAACCGCGCCTGCGGGATTTTTTTGCCGGACATCTCGCAGACGCCGTAAGCGCCCTTCTTGATGCGCTGGAGGGCCTGCTCGATTTCGTAAAGCGCGTCCTGTTCCTTCGCCAGCACGCTGAGGGCGAAGTCGCGGTCGTAGGCGTCGCTGCCGGCGTCGCCCTGGTGCATGCCGCTGCCGGACGCCTCGCTGCCTTCCGGCGCGTTGCGGATGGTGTCGCGGGTCGTGCCGGTCATCGCGTCGACGAGCTCGTCGCGCAGGTCGAGCAGACGCTGCTTCTGCTTGTCGACGAACGAGGCGGAATGCGCCGCGTGGCCGTTGGTGGCGGGTGCCTGCTCCACCTTCTCGGCGGCGATTTTCTTCTCAGGCTTGGCCGCGGCCTTCGGCGCGGACTTGGCGGAGACGGGCTGGTCCGCCTTGTTCGCAGCGGTTTTGGAGGTGGTTTTCTTCGCGGCCATGACCGTTAAGGAATTACGTCTGAAACTCGAAACAGGGAAAAAAGGGAAAGTGTCAGAGCACCTTCAACCTTGCCATATCCATATTGGGCGCGGTGGATTAGCCCCTGCCCCCGTCCCCATCAAGACGAAATTTCAAAAATCCCAAGGAACTTCAAACGCCGCGGCTTGAAATGCCCGTGGCAGCCCGTAGGCTGCGCGCCCTGTCATGCAGCTTAGCGCGATTGTCGAAGCCCTGCTCATCGCCTCCGAGGCGCCCTTGGCCACCGCCGAGGTCGCCCGGTTGGTCCGCGCCCGCGCCGCCGAGGCGGAGGACATCCGCGCCCGCGAACAGGAGGAAGGCAAGGAGGCCGCGCCGCCGCCGGCGTGGTTGGAAGCGCTCGCCGACGTCACGCCCGAGCAGGTCGCCGACGCGATCGCCGAGCTCAACGCCGTCTACGAGGCGACCGGCCGCGCGTTCAGCCTGAGCGAGCGCGCCAAGGGCTGGAAACTCTACACCCGCTCCGAATACGGCGAGTTCGTCCGCCAGCTTTTCCCCGGCCGCAAGCCGGAGCGGCTCAGCGGCCCGGCGATGGAAACGCTGGCGATCATCGCCTACCGCCAGCCGATCACCAAGTCGGCGATGGAGGCCGTCCGCGGCGTGTCCTGCGACGGCATGGTCCAGAAGCTGCTCGACCGCGACCTGATCCGCATCGGCGGCCGCGCCGACCTGCCGGGCCGCCCGCTGCTTTACGAAACGACCGATCTGTTCTTCGAGCATTTCGGCATCCGCGGCATCGACGACCTTCCGAACGCCGCCGAGCTGCGCAAAGTGAAGCTGCCCGAGGCGCCCGCCGCCGGCGACGAACAGCAGCTCGCCCTCGGCATCCCGCCCAACGACCCCTCTCCGGCCGAATCCTGACCCGCTTTTTCCCTGTGAACCTCGACGACATCCGCAAGCAGATCGACCTCATCGACAACGACCTGCTCGACCTGCTCTCCCGCCGCGCCGACCTCGTCCATGAAGTCGGCGTAGTCAAAAAGCGCGACGGCCTGCAAATCTACGCGCCGGAGCGCGAGGACGCCCTGCTCCGCAAGCTCATCGAAAAAAACCAAGGCCGCCTGCCGGAAAAATCGATCCTCGCGATCTACCGCGAGATCATGTCCGCCGCGCTCGCGCTCGAGGACGATCTGACCATCGCCTACCTCGGGCCGGAGGGCACCTGGACCCACCAGGCCGCGATCAAGAAGTTCGGCCACTCGGTGAACTACTCGCCGCAGCCGAACTTCTCCGACGTGTTCGACCAGGTCGCCCGCCGCCGCGCCAACTACGGCGTGGTGCCGATCGAGAACTCCACGGAGGGCGCGGTTTCCCACACGCTCGACCTATTCGTCGACTCGCCGCTGCACATCTGCGCGCAGATTCTGCTGCGCATCGAGAACGGCCTGATGGCCGCGATCCCGCGCGAGCAGATCAAGACGCTCTATTCGCACCCGCAGGTCTTCGGCCAATGCCGGTCGTGGATCCTGAAGAACTTCCCGGAAGCCGACCTCGTCGAGGTTTCCTCGACCACCAAGGCCGCCCAGCTCGCCAAGGAAAACGCCGCCCAGGGTGCCGCCGCGATGGGCGGCCCGCTCGCCGCGGAAATGTACGGGCTGACGATGCTGGAGGAGGCGATCCAGGACCGCGCGACCAACACCACCCGCTTCCTCGTCATCGGCGAGAAAACCTGCCCGCCGACCGGCAACGACCGCACTTCCATTTTGTTCGCGATCCAGGACAAGCCCGGCTCGCTGGTGAAGGCGCTCCAGGCCTTCGACCACTTCCACATCAACCTCTCGAAGATCGAGTCCCGCCCGTCGAAGCGGAAGGACTGGGAATATATCTTCTACGTCGACCTCGCCGGCCACCATCAGGACGAGAAGGTCGCCGCCGCGATCGGCGAACTCCACCAGCATTGCTCGCTGGTGAAGCTCCTCGGATCGTATCCGGACGTCGCCGAGTGAAAGCCAGGACCTATAGTCTTATGCGCCCTATAGGTCCTGTTCTTTGAATCTCACCACTCCTCGCCCAGCCCGTAGCGCCGGGCGACATCGAGCAGCTCCGGCCGCATCGGCCATTCGTCGGCGCGGTCGCCTTGTGCCGTGTGGCGCTTGCTCGCCCCCTTGAGCATCATGCAGCCGGTGTTGTCGCCGATCGCCCGGATCGCCTCGACCTCCTCCGGCGTGAAGCGCACGTCGGACATGGCGGAAAACTCGCGGATCATCTCCTCGATCGGCCGCGCGCCCTCGCCCGCTTCCTGGAAAAACGTCGGCACCACGCTGGCCACCGCCGGCTGGCTGAGGGTCCAGATCGAGGCGACTTCCAGCGGCGTGAGCTTGTAGTCGCCGACGATCGGATACATCGCCCCGGCCTTTTCCAAACCGTGCTCGACCCAGCCCTGCGGGCGGTAGGCACGGTGGTCGCCCGGCTTGAACACGTGGCCGGGCTTGAGGTCGCCGTGGAACACGCCGCCGTAGTCGACCACGCGGGCCAGCACTTTCACGCCGTGCTTCTCGCAAGCCGGCAGCACCAGGCCGGTCGGCCACGGTTCGAGCGGATTGAGGATCAGCATCGCCCAGTCGATGTCCGCGCCGAAGCGCTCGAGGCAATGGATCAGGTCGAGCGAGAAACCGTTCGCCGGTCCCGGCGCGATGCCGAGGCGTTCGGTCAGCCCCTCGGTTTTCAACGCGCGCATCGCGTCCCACACCGCCTCGCTGGTGTAGCCGATCTCGTCCGGGTTGTGCAGCATCACCAGATCGAAACGGTTGGTCCGGCAGCGCTCGAGCGACTGCTTGCACGCCATCCGCAGGTAATCCGCGTAGCCGTCCGGGCCGCGCAACGCCGGGTCGGTGAAGCGCGGGTAGCCTTTGTTCCCCTGGCGCTGGCCGGTGTAGAAATCGTGGCCGATCATGCCGACCAGGCAGTAGCTGTCGCGCGGCACGCCGGCCAGGGCGACGCCCAGCAGCTCGTCCGCCTTGCCGTTGCCGTAGACATCGGCCGTCACGAACGTGCGGATGCCCATGTCGTAGGCGAGCCGGATGCAGGCCAGGTAGTGTTCTTCGGACAGCGTTTCGCCGTAATGCATGAAGCGTCCGCCGCTCCAGGTGCCGTATGCCGTGGTGGTGAGGTCCATGAGGAAAAAGGATGTCGTCTAGGGCGAGCCTGACCACTGGTCAACGGTTCCGCAAGATCCGCGAGCTTTCCGTCAAAATCCCGCAACCCATGCGCCCGCCCGCGCGACCGCCTTCCCGCTTGCCAAAACCTCCGCCGCTCCCGACTTTTCCAACCATGGATTCCCTTTCTCCGTCCAACCTTCCGCCCGCGATCCCTTCCGGCCAAGCCGTCGACCCGCGCGTGATCCAGTCCCTGCAAGGCACCAAACCCTGGGTGCGCCTGTGCTCGGTGATCGGCTTCATCAGCTCCGGCCTGATGCTGGTCGGCGCGCTCATCATGCTCATCGCCGGCGCCACCCTCGGCGGCATCGGCACCTTCCAGCCGCAAGGAGCGCACCAGGAAATGGCGAAAAGCGCCCTCCCCTTCGCCGGCTTCCAGATCGTCATCGCGATCCTGTACGGGCTCATCGGCGTGCTCTACCTGTTTCCTTCCCTCAAACTCTGGAAATACGGCAGCGCCATCCTGCGCCTGATGTCCTCCGGCTCGCCGGACGACCTGGCAGACGCCCTCGACCTGCAACGCGCGTTCTGGAAATTCGTCGGCATCATGATCCTCGCCATGATCGCGCTCTACCTCGTGATGATCGTCGTCATGATCGCGGTCATCGCCTTCGGCGCGCTTGCCGCCAGCTCGCACTGAGGCCGCCTGACGCGGACCCCGGCCACTGGCCGATCCCTTGATCCAGAGCGACTTTCCCCCTTGCGACGCGCCCGGCGGCCCCCTAGTCTCCGCCCCTCATGATCCGCCGGGTTTTCCTGCCGCAGCCGCTTTCCGCCCTCACCGCGGGGGCGCTGGCGATCGCCGCGACCGCCGCCCCGCTCGCCGCGCAGCTCTCGTCGTCGCTGGCCGCCCAGCCCGCGCAACCGACAGCGTTCGACCCCTCGGATGTCTATTTCCAAGGCTGGCTCGCCAGCCGCGACGCCGAAAAACTGGAGACCGACGGCGATTTCATCGGTGCCCAGGAAAAGCTCGAACGAGCCAAAAAGCTCTTCGACTCGATCCACCAGTATTACCCGGACTGGAAAAAGGACATGGTCGTCGGCCGCCAGCAGAAGACCGGCGAGACGCTCGCCCGCGTGAACCCCAAGGCCGAGGAAGCCCGCCAGAAAAACCAGCGCGCCGTCGCCGAGCTCGAAGGCGGCGCCCGCGCCAGCGGCCGCACCAGCGAACCCGCCGCCGGCGGCTCGCCCCGCGTCCCCGTCGCCCCGCCGACCACCGCCCCGGCGGCCGATCCGCTGCAAAGCCAGCGCCTTTCCCGCGCCGAGACCGAGGTCCGCCGCCTCCAGCAGCTCATCGACGACTCGAAGATCCGCGACAACGAGGCCTCCCGCAACGCGATGCGGCTGCGCGACCTCGACGCCCAGCGCAACCTCCTCAACGCCCAGCTCAAACAGGCGCAGGACGACCTCGCCGCCCTGCGCGCCCGCCTCGCCGCAGCACCCGTCGCCAGCGAGCTCAACAACCTGAACCGCCGCATCGACACGCTCGAAAAAGAACGCGAGGCGATGGCCATGGCGCTCACCGAGAGCCGCCGCCAGGAAATCGAGGCGAAGGCCCGCATCGCCACCCTGGAGACCGACCTACGGCTGACCCGTCAGAAGGCCACAGACCTCCAGCGCAACCTCGACGTCCAGACGCAGACCACCGCCGAGGTCGTCGCCGGCCAGCGCGCCCAGCTCGACGAGCTCCAGCACTCGCTCAAAGCGAAGGACGCCGAACTCTCCACCGCCAACGGCCGCATCACCGAACTCGAGAAGCAGCTCGACGAAAGCCACGCCGCCTTCTCCCAGCTCCAGGGCGAGCGCGACTCGCTCGTGCGCGAGCGCGAGCAGATGTCCGCCATGCTCAAGCTCAACGAGGCCGGCCGCCTGCAGGAGATGATCGAGCAAAACATGGGCCTCGTCCGCCAGCTGCGCGAGGCGAACGAAAAAGTCGAGCGCCTCAACCTCGACGGCAACGCCGCCAAGGACGAGCTCACCGACGCCCTGCGCGACCTCGCCATCGCCAAGACCCAGATCAACAAGCTCCAGCGCGACAAGCGCGAGCAGGACCAGCGGATCACCGAGCTGGAGTCCCGCCTGAAGGCCGAGGAGGAAAACCTCGCCGCCAACCGCGCCTCCGCCAACCCCGCCGAGATCGAGATGCTCCGCGAGGTCATCAAAAAGCAACTCCGCGTCCAGGAGCGCCGCCGCCAGGCCCGCGAGCTGCTGGTCGAGTCCGTCAAACAACTCGGCAAGCAGGACGCCTCGATCAACCAGGCGATCGAGATGCTCGACGGCACCGAGATCGTCCTTTCGCCCGACGAACAAAAGCTCATCGCCGGCCGCGCCGACAGCGAGCTGGTCTCGCCCGTCGCCGGCGACATCCGGAAAACCCAGTCCGCCACCAGCGACCTGAGCCAGGAGCTGGAAGGCTACGCCAAGGCCGCCGAAAAAGCCTTCGTCTCCGACCGCCTGCTGCCCGCCCGCGAGCTGTATTCCATGATGATCGAGGCGAACCCGGGCAACACCCCGGCGCTCAACAAGCTCGGCGTCGTCCAGCTCCGCCTCAACGACCCGGTCGCCGCCGCCGAATCGTTCCGCCGCGCGACCGAGCTCGACGCCCGCAATCCGTACGCCCACCGCATGCTCGGGCTCGCCTTGTTCAAACTCAACGACCTGGCCGGGGCGGAAAAATCCCTCAACCGCGCGCTCGAACTCGCCCCGGACGACGCCCGCGCCCACACCGTGCTCGGCAACGTCCTGTTCCGCGGCAGCCGTGTCGCCGAGGCCGAAAGCTCGTTCAAGGCCGCCATCACCGCCGACCCGCTGCCCAGCGAGCCCTACTACAACCTCGCCTTCCTCTACGCCCGCGAGGGCCGCACGGAGAACGCCCGCAAATACTACCAGGACGCGCTCGAACGCGGCGCGCTGCCGGACCCGTCGCTCGAAAAGCGCCTCGAACCCTGAGGCACCACCGGGACCGCGGCATTCATTTCGTCCCCCGCCTTCGGGCTACATTTCCCGCTCCCCGAAAAGCCCGCCGGGATGCCCGGACGACGTTTTCCGCTCCCCGAAATGCCTGTCGAAGGCTTCGGGCAATGTTTCCGGCTTCCCGAAACATCCGTCGAAGGCTCCGGCCGACATTTTCGGCTCCCCGAAATACCCATCGGAGGCTCCGGCCGACATTTTCGGCTCCCCGAAACACTCGTCGAAGGTTCCGGCCGACGTTTTCCGCTCCCCGAAACACCCGCCGAAGGCTCCGGCCGACGTTTTCTGCTCCCCGAAACACCCGTCGAAGGCTCCGACCGACGTTTTCGGCTCCCCGAAACACTCGTCGAAGGTTCCGGCCGACGTTTTCCGCTCCCCGAAACACCCGTCGAAGGCTCCGACCGACGTTTTCCGCTCCCCGAAACACCCGTCGAAGGCTCCGGCCGACGTTTTCCGCTCCCCGAAATACCCGCCGAAGGCTCCGGGCGGCGTGCTGGCCAGCCAAGGCGGAAAGACATGCCGGGCAGCCCCCCCGCGCCGACACGAAAAAGCCCTCCGCCGGTTTCAGGTGAAACCGAAGGAGGGCGGAAAATTCAACCCGGGCTTACGCCTCGATCGGCGCGGTGATCGGGTCGGACAGGCGGCTGATTCGGCCGGTGTCGAGGCGGTAGATCCAGCTGTGAATGTGGATCGCCTGCCCACGCTCCCAGGCGTCTTCCAGGATGGTCGTGCGCGCGACGTGTTTCGCCTGCTCCAGCACGTTGAGCTCGCACAGGCGGTCGACCGCCTGCTCGTGCGGCATCACGCCGAGCGAGTCGCGGTTGCTGCGGGCGATCGAGCGGATGCCGGCCAGCCAGTTGTCGATCATGCCGTGGCGGTAGTTTTCCAGCGCGGCGCGCACGCCGCCGCAGCCGTAGTGGCCGCAGACGATCACGTGTTTCACCTTGAGCACGTCCACCGCGTACTGAAGCACGGCCAGCAGGTTGAAATCGGTCTCGGCCACCACGTTCGCCACGTTGCGGTGCACGAACACCTCGCCCGGCGCCAGGCCGGTGATCTGGTTGGCTGGCACGCGGCTGTCCGAACAGCCGATCCAGAGGTATTCCGGACTCTGCTGGTTGGCCAGACGGCTGAAGAACTCCGGATCGGCGGCGACCATGGATTCCGCCCATTCGCGGTTGGCGGTGAGTAGGGATTGAAGATCGGGCATGGCTTGAGTCGCGGTGACCATCCGAGCAGCCCGCGCCGCTGGCAAGGGGCAAGTTCCCGCATTCCATGCCGGATTCCGGGTTTTTGCGTGAAACGCTTTCATTCCGGCGCTTTGCTCGGCTGGCACCCGATCCGCCCGTGTCCGACCTGTTTTCCACTCCCGCCGCTTCCCCCGGGAAGCCCTCGCCGTCCGAACCGCTCGCCTCGCGCCTGCGGCCGCGGACGCTTGAGGAGATCGCCGGCCAGCAGCACCTGCTCGCGCCGGGCAAGCTGCTGCGCCGCGCGATCGAGTCCGACCGCTTCGCCTCGCTCATCTTCTACGGCCCGCCCGGCACCGGCAAAACCACCCTCGCCAACGTCATCGCCCGCACCACCGGCTCGCGCTTCGAGTCCCTCAACGGCGTGGAGTCCAACGTCGCGGAAATCCGGGCGAAAATCGAGCAGGCCCGCACCTGGCGCGACCTGCGCGGCGAAACGACGATCCTGTTCATCGACGAGATCCACCGTTTCAACAAAGCCCAGCAGGACGTCCTGCTGCCGCACATCGAGCGCGGCACGGTGCGCTTCATCGGCGCCACGACCCACAACCCGTTCTTCTACGTCAACTCGCCGCTGGTCTCGCGCTCGCAGATCTTCCAGCTCGAGCCGGTCGCCTCGCCCGACATCGTCGCCGTGCTCGAACGCGCGCTCGCCGACGACGAGCGCGGCCTCGCCGCCATGCGCGTCGAGGCGGACCCCGAAGCGCTCGCCCACCTCGCCGACAAGTCCGACGGCGACGTCCGCAAGGCGCTCACCGCGCTCGAACTCGCCGCGCTGACCACCCCGGCGGACGCCGACGGCACGATCCGCCTGACCCTCGCCGTCGCCGAGGAATCGATCCAGAAAAAGGCGATCGTCTACGACGCCGACGGCGACGCGCATTACGACACCGCCTCCGCTTTCATCAAATCGATCCGCGGTTCCGATCCCGACGCCGCGCTCTACTGGCTGGCGAAAATGCTGCACGCCGGCGAGGACCCGCGCTTCATCGCCCGCCGGCTGGTGATCTCCGCCAGCGAGGACATCGGCCTGGCCGATTCCGGCGCGCTGCGCGTCGCGCTCGACGCCCTGCACGCGTTCGAATTCGTCGGCATGCCCGAGGGCCGCATCCCGCTCGCCCACGCCACCGTCTACCTCGCCACCGCGCCGAAATCGAACCGCGCCTACGCCGCCCTCGGCAAGGCGATGGCCGACGTCGAACAGGGCCGCACGCTCGCCGTGCCGCCGCACCTGCGGACGAAAACGCGCAAGAAGCTCGCCGCCGCCTCCGGCGAAAGCGAGGACGCCCTGCGCTATTTCTACTCGCACGACTTCGAGGGTGCCTACGTCCCGCAGGCCTACCTGCCCGAAGGCCGGACCTACTACGAACCCGGCGAGGAAGGGCTCGAAAAACGCATCAAGGAGCGCCTCGACTACTGGCGGCGGCTGCGCGACCAAAGCCCGGGCGCCTGAACCGGCCCGCGCGCCTCCGTTCGCCTCAGCGCGTGTATTCCGCCCACGAGGTCGCCGTTTCCCACACCCGCACCGCCGCCAGCCGGACCTGCGGTCGCAGCGGATAGGCCGCCGACGGATCCGCCGCGTATCGCGACAGCGCGCCGGTCGCGTGGTCGAAGATCGTTTTCGCCATCACCTCGGTCGTCGGATCGAGGTTTTCGAACCCGATCACCCGCTCGCCATAGCGCTCCTTGAACTCCGCGTAGGCCGGATCGGCGGTGTTCATGCACATCGCGTGGTCGAAGCGGTCCAGCCACTCGCCGAGCACCGCCTTGACGATCTTGAAGTCGCACACCATCTCGTTGGCGTCGAGCTCGTCCGCCTCCAGCACGAACTCGACCGTGCGCGTGTGGCCGTGGGGGAACTGGCACTTGTCAGGATGCTTGCTGAGCATGTGCCCGCTCTCCACTTCGAGCGTCTTGCAGATTCGGTAAGGCATGGCTTGCAGGGATGAAGGGGCGCCCGCGCGGCCCCGGCCGCATTGAAGCCGGAAACGACGCCCGTTTCAACCGACGGAAAAAGAACGCGCCAGTGGCCTTCCGAATCCGCGCCCATGCCAAGTCCCCCCGGATCTTGGTACAAGCGGCAGTCTCTTCGACCACTGGCGGCATTGAAAAACCGTCTCACGCCTGAGCGCCAACAGCATTCATTGCTCGGAAATCTTGCCTAGGATCCCGAACACCGGTCAATCCAGTTTTTGGCATCTGTCGCATTTTCGGACAAAGAAGCCAAAAAAACGCAATCAATTATAGATAAGACACTTGCGACGACACAAACGCACCCAAAACCCCAAAAACCCTCCCCGAGGAACCCAGAAAGCTCCATGCTTTGCCGAAAAACGGCCACCCCGAAAAGAGCCGGGATCGTTCCGACAACAAGCCACCCTCCGGCGGACGCGCCGACGGGCCAAAGCGCCATCCTGACCGATTGCATAATTCGCTGCGCAATTGGCCAGGTTTGCCCCGCCCTTCCACCCATCTGCTCGGGCCGGCATCCATGACAAGGGCGCGTGCACGACCGAGCGCTCGCATCTCCAAAAGACGTAGTAGCAGGATGCGCCACTCGGATCCTTCCCGCTGGAAATCTTCAGCCCACAATCCGGACCGTGACCGCCACCCGGCGGCAAATGAAAAGGCCCTAATCCGTTCAGGATCAGGGCCTTTATTTGGCTCCGGCGGTAGGGCTCGAACCTACGACCTAGTGGTTAACAGCCACCCGCTCTACCGCTGAGCTACACCGGATTTGCCGTTCGCCTCGCCTGTCGGCGGGGCGGGCGGAAGATGATCTTGGCGACGGCTTTCGCGCAAGGCAAAAGTGAAACAAAAATGAAATTTTCCGGACGATTTCCGGGCGTGAAACGCATGCGCAAATCCGCGCTTCAGCGGGGCTTGGTCAGCTCCTCGAAACGGCGCGCCGGATCGGCGTCTTCCGCCGCCGGTTCGGCAGGGCGAGCGGGCGATTCCAGCAAGGCCTGCTGGAAGTCGTCGCGCGGTTTGGACGCCGTGCCGGAGAGCTTCACCGTCACCCAGCGATAGCCGTCGTGCGCGGGCCCGAAGGCGCGGTGCAGCCGCCCGCTGTCGTCCGCCAGGGCGAGCGCCGGCGTCAGACCGAGTTGCAGTTCGCCCGACAGGGTCTGGTCCGCGGCGATCGCCATCGAACCGCGCAGCATCAGCCGCCCTTTCGCTTCCAGCTGGAGATTATCGAGGTGGACGCCGCCGGCGTCCATCCGCAGCGTTAGGACGGATTCTCCGTCGATCAAGGGGGTGGCGAAGCGCTCGTCGGAAAACAACCGCGCCAGCACGTTCAAACAAGGCAGCCCGGAGACTTTCAGCGGCGAGTTCGCCGCGCCGCGCAACAGGGCGGTGAAGCGGTAGGAATTCGCCTGCCCCGGCACGAACGTGAGGAGGTTCTCCGCCGCCGCCTCGCGGGTATCGACCGGGCCGGAGACGAAGCGGCCGAACGGGGCCACGGCCAGATTCTGAATCGGGAAGGAAGTGAGTTTCACATCCAACGTGGACGGCCGGGCCGTGCTGACCGGAGGGACCGTACCGGCCAGCTCCATAACACCGCGCGGGTCCCCCGGCGGGTTGAGCCGCAGGCCGACCACGTCGATTTGCCCGCCATTGAACACAAGCAACGAGCGGTCGATTTGAAACGGCGGCAGACCGTTGCCAAAGGTGACGCTGCCGCGGTTCAGACGGATCTCCGCATGATCGCTCGCGCCTTTCGGATAGAACGAAACCTCGGCGTCCCGCACCGCGATGGCCGGCTTCGCGCCGTCGCCGATCGTGATGGCAGTTTTCGGGCAACGGATACGGCTGAAATTGAAGAAGCTCCCGGCCTTCTGCTCGCCCTGTCCGGCACCGCCGCGTGACGCGCCCGGGATGCCGACCCGCAGTTCCGCCTGTTGCGCGACGACTTCTTCTCCCGACCAGAAGCCGCCGAAGAAGCTGGGCAGCTGGAGATCAGCCTCCACCGCGCGGAGTTTCAAGCTATCGAGCTCCTCTCCTTCCGGCCATTGGAGATCAAGGCTCTGCGCACCGGCACCGGAGGGCGTCACGCGGAGTTGCGCGATCTCGGCCTCCGCACCCGTGGCGGCCCGGAGCTCGGACACGATGCGCGCGCGGAACGGCGAGGTGTTGTAGTAAACGAGCGCGCCACCCGCCGCGAGCAGCGAGACGAACACGAGCGCAAGCACGACCGTGATCTGCACGGCACGCAGGCGGCGCCGGCGCTGCGCCTGCTCTTTCACCGGCTGCTTCGAGCGCCGCTTGCGCCGCTTCACGCGCATCGCGGTCGACCCGTCCGCCCGGGTGACCAGTTTGCCGCCTTCCGGCGCCTCCTCTCCATCCCGCCCTTGCAGGCGAGCCATCATTTCATCCACGGAATAATGTTCCGGCTCTCGCGGGTCGGACGGCATGGCACTGCTTGATGTTGAAAGCTAACCCGTTCAGCGGGCGTTGATCGGATGGCCGCTGGGGTCCTGGAGCTGGACGTTGACCAGGAACAAGACGGCCTTTTTGACGGGCGAAACCGCCTTGGATTGGAACAGGCGGCCGACCACCGGCAGGTTGCCTAGCACCGGCGTCTGGTCTTCCACGTTCTGCACATGTTCCTCGATCATGCCGCCGATCACGATGGTCGAGCCGTCGGCCACCGTCAAATTGGTCTTGGTGCGCTGGGTGCTGAAGACCGGCATCAGGATCGCGTTCTTGGTCACCTCGACCGTCGAAGGTTTTCCCAACGCGCTGGTCGCCGATGCGTTGATCGGGCTGCCGTAGTTCACGAATCCGTCGAAGTCAGTGATCGAAGGGTTGAGATCGATTTCCACGAATCGCTTGTCCGCCGACACCGTCGGGAGAACTTCGAGCACAATGCCCACGTCGCGCTTCTGGAACGCGGTGGGAGTCGCGGGCGTGACAGGGGTGCGGCCAACGGTATTCCCCACGCTGTTGGGCAGTTCCGGGGGCTCGTATTCCGTCGGGTAAATGAATTCGCGGATGATGTGGACCGAAGCGGCCTGCCCGCTGCGGGTCACGATGCTCGGGTTGGCCATCAGATCGACGCCCTTTTTCTGGTCCAAACCGCGCATCAACATTTGGAAATCGCTGCCGTTCACCATGCCGTTGAGCCACAGCGCGCCGGGGGCGCGGCTGGTCGCGGTGCCCTTACCGGTGCTCTGCGAGGCGATGAGCGAATCGATCGAGTCCTGCGTGATGGCCTCGGTGCCGCTGCGGTTGCCCGCGGTGATCGGACGGCGGTTGCTGCTTCCCGGCGCCAGCGGGATGTCGCCGAGATCGCCGCCGTTCCCCCGGGTGCCGCCGGAAAGCGTCAAGGCGTCCACACCCGGCGCGAAGCCCGTACCACCAAGGCCGAAGTCATTGAGCAGCCAATCGAAACCGAGCTCCTGGAGCCGGTGCTCCTCGGTTTTGATGACCGTCACGCGCACCACCACCTGAACCGGCTCGGTTTTCGCCGCCGCCTCGATGATTTGGGCGATCATGTCGACGTTGGCCTCGCTGTTGCGGACCATCAGCGTGTTCGTCGCGACGTTCAGCGTGGCGAACGCCCCTTCGGGAAAGGTCACGCCCTGGTCCTTAAGCACCTCCTCGGCCCCGCGCCGCTTCGACAGCAGCCCGTCGGCGGGCTTTTCCGCGAACGGGTCGGCTGCGGGCGCGGCGGCTGCCGAGCTGCTGGCGGTGGACAGGAAATCCGGCGGCACGCGGAACGTGCGCGAGACCATCTCGGTCGCGCTCGCCCCGGCCGGCCGCAGAACCACGGCGAAATCGTCGGTCGAAACGGTCGTGTGCGTGAGCTCCGCGATGTAGCGCAGCGCCTGGGATACCGGCACGTTGCGCAGGCGCAGGTTGAACCGGAACGCCTGCACTTTTTTGTCCATCTCCGCCTCGCCGCCGCCGCGGAACTGGACGGTGATGTTCACCCCCTTGCGCTGCGGGTCGGTTTCGAGCGTGTCGTACTGCCTCGACTGCGCGCGCAGAAAATCCACCGCGTCTTCGAGCGAAATTTGTTCGAGATCGATCTGCGGGATGATGATCCGGTCGATCTTGGCCGAAACCGAAATGGTCGCTCCGGTCGTGGCGGCACCCCCGTCAAGCGCGGGCACCACCGGCGCGGCGGGCGGCACAGCCAGTTCCCAGGCCTTGTCCACCTGCATTAGCCTCTCCGCCCGAGCGTGGTCGGACGCCGCTTGGTAATGGTCGCTCTTGGCCGTGGCGATCCGCTCCATCCAGCGGCGCGCCGCCGTGTTCGTCGGATCGATCCGGAGCACCTTTTCGCACTCCGCCTTCGCCTGGTCGTATTTGCCGAGATTGAACGCGCCTTCCGCGGTGTAGAGCGCGCGGCGCACCGCATCCACGTTCTTCCCGTGCTCGGCGGTCAGCGCCGGATTGGTGCGGATCGGATCGTCGAGCTGCTCGCGGAAGCAACGCGCGTCGACGTTCCCCGGCGCGACGCCATCGGCGAGCACCTTGTCGACCACCTTGCGCGCGCCTTCGATGTCCCCCTTGCGGGCGAGTTCGCGGCCGCGTTGGACCGAGGCCGTGGCGAAGCGCTCGGTGGCCGCGGCGCGCAGTTCGGCGGTCGCGCCCTCGTCCGGCAGCAATTCGCGGGCGCCGCCGAATGCTTCGGCCGCCTCGGCGTATCGTCCGGCTTCATAGGCTTCGTCGCCCTTCAGCAACAACTCGCGGGCTTCCTCGATGCCCGCCCGGTTCCGGGAAGCTTGGGTGCCAGCCATTTTCGCCGGCTCACCCGCATGCAACGGGGCCAACAGGCAAGCGGTCGCAAGCAAGGCGGCGCGACCGCAGATCGGGATCAATCGGCTTACGGAATCCATGGGTGGGTTTCCGCGGGCTTATAGAGAGCCGGCGGCGGAAGCGTAAGCGGAAAATCCGGGAAAAACGCACGCATTCAATGCAGCGGCAGCTCCATCTGGACTTCTCTCCGCGGCACATCGACGGCGCGCCACTTCCGCTGCCAGCGCTCCAGCTTGCCGTTCCACACCCGCAGTTCCCGTTTCAGCACGATTCTCAATTTGTTCACCTAAGCAGTGTTCAAAACAACTGTTCATTCGTCAAGCGCGTAGTCTTCGCCGCGCCCGACCACCCGGAGCTGGATCTCGATTAGATCGTTCACCAGGTTGCCGGCGAGGCGTTGGAAATGTTTGCCCGAGCCGTAGAGCGCGCCCCACAGCGTGCGGTCGAAGGCCAGCGTCGCCTGAGCCGCCGGCAGGCCGCCCGGCGTCCAGCCCGCCGCCGCGTCGAAGGCGATGGCATGCACCCGGTCCTTGATCGTCAGATCGCCGTGCAGACGGAGATTGGGCGAACCCGGCGTGCGGGCGCGCTCCTCCACTCCCGTGATCGCGAAACGAGCGTCCGGGAAGCGCTCCACATCGAAAAAATCGTCGCTCTGCAGATGGCGGATCAGCACGTCGTGGAGCGGATCGCCCGCCAGATCGGCGCAGGCCATCCGGGTCAGATCGACCACGAACTCGCCGCCCGCCAGCCGCCCTCCGGCGAACGTGAGGTGACCGGATTTCAACGCCACCGCGCCGTGGTGTTTGTTGAGCAGGTTCCGCCCGAGCCATTCGACCGTCGAAAGCTCCGTGTCGACCTCGACCCGGCCGTCCGGGGCCACGGGAACAGCGGGCAACGGAATCCCCTCGTTCACCGCCAGCCCAGCCTTCCGCCAAGCCGCCAACCCGCCGTCCAGCAAGCTGACGGACCGGTAGCCGAGCCGTTCCAGCTTCTCGCCCGCCATCCAATCCTCGTCGCTGCCGTGGCTGGCCCCGTAGAGGCAGACCGGTCGCGTGGGATCGGGCAACAGCTCCGGCAGCCTGTCGGCAAATACCACCTCGAACACCGTGTTGTTCACCGCGCCGGGCAGATGGGCGGCTTCGAAATCATCGGCCAGGCGGACATCCAGCACCCGCGGCGGCACGGGCGAGGCGAGGGCGGCGGCGAGTTCCTCGGGCGAAAGACGTTTCATAGCGGAAGGAATCCCCACCCTGCCACACGCGCGGCGGCAAATCCAACACGCCGTCGATCCGGCAACGCTTCAGCCGCCGTGCCAGCCCAGCTTCTGCCGCAGAGCTTCGTAGAACGTGCGGTTCTCCAAACGCAGCAGGTGGAACGCCCGGCCGGCCTTGCGGACGACGATCCGGCTGCCGGTGGCGATGGAAACGTTTTCCCGGCCGTCGACCGTGAACAACATCGCGCCTTCGTCCGCCTTTTCGGGCGAAAGCACGATCTCCACGTCATCGGACACCGCCAGCGAGCGCTGGCTGAGGCTGTGCGGGCAGATCGGCGTGATCAGGAACACGCCCGAAGCCGGATCGATCAATGGCCCGCCGGCCGAAAGCGAATACGCGGTGGAGCCGGTCGGCGTGGCCACGATCAGGCCGTCGGCGCGGTAGTGGTTGAGCAGCTCGCCATTGACCGTCGCCAGCAACGAAACGAGGCGGCCGGTCTGGCCGCGGGCGAGCGTGACCTCGTTCAGCGCCACGAACGTTTCGGGAGCCCGGCCGTCGGCGAGCACCGTGGCTTCCAGCAAGGTGCGGCGGCTCGTGGTGTAGCGTCCTTCCGCCAGCGCCGCGGCGAACAGCTCCAGCTCGCCGTCGGTGCAGCTCGTCAGGAACCCGAGCGTGCCAAGGTTGAGCCCGGCCACCGGCTTCTCGAACTCGCCCAGCTTCGCCACCGCGTGCAGCATCGTGCCATCGCCGCCGAGCACGACCGCGATGTCGACTTCTTCCGCGAATGATTTGCCCGGAACCCCCTTGCCTTCGTCCACCCAGGCGGCGGTCGCGGTTTCGAGCACGGATTCGATGCCATGACCGGCCAGCACCCCGCGGAGCGCGTCGATGACCCGCCGCGCGTCCGGCTTCTGGGGGTTGGCGAAAATGCCGACTTTCACTGGCCTGAGACTAACGGCCGGAGCCGTCTTTCGGCAATGCCTATCAGTCCCCATAAGACCTACAGGAGCCATAGGATTGCCGCTAACGCTCCACCCAAACCGACTTCAGATACGGTTCTTCCGGAAAATCCGCAGGCATCGGAGAATGCCTCAGTTTCAACCGTCGCGGCGAGGCGGCGAGGATCTGCCGGTCGAACTGCGCGTCGCTCAGCTTCCGGCAGTTCGTGCAGCACAGCAGCCAGCCGCCCGGCGCGAGACAGGCGAGCGCGAGCGAGACGAGTTCGCCGTAGTCGGTCTCGACGCGGAAGACCTTGCCCTTTTCGTCGCGGGAAAAGGTCGGCGGATCGAGCACGATGGCGTCGAAAACGCGCCCCTGCTTCGCGAAACGGCGGAACCAATGGAACGAATCGCCTTTGCAGAAATAGTGCGCCGCCGGGTCGAGGCCGTTGTGGGTGAAATTGCGCTTCGCCCAGTCGAGATACGGCTGCGACAGGTCGAGCGTCGTCGTTTCCGCGCCGCCGAGCGCCGCCGCCACCGAGAACGCGCCGGTGTAGGCGAACGTGTTAAGCAGCCGCAGACCCGGCTTCATGCGCCGGCGGACTTCGAGGCGGTTGTCGCGCTGGTCGAGGAAGATCCCCTGCGAGTAGCCGGACTGGAACGAAATCTCGAACGCCGCGCCGTTCTCCCGGATCAGGAACGGCTCGTCGACCGCCGGCCCGGAGACATGCGCCGGCGCGTCCTTCTGGTGCTGGTCGAGGCGCTTCCAATACACCGGCACGTCGTCGCGCCCGAAACCGCGCGGGAACCCGCCGCTCGTGGTCGAGACCAGCCAGCGGTCCGCGAAGGTTTCGAGATAGACGCCGGGAAAGCCGTCACCCGCGCCGTCGACCAACCGGACGGCGTCGGTTTCGGGGCTCAGCAGTTGCGCGCGGCGTGCCAGCGCGGCTTGGAGAAGATCTCGCATGGGCGGGGTTGCCATGCACCTTCCGATGCCTATCATCCAGCCCGAAATGAGCGACCTTTCCGCCCTCCTGGACGCCGCCTTGGCCGACGGCAAACTTCTCGCCGCCGCCAAAACCAACCTCGAAGCCCTCCTTGCCGGCGCCAGCGGCGACCTCGCCCTGCGGGCCGTGACCGAACTCGTCGAGCGCGGCGAGTGGGCGGAACTCAACGACCGCTTTTTCAAAACGCTCGCCTTCGGCACCGGCGGGCTGCGCGGCCGCACCATCGGCCGCATCGTCACCACCGCCGAACAAGGCCAGGGCGGCCCGAACGGCCGACCCGAGCATCCGTGCGTCGGCACCGCATCGATGAACTTCTACAACGTCGGCCGCGCCGTCCGCGGGCTGATCGCCCACGCGAAAAAGAACGTCTCCGGCCGCAAGCCGCTCATCGTTTTCGCCCACGACACCCGCCATTTCTCCCGCGATTTCGCCGAGTTCTGCGCCAAGACCTGCACCGACCTCGGTTGCGACGCCGCCCTGTTCGAAGGCCCGCGCTCGACTCCGGAGCTTTCCTTCGCGGTCCGCGAACTCCGCGCCGACGCCGGCGTGGTGCTCACCGCCAGCCACAACCCGTCCCACGACAACGGATTCAAGGCCTACGGCAACGACGGCTCGCAACTGGTCGAGCCCGACGCCTCCGCCGTCATCGCCGAGGTCAACGCCATCGCCAGCGAACGCTACGACGCCCTGCCCGCCGCCGAGCAAGGCAAGCTCATCATCCTCGGCGCGGATCTCGACGCCCGCTACAACGAACGACTCAAGACGCTCCTGCTCCAGCCGCAGCTCCTCGAAGGAGCCGCCACCAAGGTCGTCTACACCAACCTCCACGGCACCGGCGGCACGATCGTCGTCCCGATGCTCCGCGGCCTCGGCTTCGAAGTCCTCACCGTGGCCGAGCAGGACGTGCAGGACGGCCGTTTCCCGACCGTCGAATCGCCCAACCCGGAAAACGGCCCGGCGCTGAAAATGGCGATCGACCTCGCCGAGCAGGAAGGCGCGGAAATCGTCATCGGCACCGACCCGGACTGCGACCGCATGGGCGTCGCCGTCCGCGATTCCGCCGGCAAGATGCAGCTCCTCACCGGCAACCAGATCGGCTCGCTGATGGCCTGGTACCGCACCAAGACCGCCTTCGACCTCGGCTGGCTCAACGACACCACCCGCAACCGCGCGGTGCTGGTGAAAACCTTCGTCACCACCGAGCTCCAGACCGCCATCGCCCACGGCTTCGGCATCGGCATCGTCAACACCCTCACCGGCTTCAAATACATCGCGGAAAAACTCCGCAAATACGAACAGGCGATCCCGGCCGCCAAGCTCGGCGGCGATTACCGCTCGCTCGACGAAGCCGAGACCCGCGCGCTGCGCCTCGAATACTCGCGCTTCTTCGTCTTCGGCGGCGAGGAAAGCTACGGCTACCTCGGCTCCGACGCCGTGCGCGACAAGGACGGCAACGGCGCCGCCGTGATGTTCGCCGAAGTCGCCGCCTACGCGAAATCCCAGGGCAAGACGCTGCCCGAGCTGCTCGACGCGATCTACGCCGAGTTCGGCTATCACCTCGAACGCGGCAAGTCGCTCGTGATGGAAGGCGCCGACGGCGCCGCCAAGATCGCCGCGCTCGCCACCTCCTACTCGGCCAACCCGCCGGAAACCGTCGACGGCGTCGCCGTCGCCCGCGTCCGCGACTTCGCCACCCAGGAGCTCTTCGACGAGGAAGGCGACTCGCTGCCGAAGGAAAAGATGATCTTCGTCGACCTCGCCGACGGCCGCAGCTTCGCCGTCCGCCCGTCCGGCACCGAACCGAAGATCAAGTTCTACCTCTTCGGCAAGGCCGCCCCGGGAGGCGATCTCGCCGCCGCGAAGGCGAACGTCGCCGCCAGCCTCGACACGCTCTGGGCCTGGATCGAAGCCGACGCCAAGACCCGCTGACCGTGGCGGCGCTTTCCAAGCGCCAAGCATCTGAAAAAATCATGTCAGGCACCGCGAATCCGGCGAATCCCGCGAATCGGGAAGAAAGCGAATGAGGAAAGCAGGAAGTGAGGAAACGACCCATCCCTCCGCTTCCTGAGATTCCCGCCTTCCTGATTCCAAAAATGAGATTCGCCCGATTCGCAAGATTCGCGGTGCCTTTCCGTTTCCCCACCCGCTTCCCATGACCGCACCCGCTCTCCCGCCGTCCGTCCGCCGGCTCCTCCTCGTCGGCCTGGCCGAAGGCGTATCCTTCCTGTTCCTCACCGGCGTGGCGATGCCGCTGAAATACGCCGCCGGCCAACCGCTGTTCGTGAAATACGGCGGCTGGGCCCACGGCCTCCTGTTCATCCTGTTCCTGATGGCGATCTTCCAGGCGTGGGCGGAACGCGCGATTTCCTTCAAGCAAGCCGCCCTCGCCTTCGCCGCCTCGCTCCTCCCCTTCGGCCCGTTCGTCCTCGACCGGCAGCTGAAGCAGCAGGCCTCCGCGTCATAAGCTCACCCGGTGGGGCGCGCTCGCCGAGAGCGCCTTCGCAAGCCCTCGCGGCGACAGAGCCCGATCCGCGAAACGAAGGCGGCGACAGGCAATAGAGGGTTCAACGCCGAAGTTCGGCTTCTTTTATGAATGCTCGAACCTCGTCGTCGGCAGCCTTGATCGACTCACCGAATCGAGCATCCTGCGATTCAAACTTCGTTTCCGGGGTCAGCAACATCTCAAGGCCAACGCCGCTTCTGACAACGGATACAATCTGCTGATACCATTTCTGAGGAGCCCACTCTCTGGGCGGCGTGGAAACAAAACACCCAAGCTCTGGCTCCCAATACACGCCGGCAGCTTCGCGATAGACATACTGCCAAACACCCTTCTTCAGCGCGGGAAACACGGCCGTCCGCCCGTCATCGAGCACTGTGACTTTCTCTATTGAGCAGATTTCCATTATTCACCGAACGCGAGTCCTCCTACGCCTGACCGGGGGCGAGGCTTCGACTATGGGTTGAGGTTGTAGCGGTCGAGTCGGATGGAACTGGTGGCGGACCAGGCGTTAGGAGAGATGTCTTGTTAGCGTCTATTTCGGTCAGCAGGTGAAGCTCGATAAAGAACAAGCCAATCGTCCCGCATGCGTTGACGCAGAGATCTGCAATCGCTGAATTCTCGATCTCGACGCCACCAACCGTCCCATGCCGCCCTCCAGATTCGTTGCTCAGCGCCGAGATCCCACCGACAATGGAAGCAAGGCCTGCGAGGACCTGATGCTCACCCTGATGGTCCTTCGCTACAAATCCCAAAGCAGCTTCCGTCTGCTTGATCAACTTCCCTAGATCCCCTTTGTCCGCCGGAGTCTCCTGCCTCTCATCTAGAATAGTCTTCAACGTTGTTTCCAAAAGTCGACGAGCGGCCGTCATGGCCTCTGCAGGGGAAAGCGCAATTCCGCGGTGGGCCTCAATCCAGTCAGTCCTGAACGCGCTCTCACGAATCTTGGAGTAGCCTAGTCCAATCGGATTCGGCGAAATGAAAGTGTGCAAATCCTCCCTGAGGGCACGTCGGAGTTCATCACTCGGGTACGAATACTTGGACTTTCGCTCGTAGAACGTGAGGTCATTGAGCGCGTAATACTGCTGCCTGGGCGCGAGTGAATACAGTGACTCAATAAACAACTCACTCCGCTTGGGAGCAAATCCGTAGTGATCAAGGTGCTTTACGAGATTCGAATAGCCGGTGAAATAGTCGCTAATCTCGCGCGCAGAAAAGCCAGCCCTTTCGCCAGCGAACGCAAACGCAAACTTCTCAACCAAGGCTCGCGGGACATGCTCTACTTTCATACGCTGACAGTATTGTTAAGCGACCGATCGGGCTTGGAAGGCCTCAATCGCCCGATCGGGCAAAAGCGCCCCGGAGCCCGGAGTTCGGCGGAGCTCGTCATTGCCCGTTTGTAATCGCGGCGGCAACGGCGCGCCAAGCCGGATCTCTGAAGCGCCCGAACGCCTGTTTTCCTTGATCATTCCGTTCTCCGGCAGCCGAAAATGGCGACCGGGATGCTCGGCGGGGATTTTCCGGAGCCAAAGCTGTCGACCGGGACTCCCGGCGGCCATTTCCCGGAACCCAAAACCTCGACCGCGACTCCGGGCGGCCATTTTCCGAAGCCCGAAACGTCGACCGGGACTCCCGGCAGCCATTTCCCGGAGCCCAAAACCTCGACCGCGACTCCCGGCGGCCATTTTCCGAAGCCCGAAACGTCGACCGGGACTCCCGGCAGCCATTTCCCGGAGCCAAAAACC